>Ga0209747_1001143_pt1 | contig 14325 bp, 9 predicted proteins | sample BarGraNGADG00311_FD_184498 | JGI IMG/M metagenome (GOLD analysis project Ga0209747, IMG submission 184498) | Arctic peat soil microbial communities from Barrow, Alaska - Barrow Graham LP Ref core NGADG0011-311 (SPAdes) (version 2) | ecosystem: Environmental > Terrestrial > Soil > Wetlands > Peat ... | reverse complement strand
CTCCTGAAGCCTTTTATATCGGATTTATACCCGGACTTCTATCTACAGTGGCTGGCTCTATGCTTTCGGGGATTGGAATTTACAAACGCAAAACAGCACAATTATTTAAAGAATTAGAGGCATGAAAAATATTACTATCCCTATGTTGTTATTGTGTGTTTCAATAAATGCACAGAATCCTTCGGCCAGGGAATTAATCGAAAAGGTAGATAAGAATATGTCAGCCGAATCGAGAGTATTTACTTCTAAAATGATAATACATAACCCCAGGAATACAAGGACGATAGAATCCAAATCATGGAGTATGGGTGAAAATAAATCCTATACAGAATATCTCTCCCCTCCACGGGAGCAAGGGACTAAAATGCTTAAGCTCGACAATCTCCTGTGGATCTTTTCGCCTGAAACAGATAGGATCATCCAGATTTCCGGACATATGCTGAGGCAATCAGTAATGGGTTCGGACTTGTCATACGAAGATATGATGGAAGACCCGCATCTTCTGAATCATTATACAGGTAAAACAGATGGAGAAGAAAAAGTTGCAGACCGGAATTGCTGGGTCATTACTCTCACAGCAAATACTGAAGATGTTGCTTATCAGACTCAAAAAGTATGGGTGGACAAAGAACACTTCATTCCAATGAAGAAGGAACTCTATGCAAAAAGCGGTGTTCTGTTGAAAAGGATGGAACTCTCTGACGTAGTTCAGATACAGGGCAGATGGTATCCCAAAAAAATTCTCTTCAAAGATGTACTTAAAGAGGGCGATGGAACTGAGTTTCAGATAATTAACATTGATTTCAATACTAAAATCCCCGATTATATTTTTTCAAAAGCAAGTCTGAAGAAATAGTAAATGCCGCCTGGCTGCTTCACGGCCTTCACCCTAAGAGGGCTTGGGGTGAGGTAAAACGATTGCAAGAATGAAGAATCATTACCTATTTTACAGATTTTATTAATGAATCCGTAATAATGATTGTTTTAGACGAGACAGCACATGCCCCGAAATAACCCAGTGCTCCATTATTCAGGTTATTATTCGGATTAGCAGGTGTTGACCCAAAGAACGGATTTGTAAATAGCAGGTCTTCGAGAGTCCGGTAATATCCATATGTTTGTTTATCGATTGATAAAAGTTCAATCCTGAAAGTGTCACCTGCCGTGGCATTTGCGACTCGCAGTTCCGTCTCACTGGCATTTGTATACTGATCGTCATACAACCTGTAGCTCTCGGTATTAGTGGAATCGTTCTTAAAAACCTTTACCCGGTAAAAATTCTTTTCCTCCGGATCTTTGAAGAAACAATGAATATCAAAATGGGTATCATTCCGGGGATTTCCACCGAAATCGAACCGGGGAGAATCTCTTTTTACCAGCGTCAATGAATCAATATTAACATGACTTGGCATGGTGGTAGTTCCGGTATATTCCACGTTATCAGAGATAACTTTCAGCGTGTATGTTCTTCCCGGAAGTCCTCTGGTCTTTAAGGTAATGTATATACCTGCTGCTACTTCTTTTAAGGTATCATTTAACCCGGTATTATCGGTAATTATAATGGATGCACCTGATACAAAAGGCAAAGCAGGTTGGTTAAAATAACTTCCCGATTTACTAATCGTAACGCTATAAGGTCCCCGTCTGTCGTTAATCAACCCTTCGATCACTATTCGTGGAGTAGCCTGATTCAAATCAACATTTATAACTTTCTGACAACCCGGAAATACCAAAAAGGAAATCAGCAACAAAATAATATGAAGTGCATTTTCAGGTCTTATTTTCGTTCTTATTTCCATTTCTATATCCTCTTAAAACTTAAAATTATAGGTTATAGCAGGAACAAAACGGAAGAGAGACAATTGTACTGCTTGCATTTTCGTCGGGTCATTCGGGTCTTGCTGAAAATTTATAGCATATGCATTTGAGCGTCCGTAAACATTGTAGACTGAAAAATTCCAGTTACTTTCAAACCTGGCGGTTTTTTTACGCTGCCATGTAAGACCCACATCTAACCTATGGTAATCGGGCATTCGATAACCGTTCCTTTCTGTATAGTATGGAACTATATTGCCATCGGATATATACCTGCCGCTTGGAAAAGTAACAACATTCCCGCTTATAAAAATCCATGTGGCCGAAAAAGTAAGTTTTGCATTAAGTTCATACATGCCTACTATAGCCAGGTTATTTGGTCTGTCTTGTTTTGCGAGGAAGATATTGCCCCCGTTGATATCGGGAAATTTCCTTTTTGTTTTCGACAGTGTATAACTTATCCAGCCAGTCAGTTTGCCATATTTTTTTCTGATCAGAAACTCTGCTCCATATCCCCATCCTTTCCCGAACACCAGTTGTGATTCCACTTTATTATTCAGAATAAGATTAGCCCCGTTACGATAATCAATCTGGTTCTGCATCGTTTTATAATAAATTTCAACCGAGGTCTCATACATATTGTTTGAAAAATTCCTGAAATAACCAAGAGTATACTGATCTGCAATCTCCGGTAAAATATTGATATTACTGGGTACCCATAGATCAAAAGGAGTAGTTGAAGTTGTGTTCGATAATAAATGTATATACTGTCGTGTGCGGGCGTAAGAGATTTTGACTGAACTTGAGTCGTTGATGATATAATTCACAAGAAGTCGTGGTTCGAATCCACCGTATGTATTGAATATTTTACCTTTAGGAAATGTAGCCGAATCCACAACATCCGCTACCTGATCGTACGTGTAAACTATCCCCGGACCGATTGAACTGAAAAGTGAATAGCGCAATCCGTATGTTGCCTTAAGATGAGATGAAATTGTCTGTTCATTTGAAATGTAAAGTGCATTTTCGAGAGCATATCTGTTATCCATAGATCTTACTCGTAGGAATGCACTGCTATCAACTTTACTTGGAACAAATGTATGATAAATGGAATTAAAGCCGAATTTAATGGTATTGTTTGCATTCAGGTAGAAATGAAGATCTTCTTTCAGATTCCAGTCTTTAATTTCTGAAATTACTCTCATTGTCAGATTGCCAACTGCTACATTAAATCTATAGCTGTAACTATTGAAAATCAAGGATGTATTTGAAAATAGTTTATCATTAATAATATGATTCCATCTAGTTGTTGCTGTAAAATTACCCCAATCGAGACCCAGTAAACCTCCCAGATTGAAATTATCCCTGCCCAGGTAACATGAAAAATACAACCGGTCTTTTTCTGAGAACTGATAGTTGGCTTTAACATTAAGATCATAAAAATAGAGAGTCGATCTGCTTGCAGTCGAATCTACTCCATTACGTGGTAAAAGTCTGAGGAATAGATCGGCATAAGTCCTCCGTGCAGCTATCATGAAGGAGCCTCTGTTTTTAAATAAAGGGCCTTCTACGGCTAAACGGGAAGCAATAATTCCTATTCCTCCCGACAAGTGGAATTCCTTATTGTTGCCTTCATTCATTTTAATATCAACCACTGACGATAACCGCCCGCCATATTCGGCCGGAAAACCGCCCTTATATAGCGTAATATCCTTTATAGCATCGGAGTTGAAAGTAGAAAAGAATCCGAGTAAATGAGAGGGGTTATACACCGGTGCTTCATCAAGCAGGATAAGGTTCTGGTCAACTCCGCCCCCACGTACATAAAATCCTGCGTTTCCCTCACCAGCAGGAGTTACACCGGGTAGCAGCTGAATGGTTTTTAAGATATCCTTTTCACCAAGAATAACAGGAATATTCTGGATTTCCTTAACATTGATTTTTGAAATCAACTCACTCTGAACCACATTGATGTTATTTTTCTCACCTACAATTGTAATTTCCTTTATTGCAATGGATTCTTCATCCATATCGAGAGTCATCTTCACGTTTTCTTTTAAATCCAGGAGAACCGTCTTGGTCTTGTAGCCCATGAATTGAACAACTAATGTATATTTCCCGGTTGGAAGTGTAAGAGAAAAGTACCCATAAGAATTTGATGTGATTCCTATTGCCGGATTCTCCTTAGGATATATAACAGCGCCTGTGAGAGTTTCACCGGTTTTAGCATCTCTAATAAAACCGCTGATTGTTGCTGTTTTTGATGTTTCATTTTCAGAAATCCCCGGCAGTAAGATCACCGAAATAAAAATGAACATTAATAAAAAGAATTTCTTTGTCATTCAATCTATGTAGTGTGGTGTATTAAAGTATGGATCAATATTCCATCACATATTTCTATAAACAGTCAATTTATCAGATTGTTGTTTACCAATTGAGTATGTTTGTTTCGTGGCTTTATTCCTTTATTATTTTTTGTACGAAATTCCCGGAAGGTGTAATTATCTGAATCAAATAAATACCGCGGGGATTGGAACTCATGTCAAGTCTGTAATATCCTGAATTAATATCGGCTCTTCGTATTAATCTTCCCTGGAAATCGAATAGTTCCACAATTTTAATTGTACCTGAAGATTCAATGGTAAGATAATCTTTTACAGGTGTGGGATATAACTTCAGCTTAATGCTGTTTTCAGCCTCTCTAACAGATACGATAGTGTTTGTAGAAGCAGTCCAGTTAGTTGCAATGCTATTATCTGAATCAGGATCCAACAGATCGAGGTAATATCCGTTGCCATCAGCATCAGGCCATGGTGCTTTGTCGGAATAACTGACGCTGTCAATTACATTACCAAAACCATCAGCCAGTACAAGATTCTCTCCTTTGTTTGACAAATTCCTTGTGAATTGTCCGAAAGGTGAGAAGCCATATTTTTTCATGAAGACTTCTGAATTGCCTGCAAGTATTTTTGTAGAATTAGGAAAAATCTCAGAATATGCCGGGAACTGGTAAACAAAACCTGTTCCGCTGAAATACACACCTGCCAGGCTTACGGTTTTTGTTCCGGTATTCTTTATTTCTAGGAATTCCTGTTGATCGCTGTCCGGGAAATTACGCGTTGTATCGGGGTGATACATTATTTTGGTAATGACCAGCGGAGGAATTATCACATTACTGCAATTTGAGGGAGGACCTATTGTGTTTGTCATCCAGGGGATCCGTAATTGAAGGAAATTTTTTATTCTAGAAATTTCAAGGGGAAGATTTGGAACAGTTCCCCATCTGATATTCTCGCGGACAGCAGCTTCGCTGATAGTCGCAACAGTCTTATCTATAAGGGCTTCAATAACCGAATAATTTAACGGTTGTCCGGGCTGAATAAGCTGATTCCATCGTCTCGACAGGCAACATTTGAACTCGGGGTTATTGAACAGATCTCTCCAGAATTTAGGACCCTCATTATCACCATTTGAAAATTGCCATGTATTTGTTTTACTCCTGTCAAAACCCCAGATAGCCAGATCATATCCAAAAGTCAGGTTAAGGTCCCAGATCGGTCCTGCTCTGAGCTTACCATTCCTGTCTTTGTGATAATAAGTGCTGAATTGATAAGCATCTGCATTTGCTCCCAACTCGTTTATTATCATATAATCGACAAATGAGGGGATATCGATCACAGAAGGAAAGCCTGTCTCAAATGATGTATTACCTGTTGATGCAGTAGTCCTAAGCTTATCAAATTCAGAATGGATATAGGCGTTTTGGAGCGCTGTTACATTCTCAGGTTTCGGAAGTTCATGGATGAATGTAACATCATTTATACCAATATAACTCGACATTGTCCAGGCCACAGGATCATTGCCGGTCGTTTTATCAGCTTTTGTAATATACCCCCCGGTTACATTGGGATAAGTATTATCTGTGGATCCGATTTTAGTAACATTAACCCTGGCGGAACCTTGTTTTATTTTTTCCTCAAGAACATAAAGGCCATTATATGAACCATTTAACACAACTTCACAATATACGGTTCTGCTTGCATATTCTCCGATCATCCGTGATAAATTGTAGTTAAGGTAATCGCGAATAAGGGATGGTTCGAATCCAAGAGCGTTGAGTATCCAGTCATTATCGCTGGGCAAACCCAGCAAACTCACATTATTATTTGAAATATTATCAGTCTTTAGTGTTGACAGTCCATATTGCTTCTTAGGCAGAACCTGTGAGCTTGAGCCTCTTATTTCTATATTTATCCTTCCTGAATAGTTTAAAAATCTGGTAGTATCCTGATCTGTAAGCCAGTTCCGTAAACCTTCACCTCTGTATATTATTTTCATGACAGCAAGAACCCTGGGTGAATCGGGTATTTCTACCCCGCCATCAGTATTTATTAATATGATAGGAAGATTGCTATCAGTAAAACTTTGAGAGAAGGAAGAAACGGATGTACAACACAGGAAACAAACAAGGCCAAAAAATCGCTTCATTCTAATGTGATTAACTATCCATACAAAAGTGTCAATTATTTTCATATAAATGAATACTGAAAATAATTAAGAGCAAATCACCACACTTTCAAATAACCGTTCAGAGCTTGATAACCTTCGCTAGTACACCGGGAACCTGAAGCAGATCATAGTCATTGCTATAGATCAAAAATCTATCATTCCATTTCGGATTAAACTTTTCTTTATAATCCCTCTGACCTTTGTAATGAGAAAAAGAACGGATTTTTTCGTATGCAAACTTCATTGATTTCTCTGTAAAGTTGTGAGGATCATCAAGCCCTGACATTGGTGCAAATCCCAGATTAATATATTTTATCCCACTGGCTTTGAAATGTTTAAAAAGCTCTATCAAAATAAAATCCATAATCCCGTTGGGTGCATCGGCGGTCTTTCTCAACAAATCATATGTACCTTCGTTTTTTACATAGTCAGGAATAATGTTTAAAAAAGCAATAATCTTTTCTTCACTGTTTTCAATAGTGATTACAGTTTGTTCCTTTATCTCTTTTTCAACAAACATCCCCTGTGAAAAAATAATTTCTCCGCGGTCCGTAAGTTTGAGCCATTCATCACTTACCGCTTTAAGTTTCTGGATCAAACCATCACGGATAGGAGGAGTGTTTATATGAGTGGTATAACCTTGTTCTTTTATTTTGTTCAGTGCATTTCTGATAGACTTCTTTTCGCCTCCTTCAAGTGAAAACGAGTCGAGATCAACTACTCCCTCCTGTCCAAGGAAAAGACTCTTCCTTGACAATTCCATATAGACTGGCAGACTATCTTTTGGTACCCGGTAATAAATATCCCTCAGGCCGTTCTCATACGAGTATTCACTGAAAGCTGCAATACATTTTTTCATCTCATTTCTGTTTTCAGCAACAGGATCCTCAAGAACCACTGCAAAATTTCTACTTACCCGGTATGAGATATAAGCATTAATCCCGTCAGGTGCGTATATAAATTTATCAGAATATGTTTTGAAAAAATCAAGAGCGGAATTTCCAAATTGCTTTGTAAGAGCTTTTGCCCTGTCTATTTCCACTTCTGTCGGCGTAACCCTGAATACATATGGCCTTACAAGAGAGTAGACTAGAAATGATATTGAGGCGAAGCCACTTATCTTGATAAGGTAGATAAAATCGCGTGCAAAACTGTCGCGTGGGATCAGATCACTGCTGCCGATCAGAAAAAAATTCTGAATTGTATACCAGAATGATTGAAAAATATTGAAATCAATCTGAAAATGTTTTTTATCGAGGAAGTAGAATCCCACAACACCGTACAATAATACGGCCGCCATACTTAACATGGCAGTCTGTAACCCGACTGTTCCAAGTCTTGGATTTGTTTTAATATGGTATTCTTTTCTTGTGGCTATGAGAGAGCCGAGAATGAAAAGCGCTATTGAAGCTTCTTCATAATCAATGCCTTTGGTAATATTCCCAAATACTGAAATAATACTTAATCCTATGGCAAACCACCATGCAGTCCGTAACCCTCTTAACATAAATGCAGCAGTAACCAGAAGAAATAATCCTGCTATAAATACAAAGCTGTTTGAAAAGCTTACAAAATCAACAAGTAAATAATCTTTCAGAAGCCTGATTCTTTCAGGAAGAGCAGGAGTCAATACAGAAATGATATTAACGATACCCAGAACAAAAATCAATACTGCAGGAAAAATCCGCATTATCAGTTTATCCACTTTTAAAAGAAAGCTGACAATACCTGTAAGGAGCGGGAGCCAGAATTCAAAAAACCTGAAAAGCAGCGTTATTGCAATAGAATCAACGTTACTGAAACCTGAATGTATAAGAACATATGTCATTGAAACTTCAATAGCTCCAAGCCCCCGAAGAAATGGTGATATAATCAGGAATATTACCACAATAATATAAGCTATGATAGCTGTCGAAAGCGATGGCGGCAAATTAAGAGCAATCATTGCTATATAGACGTGAGCGATCCCCACAAACTCGATAAGGATAGATATTAATACAGTATAAACAAATTGTTTTCTGTTTATCCTGTTATTATTCATGTCTTCAATAAAGAGATCAGCCTTCGGATAAATTTTTAAGATCAGGTTGTAGAACTTCCATTTTCTCACAAGTGAATAATAAAGAAAAACAAAGAGTAACAAAATCACGATCACTCCCCCGAGAGCCAACCATCTGCCCATGGCCATATTTCCTACAGAAACAACAAATAGAAAAGCGGGAATAGCAACTATAACAACCGAGAGAATTCCAACAAAGGCATAGATAGAAGATGCAAAATAGACCTGTGTTCTTGTGACTCCTTTCTTTTCTATCTCTTTAGTGAAAAATGCCAGGGAGGAGACTGCACCTGCAGGCAGAAAGACACTTATAAAATTGCGTTTAAGAAAAAGAATAATAGCATCCCATACTCTTAATTTCGTGTTAATTGAGGCAAAAGATGTCACATACATCAGACCCTGGATAAAAATATAAAAGATAACCAGCCCCAGGCCGACGAGTACCCAATTCTGATTTGCGTCAGAAAGAGTATTCCTGACGTGTAACAGTTCACGTTTTTGATGAAAGATAAACCAGGCAGCTAAAACAATGAACAGGGCCGTAAAAAGAAACTGGGTAATGAGTTTTGCATTTTCAGTAAGAAAGATGAAGACTTTTTCTTTAAAAAAGTTCCGGACAGATGCAGATGTGTTTTCTTTTATCATTTACTCAACTTATCCAAATTTACGATTTTTCAGAATGCTTTATTCTCTCTCATTGTCTGCATGATAAGTGGCAGATTAAACTTATAATGATGATCTCCGGGAATTTTTTTGATTATTACTGAGGTGCCGTTCAGTAATGCGGGGATCTCAGTTTTCTCTCCGTCGCCAAAGATTAAAAGGGTTGGGATGCTCTGCATCTTTTTAATCTCATCTATCGTATTGTATGTGTTTTGCCGGTTACCCATACCCAGCATATTTGAAAAGTGTATCTCAAAGTCGGTAGTTGTGGCAGGGGATAGGAGTACTGTAGATTCCACCATCGATTTTATATCTTCCGGCAACCTGTTTACGATAAATGGCACAATTTCAGCGCCCAGGGAATAGCCAATCAGAACAAACTTCTCCCTGCCCCATTCTTTACTGTAGAAGTTCAGCGCTTTAGCAATGTCAGATGCAGTTTCTTCAGGAGTACGACGGCTCCAGAAGTACTTTTTCGAATCGAGACCGATTGTAGGTATCCCTTTTGTAGCCAGATTATCAGAAATTGACTGTTCAAATCCGTACCAGCCACCATCACCGGAAATCAGCAAGGCGATCGGAGCATGTTTGTCGGGAGTTTTGGAATTGGTGATAATTAAAGGGAGATTCTTAATCTGATTGATATCTATTTTTTGCGGTTTATCTTTTTCATATCTTGCGGTCAGCTGTTTAAAGGCTTCTTTCCATTGTGGCATAAAATCGCTCCATTTAGCAAATCCATGCCCAACTTTAGGTAAAGTGATTAATTCTGCATTTTTTGTTTTGGATATAAATTCCACAGCTTCCGGATAGTTACATATTCTATCCAACTGCCCGTTAAGGACAATCCACGGATTTCCAAGTTTATCATCCGACTGAAGAATATATCTTTTCCCCGGCACATCAACTGTTACTAAGAGACCATTAATCTCGCAAAGCATTTTCGGAAGTTCAATATCTGGACAAAACCCAATTGAGATACCTCCTATAAAGGTCCCTGGCCGGGCCTGGGCCAATATCCCATAAACGAGAGTTGCTCCGCTTGAATATCCCATAATTACCGGTGGCTTATAATCAGGAAAATCATATTTTTTCTCTACCTCGGTCGCCAATTCCACAAAATCCATTGCAACATTGTAACAACTGTCTGTACGTTGCCGGAGTTCCTTAAAATATTGGAGAATATCTACCCCTATTACCAGCGAATTCATCTCCGAAAATGTCTGGGAAAAACCTGTTACCCCCGATTTCCACCCTCCATCACCGGAAATCATTATTACTACATTCTGAACTGTATTTGTCCGATTATAAATATAAACTTTGCCAAACACAGGAACCTTAAGAGAATCATTTGGTGACACAGCTATTGCGGAAGACTGGATAGCCAATAACATGATAGCAATAAGCGATAAAAAGGTTGAGCTGATTTTTCTATTCATTTTAAATTATCTATTACTGAACTTTATTTTATGTTTCAAACTTACTTTTGCAAAAAGGGGAGCTTACCTTTCGTGAGCTCGTCCCGTAAAGCGGGACTCGGTTCCTTAGTTCGCTGCGCTTCATTTGGAATGACATTTCATTTATGGTCAAGGTAGGCAAAATTGGCGTTTTGCACAAACAAAACTTGAGACGTTGCGCATTTATGCATCACTAAACCAGTTTCTTATATTTGATTCTTGCCGGAGTTGTATCAGCAACTCTTTTTCTATAGTTCTCTTCATAGTCGGAGTAATTTCCTTCGAACCAAACAACTTTTGAGTTGCCCTCAAAGGCCAGCATATGAGTTGTTATCCTGTCGAGAAACCACCTGTCGTGGGAAATTATAACAGCACATCCTGCAAAATTCTCGAGCCCTTCCTCCAGGGCTCTGAGAGTATTTACATCGATATCGTTTGTTGGTTCGTCAAGAAGCAGAACGTTCGCCCCAGATTTGAGTGTCAGAGCAAGATGCAGCCTGTTTCTTTCTCCTCCTGACAATACACCACATTTCTTTTCCTGATCAGCTCCTGTGAAATTAAACCTGGCTACATAAGCTCTTGAGTTAACCAGCCGGTTTCCTACCATTACATCATTCTGACCTCCTGAAATCACTTCATATACGGTTTTGGCGGGATCAATTGCGGCATGAGCCTGGTCAACATATCCGAGGGTAACCGTTTCTCCAGTTTTAAATGTCCCCTTTGTCGCTTCTTCCTGCCCCATGATCATTCTGAAGAGAGTCGTCTTTCCAGCTCCATTCGGTCCTATAACACCAACTATTCCATTCGGAGGAAGGCTGAATTCAAGATCTTCAAAAAGCACTTTATTATCAAATGATTTCGTAACTGATTTGGCTTCAATTACTTTATCCCCTAGCCTGGGCCCATTTGGAATAAAGATTTCAAGCTTATCTTCCTTCTGCTTTATATCCTGATTCAGGAGGTTTTCGTAAGCCCCTAACCTTGCTTTCGATTTGGCACGGCGCGCTTTTGGTGACATCCTTACCCATTCGAGTTCACGTTCAAGTATCTTTCTTCTTTTAACATTTCCTTTCTCCTCCGACTCAAGTCTTTTTACTTTCTGTTCAAGCCATGAAGAATAATTACCCTTCCAGGGTATTCCTTCACCACGGTCAAGTTCCAGTATCCATCCTGCAACATTGTCAAGAAAATACCTGTCGTGTGTTATGCAGATTACAGTACCGTTATATTGTTTAAGAGTGGTTTCGAGCCATTGTACTGATTCAGCATCGAGGTGGTTAGTAGGTTCATCAAGCAACAAAATATCGGGTTGCTGTAAGAGTAAACGGCACAAGGCTACTCTTCTTCGTTCCCCTCCTGAAAGAACATTAACTCTCGCGCTGCTGTCAGGGCACCGGAGGGCATCCATAGCACGCTCAAGTTTATGTTCAATATTCCAGCCGTCTGAATAATCAATTTTCTCCTGCAAGACAGCCTGCCGATCCATAAGTTGCTGCATCTTGTCAGGATTCTCATATATTTCCGGTTCACCAAAACTGTTGTTTATTTTTTCGAATTCTTTTATAATGTCCATAATATCCTTCACACCCTCCTCAACAATTTCTCTTACACTACGGTTCTCATCAAGCAGTGGATCCTGAGAAAGATGCCCTACAGAATACCCCGGAAGAAAGGTAACATCACCCTGGTATTCCTTTTCAATACCAGCAATAATTTTCAAAAGTGTTGATTTTCCTGATCCATTCAAGCCTATTATACCGATCTTGGCACCCAGAAAAAAAGACAGAGAAATATCTTTAAGTACCTGTCTGTGGGGCGGAAATGATTTTCCTACTCTGAACATCGAAAAAATGATCTTGTTGTCGTCAGCCATAACAGTAATATTTATTCACTAAACAAAAATAACCCAATTTGCGGTTTAATTTATAATAAAAAAGGGCTGAATTATTATATCCAACCCTGATAATATATTAAGTAAAATCTATTTCTCTTCAAAAAGCTTTATTGTTTCATCCTGCAGCAATACCCACAAAGTATAAACACCTTTGAGCGTTCCAATAGGGATATTAAGGCACCCGAGAGCCGCAACAACCATTACCACGTATCTGGCCCAGGGTCTGTATGCTAAAAGACCGATTCCGCCTACAAGTCCAAGAGTTGCTAAAAATCCGAAAAGAATTGGCAGACTGACCGATAAAAACCCGAGAACCATCTGTCCTGTCTGATCATCACCAGCTTGTCCCCGTGCAAATCTCATAACAAAGAAAATAACAACAGCTACAATCAAACCGAGGATTGCGAAGCCTATTTGTATCGCTCCAACTACGGCTACATGCTTTTTCATTTTTGAATCTTCCATGATAATTAATTTTTTTGCAATTTATAAATATTTTCCTTCCTGTTCAAATGACTGGCATTTTAATGAATTGATGCATCATTATATACATTAATTTGCTGGTGCATCCAATTTATAAACTTTCTGTATTATGAAGAAGAGAGTTTTAGTATCTTTGTTTTTAAAAATTACCTGTATGAAAAGGAAATTATTTTATGCTGCCTTCTTTCTATTTGTTGCTTTTTCTTTTACATCATGCCAAAAGAATTGTAAGGTTTGCCAGCAAAATACATATGATTCCCAGGGAACCATTCTGACTACCGGTAGTGAAACAGAATATTGTGATGCATCACTGCTTGTTATAGAAGCAACTAAGGATGTTACTATAGCTGGTGTCACAACTAAATGGGTCTGCAGGTAGGTTAATACCTGACCCCGATTAAAGTCACATCATCAATCTGGGGGCTGTCTCCACGCCAACCTTCAAATATCTCATTAAGCCGTTCCCCTTGCTGAAGCATTGGCATCCCTGCCATTCCAACGAGGGTTTCCCTGAGTTGCATTGACATGAATTTTTTCTGTTTTGGCCCACCAAACTGATCGGCATAACCATCTGAGAATATATAGAATGCATCCCCCTTCTGCAGATCTATTTTATGTAAAGTGAATGGTTCCATCTTATAATGAATTGCCACCGGCATTTTATCGGCCCTGTAGTGAATAAGCTCGCCTCCCCTGACCAGATATAGCGGACTGTTGGCACCTGCGTACCATAAAATATTTTTATCAAAATCAACAACACATACGGCAATATCCATCCCGTCTTTAATACTATCCTCTTCGGCAACCTGTTTTAATGATTTAATTATACCCTGGCGCAGATTTTCTATTATCTGATCGGGTATCAGAATATGCTTACCATTAATAATTTCGTTTAACATTGTTACCCCGAGCATACTCATAAATGCTCCGGGAACTCCATGTCCGGTACAGTCAGCAGAAATTATCACCTGAGGATTTGTCTGTGCACTTACCCAATAAAAATCACCGCTGACAATTGCCAGAGGTTTATACAGAACGAAGTGTTCAAGCTTATCACTAAAAAGTTCCAGGGATGGGATTAATGCAGTCTGTATCCTCTTGGCATACATGATACTATCTTCAATATGTCTCTTCTGGTAACCTATCTGATCTCTTTGGGCCGCAGCAAGGTCCCTTTGCTTTTCAATTTCATCCTTCTGCATTGATATTGTTCTGTTCTTCTCCTCAAGCTTGATATTCGCCTCTTTCTTTATCTTATATCCCCTGTAGATATAGTAACCAAGGAAACTTACCAGAAGCAGGGCAAAAAGAACAAAATAAAGTATCAGTTTTTGTTTTTCAATTGCTTCAAGCTGAACTTTTATCTTACTGTCCTGTTCAGAAATTCTTTTAAGTTGATCATCTATCCTCGCCAGTTGAATAGTAATCTTCCCTTTTTGCCT
>Ga0209747_1001140_pt1 | contig 14364 bp, 17 predicted proteins | sample BarGraNGADG00311_FD_184498 | JGI IMG/M metagenome (GOLD analysis project Ga0209747, IMG submission 184498) | Arctic peat soil microbial communities from Barrow, Alaska - Barrow Graham LP Ref core NGADG0011-311 (SPAdes) (version 2) | ecosystem: Environmental > Terrestrial > Soil > Wetlands > Peat... | reverse complement strand
GTGGGCAGGGGCGGGATCGAACCGCCGACCCTCCGCTTTTCAGGCGGATGCTCGTACCGACTGAGCTACCTGCCCCCGGCGCGCCCGACAAGGGCTGCGCGCGCGGTCCCGACGGGATTCGAACCCGCGACCTCCGCCTTGACAGGGCGGCGTGAACTCCTGGCTTCACCACGGGACCTTGCTGTGTTGCTTCCCTTGCTGTGCCGTCTGCTGTCATGCCTTCGAACTGGCGTGCTGTGCGTGCCCCCAACGGGATTCGAACCCGTGCTACCGCCTTGAAAGGGCGACGTCCTGGGCCGCTAGACGATGGGGGCGGTACGTCCGCCGGCCAGACAACGGGCGTCAGCCGACCGACGCGCACCCGTGGCGTCTGCCGTCGGGAACCCTCGAAGCATAGGGGACGGCCGCCGCCGGCACCAACGCCTACTTCCGGCCGGGCCGCTGACGTTGGTTTCGCCGGCGATCACGCCGCTGCGGGCACCGGTCCAGAGGGTTCGGTCGAATCGGCAACCATGCCAGGAAGGGTCTGCTGCAGATCGATGTGGCAGCCACACGAGCATCGCGTGCCGGCGTAGGAGCCGGCGCAGCGTCCGTGCCCGGTGCCCGTCCCGCACCATCCGGAGATGTAGCCCTGGGCCTCCGCCGCCCGCATGTCTGCTCCCTTCAGTCGTCCTTCTTCCATTGTCCTCCCGCTGGCAGGCTACGGCGTAGAGGCTTCCGTCCTCGGCGTGGTCGGCGAGGACGGAAGCGCCGGTCGGTCTACGGCTGACGTCCGAGCCAGCCAGCCAGCTGGGCGTAGACGCCCGCGGTCGGCGGCACCTCGATCACCGGTCCGAACGGCACGGGGGCGCCTCGCGGCTGAGCCGGGATGAACTGTTTGACCATGCCCAGCACTGCGGCGCCTAGCTCGGGGTCGAGTTCGGTCGGCCTGCCGGTGGCCTTGGCCAGGTCCCACCCGTGGATCGTGACTTCCTGGATGTAGCCGAACAGCGCCGCCCGACCGGGCACGGTGCCCCACGGCACCGTCACCATGCGCTCGAGTGCGGCGTCGTCGGCCCAGGCCTGCTCGGCCTCCGCCCGGACACGCCGGTAGGCGCCGGCCCACCCGTCGGCCGGCATCTCGGTCGTCATCGACACCGCGAGCGGATCGCCACCGCTGGCGATGACGACGGCACGTCGCAGGCCGCCCAGCACGTGCCCGAGCAGCGCTTGTACCTCGTACTCCGAGCACGGCGTCGAAAGCCCCAGCTGGTCCGGTTTGATGGCTGCTACGACCTCGCCGGTCTGGTCGAGGGCTCGGTGGTAGAGCGGGCGGGGGTCCGGTGTGGCATTCATCGCTGCTCCCAAAGTTGGCCGGGCCGGGCCGGATAGTGAGTGAGCACAATGGCAGGCATGGCCGACGATGGCTCCGCCCGGGTGTCGCGTGAGAAGTTCGACGACCTGGTCTCGGCCGCGCTGGACGACATCCCGCCGGAGCTGGCGCGCGCGATGGACAACGTGGCCGTCTTCGTCGAGGACGAACCGCCGGAGGACGGCCTGCTCGGCCTTTACGAGGGCGTGCCGCTGACCGAGCGCGACTCGGCCTACGCCGGGGTGCTGCCGGACCGGATCACGATCTACCGCCGGCCGATCCGCGCGATTTCCACGGACGCCGCCGACATCGTCCAGCAGGTACGCATCACGGTAGTGCACGAGCTGGCGCACCACTTCGGCATCGACGACGATCGGCTCGATGAGCTCGGCTGGGGCTGACAGATTCAGAAGAAAGCGCGTACGACGACGAAGCGGGCCACCTCGGAGGCCGACCCGCAGCGGGTTGGCGGCGAGCTGCGAGCCGTGACGCCGAAGACCCGCCAGTCCCGGCGGACCATGCCGCTGATCGGACTCTGATCGAGATGCGCTTTGCGAACACCGGGGCCGTCAGGACGCCGAGCGGGCCGCGGCCGGCCTGGGCTGGCCCGATACGGGCTAGACACGGGCTAGATACGGGCTACTTCTTCACGACGGCAGCGGGTACGGCGATCGAGCCGGACAACCTGCGGCGCAGCTGGTATCCGCTGCCCGATGCGGCCGGACTCGGCCCGGTGCGCCTTCATGATCTGAGGCACACGTGCGAGTCGCGGTTGCTTTGCGGTCTGGGTGAGCTGCTGGGTGACCGGCTCGGCCAGCGACCCCGCGGACTCCTTCAGCCGGGTGGCCGCGTCCTGCTCACGGCTGTTCGCCGGCACCAGTGAGGACGCCAGACAGTCGACCCCGACCCGACCCCGCAAGGGACGTAGCGTGGAGCACAACCAACAGCCGCAGCCACTGAGGAGAATGGTGAGCCCGTCCCGTCGCGCGCACCGACCTGCTCTGCGCGAGACGTATGATTTCCTGCCGGCGACCGGTGAGCTCCCGGGGGAGCGCGGAGAGGTGGCGCACGCGTGTGCCGCAGCGGTGCTGCGCGCCGGGCGCACGGGCAGCCGTCCAGCCGCCGCCGCGGTCGGGCTGGCCGACACCGTGGGTCTGGACGAGCTGGCTCGACTATGGCGAGACTCCACGCCGTACAGCCTGCCGGGAGTGCTGTGGTCGCTCTACGTGCTCCGCGCCTGGTGCCGGACGTCGCCGCAGGAGGTGGCGCAGATCTACGCGGCCGGTCGGCACCGGCAGCCGGTCGAAGAGGTGGTGGCGGGTGTGGCCGACCCACCGGGGCCGACGGAGATCATGGACACGGCCGAGGCGGTGCTCACCGGTGTTTTCGGTGGCGACTTCGGGGTGGCCCTGGAACGAGCGGCGGCGTTCCACCGCATTGTGGCGGCCGGGCGGGCTGACGTTGTCGGGCGCCTCGACGGCCAGGCTCGGCTGGCGGAGGGCAACCTGCGCACCGCGGCGCACCTGACCCGGGCGGCGGCCGCCTGGCGGGCCGGCGAGCTGGACTGAACAGGAACCAGGGGCCCCGCACCGAGTGCGAAGCCCCTGGTTGCCGAACGGAAGACTTAGACTGGGCGGACGTTCTCTGCCTGCGGGCCCTTCTGACCCTGGGTGACGTCGAACTCCACCCGCTGGTTCTCATCGAGGCTGCGGTAGCCGTCGGCTGCGATGGCCGAGTAGTGGACGAATACGTCCGCGCCGCCGCCGTCCTGGGCGATGAAGCCGAAGCCCTTCTCGGCGTTGAACCACTTAACTGTGCCTTGCGACATGTGCGCTCCCTGCTGGGACGAAGTCTCGACCCGCACCTCGCGGGTCGAACGTTGCGGCGGATGTGGCCGAGGAGTCCCGAAGCACCGGAGAATCCGTAACGCCCGCCGTCCAGATCCGCGGGCGTCAGAAACGACGTGGAAACTGAAACTGCAACTGGTTAGACGGTAGCACGGGTCTGGCGTCTGTCACCTGATCGCCGCACCTCGACTTGAAAAGGGCGCCGCAGAGGCCTCGTGCCCTCGGCGTACGATTCAGGGCCTGGTGGATATACCACCAGTCGGGGGATCGGGGCGCTGTTGCGACGCATGACTTCGGTGGCGGCTGGTCTGGCAGTGCTTGCAGCGTCCGTCAGCGCATGTACGTCCACGCACGACGCGGGGTCGACCGGCCAATCAACGACGAGCGGGCTGTTGCGTGCCGACGAGCAGGGCGTGGTGCGGCCCGACCGGATCCTGACGCCCGGTTCCGTCGATCCGGGGGCGACTACCGCCCAGCTGTGCACGCCGACGTACCTGGGGACAGTGGCGCTGTCCTCCGACGTCGACCGGCAGGAGACCTTCCTGCGCTACGGGTTGCCCTACCCGACGGCGCAGGACCGGTTCCGGCTGGACCACGCCGTACCGGTCGAGATCGGCGGGGACAACAGCGCCGCGAACTTGTGGCCGATGCCGGTCAGCGCCGACGTGGCCGACCGCAAGAACGCCCTGGCCGTCCGGTTGCACGACCTGGTCTGCGCCGGCACGGTGCCGCTGGGCACCGCTCAGCAGGACGTCGCCACCGACTGGTACGCCGCCTGGCGCCGGTACGTCGTCGAGATATCGCCCAGCCCGGGGACCCCGACGCCGTCCGGGCTGTCGGGGCAGCTCGCCGGCCAAGAGTCCGCAGAATCGACGACCACGCCGACGCCCACGCCCACGTCGGCACCGCCCAGTCGCCGGTCGACACCAGCGACCGCTGCCCCGAAGCCCGCGCCGGCCCCCTCGCCGCCGGTTGCGGGGGCACCGGCTGCGCCCGCCGCCCCCGAACCCGTTGCCCCGGCAGCTCCAGCGCCGCTGGCTCCGCCGGCCGCACCTTCCACGGCGCCGGCCACATCGTCGAGCCCTGGACCGGCTCCGCCGTCAACTGCCTCGTCTTCGTCGTCAGCGACGCCCAGCGGCAGCGTGGTGCGTGGCCAGCCGTGTGCACCGGTCGGAGCCACCGGCCAGACAGCCAACGGCAGGACGCTGGTCTGCGCTACGACCGGCCAGTGGCGACTCTCCGGCGGCTGACGAGCAATCGGCCGTCAGACCCGCCGACGCCGCCCGGTGCGGAAGCCGCCGAACACCAGACTGACCACCGCCAGAACCACCCCGATGATGAACAGCCAGATCAACCCGTGCACGAGCAGGCCGACGGCTCCACAGATGACCGCGATCAGGAGCAAGACAAGGATCAACGCCATGCCGCGGCCTCTACCCCGGTGATCGGTGGCTTACGCCGTACCGGTCTGCCCTGACGTGCCCCGTTCTCGCAACGGTGAGTTAGCGTCATCGGGTGTTGCGTCGGCTGTTGACCTTGCGGTGGTTGGCGCTGTCCGTGTTGGCGGTGCTGCTCGTCGTCGTGATGTCTCTGCTCGGGGTGTGGCAGTGGCACCGGGCGCAGCCCAGTCGCTACGCCGCCGCGGTTTCCGCGCCTCCGGTAGGCGTCACCACGGTCGTTCGGGCTGCTCAACCGCTGCCGACGTACGCCGTCGGCCGGCTAGTCACGGCCAGCGGGACGTACGACGCGGAGCACCAGTTCGTCGTGCCCGGTCGCCGGCTCAATGGCCAGGTCGGGTCCTGGGTGCTATCTCCGTTGCGGCTGCCGGACGGGTCGGGCGTGATCGTGGTCCGTGGGTGGACCGGCACGCCGGAAGGTGCCGGTTTCGCGCCGACCGGACCCGTGGACGTCACCGGACGGGTGCAGTCGGCCGAGCGGACGGGTCCGGCGGCGGCTGGGGCCGGGCCGGAGCTCAGCGCCGTCGACCCGGCGGTCGTGGCGCCGAGGTTGTCCTACCCGCTGCTCGACGGGTACGTCGTGCTGACCGCCCAGTCGCCGCCGGCGAACGCGGCGCTGACGCCCGTGCCACCCCTCCTGCCGACGTCCGGCGACGGGCTGCACCCTCGGAACTTGGCCTACGCGCTGCAGTGGTGGGTGTTCGCCGCCTTCGTCATGGTCGGGTGGTGGCGGATGTTGCGCGACGACGTGCAACCGCCAGTGACGCCCGAGCCCGCGCCGGCCCCGGTGGCCCCCAACCCGGCGCTGGACCGCCGCCGCCGGCAGGCGCTCGAGGATGCGGTCAGTGGGGACGACGAGCTGGCCGCCTACAATCGGTACCTCGCCGAGCTCGATGACGCTGCGGACAGCCGCGGTCGGTGACGGGTCGGTGCGCGGACAGGAGGATCAGTGGCGGACGCCGAGCTTCGGTCGGACGGACGGCTAAGAGGCGCCTTCGGGCGTTACCGGGTAATGGCGTACGTCGTCGGCGTGATGTTGCTCTTGCTGGTGGCGGCCATGGTGGTGAAGTACGTCGGGGGTCACCCGTTCTTGGTGAGAGTCGTCGCACCGATTCACGGCTTCCTCTACATCGCCTACCTCGTGGTGGCTCTGGACTTGGCCAGCAAGGCTCGGTGGTCACTGGGACGGACCGTGCTGGTGCTGCTCGCTGGCACCGTGCCGTTCTGTTCCTTCGTCATGGAACGACGGGTGGAGCAGGACTTTCGGAGTGCCCCCGCTGCGTTCTGACCAGGCCTCGAATTAGCCGCGAGAGCGCGAGAGGGCGTATCACTGCGCCGGCCGGCCGCTCGCACCCGACGACGTTTACCGCCTCGGCGGTGGCATCGGCAGGTCGAGGAGCGTGGCGATCAGCCGCTGGACGTGGACCAAGGTGAGGGTGTCGACGGCGCCCAGCCGAGCTAGCAATCGGCCGTGGGAGATAGTGCGTACCTGTTCGGCCTGGATGTAGCTGGTTTCCGACAAGCCGGTGCCTTCCGGCGAGATCTCGACGTGAACGGGCCACTGGTGGTACGTGCGCGTGATCGGGGACACGATGGACAGGTCGAAGCTGTTCAGCCGCTGGTCGGAGAGCACCAGGGCCGGGCGCTGAAATGCCTGCTCGTGGCCGACCGGTGAGCCGAAGTCGACCCGCCACACCTCCCCCGGCTGTGGCTGTCTACGCATCCGGGTCCAGGCCATCGGTGAGCATGCCGTCGTAGACCTTCTGATCTTCGACGTAGCTCGCGCGCGCGGCCGGCGACGAGGACGCCGCCGCGGAGCGCCAGGACTCCCAGAGGCGGTCTCGTTCCAGGGCCTCCAACGCGGAGTTGATGACCTCGTCGGCGGTTAGGCGCATCGCCATGCCCGCCGACTTGATCCGGTCTCTGGTTGCCGTACTGACTTTCACGGTAGTGGTGCTGCCCATGGGGGAAGTGTACCCAGCGGTAGCCCCACAGTATACCAGCCCGCGAGCCTCACCACTTCCACGACCGACGCCGACCGTTACGCTCTGGCTCTCGGGGGACTGGCCGACCTTCACGCCGAGGAAGGCAACCGTCTCCCGAGGGCCGTTAGCTCAACTGGCAGAGCAGCGGACTTTTAATCCGTAGGTTCTGGGTTCGAGTCCCAGGCGGCCCACCGTATAGGCGCAGGTCACCAGGTCACAGCGTTTTCGTGCCCGGAACTCGATTGTTCCGACGGCGCTCGGTCCGCACCTAGTCCGCACAACGGATGATCAAGCCCGGCCGGATGGACTTCGTTCGGCGGGTCCCCACGAGCCCCGGGTGCCTCCTACGGCCCTGGAATCTGGTCGCCACCGGGGCCGCCGTTCGGCCTCGCCGGAGTTCTATCGAATGACGACGACGTCGACACCCAGCTCGTCCGCCCAGCTGCTCCACAGACGATCAGCGGTGTAGGCGGGGCTCGCCACACTGCGGGCCAGCGCCAGGCATACCGGGTCAGCGAGACTCAGGCCCGAGCGGTGGCGGTAGAACGATGCCGCCAGCCGACCGTCAAGCCGGCTGAACGGGCTGACCGTGATACCCAGGGCGTCCATCTGAGCGTCGATGTCTTCGGCGGCGACACCAAGACGGCCAGCCTTTTGTAGGACCTCGGCATAGTTGACGGCGCTGATGGTGGCGTCCTGGTTGACCGCCTGACGGGCAACGAAGTCCCAGCCTGCCTCCTTGTTCACCAGGGTGAGGAGAGCCGAGGCGTCGAGAATGATCAACGCAGGGGACTTCGGTCCTCGGCCTCGGCTTCGCCACGGCGCTCACGAACTAGTTCCTCACTCAGGCTCGCCTCATTGCCGCCTGCCTCGGCGAAGGTGGCCCACAGCCGCTCCAGCGCTTCCCGGCGCCGCGGGTCCCACCCGGCGAGCGGGTCATCGAGGGCGCCAGCTTCGCTCATGGTCATCAACGGTAGCCGTCGAGCGCTGCGACGTCCGTACGAGAATCGGGGGTCCCGATGACTCGACCCGGCTGGCTGGCTTGCTCATCCTCCCGAGCGGCGAGCGCAGCGACGTTGAGGCGCTCGGCGACCCGGTCCAGGTCGTCGGTGAACGGGCCACTGTAGACGTCGAGTGTTATGGGCGGCGCTGGCATGGCCGAGCATCCGCTGGATGGCCTTGACGTTGGCTCCGACGCTGACGGCCAGGCTGGCTGCGGTGTCCCGCAGGTTGTGCGGGGTGAACGGACCGACGCCCATCGCCCGCACGGCAGGGTCGAAGACGTTGCGCCGGAAGTTGCTGTTGTCGAGGAGCCCACCGGCTCCGTTGGCACAGACAAGCTCGTCCGGGCGCCTACCCGCCACTTGCTGGGCCAAGGCGTCGATCAGGAATCGAGGAAGCGGCACGACCCTGCGCTTATGGGACTTGGGCGTAACGGTCTCTGACTCGTCGCAGCCGTCCGGGACGTTCTCGGCCACTTCCAGCCGAGCGCGGAGCAGGTCGAGGCGCCGCACACGGAGGGCTCGGATCTCGCCCCAGCGAAGGCCTGCATCCGGCTGGCCCCTCAACCACGCCATTTACGTCGGCGCCGCGGGGGCTCTGTTCGGGCTGATGAGCGACGCACTGTCTGAGACTGAGAGGTCGGCTGTGGCCGTGACAACGCAGGCAAGCTCAGGAACGATCCCCTACCGGCCGATGACCCTGGCCGACCTTGCTGGTCATCTCGCCGCGGCCGGCGACGATCGGCACTGGTGGCGGCTCGTCGCGGAGTTCATGGAGGAGTACCGGCACGAACCGGCCGACGAGCGCCCAGCGCTGCTTGTCGACGAGCCGCCCAGCAGCCGTTACGAGCGGTGGGATGTCTTGCTCGCCGCGGTCGCCGAGCATCTCGCCACCATCGACGACAGAGGAGCCCCCGCCTGGTCCGCAGACCAGCGGTTGACGGTCTTCTGGTTCCCCTTCAACACTCCCGCCGCTCGCGTCGACGCGATGGTGCATGCACCGGCAAATTTTCGCAATCGCGGCATCTTCGTCGCTCCCGGCGAGTTGAGCGTCCCGTGAGCCCTCCGAATTCCAAGGAGTTGCCGCAGAAGGCGTCAGCTCGGCAGCCGCCGGCGCAAGCCGCTGGCTCGGACTACCGGCCGGGTGACGGCCCGGCGTACGGCGTCTTCAGTGCCGATCACACGGACGAACTCCTTGGCCCGAGTGACCGCGGTGTAGAACAGCTCCCGCGTGAGCAGCGGCGAGTCGGCCGGAGGCAGTAGCACCGACACCCGCTCGAACTGACTGCCCTGGCCGCGGTGAATGGTCATGGCGTGGACAGTCTGAATCCCCGACAGCCGGCTGGGCGCCAGCAGCACGGTCTCGGTGCCGCGTCCGAAAGCGGCCAGCGGTCCTCGCGGACCTCCGTCGATGACGACGCCGGTGTCGCCGTTGTACAGCTTGAGCTCATAGTCGTTTGCGGTCACCAGCAGCGGTCGACCGCGGTACCACTCGCCCTCCGCGGCGTAGCCGTCGATCGCAGCGGCCAGCCACTGCTCGATCTCGGCGCTCCACCGGGCGACGCCGTAGGGGCCCTGCCGGTGCGCGCACAGCAGGCGGTGGCGCTCGAGCGCAGCCAGCGCGTGGGGCAGGTCGCCGGCGCGGGCCGCGTCCGTGAGTGCGGTGCCAGCGCTAGTAACGTCGGCGCGCAGCCCCTTGAGTCCGGCCGGGCTGTGCGTGCCGACCTCGGCGGTCTCAACGAAGTGGACGTCCGCCGCCCCACTGCGCAGAACGGCCAGAGCCTCGTCGGGGTCACCGGCCCGGATCGCCGCCGCAAGCTCGGCAATCTTGCCGCCGAACCGGTACGTCGTACGGAGCCGCACGACATCGTTGCGGAGTTCGCGCTCGACCTCGCCGCCGAGCGCAACGTCGTCCGGAAGCAGCGATGCCAGCAGCTCCGACCGAGCGTCCGAGCCAGACCGCGCCGGGCGGTGCACGAGGTCGCCGAGCACTGCGCCGGCTTCCACCGAGGCGAGCTGGTCGGGGTCACCGACCAGGACGAGCCGCGCGTCCGGACGGACCGCCTCGAGCAGCCGGGACATCAGCGTCAACGACACCATCGAGGTCTCGTCCACGATGACGACGTCGAAGGGCAGCCGGTTGGTGCGGTCGTGCTTGAACCGGCTGTGCGAGCCCGGCCGTGACCCCAGCAGACGGTGCAGCGTCGATGCGGTCAGCGGTCCGGGCGGCGTCAGGCCCTGGCTACCGAGGTGCGCAGACTCCTCGGCAACCGCCTCCTGCAGCCGAGCGGCCGCCTTGCCCGTCGGCGCGGCCAGCGCCACTCGCGGGGGGTGGTCGAAGACGTCGTGCATGAGCGCCAGCAGCCGGGCCACGGTCGTCGTCTTGCCGGTCCCCGGTCCGCCGGCGACGACACTGATGGAGCCGGTGATGCAGGCCGCCGCTGCGAGCCGCTGGTAGTCGGGGGCGGCGTCCGGGAACAGAAGGTCGAGCGCGGCCCGCAGCCGGCCTGAATCCACCGCAGTCGGCCGGCACCCCGCCCGGGCGTCGAGCTCGGCGCGCACCAGCCGCTCCTGCCGCCAGTACCGGTCGAGGTAGAGCAGCTCGTCGACCAGCCGCACCGGCCGATCGGGCGCGCCGTTGACACCCCCGGCGACGAGCGGACTCGCCGCACAGGAGGCGTACCAGTGCTGGGGAACCGGCCAGGGCAGCAAGTCGAGGTCGACGGACTCCTCGGTGTCCGCGGCCGCGGTCGTGCGCACCTGGCCAAGGTCGACGCACACCGAGCCGTACCGGACCGCCCGCACAGCCAGCGCAACGGCCAGCACGACCTGCTCGTCGCTCTCGCCACCCAGTCGCCCCAGCGCGGTCGCCACGTGTACGTCGGCGCTACTGAGCACGCCGGTCCGGTTGAACTCGGCCAGGAGTCCGGTTGCTCGCGCGGCGTACCGGACGTCGAACGGGTCGGCCAGCTGCCCCGCGGTCACGCCGCTCCTTCATCCAGGAGTGCGGACACGGCCTCGACCAGCCCAGCGGGCGGCAGCCAGGAGAAGACCCCGCACGGGGTGCCGTCGACGAGCGGCGTCGACGGGCCGCACATGCCGCGCAGGAACAGGTACAACACCCCGCCGAGGTGCCGGTCCGGGTCGTACCCGGGCTGTCGCCAGCGCAGGAAGCGGTGCAGCGCGACGGAGTACAGCAGCGCCTGGAGCGGGTAGTGCGCCGCCACCATCTCGGCGGCCAGCGCGGTGGGACGGTAGTCCCACGCCGTCAGCGCCTCCGCGCCGGACGTTCCGAAGCCTCCCAGCCAGTTGGTCTTGTAGTCGACGACGAGGTAGCGGGGCTCCCGGGTGGCATCGCGCAGCCGCAGGACCGCGTCGATGCTGCCGGCCAGGTAGCCGCGCAGCCGCTGGTGGCGCAGCAGCGGTACGTCGAGTGCGTCCGGGTAGCCCGCGAGCGGGTCGGCTGGCGACAAGTGCTGGCGGAGCAGGGCGGCGAGCGCCGACAGGGTGCTGTCGCCGAGGTGCGCCTCGTCCCCGCCGGCGAGCGGGAGCTCGAACTCCAGCTCGCTGAGCCGGTCCGCGGGGGCGATGTCGCGCAGCCGGCGGTTGCCGGCGAGCGGGCCGAGCGGTGTCTCCATCACCGGCAGCAACGCTTGCGCGAGGGCGTTGGCGTCGACCGACGCGCCGCGCCTGACCGCGACGGCCACCGCGCATCGCGCCTGCAGTTCGGCCGGCAGATCGGCCGCGGAGGTGTCGACCTCGTCCAGTACGCCGTGGACGAGCGTGCCGAAGGCGGTCCCGGCGGGCAGGTCGGCCATCGGCGACGGGATGGCGCGCGGCCGCTCCTCGTCGTCGGCGGCCGGCGGGGCGGAAGGGGGAGCGGTCGGCGAAAGGACCGACGGCAGAGCGGGCTCGTCCCGCTGCTCCTCGACCTCCGGCTCGCTGCCCACGCCCGGCACCCGCGCCGCGTCGTGCAGCCGGGCGGTCAGTCCGGTGTACGACGTCCGTCGCCACACCGTGTCCAGCCGCCGGTCGAAGACCGCGGCGCTCAACACCGGGGCCGTCGCGGCCGGCGGGCTCCAGGTGGCCGCCCAATCATCGGCCACGGACTCGATGGCGATCGTCCCCGCCGAGCTGGCCACCCAATCCGCGAGCAGCCCGCGCGCGTCGCCGTCTGACGGCACGGTGACCTTGGCCGGCGGCTGGCCGCCCGGCTGGAACTCGCCGAAGAGCAGCCGGTGCAACGGCGAGGCCGCCGTGGTCGTCGACGGCACCCACCACGCCACCACCTGACACTGGGCGCGCGTCATGGCCACGTAGAGCAGACGCAGATCTTCGCCGTACTCCTCCGCCTCGTGCTGGCCGCGGTGTTGCGGGTAAGACGGGCCGGTGGACCCGCCAACGTCGAGCAGCCGGGTGCCGTCCGGCGCGTGCAGCCGCAGCGGGTCGGGCGCATCGCCGGCGAACCGGTCCCAGCCGAACGGGACGTAGACGATCGGGAACTCCAGTCCCTTGCTGCCGTGGATGGTCACCACCTGGACGGCGTCCGCGTCCGACTCGAGCCGGCGGCTGCGCTCCTCGGCCGAGTCCTCCGCCGCCTCCCGCATCCGGCGCTGCAGCCACTCGACCAGCGCTGCCGGCCCGAGCAGCGCATCGACCGCGGCTGCGTGCAGGGCCTCGCCGATGTGCCGTACGTCGGTGAGGTCGCGCTCGCCGCTGGGCGTGCCGAGCAGGCGCTCGACCAGGTGCCCGGACGAGGCGATCACCTCCAGCAGCGCGGCGACACCGCGCTCGGCCATGACGTCGCGCCACCCGCGCAGCCGCGGGCCGAGTTCGTCGAGGGCGGCGTCGCCCGCCGTCGCCAGCCGTTCGGCGGTCCACCCCAAGAAGCAGGTGAGGGCGGCCGCGCGGACCAGTCCGGCACGGTGCGGCTGCTCGATGGCGCGCAGCAGGGTGAGCCATTCGCGCGCGATGCGGGCGAGGAAGACGCTCTTGCTGCCGGTGAGCACGGCCGGCACGTTGGCCTTGGTCAGCTCGTCGCGAACCAGCGCGGCCTGGTTGTTCGTGCGGACGAGCACGGCGACGTCTCCCGGCCGCACCCGACGCGCGGTGTCGTCGAGGCTGAGCGTGGCCGATCCGGCCAGCAGAACGACGATGTCGCCGGCGACATCGCGGGCCACCAGCGGTCGCGCGATGGGTACCTTGGGCAGGCGACCCCACGCTTCACCGGCCTGCACCCGACCCGCCACCCGCAGCCGGAGCGGAGCCCCGGCACCCGCGAGCCGGCGGCCGGCGTGCTCGGCGTCGACCCGGCGTACGACGATGTCGGGGTCTCCCATCGCGGCCCCGCCGAACACCGCGTCCAGCGCGCTCGATAGGTCCGCGTCGCTGCGCCAGTTGCGGGCCAGCGTCTGTCGCGTCGTCGCCGTACCCGCCGCCTGAAGATAGGTGACCACGTCGGCGCCGCGGAAGGCGTAGATGGCCTGCTTCGGGTCACCGATGAGCACCAGCGTCGTGCTGCCGTGGAAGGCCGTGCGCAGGATCTCCCACTGCACCGGGTCGGTGTCCTGGAACTCGTCGACGAGGACGACCTGGTAGCGCGAGCGCAAGCGTCCCCTGGCTGCCGCGCCCCGGATGGGGTCGATCAGAGCGTCGCGAAGGTGACTGAGCAGGTCGTCGTAGTCGAGCAGCCGACGGGCGCGCTTGCGGGCCTCGATTTCCAGCCGTACGGCGTGGGCCAAGCCGTAGCGCAGCTGGGCGGCCGAGCCATCGAGCGCGTCGGCGGGGGCGAGCTGAGCCTGCCGATCCGCCATCGCGGCCCGCGCCACCTTCTGCGCGCAGGCGAAGTCCATGACCGGAGCGGTCGGACAGCGGGCGAACTTGCGCAGGTACAGGTCACCGACCACCTCGGTGACGAGGTCGTCGATCCGTTCGACGAACTTCGTGTCGGTCTCGGAGTCGCCGGCCATCCCGAGGCCGGCGAGCATCTGCTGGCAGAATCCGTGCGTGGTCGCGATCGTCGCCGCGTCGAAGCTGGCCAGTGCCTGCGTCAGTCGCCGCCGCCGTTCGGGCACCTCCTCGTCCGGCACCGCGGCGAGCAGTCGCAGCAGCGCATTGTCCGAGTCGGCCCGGGCCCGCGCCGGGTTGGCCAGGCCGCGTTCGGTCCGGACCAGGTCCGCCCGGACCCGCTCCCGCAGCTCCTGGGTCGCGGCCCGGCTGAAGGTGACGAGCATCAGGTCGGAGAGTTCGGCGACGCCCTCGGCGACGTAGCGGGTGGCCAGCGCCGCGATGGTGAACGTCTTGCCGGTGCCGGCGCTGGCCTCGAGCACGGTGGTGCCCAAGGGTAGCGGGCCGCAGATGTCGAACGGCTCGGCCTGATCGCCGGTCACACTCGCCCCAGCGTCTCGGCGGCGAGCAGCGGCTCCCACAGCCGGCGCGAGAGCACGCCGAACCGGGTCGCCTCATCGGCCGGCCATCCCGGCCCGTGCTCGCCGGGATGCGGCTGCTCGGCCAGCAGTATGTCGAGTGCAGCCGCCTCTCCCCACACCAGCTGGTGCACCTCCTCAGCCTGCTCGCCCTCGAACCTCCCGCCGGTCCAGTCCTGGCCGGCTTTGGCGAGTGCATTGGCGGAGGTCATGTCGGTCGAGCGCGCCTCGGCGTACGTCGCCGAGGTCTTCACCGCCATGGGCAGCGGCGCGCACAGACCGCGCGCGTGCAGGTCGA
>Ga0209747_1001139_pt1 | contig 14378 bp, 13 predicted proteins | sample BarGraNGADG00311_FD_184498 | JGI IMG/M metagenome (GOLD analysis project Ga0209747, IMG submission 184498) | Arctic peat soil microbial communities from Barrow, Alaska - Barrow Graham LP Ref core NGADG0011-311 (SPAdes) (version 2) | ecosystem: Environmental > Terrestrial > Soil > Wetlands > Peat... | reverse complement strand
CACACCCGGAACTGGCGGAGCGCCTCGCCGCGGTTCCCTGCGCCGACATGCGCGTCGATGAGCACCCGGTGCGCCGACTCGCGCAGCGGCTCAGCCGCGACCACGTACAGGGCGGCCTCGATCGCCCGGTGCCACAGGCCGGCCTCCTGGAAGGTCTGCGCCATCTGCTCCATCCCCTCCAGGCAGACCTGACGCAGCCGTTCGCGCTCCACCACCACCCAGTCGTCGTACCAGCCCGGAAGCAGCTCGCCGCTGAGCACCTCGGGCGCCACCGGGCTGCCACCGACCAGCTGGGTGTGCGCGGCGTCGGCGGCCTCGAGGGCGTCCACCGAGATCGCCGCCAGGGCCAGCCGCGACCGGCTCGCCCGGATCACCGCCGCCCCTCTCCCACCGTGACCGGTGTTGGCCCGCCAGATCGCCGACCGCAGGCAGGCACCCGCACGCTCCTCGGTCCGGTCCCCCCACAGCACCCCGGCCACGTGCGACCGCACCAGGGGACGCGCCTGGAGGGCGAGGAACGCGACCAGCCGGGCCGCTGCCGGCGGCAGGTCCCACGCCTCACCGTCGACGGTCAGCTCGAAGCCGCCCAGCAACCGGAGCCGTGCGCCGCTGCCGGCCCCGGGCGTCGGGAGCACTCCAGGCCGCGACGCCGCGGGACGTTCGTCGACAAGAGACATAGGGAAAGAGTCGGCCTGGGCCGTCTCAAATGCGTCACGACGGCATCACACCCGCGAGGTCTCTGAGCCACCGCCGCACTGCGGCCTCGATCCGATCCGCCCCGGCCACGGCCTGCACCCCCTGCTCCGGGTTCGTGGCGGTGGACCAGCGCAGGCGTGCGACCACCTCCCCGTCCTGCACCCAGGCCCGCACCAGCAGCACGCCGGATGGCCCCGCGCCGTCGTCCACGGACGGGAACGTAGGCGGCGCCTGTCCCCGTACAGACACCGCCGCGTCACCGTGACAGCCACTCTGGCCGGCACCGTGGCCGGCACCGTGGCCGCACCGTGGCCACGCCCTGGCCACGCCCTGGCCACGCCGTTGCGACGCCGTTGCGACGCCCGCGGGCCAAGTGGCGACGCAAGAGCAACGCGACCGTGACGGTGGCATCACGGGTCCCGCACACGATGGCGCCTCACGAGGTTTGTGTTTGCCAGGGGGTGATGATGATCCGCGAGGTCTCCGAGACCCTTGTCGACGTCATCCACCAGGCCACACCCGACATCGGGACCTGGGTGATCCTGTCGTCGCTCTCCGCGGCCGACGTCGACCCGACCACCAACCGCCTCGCCGTCGCGCTCTACGCGGTCGAGGAGCACCCGCACCTGCGCAACCGCCCCCTGGTCAGCTCCCCGGCCGGCTACGTGCGCGCGCCGCTGGCGCTGCGCCTGCACTACCTGATGACGTACGTCGGGTCGCACGACGAGGCGCAGTCCCGGCTGGCCCGGGTGATCGCCGTGTTCCACACCAAGCCGATCATCGAGCAGCCGCAGATGACCCCGGCGCTGGCCGCCCAGGTCGAGACCATCACCGTCCGGCTGACCACGACCACCCCCGACGAGCGGAACCAGATCTGGGGTGCTCTCGGTCGCTCCGCCCGCCTCGCGCTCTTCTACGAGGTCGACGTCGCCCCGGTCGACCTGATCACCCACGAGGTCGCCGGCGCGATCGACACCCACCGCATCCGGTACGTGGGTGTCTCGTGACCACCGAGGTCCACCTGGTGCACCGGGTCCGCCTGCGCCACATGGCGACCGGCGAACCGATCGGCCCGCTCGCCGCCACGCCGAAGGTGCCGCTGGTCCCGGGGTGGTGGCTGCGCGTGCGCGGGACGGACGTCGTCGTCTGCACGCGTCAGGGCGCGCCCGTCCCCGCCGTCACCCCTGTCCTCAGGGTGTCGGTCGCGGACCCGGTGCTCGCGACAGTCCTCGGCACACCTGTCGTCGAGGTGCCGCTGACCAGCGCGGATATCACCGTGGACGTCGCGCCGGTGCCCATGACGCTCACCGTCACGCTCGCCGCGCCGACGACCGGCACCCCACGCACCGGCCGCGCCGTCACGGTGCGGGCAACCTCTGGGCCGTCCCCACGGCCCAGCATCAGCCTCCCGGAGGTCTCCCCGGGGGTGTACCAGGCGGGTCCGCTCGTGTGGACCGCCGCCTTCACCCCGCTCGACCTGCTGGTCGGCGGCACCCTTCTGCGCCGGCTCGGCGTGGACTTCACCCGGACCGGGACCCGCGTCCGTCTCGTCGACACCACCTGACTCACGACCCAAGGAGGGCACCGTGACGTACCAATCGCCCGGCGTGTACATCGAAGAGGTCCCCTCGGGACCGCAGCCGATCGCCGCCGCGTCCACGAGCGTCGTCGCCGTCATCGGCAACCTGCGCAAGGGCCCGGTGATGACGCCGACGCGCATCACCGGCTGGTCGGACTTCGTGCGCACCTTCGGGCCGGCACACGCCGGCGGCTACAGCGCCGAGGCCGTGTACGGGTTCTTCGAGAACGGAGGGCCGGCGGCCTGGGTCGTGCGGATCGACCCCTCTCTCGAGGCACGCTGGATGGTCAAGGACGCGAACGCTGCCAACTCCTTCGAGGTGACGGCGAGCTCGCCCGGGGAGTGGGCCCGGGACGTCGGCATCACCGTCACCCCGGACACCTCGGGCGGCGGCGGCACGGTGTACAGCGCGTCCGTCACCGCAGCGGCGACCATCGGCGGAGGCACCGGCGTCGTCGTCCCGGTCGACGGCACCGCCGGCATCAAGGTCCTCGACAAGGTCACCGTCGTCCGGGCCGACGGCTCAGCGGCCGTCGACGCGACGGTCGAGGCGGTCGCGCCCGGGTCGCTGACCCTGATCAAGACCGGCGCTACCGTCGCTCTCGCCGCCCACGACATGGTGGCCGCCCGCATCGACAGCGGCGCAACAACCCTGACCCTCGGAGCGGGCAAGGGCATCAAGGCCGGCGACCTCCTGGTGGCCCAGCTCGCCAGCGGGCAACGGGTCAGCGGCGTGGTGGCTTCCGTCGCGCCGGCCGGAGCAGCACTGGTGGTCACGTTGACCGCACCCCTGAGCGCGGCCATCCCGGGCATCGGGCTCGACGACCGCTTCGCGCGGTTCCGCGGCTCGATCACCGCACCCGCCACCGCGTCCGTCACCCTGGCCGACATCGTCTTCGACGGCGACCCGTCCCTCGCACCGGGAAGCAACGCGGCACTCGCCGGCGGGCGCGCCACGGCCTCCAACGGACGTGTGGCGTCGTTCGACGGCGCCACCAACGCGTTCGTGTTCCCGGGCCCCACCCCGCCGCCGTCCGGCAGCCTCGAGGTCGAGGCCCGGCTCCGCGTGGTGAAGTTCGGGGAGACCGGGATCTCATTGGCCAGCCCCAGCCCGGCCGACGTGCTCGCCCGGTACGGGTTCCTGCCCGACGGCACATCCATCACGCTGAGCGTCGGGGCCAGCAGCCTCGTCTTCACCAAGGCTGCGGGTGCGTTCACGGCGCCCGCGACGACCACGCTCACCTTCACCAGTGCGCTCTTCAACCTGCCCGCGAATGCGAGCAACGGCGTCGTGGTTCGCTGCACCGAGGCACCGCGGGTGGGCGAGTACGTGCGGTTCGGCACGAACAACCTGCGGATCACCTCGGTGGACAGCCCGGGAGGTTCGGTCTACATCCTGAAGTTCGCCGAGACGACGGACATCAGCGCGACCACCGGGACGAGCTTCGCGCTCAAGGCCTTCACGCCCACCCGCATCGCACCGCAGCGGTTCACCCTGGCCCTGAGCGTGGCGGGCACGGTCGCCGAGACCTTCGCCGGCCTGGCGCTCGCCCCCGCACACCCGCAGTACTTCGCCAGGGACGGCATCGTCAACGGTGTCTCGACCCTGATCACCGTCGCAGAGCGCACGGCCGCAGCGCCCGCGATCGCAGAGTCGTCGATGCCGGCTTTCGCCGCCGTGACGCAGGAGGGCAAGAACGAGGCGCCCACCACCGGTGACTACAAGAACGGGCTCACGGCCCTGGAGGCCGAGCAGGAGCCGGCCATGATCGCGGTCCCGGACTCGGTCACCTTTGCTGACCCGCTGCTCCAGGCGGACCTGGTGGGTGCAGTGATCACCCACTGTGAGAAGTTCCGCCGCTTCGCGATCGTCGACGCCCCCGACCTCGCCTCCGACACCGACCTGCTCGACTGGCGCAACACCACGCTGGCCAGCACGTACGCCGCGCTCTACGCGCCGCACCTCAAGGTCGTCAACATCGACCCCGACTCGACCGAGCGGTTCCGCACCGTGCCGCCGTCCGGCTTCGTGGCCGGCGTGTTCGCCCGCACCGACCGCGAGCGCGGGGTCCACAAGGCACCCGGGAACGAGCGGGTCGCCGGCATCGTCGGGCTGTCGCAGTCGTACACCCAGCGGCGCCAGGACCTGCTCAACCCGGGATCGGTGAACCTCATCCGGGCCTTCCCGGGACGGGGCACCCGCATCTGGGGCGCGCGCAACGCCACCGACGACGTCACGTGGCGCTACGTCAACGTGCGGCGGCTGTTCAACTTCGTCGAGCGGTCGGTGGAGAACGGCACCCAATGGGTGGTGTTCGAGCCCAACACGGCGTCCACCTGGATCCGGATCAAGGTCTCCCTGGAGAACTTCCTCGACCAGCTCTGGCGCTCGGGAGCGCTCGCCGGCAACACCCCGGAGCAGGCGTACCGAGTGCGCGTCGGCCTGGGCGAAACCATGACGGAAACGGACATCGACCTCGGTCTGGTGGTGACGGAGGTCGCCATCGCCCCCGCCAAGCCGGCCGAGTTCGTGGTCTTCCGGTTCAGCCACAAGCGCCTGTCCGAGTAGCGCTCACCACGACCACGAGGAGCACACCATGAGCACTGCCACCGTTTCGTACCCCATGACGACCCTGCACTTCGAGGTCAGCTGGGGTGACTCGCAGAACACCTCGAGCTTCTCCGAGGTGAGCGGCCTCACGATGGAGGCCGAGGTGATCGAGTACCGCGGGGGCGCGGACAGGGCCCTGTCGGTGCGCAAGCAGCCCGGGCTGAAGAAGTTCAGCAACGTCACACTGAAGCGCGGCATCGTGCCTGCTGAGGCCGCCAACGGGCTGTTCGACTGGTACAACACGATCGTCGCCGGCAGCGTCAAGCGACGCGACGTGACGGTGAGCCTCCTCAACGAGGAGCGCAAGCCCGTGATGACGTGGAAGATCCAGGCGGCGTGGCCGGTCAAGATCGAGGGGCCGGGGCTGAAGTCCACCGGGACCGAGATCGCCCTGGAGTCGGTCGAGTTCGCGTGCGAGAGCATCGCGATCGAGGTGCCGTGACCGATGCTCCCGGTCACCGCACCCTCAGCCCTGCCGTTCCTCGGTGCCCACTTCGTGCTGGCCGTCGACGGGCTCACCTCGGTGAGCTTCTCGAAGTGCTCGGGCCTGGCCGCCGAGGTGGGCGTCGAGGAGTACCCCGAGGGTGGTGAGAACCGCTTCGCGCACCGGATGCCGGTGCGAGCCTCGTTCCCCAACCTGGTGCTCACGCAGGGGGCGGGGCCGTCGACGGAGCTGTGGGCCTGGTTCTTCGAGTACCTGGTCAACGGGCGGGTCTCGCCGCGCGACGGGCAGGTGTCGCTGATGTCGACGGTCGAGGGCGCGCTGGCACCCGTGCGGGTCTGGGCGTTCCGGCGCGGCTGGCCGGTCAAGCTCACCGGGCCGGAGCTCGACGCGCAGTCCAGCGCCCTGGCGGTGGAGTCGGTGGAGATCGCCCACCACGGGCTGCACCTGGCGAAGGTCGGGGTCTGAGATGGCCGTCGTGATCTCCGAGATCGTCACCGAGCTGGTGGTCGCGCCACGCGCCACCGCCCGCGACGAGGCGGCCGCCGGTCCTGCCATGCCCGACGATGCGATGGACGCGATCGTCCGGCGGGCCGCCGAACGCGTGGTCGAGGTGCTGCGGCGAGAGTGGGACCGGTGATGGTCGAGACCGCAGAGCTCACCAAGCTGACCATCGAGCCCTACCGGGACCAGGAGTTCAATGAGCCTGGCGGCCCACCGTGGCGCGCCCTGCTCAACCCCACCGAGCTGGCCTTCTCCCGCAAGAACACCTACCAGGCGACGCCGTCGGCCGGCGCGTCGGCGCCCCAGCAGTCCTATGCCGGCGGGGAGCCCGACCAGGTGCAGATCGACCTGCTGCTCGACGGCTCCGGGGTGATCGAGAGCGACACCACAGTCGGCGAGAAGCTCGACGCCCTGCTCATGCTGACCGAGTTCCAGCCGGACACCCACCAGCCGTACTACGTGCACGCCTACTGGGGCCGCTTCGACTTCCGCGGTGTGCTCACCCAGGTGGACGTCACCTACAAGCTGTTCGACCGCGACGGCGAGCCGCTGCGGGCGACGGTGAAGCTGACCCTGAAGGAGGTCGTCGCCCCGGCGGAGATCGCCGCCGAGGAACGCCGGGAGTCCCCTGACCTGTACCAGACCTGGCTGGTGTCCGAGGGTGAGCGCCTGGACGCGATCGCGTACCGGGTCTACGGCGACCCCGCCTTCTGGCGCCCGCTCGCCGCGGCGAACCGCCTGACCAACCCCGGTGGCCTGGTGCCCGGCCAGACCCTGCTGCTGCCGCCGAAGGACAAGGGCCGATGAGCCGCTACGGCACCGCCGCGACCCCCGACCGACCCGAGTTCGAGGTGCGGGTCGCGGGCACCGCCGTCGAGCCGCTGGTGCAGCGCGACGTCGTGGAGATCGACGTGGCCGAGGAGGTCGGCAAGCACGGCCGACTCAGCCTGCTGGTGCAGAACTGGGACCCGGACAGCCGCACCGTGCGGCACAGCGACGACGGGCCGTTCGCCCCCGGGGCGGATGTCGAGGTGCTGCTCGGCTACCACAGCTCGCTCACCTCGGTGTTCGCGGGGGTGGTCGCGGCGGTCACCACGCACTTCCCCACCGGCGGCCAGCCCGTCCTCCAGGTCGAGTGCCGCGCCAAGTCCATCCTGCTGGAGCACCCGCCGCGCTCCCGCCGGCTCGAGGAGGCCACCGACGCCGACGTCGTCTCCGCGATCGCCGCCGACTACTCACTGAACGCCGACGCCGAGACCGGACCGACCCGCCCGGCAGTGGTCAGCGACCGGCGCTCCGACTGGGACCTGTTGACCGCCCGGGCCCGGCGGCTGGGCTGGGTCACCTACGTGCGCGGGGACGCCCTCGTCTTCCGCCCACCCGCCGAGCCGCAGGACCCGATCGAGCTCGAGTACGGGCTGAACGTGACGGAGCTGCACCTGACCCAGGACCTGACCCGTGCCGTCGACTCAGTGGTCGCGGCCGGCTGGGACGTCGACGCGCTGGAGACCGTCGAGTCCGAGGCCGGCGCCTCTCAGGCGGGCGTCGACCTGGGCGACCGCCAGGACCACGGCGCCGCGATCGAGGATGCGGGCTGGCCGCTGCGCACCGAGCGCGACGCGTCGGCTGCGGTTTCCGCGGCGGACGTGGCCGACGCGGTCGCCGTCGGGCGGCAGCGAACGACTGCCCTCGGGCACTTCTACGGCTACGGCTCGGTCGTCGGCAACCCTGCCCTGCGCTGCGACGCCTGGCTGAGCATCGCCGGGGTGGGCACGCGGATGTCCGGGCCGCACTACGTGACGGCCGCCCGGCACCGGCTGTCGGCTCGCGGGTACTCGACCGAGTTCCAGCTCGGCCTGCCCCCGCTGCTCGCCCCACAGACGACGCCGGCCCGCACCGCCGGCCTGACGGTCGGCGTCGTCGAGTCGCTCGAGGACCCGGCGGGGATGAACCGGGTCAAGGTCGGGATGCCGTGGCGCACCGACGACGACGGCGTCTGGGCCCGCCTGGTCACCCTGGACGCCGGCGACGGATACGGGACAGTGTTCGTGCCCGACGTCGGCCAGGAGGTCCTGGTCGGCGTCCTGGACGGCGACGACGACACCCCGGTGGTCCTCGGGTCGATGTTCAACGGTGCCCAGGCCGCGCCGGTCACCGTGAGCGAGGACGCCAACCCGGTACGCGCCATCGTCACCCCGGAGGGCCACCGGATCACCCTCGAGGACGGCGACGCGTCGGGGGTGACCATCGAGACCCCTGCCGGCAACCAGCTCAAGCTGTCCGAGGCGGACTCGACAGTGACGCTCACCCACGGCGACAGCGGCAACGTGATCACTCTCTCGGCCGACGGCATCGAGCTGAACGCCGCGCAGGGCGACATCGTGCTCAAGGCGGCCGGGGGCAAGGTCAAGCTCGACGGCGCCGGCATCGAAGGCAAGTCCTCGGGACCCTCGAAGCTCGAGAGCTCCGCAACGTTCGACCTCAAGGCCTCCGCGACCCTCGGGCTCAAGGGCGCGCTCGTCAACATCAACTAGCCATCCAGGAGGGGCGATGCCTGGCGCCGCACGTGTCGGGGACTCGACGGTCCACGGCGGGACCGTTGTCGGGCCCGGCGTCGCGACGGTACTGATCGGCGGGATGCCGGCTGCCGTCGTCGGCGACATGCACGCGTGCGTCATCCCGCCGCCGTCGCACATCCCGGCCTCCCCGTTCATCGCCGGGTCCGCGACGGTCATGATCGGCGGCCGGCCGGCCGTGCGGGCCTCCGACTCTTGCGCATGCGGGGCGAGCGTCCCGGTGGGCTGCCCCACTGTGGTGATCGCATGAGCTACGCCGACCACCCCCAGCTCGGCCGCGGATGGGCCTTCCCGCCGCGCTGGGACGTCGAGGACGGCGAGGGCGACGCCACCGCCGTCCTCGCGATCACCACAGGTCTCGAGCATGTCCAGGAGGCCATGCGGGTGCTGCTGCGGACCGGGATCGGCGCCCGCGTGATGCGCCCGACCCTCGGCGTCGGGGTCGACCGCTACGTGTTCGAGCCGCGGACCTCCGACGTGTGCTACCGGCTCGCGAACGACATCGAACGGGCCCTGCTGCTCTGGGAGCCGCGGGTCATCGTCGACGCCGTCGAGGCCGTCCCGGCCGGCGAGGCGGATGACCGGATCGACGTGCGCATCGACTACCGGGTCGACCGGCACAGCCGGCCGACGAACCTCGTGCTGCCGTTCTACCTCCAGGCGCCGTCATGAGCCGCCGGCCGGAGGACGTCCGCGCGGCGATGGCCACCGCTGCGGGACTGACCCCATACGACGCCGACCACACCTGGCGCGACATCCTGTTCGATCCGGCCGGCCCGACCGATCCGGCGTCGTTCTCCCGCCCTGAGGACCCGGACCGCGCGCTCCTGGACACCCTTGCCCACGAGTACCTCGAGCTCGACAGCCACGGCGACACCCTGCCCGAACGCGCGCACCTGAACTGGCTCGAGCGGATCCTGGACATCCCCCGGCTGCCGGTCGTGCCCGACCGTGTGGTGGCGCACGCCACTGTTGACCCCAAGCTCGCTCCTGCCGTCATCGCGAAGGGCACCGTGCTGCGCGGTGGGAAGGACGCCTTCGGTTCCGAACGCCGGTACGTCACCACCGACGCGCTCACGGCCCACGGCGTGACGGTGACAGGGGTCCGCAGCGTCGTCGCGGGAGGTGAGGCGACCGGTCAACCGGGTCTGGTCGCTGCCGCACCGCCCTTCCCGCTGGTCCCGGAAACGGGCACCGACGCCCCGCACACGCTGCGGCTGTACAGCCCTCTGCTCGCCTTCGCCGGCGGGACGAAGACGGTGATTGTCACGTTCGAGGGTCCGGACTCCGCCGCCGCGCTGGACGGCGCGACCTGGCGGTGGCCGCGCCCCGACGGTTCGGCCGTCCCGCTCACCTGGGGAGAGGTGACCGGCAAACAGGCCACCGTTCGCCTGTCCGGCGGCTGCGGTGTCGAGCTCGGCGACCCCTGGTTGGAGGCGAGCATCCCGGCCGACCGCAGCGTGCCCACCTCCTTCGGCTTCACCGGGGCGACTGTGCAGATCGTCGGCAGGTCCCGGATCGGCCCGCAGGCGGCCTACTACAACGACGGCCTCCTCGACGTCACCAAGGAGTTCCGGCCGTTCGGTGAGGTGCCCCGCCGTGGCGACGTGCTGTACCTGCGCAGCGACGAGGCATTCAGCCACCCGCTGCTGTCGAGCATGCTGTGGATCGAGGTGCTCGAGGAGGGCTCGTCCGGCCTCGTCGACCGGCAGACCGCCGTTGCCGTCTCCAGCACCGGCACGTCCATCCGCTGGGAACGGCGCGAGGGCGGCCGGTGGGTGGAGCTGCCCACCTCGCCCCCCCAGCGCGAGAACTACACCTGGACCTTCGAGGGCGTCTCGCACCACGCCGAGGGTTACCGGTTCTACCTGGACGGAACCGAGCCCTCCGAACCCGTGACCATCGGCGGCGAGACCGGGCGCTTCATCCGAGCGGTCATCGAACGAGGCGACTTCGGGTGGACGAAGTACGGGCAGGACATGGCGACGTTCGCCACGCTCGCGGCCGCCGGCAGCCCGTTGGCCAAGATGCCGGCACCACCGACGCCGCCGGTCTTCGCACGGGTGGACCTCAGCTACGGGTCCTTGCCCGTGCCCGTCACGGGGATCGAGGCGGTCAACGGCTGGGACCGCAGGGCGCACGACCCCGGCGGACTGTTCGAGCCGTTCACCCTCACCGTCCCTGGCACCACGACCCCCGCCGACGGTCCGGTGACCGGGATGGTGGCCATCGGTCTGGAGCTGTCCGAGCGTGCGATCGGCTCGAGCGTCTCGGTGTACCTCGAGGTGGAGTCCGCCGCGCCGTGCGGCTCGAGCAGCGACCCGGCTGCCTGGTGGGAGTGGTGGGACGGGGAGCAGTGGCACCACCTGCTGGTCGCGGACGGCTCGCGGATGCTGCGCGAGTCGGGCCTGCTGCGCTTCGTCGCCCCCCCAGGGTGGGCCGTCGGGTGCGCCGCCGCCGGAGCCGAGAGCGGACGGTGGGTGCGCCTGGTGACCACCGCACCGGACCGCATCGGGGTCCTCACCTCGGTCACGCCCGACGCCGTCGTCGCGACCTTCGTCAGCGCGGCCGCCGACCCCCAGACCGACCCCAGCTCGGCGACGGCGCTGCCTCCCGGGACCATCAAGGGCACCCTCGCCCCGGTCCCCGGGGTCAAGAAGGTCACCAACCTGGCCGGTGTCCGGGGGCGCGGGCCCGAGGAGAACGCCGCGTACCGCAGGCGGGCCTCCGCCCTCACCCGGCACCGCGGCCGTGCGATCACGGCCTGGGACTACGAGGAGATCGTCACGGTCGAGATCCCCGAGGTGGCCGCGGTGCGGTGCCTGCCGCACACCCGGTCCGACGGGAAGTCCGCGCCAGGAGCGGTGGGACTGGTCGTGGTGCCCGACCGGCCGCTCGACCCGGCACCGCGGCCCTCGGTCAGCCTGTCCGGACGGATCACGGACGTGCTCGCACCGATGACCGGCCTGCACGCCACCCCGGCCGTCCTCTGCCCGCTCTACGCGCCGGTGCGCGTGTCGGCGACGGTCCTGCTGCGCCGCGGGATCGCCGCGCTGACCGGCAAGGACGCCGTCACCGCGGCGCTGGAGCTGTGGCTGCACCCCATCGGCACGAGGCCCACTCGCTGGGGTCGCAGCCTCTACCGATCCTCGCTCGAGGCGTTCCTGGACGGGCTTCCCGAGGTCGACTCCGTCGAGTCCGTGCACATGTATGGGCCCTCCGGCGATGTCGAGGTCCTCGAGGTTGACCCGTGCCGGGGCCTCTACTGCTCGGCGGGCGCCCACGCCCTCGACGTCCAGGAGCAGCTGTGAGCGTCCCCCCGATCGCCGCTGTCCGCCCGTCCGCCCCCGACGCGGACTGGGAAGCCCTTCGCTCGCGCGTGATGGCTGCCCTTGCCGTCACCGCCCCAGCCACCTGGACCGACCACAACGCGGTCGACCCCGGGGTCACCCTCGCCGAGGCGACCGCGTTCGGGCTGGCTGACCTGCACTACCGGACGGCCGAACGAACCTCGGCGTGGCCGGTCGAGGTCGCCGCGTGGCTGGCAGCGGACGAGCGTCACTGGGACGCCACTCTGCCGCTCGGCGGGATGGCTGCGCTCGCGGACGCCCTCGCCGCGCCCGCGCCCCTCGGGGGCGGTAGCACAGCCGAGGTCCTCGAGCCGCTGGTCCGCGCGTGCTCCTCGCCAGGCGACGCGATGTCCCTGCTCGCCCACGCGCCCTGGGCAGGTGTCTTCGACGCCCCCGAGATCCCCGTGGTGATCTCGCTGCTCCGCGCGCGCTGGGTGCGCCAGATGGCCCACGAGCTCACCGACCTCGTCGCCGCGGCCGTCGACGCCGAGACATCAACCGGAGGGACCCTCGTCGAGCGCGACGAGCGTGCTGCGGCCGCCCTCGGCTTCTCGCTCCCCCTGTGGCCGACCGAGCTGGCGGCCGTGGTGCGCCGTGAGCGCCGCCGCCGCAGCGCGGAGACCGTGACCGCCCGCCTCGACGAGATCATCGCGGCGACGGCCGGACCCGCGGTCGCCGCCGTCCGTGCGGCGCTGACCGCCCAGGACCTCACCGCGGACGAGGTGGACGTGGCGATGGGTGCGTCACCGGTGCCCCTCGGCGTGGTGCCGGAGGACTTCGAGGACGCGGGCGGCCCCTCCCGGGTGTGGCCGCCGCACCCCCTCCAGTCACTCACCTGTGAGCCCGTGACCGCCCTGGACTACGCCCGGCGGGCCAGGGCCCACACCCAGGTCCGTCGGGCCTGGGCGGTACCGAACCGGCTGGTGGGTTGCGCCTGGGACGGCCGGCCGGTCGCCGCCGCAACGGAGCGCCTGGGTGCGGTGACCCTCGTCGTGGAGCGGATGACGAAGCCGTCCGGCACCCCGGCATCGGCGTGGCTCTCCGACGACGCGTTCCTCGTCGACGTCCTGCGGATCGCGATCGGGACCGAGGTCGACCTGCCGCACCCGACCTGGCGGGACACCCTCGACCCGCTCGACCCGCGCCGGATGATCTGCGACGAGGTCGGCGCCGCCCTGCTCAAGCACTGCCCGGTGACCCTCGAGGGCCGACTCGTCACCGGCGTCGGGGTGGACCGGACGGCGACGATCGACGGTGCGCTCGCCCGGGTGGCCGCGCACTTCGCCGCGGGTCGGCCGGAGAGCCGTCCGGCGCCGGTGGCCACGCCACTGGTCGCGGGGCCGTGGCCGCGCGTCGACCAGCCCGCGGACGGGTGGACGCCGGGCGAGGCGATCCGGTTCACCGAGGTGGTGCAGGCCATCGTCGCCGACCCCACGATCCTGGGGGTCGAGGCCTTGGCGATCCGGGTGGGTCCGCATCCCGCGCCCTTCGTTCCGGCGTCCGTCGGGACCGTCGGGCTGGACCCCGACTGCGTCCCGGGGCTCACGGACGTCCAGTGCCTGCGGGTCCGGTTCGCCCTCGAGGGGGAGTGCGGCGATGCGTAGCGCCGACTACACCCGGCTGGCCCAGTACCTGCCCGCCGTCTACCAGGACGACGCGACCTCGTTCGCGCAGATCGACGCCTTCCTCGGGCTGGCGGACGAGCTCAATCACGCCTTCCTGGAGCGGCTGGAGGACCTGGGCCTGACCCTCGGGCCCGACGCCGCCCTGCGCTGGCCGGCCGACACCCCGCTGGACGCCGGCGGCGACGCCCTGGTCGGGGCGTACCTGTCGGTGTACGACGAGGTGGCCACCTGGGCGAGCTTCACCTTCCCGGCCCTGTGGGGCCGGGACGAGGACGGTGTGGCGCGGCGCCGGGACTTCCTGGCCCGGATGGCCCGGCTCTGGCGTCGGCGTGGCACCCCTCGCGGGTTCCTCGACTGGTTCTGCCTGTTCTTCGGGGTGGCGCCGGCGGCCCGTCCGTTCCTGCTCGAGCACTTCAAGGCACCCGGGCCGCACATCGCGGACCCGGGGCTGACCGGCACCCTCTTCGTCCCGTCGACCGCGCAGTTCTCCGACTTCCGTCGGCGCCGCGAGGCGATCGAGTTCGTGCAGTGGTACGCCCCGGCACACGTGCTGCTCCGGGTCTGCTGGGCCCCGCCCGACTTCGAGCCGCCCGAGCCGCCGGAGCCACTTGGCGCCGGCGCATCCGCGACGGATGTCGCGGAGTACCACAGCGACGTGGACGTCTACCGCGCACAGCTGCACGAGCTCATCTGCTCGACCACCTCGTTCATCGACCACGCGAACGGCGTCCGCATCTGGAAGTGCATCGACGCGGGTCGTGACATCGACCGACTCGGCGTCGGGCGCCTGCCCGACACCGACTGAAAGGGAGCGCCACCATGGCCGACAACGACTACCCCGGCTTCGTCGACGGGCAGACGCTCACCTCCGAGGAGCTCAACCAGCTCCGCACGTTCCTGGACACGCGTGACCGCCTGCTGGGCCGGCTGATCGGGTTCGGCATCAACTGCGGGCTGGGCGGCGCGGTGGCGGGGACCACCCTCACGATCAGCCC
>Ga0209747_1001138_pt1 | contig 14380 bp, 13 predicted proteins | sample BarGraNGADG00311_FD_184498 | JGI IMG/M metagenome (GOLD analysis project Ga0209747, IMG submission 184498) | Arctic peat soil microbial communities from Barrow, Alaska - Barrow Graham LP Ref core NGADG0011-311 (SPAdes) (version 2) | ecosystem: Environmental > Terrestrial > Soil > Wetlands > Peat... | reverse complement strand
CAACCCTTCCGCCTGGATAGCCCGGATCAAGACCGGCGGCGCGCCCGCCAGGCTCCGCCTGGTCCCCAACCCGAACTAGGTCGTTCACTTTCCACTTTTTCGGGCAGTGCGATATAGGGGTCTGACGCATATATTGCCTGGATGACCACGAAACGACGGGAATCTCTTCTCCATGCAATATATGGGTCTGACCCCTATATTGCGCTGAGAAGGAATAAGGCTAAAAAGTGGAAAGTGAACGACCTACTTGAAGGTCTCGATGATCGCGTTGAAAGTCTTCTCGTTCTTCGCGAAGTCGGCGGCAAGAGAGTGGCAGTCGATGCTGTAGACCTTGCCTCCCTTCTGTACGACGACCTGGATCGTCCGCAACCCGTACTGCTGGTCCCCGCTCTTGAAGTCCCAGTCGAACGTGCGCCGCGCGGCGGGCGTCTCCCCCAGCGAGTAGCCAGCGAAGACCTCTGTCGGCTTAGGGCTGGCCTGCTTGATCTGCTCGTTCAAGTAGGCGACATCCGCGGAGGCGTAGTCGGTCGAGCTCACGACAAAGCGCGGCGGGTAGGCGCTCTGCGCCGAAGGGGCAATGAAGCCGGCGAGGCCCCCGCCTATCGACGCCGCCTCGGCGCTCCGCCACCCGTCCGGCACGATTATCGAGAAAGCGCCCGACGGATCCGTATAGCGCGCGCCGATAAGCCCTTCCGGCGCGGCCTCGCTCACCATGAAGTCGAGCGCCGCGGCCCGCTTCCCGTTCATCATGATCCGGACGCTGTACGGCCCGCCCGCCCAGCCGTCCTTCGGCCGCTCGAGCTTGAAGGCGACCCGGCCCCCGGTGGGAAGGAACTTGACCGGCGGCGCGCCCGCCATGGCGCCGAACCGCCCTTTGTAGTAGCCGACCTGCAGCCCGGTGCGGTACCACCTCGCCTCGAAGAGGGTGTCGCCGAACGCGCGTACGTTCGCGCAGCAATATATCGCTGCATCGTCCGCGGAGAACCGGCTCGTGGTGTCGACGGGCTTCCTGGAGCTGTCAATCTGTGAGGCGAGCGCAGAGCCCGACAGCGAGGGCTTGCCGAACTTCACCACCCCCAGCAGGAATACCACGCTGACCGCGACAACGACCGCTACCAGCACCAGCGGCACGACGATCGCCGCTGCCCGCCTGCCGCCGCCCGGTGACTTGGGCTGCTCGGGCCCGATCGCGAACCCGGGCAGGGCCTGGCCTTCGACAGGATCGCTCGGTGACTTTCTACGCAACGATGACCTTCCTACCGCATAGGGGGCTGGTTCCAGCGCTCCATCGTGAAACCGCCCTCGGGAGTGTAAGTAAACAGGCCGGTCGAGCCGTTCTCGAGCCCGACCTTCCAGAAGTAGCCCGTGTCGACCTCCATCAGGACCACGAAGCAAAGCTTCAGCACAGCCAGGTGGCTGACGACGGCGACCGCCCCGTCATGCTCGTCTGTGACCACGCGAAGCAGCGCCGGCCGCAGGCGCTCCATAACGCCGGCTATGCTGTCCCCGCCCGGAAACGTAAACGAGCCGGGGTCTTTCCGCCAGGCCTCGAGGCCGACGGGGCCGAACCTCTCGCGCACCTCGTCCACGGTCAGGCCCTGCCAGTCACCGTAGTCGATGTCGGTGAAGTCGTCGTCGGTCTCGACCCGCGCACCCGTAGTGACCGCGATCGCCGTAGCCGTCTCGGCCGCGCGCGGCACGGGGCTCGTGTATATGTTGGACAGGCCCGCCTCGACGAGGAGCTTCGCCGCGCCGGCGGCCTCGTATTTCCCCGCGTCGTTCAACGGGGCGTCGGCAAGGCCGCGGAACCTCCTGTCGCGATTGAGGTCCGTCTGGCCGTGCCGCACGAGATAGAGCTTTGCTGGTTCAGACATGGTGTAAGTCTAGCAGTTGGCCGCCTCGCCGCGCAGTCCCCGGCCGCCGGAAATGAAGAACCGCGGCTGGCGGGCCGCGGCTCGAGTCGTCCTCCTCGGACGAAAGATCATGCGGACTCTTTCATATCCTCTTCGCGCGCCGTCTTGTAGCCGATCAGCGAGAAGTAGATCGCGCGGTCGAAGTAGAGGACGACTTTGTTGTTGATGTCCAGAGCCTGGTAGACCTCGAGGTTCGTGGTCATGAGCCCACGCTCCAGCAGGTGCAACCACAGGTGCCTCTTGATCAGGACGAGCAGCATCAGCATCTCGTCCATGGAAAAGCCCTTGAAGTAGCACTGACTTCCGAAGCGCTCGTACGAATCCTGTATCTCTTCCTTCTGAGACGGGTCGAGCCAGTGGCTCAACCGGCTGTACACGTTCTGGGCGATGCCGAGCATCTCTTCCTGCGACAGGTTCTTGCTGTTGGGGGTATAGGGCGACTCCTGGACTTCCCTGTACCAGGTCAGCGCGATGTCATCGGACCGCTGTTCGATTATTTCAACAAGTTTCTCTTCTAGCACTGCTCCCCCACTTCGTAGAACGATTTCTTATTGTGCGATTATCAAACAGCGGGCGAGGGCAAGTCAATCGGATGGCTGTGCGCACTCCGTGACACGCCCGCCCGCGACCTCGAGCGTGTGCGGCACCGCCGGCATGACCACCTCGAGGTTCTCCCTGGCCCCCTTGGGGCTTCCCGGCAGGTTGATTATGAGGGCTCCGCCCCGCAGCCCGCACACCGCGCGCGAGATCATCGCGTGCGAGGTGACTTTGAGGCTCTCGGCGCGCATGGCCTCGGCCATCCCGGGTATCTCCTTGTCTATGACCGCGAGCGTCGCCTCGGGGGTGACGTCTCTCGGCGACACGCCGGTGCCGCCCGTGGTCACGATCAGGTCGAACGCCTGGTCGCACAGCGCCACGAGCAGCTCGCTCAGCAGGTTCGCCTCGTCAGGGACGATCTCCCTGCGGCTGACGTGGATGCCCCATTTCTCGAGGATCTCGACGACGACCGCGCCGCTCTTGTCCTCGCGCTCCCCCGCGGCTCCCTTGTCGGAGACGGTGACCACGGCGGCCTTGTACTCGCACGCGTCCTTGTCAGCCACCCGGCACCACCTCGATATCATCGCCGACGGCGGCCTTGCCGCCCTCGATCACAGTCGCGAAGACGCCTTCCTTCGGCATCACGCAGTCCCCCACCTGCCTGCCGATCGCGCAGGGGGTGTGGCACTCCTTGCCTATCTGGGAGATCTCGAGCACTATCCCGTCGCCCACCTTGAGGCGCGTGCCGACGGGGAGCTCGACCAGCCCGATGCCCTGCGTTGTCAGGTTCTCGGCGAAGTCTCCTGGCCAGACGTCGAGCCCCTGCAGCCGCATCTTGTCTATGCTCTCCACCGCGAGAAGGCTCACCTGCCTGTGCCACTCGCCCGCGTGGGCGTCGCCCTCGAGGCCGTGCCCGACGACCAGGAGGCAGCACTCGACGTTGTGCTTCTTCTCGCCCGTCTGTTCGGATATGTTGACCGAGATCACTTTGGCTTTTTGTTTGACCATCTTCTTCCCGGTGCGCGCTGCGGGCCTAGCCCTCCGCTTCCCACGTCCCGGACTTCCCTCCCGTCTTGTAGAGCAGCCGGACCGACGAGATCCGCACCCCTCGCTCGACCGCTTTGCACATGTCGTACACGGTCAGGGCCGCAACGGCCGCGGCCGTGAGCGCCTCCATCTCAACACCGGTCCTGTCGGTCGCGACGACCGCCGTTGAAATGCGGACGCCGGGGGCGGACTCGTCTATGTCGAATTCGACAGAGATGGAGTCAATCCTCAGTGGATGGCACAGCGGGATTATCTCGAATGTCTTCTTTGCGGCGGTGATGCCGGCGATCCTGGCGGTCGAAAAGACGTCACCCTTGGGGAGGTTGCCGCCCGCCACCAGGTCGAGGGTGGACCTGCTCATCGACACGAGCGCCTCGGCCCTCGCCTCGCGCCGCGTCTCAACCTTGGCCCCGACGTCCACCATGCTCGCGTGTCCGTGCTCGTCAAGGTGTGAAAGCCGCTTTTCGCCTCCCGGCTGCGGACTCGCGCTCTCTTTTCCGCTCCCGCCCCCTGGCACTGTCAGCCCCCGATCCTAGACATGTGGTCGCCCGCCCTGAGCCGCGATCCCGGCCCGGGCTTGTGGTCGGCGCCCTCTTCGCGCTTCCTGCCGAGCTCTGCCTCTATTATCTCACGAAGCCGCTCGCGGTCCGCGCCCGCGCGGATGTCGCGCTTCACGTTGTATTCGGTGGTGTCGAAGAGGCACGTCCGCATCCGTCCGTCCGCGGTGATCCTGAGCCTGTTGCACGACGGGCAGAAGTGGCACGAGACCGGCGATATCAGTCCGATCGTGCCGGCCGACCCGTTCAGCTTGAAGTAGCTCGCCGGGCCCCAGCCCTCCGGCGACTCGACCTCCTCGATGGTCCCCAGCTCGGCTATTCGCGCCTTGATCACGTCACTCGGGACGTACCATTTCCCCGGCTCGTCGAAGTACGGCATGTACTCGATGAACCTCACGTGGACGGGGCGCTCGCGCGCGAGCTCCACAAAAGGCGCGGGGTCGTCGTTCAGCCCTTTGAGCACGACGACATTGATCTTCACAGGGTCCAGACCCGCGTCTACGGCGGCGTCCAGCCCCGCGAGGGCGTCGCCAAGGTCGCCGATCCTGGTGATGTGCCGGTAGACTTCAGGGTCGAGGGTGTCCAGGCTTATGTTGACCCGCGACAGGCCGGCTTCCTTGAGCTCCGCGGCGTACCGCTCCAGGAGCACCCCGTTCGTGGTCAGCGAGATCTTGAGCTCCGGCTCGATCGTGCCCAGCATCCGCACAAAATCCACCGAGCCCTTGCGCACCAGCGGCTCTCCGCCGGTCAGCCGGACGCGCCTGATGCCGGCGTCCACGGCCGCCCGCGCGAACAGCTCGAGCTCCTCGTAGGACAGGATGTCGTCATGCGCGAGGCTCTTCACGCCTTCAGCGGGCATGCAGTACACGCACCGGAGGTTGCACCGGTCGGTGATCGATATCCGCAGGTAGTCGAAGACCTGCTGCTCTTCTTCGGGAATCGTCTGTTCTTCTGCCATCTCAATCACTCGAGCCGCGGGGTCATGCCCCCTGGCTCGAACCTTCCTCCATCGGTATTATCTTTCCGGATTCTGACAGGTCGTATCCACCAAGCGCCTCGACCTCGCGCCGGTATTCGTCGTCGGCAAGCACCGCCAGCAATGCCTGGTAGCCCCGGCTGCCGACGAACGAGCGCAGCACGAGCAGGTCGTATCGCTCCCGCGAGACGGGCACGAAGTCCAGCTTCAAAGCTTTTGCCGCCGCCAGCACTCCCAGCCCCGCGTCCGCGCTCCCGCCCGCGACGGCCGCCGCGACAGCGGTGTGAGTGAACATCTCGCGCCGGTAACCGGTGATGTCCCCGGTATCCAGTCCGAGCCGCTCGAGCTCGTAATCGAGCAGCACGCGCGTGCCCGAGCCCTTCTGCCTGTTCACGAAGCGGACGCCCTCGCGCGCCAGGTCGGCGATGCCGGTTATCCCCACCGGGTTTCCGGGCATCACCATGAGGCCCTGCTCGCGCCAGCCGAGGTGGACCAGCACCGCGTCCTCGGGCTTCAGTTGCTTGAGGACGTACGAGATATTGAAGTCCCCGGTCTCCGGGTCGAGGAGGTGTGTGCCGGCTATGTGCGCCTGGCCCTCCTTGATCGCGAGTATGCCGCCCATGCTCCCCACGTTCGCCGAAGCGAGGCTGAGGGTCGGGTCTTCCTGCCTGATCCTGCTGGCCAGCAGGTCGAGCGAGATGTCGTGGCTCCCGATCGCGAGGATCGTCCCGTCGACGTCGACGGCGCAGTCGCGCAGCAGGACGGTGACCTCTTCCCAGCGAGAGACACCTTCGGTCTCCGCGGGCACCTTCACGACGCCGTCCGAGCGCACCAGGGACATCGATACGCCCGAGCCTCGCGGCAGCGGGACCGCCACCACGGTATCGTTCACCCTGCCGACCTTGACCTGGACGAACTCGTCGACCCCCGGCGCCGAGAACAGCTTCCTGGCGAGCCTCGCCTTCATCTCCGGGGCGCCGCGCCGCGGCATGCCCGAGAGCTCGGAGATGACAGGGGCGAGAAACTCCTGGGCCCCGCGGTAGTTCGCCACGGGAAATCCCGGCAGCCCGATGACCGGCTTGCCGGCTGCGACGCCCAGCACCACGGGCTTTCCCGGGCGCATCGCGACGCCGTGCACCGCGACCTCTCCCAGCTGGGCGATGAGCGCCCGAGTGAAGTCCTCGCGCCCCGCGGAGGTGCCCGCGTTTATCACGACCACGTCCGCGCGCTCGAGCGCGCCTTCGATCGTCCGGAGGATGAGGTCGTAATCGTCGGGGACCAGGTCCGTCCGGAGAGCGATCGCGCCTGCTTCCTCGACAAACGAGGCGAGCACGCGCGAGTTGCTCTCCATTATCTTGCCGTCCCCCAGCTGCGACGGGTCCTCCACGAGCTCCGTGCCGGTCGGGACGATCGCCACGACGGGACGCTTGTGAACGGGCACCTCGGTCCAGCCCGCGTTCAGGAGCGCGCCTATGTCCACAGGCCTGATGCGGTGGCCTCTGGGAAGCACCAGCTCGGTCTGCACAATGTCCTCGCCCAGCGGCCTGACGTGCTGCCAGGGCGCCGCCGGCTTGATGATCTCGAACACGTCAGGCTGAACCTCGTTGAGGTCCTCAACCATGATCACCGCGTCCAGGCCGGGCGGCACCGGCTCGCCGGTGTCTATGAGCTCTATGTCCTCGCCCATCTTGAGCCTTACCGGCGTTGTCTCCGAGGCCCCGAAGGTCTTCTCCGCGCTGACTGCCACGCCGTCCATCGCCGAGGAGTGGAACGGAGGCGAAGAGACTCGTGCGAACAGCGGCTCCGCGGTGACCCGGCCCATCGCTTCCGGCGTCGGGACGTCCTCGGCCGGAAGAGGGAAGGGGGCGCCTTCCTTGCGGCAGAGCTCCAGCCACCTCGCGAGCGCTTCGGCGAGCGGCACCTTCTCGAGATATATGTTCCTGTCCATCATTCCAACAGCTCCACTATGACTGGCTGCCCTTGCTCGACGCCCTCGGACCCGAGCGGCACCCTGACCTGGCCCCGCGCCCGTGAGAGAGTACCGATCAAGTTCGACTTGCCCAGTATCGGGGACGCGATCATCCCGTCATCGGTGAGTTTGAGCGACACGGGCACGAGCTCGACCCTGCCTGCGGGTGACGACACCGAGCGGTCGATGACCGCCTCGATAACGCGGGGCGCCCTGATCTCGAGCCCCGGCTCTTCCCCGCGAAGCTTCGCGAGCGCCGGGATGAATAGCTCGCGAAACACCGCGAGCGCCGAGGCCGGGTTTCCCGGGAGGCCGATCACGGGCTTGCCGCCAGAAACGGCGATCAGCGTCGGCTTGCCAGGCTTCAGGTATATTCCGTGCGCCAGGACCCCCGGCTCACCCAGCTGTTCCAGCACCGCGAGCGTCATGTCCCTCAAGCCGGCCGAGCTGCCTCCGCTTATCAGCAGCGCGTCGCACTCGCCCAGCGCGCGCCGCGTCGCCTCGAGCAGCGCGTCGAGGTCGTCGGAAACGATCCCGTACATCCTGGGCTCGCACCCCGCACGCAGCAGCGAAGCCGCGAGCGCCGGCGAGTTCACGTCCCGCACCTGGCCGGGCGCCGGCTTCTCGCCGGATGGCACGACCTCGTCGCCGGTGGAGATTATCCCGACCGCCGGAAGCGCGACCACCCGCACTTCTTCCACCCCGACGCCAGCGAGCGCGCCGATCTGCGCCGGCCCGATGGCTTGTCCTCGCGCGACGAGCAGGTCGCCCCTGGCAATGTCCTCATCCCTCTTGATCGTGTTCTCGCCCGGCGCGACGCCCTTGACCACCTCGACGGTGCTGCCGGACGTCTCGGTGTTCTCGACCATGACAACGGCGTCCGCCCCGTCGGGCATGAACCCGCCCGTCGAGATCCGCACCGCCTTGCCGGCACCGACCGGCACTTCGTCCCGCCGGCCCATAAGGACCTCTCCGGCGAGCTCCAGGTAGGCCGGGAGCCCCTCGCTAGCGCCGAAAGTGTCCTCCGCCCTTACAGCGAAGCCGTCCATGCTCGAGCGGTCGAACCCGGGCAGGTCCTCGGGCGAGAATATGTCGTCCGCGACCACGCGCCCGAGGGCATCGATCACTCGCAGGGTCTCCTCGCGCGCGATCGGCCCCGGCACGTTTTCGAGCAGGATACTCACCGCTTCCGGGAGATGTTTGAGTCTCAGAAAACTATCCGCCAAAGCCCCACGCTCCGCTTCTTTCAGGCTTTTTTCCGCTATGACTAATGGTACCTCGCGGGCCACTTCGACCCAATGACATGCAACAACGCATATTGGGGTCAAACCAAATTATGCGTTTTCACATCACCGCGACAGCCGTCGCCTTGAACCTTGCGCCGAACTCGGCGCCGACCTCGATCCCCATCTCCTCGGCGGTGCGCCTGGTCACGAACGCCACCAGCGGGAACGGGACCTCCATCGACACTCGCGCGAGCGGCCCGCGCAGCTCGACGTGCACGACCTTCCCGACGAGAGCGTTTCGGCTGCTGGCTCTCGCCGTGATCTCTTCTGCCGGGACCAGCGTGACGTCCTCCGGCCTCACGCCCAGGGTGACCTGCGCGCCCACGGCGGTCTCCGCCACGGCCTGCACGACCGCGCCTTCCACCGACACCTCCGCGATGCCGTCCTCGAAGCCGACCACCCGCCCGTCATAGATGTTCTCGACTCCCATGAACCGCGCGACGAACTTGTTCTCCGGCTTGTAGAAAAGGTCCCTTGCCGTGCCCTCCTGGGCTATACGCCCGTCGTGCATCACCATGATGTGGTCGGCCATCCGCGCGGCCTCTTCCTGGTCGTGGGTCACGAAGACCGCGGTCATGCGCCGCTCGTCGAGAATGCTTTTCGTCTCATCCTGCAGCGACCGGCGCGCCGGCGCGTCGAGGTTCGCGAACGGCTCGTCGAACAGGAGCACCTCCGGCTCGATGACCAGGGCGCGCGCGACAGCGACGCGCTGCGCCTCGCCGCCCGAGAGCGTGGCGACGTTCGAGCCCGCCCGGTCCGTCAGCCCCACGACCGCAAGCGCCTCGCGCACCCGCCTCTCACGCTCGTCGGCCGGAACCCTTCTCACCTTCAGCCCGTAGGCCACGTTGTCCCGGACCACACCCCGGAAGAGCAGCGGGTCCTGGAACACCATCGCCATCCGCCTCGAGACCTCCACCCTGCTGCGCCCGGCCAGTCCCTGAATCTCCTCGCCGTTGAAGCGGATCGTCCCTTGCGAAGGCGGCTCCAGGAGGTTGAGCGCGCGCAGGAGCACGCTCTTGCCCGACCCGCTCGGCCCGAGCACTCCCAGGACCTCTCGCGGCGCAACGGCAAGGCTCTCGACGTCGAGCACCGTCCGGTCCCCGAAGCGCTGCTTCAGCCCCGTCGCCTCTATGACTGGTGCGCCGGACTCAGCTGACATACCCGGTCACCTTTTCTTCCATCTCGCGCCTGCCCTTGTCGGCCTGCAGCCGCGTGAGGACCACGTTGACCAGCAGCGCGAACACAAGCAGCACGAGGCCCACCCAGAGGGCGGGCCCGGGCTGCCCCTGGCGGGTCAGCTTCACTACGATAGTCGTCAGCGTATCCGTCTGCCCGCTGATGGCGCCCCCGACGATGGTCACCGCGCCCACCTCGGCGATCACCCTGCCGAATCCGGCGATCACCGCCGCGATCAGCCCCGGCCGGGCCTCACGCATCTTGGCGTAGACCGACTGCGCGCGCGTCGCGCCCAGGCTCCGGGCCGCGAGCCCGAGCCGCGGGTCGACCACCTGAAGGGATGCGTGCGTGAAACCGGCCACGATCGGCGTAGCCAGGATCACCTGGACGACGACCATCGCGGTAGCCGTATAGACGATGCCTATGCTCCCCAGCGGGCCGCTGCGCATTATCACGAGGAACGTGAAGACGCCGACGACGACGGGCGGCAGCCCCATGAACGTGTGAACGACCGTCAGTATGGCGCCTTTGCCGCGGAAATCGTACTCCGCCAGCAAGGTCCCGAGCGGTATCCCTATGAGCGCGCTGATGGCGGTCGCCAGCCCCGAGACGACCAGGGACAGCCACAGAGCGTGCCAGAACTGGGACATCGTTATCATCGCGTCTCGCCTTTACACAGGGTGCGGGGAGGCAGTCCCCGCCCTACTGCTGCCTCTGGTTGCCCATCCCGCGCGTCTCGACCTTCGCGTTCGGGTGGAACAGCTGGACCCCTTTGACCTTGTACGCTGCGATCATGTCCTGGCCCTGCTTGCTGGTCAGGAACTGGACGAAGTCACCCGCGCCCTGGGTGTTGAGCTTCAAGCCCGGATGCTTGGCCGGGTTTACGACCTCGACACCGTACAGGTTGTATAGCGACGGGTCGCCCTGGACCAGGAAGGGAAGTTGGATAGTGTCCTCCCTGGTCACGTACGTCGCCCTGTCGCTCAGGGTGTATGCCTGCTTCTGGTTCGCGATCGTCAGCGTCTCCCCCATACCCTGTCCCGTCACCACGTACCAGGGCTTGCCCTTCGGGTTCACGCCCGCCTTCTTCCAGATGTTGAGCTCTGCGGTGTTCGTGCCCGAGGCGTCTCCCCGGCTCACGAAGATGGCCTTACCGGCATCGCCGGCGGCCGCTATTTTCTTGAAAGCGTTGACGGCCGACTTGTCGCCCTTGATGGCCGCCGGGTCTGCAGCCGGGCCGATGATGATGAAATCGTTGTACATCACCTGCACGCGCTCGAGGCCGAACCCAGCCTTGACGAAGGCCTCCTCCTGCGCCAGCGCGTGGACGAGGATGACGTCCGCATCGCCGCGCTCGCCCATCTTGATGGCCTCGCCGGTGCCGACCGCGATGGTCTTTGTCGTGTGGTTGTACTGCTTATCGAAGGTCGGCAGCAGGTAGTGAAGGAGGCCTGAGTCCTCGGTGCTTGTGGTGGTCGCGAGTACGACCGCCGTGGGCTTCTGCTTGGAGCACCCGGCCCCAAGGAGCAATGGCACGGCGACGGCCGCAACGAGCAAACATGCCGCCAATGCTACAAATCTGCGCTTCATTCCTCAGTTCTCCTCTCTCGGCTTGCCAACTAAAAAGCCCGCCAGAGGAAAGGCAGGCATCTTGCGTGCGGCGCTTCCTTTCCAAGCACGGGAGGCCCGGCGGTTTCCCGCCTGACCCTGTCGCCCTCGGGCCATCGCTCGCGCTTTAGGCCCTTCGGGTCGGAGGCGTAGTTATTATATTATTTTGTGATTGAGCTGGCTTGCCGTACGTCGGCCGGGCCCTCAAGCTCCTTTGCCGGCAACGCGGCGCTGCGTTTCGCCCGAGGACAGTTGCAGCTTCACCGGAGGAGGCCGGAACGCCACGAGGAACGCCACGGCGCCCGAGATCAGGAAGAAGGCCAGCCACCAACTGAGGAAATTGTTCCAGAACGTGGTTAGAGACTCCCTGAATAGCTGCCATGTACCTATGGGCAGCGTGATGATGCCGTTCCACTTTACGTCCAGCATCGAGTACCCGATGCGCGCGGCGCTGACCCAGAACATCGCGATAAGAGCGGCCATCAGGCCGAGTTTCCAGCTGTAGTGTCGGCCCGAGCCGAGGACAACGCCCAGGCCCACGCCGAACCCGACGACCCAGCCGATGATGCCCAGGTCCTTGTGGATCCACCACGCGAGGCCGGCGTACGCAGCCGCCCCGACCAGGCCGATGCCCATTCCTATGAGCGCGGCCTTGATGTAGCTGGGATCGTTTGTCACCTCGCCGTCGTAGTCCTCGGGGACCTGCATGGCCACCGGGAGGTTCGCAGCCCTGCTCTCCTTGCGAGCCAGCCGCCTGTGCTCGATCCTGCTCTGGGGCACGAGCTCTTCCTCGGCTCCATCAGCGACGGCGGCGCCACGGGCCTTGCGCTCTTTCCTCGACGACGGGAAGCCCTCGGCGGTCATGACCGCTTCCTCACGCGCTTCCTTGCTCAGGATTGGCCGCTTCTTCACCGGCGGGCCGGGAGGCGGCGCGTCAGGCAGGCCGCCGAGCGGGGCGGCTGCGACAGGTTTATCTGCTTTTGACAGCGGGGGCGGCATTCCCTGCACGTGCATGGGTTGAGCTGGCTTTGCCGCGGGAGGCGCCGCCGCGGGTTTCGAGGGCGGAGCCACAGGCGGAGCGGCCGGCGGAGCCTGCGGGGCCACCGTCGGGGGCGCTTCCGTCATCACGAAAGGCTCGACCTTGTCGTCGGCCGCGGGCTTCGTGTCGCCCCAGAACGCGGCTTTTTCTTCCGGCGAAAGCGATGATGGAGGAGGCGGCTCGGGCGCCGGCGGCCTCGGGGCCGCCAGGTCGTCCAGCGTGGGAGGCAGTGGCACCTCGGCCGGCTTGCGCAGCCTCTTGTCCTCTTTCTTCTCCTTGGGAGGTTTCTCTTTCGCGACCTTGGGTTCTTTGACCTTGGGAGGCTTCGGCTCCTTGACTTCCTTACGCCCGCCCATCTGCGCGGCAAGGCGCTCCACCGACTTGTGGTGGCAGTCGGGACAGTAGTGCGCTTCCCTGGTTTCTTTTACGCACTCACGGCAGTACGGCTGGCCGCACTCGAGGCAGACGAGGTCGGCCTCGGTACCGCTATGCCATTTGCATTCCAAGTCGCTCTCCTAAGCTCTCCGGGCCGCGATCGATCAGGTGTCCAGGGCCCGTGATTCTCCATTCATTATAGGTTATAACGCTGAAACTCCGAATGAGGCATTGACATCTATCGTGCCCCTATTGAGTCCGTACCCCCGATGCGGCCGTTCCAGTACATCGCGCGCTCGACCATCACCGGGCTCGCTGCGTCTATCCGTGTGGAGAAGCTCGCCCTCCCCACGTAGTTTGAAGCGTCGATGCTGAGCCGCGACTGCGGCTTGAGCGCGACCGCCACGGGCACGCTGGTGCCGTCCCCTTTGAGGAATGTGACAGTCGTGTTGACCGCCCTGGCATTGGGATTGTCCAGCAGGACCCACGTCTCGAAACCGTAGTCGGTGCAACCTTCGGCGAGTAGCCACGTCCGGCCCGGCCCGGGGGATCCAATGGTCGTATGACCCGCGGTGCGCTGGTTCCAGTACATGCTCCGCTCGCAGACCACCGGCACGTTGGACGTGACCTGCGTGGACACGTCGGCGACCCCGACCTCGTTCGCGAGGTTCACGGTGTAGCGCGAGTTGCCCTTGACCAGGTAGATCTTCTGAACCGTCCCGCCGTCGGACTTCCTGTAGGTCGCGGTCACCTGCGCGTCGCCCGCGGCCGGCCTCGATATGAGAAGCCAGGTCTCGAATCCCCAGTCCGTCGAGCCTTCTGAGAGGTACCAGGTGAGAGACGGAGCCTGGCATCCGATGGTGTTCGTCCCGCAGCGCCTGGGGCTCCCGTGGTAGACGGATTCCTCGGCGACAATGCCCGGCTCCTGGGCCGTGACCTTGACGCTGAAGTCCCTCGCTCCGACCTCGGTCCCCGCGTCGATGGTAACCCGCGAGTGAGGGGCGATGTCGTGGACCCTCGCGGCCTGGGTCCCGTCCTTGAACATGTAGGTGACCGTGGCTTTTACCTTTGATGTGCCCGGGTTCCCGAGCAGCACGAACGTCTGGAAGCCGTAATCAGAGGACCCTTCGGCGAAGTACCACCTCGTGGACAGCGCCGTCGCTCCGACGGTGTCGTGACCCTCGACGCGGTTGCCCCAGTACATCGCGCGCTCGCAGACCACCGGCCTGTCGGCGGCAACCTGGACAGAGATATTGGCGCCGGGCGCGACGTCGGCCGCGTTCACCGTCGTGCGGCTGTTGGGCGCCATCGAGCACATCTGGTTGTAAGTCTTGCCTTTGTCGTCCATGAAAGTGACCGTAGCCGTCGCTTTCTGCGAGTTCGGGTTGCCGATGAGCACCCATGTCTCGAAGCCATAATTCGTGCACCCCTCGCCGAAGTACCAGTTCTGGCTGGCGGACGGCACGGTGTGGTCGACGTAAACAGTCGCGGACGCGCTGCCCGTCCGGCCGAAGTCGTCGGTGGCTTTGACCGTGAGCGCGTGCGCCCCGTCCGGCACTGAATCGGCGTTCCAGTCGAACGTGTAGGGGGCGAAGGGATCCTGGGCGACCTTGGCGCCGTCGACCCATAGCTCGATCGGGCTCGTGCCCCCGCTCCTCTGGACCGTTGCCTGCACGTTCACCGCACCCTTGACCGCGGAGCCGTTGGCGGGCGACGTGACCCGGACGACCGGCCCTCCACCGTTGTTCACGGTGAAGGCGAACCCGGGTGAGACGTGGTAGTTGACCGACACGGTTACGTTGCCCGTGGTTGCTCCCTCCGGCACCTTCACCCTTATAAGAGTGTCGGTCCATGACGCATACGATGTGGCCTCCACACCATTGAACGAGACCCAGTC
>Ga0209747_1001135_pt1 | contig 14395 bp, 16 predicted proteins | sample BarGraNGADG00311_FD_184498 | JGI IMG/M metagenome (GOLD analysis project Ga0209747, IMG submission 184498) | Arctic peat soil microbial communities from Barrow, Alaska - Barrow Graham LP Ref core NGADG0011-311 (SPAdes) (version 2) | ecosystem: Environmental > Terrestrial > Soil > Wetlands > Peat... | reverse complement strand
TACCTTCTCCTGGATGCCACCACCCGCACCGACCTTTTCAAGTAGCACTTCGGGCGCCCCCAGGATCCACGTGCCGCGGTCGCCGAAGCTCTCCGAGCTCCACTTCCTGGCGGAGGAGAACGGTACGCTTCCCGTATGCTCCCAACCGGAGGGAGCTGGAAAAGCGGCGGCGATCGCGGCGAGCGTGGAGCTGCGTGACGAAGTGCTCGCTCCCATTGCGCCGAGCGCGTCCTCGAGTCCCTCCGCGGAGTCGAGCGGCTCCATCTTGCTGAACGCGAGATTCCCGTCGGTCAGAGTCCCGGTCTTGTCCAGGCAGATGACATCGACGCGGGCAAGGCCTTCAACCGCGGGCAGTTCCTGCACGAGCACGCGCTGCCGGCCGAGCGCCACCACACTCACCGCGAACGCGACGCTTGCCAGGAGCACCAGGCCCTCAGGAACCATACCGACCAGACCCGCTACCGTGCCCGGGACCGCCCTCTTGAACATACCGTAAACGTGCATCTGGCTGGCGAGCAGCAGGGCTCCGACGGGAATCATGATCCAGGTGATGTATCTGAGTATCTTGTTGATGCCATCCCGGAGCTCGGAGGGAACGACCTGGTACCGCTTAGCCTCGGAGGCGAGCTTGCGGGCGTATGAATCGGCTCCGACGGCGGTTGCCCTGAAGCGACCCGCACCTGACACCACGAAGCTGCCCGAGAAGACCTCGTCCGACATATGTTTGTCAATGGGCACCGACTCGCCTGTCAGGAGCGACTCGTCGATCTCAAGTCCCTCGGATGTCAGGACCACACCATCGACAATAAGCTGGTCTCCGGTACGCAGGTCGAGGACGTCATCGAGGACAACCTGTTCGAGCGGTATTTCGGATATCGTGCCGTCCCTGACAACGCGTGATTTTGGCGTACTCAGGACGTGCAGGTGGTCGAGGGTCCACTTCGCCCGGACCTCCTGGATGATACCGATGAAAGTGTTGCCGACGAGCACGAGTCCGAAGAGGCCATCGCGTAACGACCCGAACAGCACGATCACTATGAAGAGGGTCCCGAGGATCGCGTTGAACCTCGTGAACACGTTCGAGCGGATGATGTGCCAGTAGCTGCGGCTCGTCGCTTCCCTAACCGCGTTGGTCTGTCCTTTCTCGACCCGCTCCCCGACCTCCGCCTCAGTGAGGCCGGTTATGCCTGCGAGCTCCTCACTATCTGACAGCGCGCCCCCTTAGGTCTGCGGTTGCCCTTGCCGCCCTTAAGATTACCAGAACTTTGCTGTAATATCGGGGAAAGATCCACTGAAGGAACGGGAGAGATTGATGTTTACGCGTTCGCTCGAGGAATGCGAGGAGTTCGTCTCGGGAGACGGAGCTCGCCTCAGGGAGTTGCTCCACCCTGACAAGGCTCCCCTGGAGCTGCGGTACAGCCTCGCGCATGCGATAGTGGAGCCTGGTTCGTCGACCGCGCCACACAGGCTCAGGACATCCGAAGTTTATTACTTGCTCTCGGGCACAGGCCGGATGAGCATCGATGACGAGATGAAAGACGTCGGTCCTCAAGAGACGGTCTACATACCGCCCGGTGCCACCCAGTACATCTCGAACACAGGAGTGGAGGACCTCGTCTTTCTCTGCATAGTGGACCCCGCGTGGCGTGCCGACGATGAAGAGATACTTTGAAGTCATGTCGAACCGTTTGCGGCTGGAGGTGAATCAGAGATGGCTACCGCGGAAGATTACGAGAAGGTGGGGACAAGGGCGAGCGAGCTGTTCCTCTCGGGGATGAACTGTGCCGAGTCGGTGCTCACCGCCAACATGGAGATGCTCGGAGTCGAAGGAGACTGGATACCGAGGGTGGCCTCCGGTTTCGGTGGAGGCATCGCAAGGACATGCCAGGTCTGTGGAGCGCTCACCGGCGCGGTGATGACGCTCGGCTGGACCTTTGGCAGGGAATCGGGCGCTGACAGCCTGGACCAGGTCTACGAGTCGGGTTCGACCCTCATCGACGAGTTCACGGAGAAGTTCCTCTCAACGAGCTGCCGGATGCTGATCGACGTCGACCTCTCTGATAGCGTTGCCAGGGAGAAAGCCAGGCGGGATGGGGTCTTCGAGCAGCAGTGCGCGCTCTACGTTCGATTCTGCGCCGAAAGAGTCGCCGAGATGATCGCCGCCTCATAGAGCAGGATGGAGATCCTATACTGCCCAGGCCGGGTCTCGAGGCCTGGCTCGTTACTGCTGTTGAGATAAACGGGATTTTGGGCCGGTTTCTTTGACGAAGAAGATGACGGCAAAGAGAGCGAGCGCGCCAAGGGCAGCGAGGAACCTCCGCGATCGCGCTCACCCCCGAGCGTCCCCGGATCGACGCAGGCTCAGAACGAAGGCCCGGTCGTATAGAGGCAGAGGATGCCGTCCTGGCGGTTCATCTCGGCCTTTGCAGGCTCTCCGTTCAGGATTCCCATCATCAATCGTAGTACTTCACGGGCGACTTCGTCGATACCCCTTTCGAGCACGGTTCCGGCGTCTACGTCCATATCGTCCTCCATCGATGCGAAGAGCTTCGAGGTGCTGGCGACCTTGATGACCGGAGCAATCGGAAAGCCGATGGGATTCCCGCGCCCCGTTGTGAAGATGACGACCTGCGCTCCGGCCGCTACGACTCCCGCCATCGACTCGACGTCGTACCCCGGCGCGTCCATGAGGACAAGTCCTTTCCCGGTCGGGGGCTCCGCGTAGTCGACGACCTGGGTGATGGGTGAGCCGCCTCCCTTCGTGATGCAGCCGAGAGATTTCTCCTGGATGGAGCTCATGCCACCATCCATGTTGCCGGGTGCTATCACCATTGACGCCAGTGGGCCGAGGATGTCCCGCGTCCTCTTCTCGGCGCGTGCCACCATATCGCGGATGCGCTCCGCTACTTCCGGGCTGACCGCTCGACGCTCGAGGACGTGGCTCGTTCCTATCATCTCAGTATTCTCGGTGAGTATCACGGTACCGCCATCGGCGACGACGAGGTCGGACAAGACCCCGACCGCGGGATTTGCCGTGATGCCGGAAAATGCATCGGAGCCTCCGCACTCGAGCCCCACGATGAGCCGGTCGATGCCGACCGCGGTCCGGCTCTCTTCTGCCGCGTCCGCCAGGAGTTTGCGTACGATACCGGCGCCCTTTTCAGCCGACCTGCGCGAGCCGCCTTCCGCCTGGATGTCGATATACTCGACTCGTCTGCCCGTTCTCAAGACCTCCCCCGCGAGCAGCTCCGCCTTGATGACCTCGCAACCGAGACCGACAACTAGCGCGGCGCTGACGTTCGGGTGACGCGCGAGGTTCGAGAGTGTTCGGAAGTGCAACTCCAGGTCGCGGCCGGCCCTGCTGCACCCGTGGCCGTGATAAAGGGGTACGGCCTGGGGGACCTGCCGGACGATCTCGGCTGCAACACCGTTAGCGCACGCAACCGATGGAATGACGACTACGTGATTTCGAACGCCCACGGTGCCGTCCGGCCTCTCGAAACCGTTGAACCCGCTCAACTGTTCACCTCGACCGGTCCCATGTTCTGAGTGTGGACCCACCCACCTTCCGGAACGTGCGTGGAAGCAAGCCCGATCGTCTCGCCGTACTTGACCACCGGGTGGCCCTCGGGTATCTCTTCGAGCGCGATCTTGTGTCCGTACGGGATGTCGTCTGCTGCCTTTAGAACGCCCCTACCCGGCACCTCGACCTCTGTTCCCGCGACGATCTCTCGCAGCGCTACAGCTACGTTGTCTCTCTCGTTTACTTTAAGCATGAGTCTGTCCAAGCCAGCCCTCCCTGCGGGTCCCTGTCAAGCATATGCCTGGGCGGGACACACGTCTATTAGAGCTCGTACGCGCGAATACGTCATAATGTGCTTGAGCGCAGGGAAGGGGGAGCGCCCATGCCCGACCCTCGCCTGGCGCGGATCGCTATCGAACATTCCTGAGAAGGGAAAGATATGCTTGGAGTAATAATCGCTGTCGCAGCCGTGCTGGTCGTGGTGCTAGTCGCGCTCCTGGTGCTGTTCAACAGGCTCGTTCGTCTTCGCAACAAGACGGACAACGCCTGGCACCAGATCGACGTAGAGCTGAACCGGCGACACGACCTCGTGCCCGAGCTGTCCGAGGTGGTCAAGGGATACGCCTCTCACGAGAAGGACGTTCTGGTGTCGGCCGCCGAGGCTCGCAGCAGGGCTATGAACGCGGGCAGCGTCGGCGAGAAAGGCCCGGCGGAAGACGGCTTGACCGGCGCCATAGGCGGTCTGCTGGCCGTCGCGGAGAGCTACCCCGACCTCAAGGCGAACCAGGACTTCCTGAAGTTCCAGGCGCAGCTATCTCAAACAGAGACAAGGATCGCCGGAGCCCGCAAGTACTACAACGGCTCGGTGATGTACTACGACAACGCACGCGAGAGTTTCCCGGGCAATATCGTAGCGGGCATGATGAAAAAGAGCTTCGGCCCACGCGAGTACTTCGAGCTGACGGACCCGGAGGCCCGGCAGGCGCCGGACGCGTCCGTTACCTGACCTATCCCGCCGAGGAGCCTCCGCCGCCGAACCCTCCGCCTGAGAAACCTCCGCCGAACCCTCCGCCGCCTCCGCTTCCGCTGGAAGACGGCTGGGATGTCAGTGTCGTTCCCACGTTGGACTGCATCGTATAGAGCGAATCCGCGAGGTATACGGCGCTGAACGTCGTCCCGGGATAGCCGCGGAACCACTCCGGCGGCTCCTTGTAGATATCCGCGAACTTGCCGGCCCACTCTTTTGCGACCCCGAGGACCATCGCGTAAGGGAGATTCGCCTGAAAGTTATCGGCGGTCATGAGCTTCATCTCTTCGCGCTCGGCGGTCGACATGTACTCCTTGAAGCCGTTGACGTAAGAGAGCATCTCGGAGCCCTTCACCGTCCTCCTCGGCATGTAGAGCCCCACGATGAAAACAGCTATCGCGGCTACGGCGAACCCGCCAGCCAGCGCGAGAAAGTAGCCAAGGTCGTACCAGCGCCACAGCAGGTACACCGCGCCCATCAGGAGGAGCAGGACGATGGCGAGCCTGGTGTACTTCGCCTTTACCTTTGCCGGTTCGCCGTCGAACAGACCTTTGGCCATGACCTGCTCGATGAGCTTCTTGTCAATTTCGCTGACGTGCTTGTAGAACTTGTCCTCGAGGTCATCCTCAGTGACAGATTCACCGTTTTCAAAAAGGCCGATGAGCAGTTCCTGCTCGAAAGGCGCGGTGTCATCTATGTTGGGGTCCCAGCGCTGGAAACCGAACTTCCTGTGCTTGAGGATTCCCTCCTCCCCGAGGTCGTTGATGACGAGCTTGCGGCGTATCGCCAGGTCTACGATGGTCGCCGTGATATCCCCTATGAGGGGCTTCTCCTTCACCAGTACGCCCACCTCCGCGGGTCGCATATCCTCGGGCGGTTCGTAGCGTACTACGTCCAGCTCGGGGGAAGCGACGTCGCGGCCCTTCCTCCACCAGAGAAAGATCATCAGCACGAGAGCGCCCACCCCAAGCAGGAGGGCAATCGCTATCATGAGGATTCCGAACCACGCCCTGTACACGAGAGGCACCGAGACGATGCCCTTTGGGAAGGAAACATCGACCGTGAAAGTCGTCTGGGGTTTTATGTCTTTGACCTGCCACCATAGCGTCGTGCCGTCACGTCCCGACTGGACCGAGCTCGGAGGCGATACCTTGTCCGGGTACTCCGTCGATTTGACCTTGCTCATGTCCGTTCCGGCGGGGAGCCGCACCGTTGTTCGTGAAGAAGCGATGTTTACGTCGCGATCGAGGGAAACCGCGTTGTAATAGAGCCTGTCGTAACCTTTAGCATAGATGATGGCGCCCGTCATCTTATACTCGATAATCCAGCCCATCGTCTGGAAGTTCGCCACGAAATATATCTGGACGCGCTTGCCACCATTGATCTTCTTTACATTGAAGCTATGGTAAGGAGCTCCCTTGAGGTCGTAGACCTTGATGTCGCTATAGCGCACCTTTCCGTAGCTGCGGCCTTCACTGAAGCTCGCTTTACCGGCGGTGAGGTCCCTGTTGATGAAGCTGAAATTACCCTGGAAGTTTGCAACCTGGGTCTCACGCACCGTAAGCGAGCCGTCCTTGTTTACCTTGACGTCCGAATCGAAGCGCTCGAAGAACCAGGTCTTTCCGGCGGGCACCTGGGCGAGCCGTGGCCCGCCCGCGCTCACCGCGGGAACCTCCGGGCCGAAGCCTGGGGAGGCCTGCGAAGCGGCGGCCGACAGCGACAGACACGCGAGTATGGCAAGCGCGACTACGACCGCGGCCAGAAGCCTCCTCGCCGCACTGCTATCGAGACGAAGAATAGATAACACTGTTCCTCCTAGATGCACTGCTCCCGGTGGTCCGGGTCAAGCGAGACAACGGTATAGTAACATGATATCAGCAGCACTCTAACCGTCACCGTTATTATCGAGTAAATGCTCCCTGATGCGATCGAGGCCCGCCCGGCCCTCGGCCTGGAAAGCGGGGAACCCCGTCAGCCGGTCGCACGGGTACTCCTCGCAGTGCGCGCAGGTCTCGTATCCGCGACCGTAGGCGCAATCGCGGATCGCACAGACGGCGCAGAAAGTGTTGATGCGCCCGCTGCCCGACTTGCACCCGTCGCAGAGGATGGACTCCACCGCTATTTCACGACCGGTGTCGGTGCTCCATCTGGCGGCCACGGCGGCAAGCGCCTCCATGTCACCCTCGCGCGTTGCTGTGAGCGCCGGGCATCGCGAGCAGTCGAGCCCGCAGTACGCGATATTCTCATACATCTATTTAGCCGCCTTGAGTCGCTTGATAAAAGCTTTCCTTGAGGCCTCGTCGTTGATCTCTCCCTTGACCCTGCGCCACGCAGCCGGACAGTCTTTGTAAGTCACACCAACGAGCTCGTGGATCTTTCTATCGACGTCTTTCTTGTTTTCCGGCCCGACCTCTATGCCGGCCTCTTCGAACACGTCTTTCATATGCCTGAAATAACAAGACATCCTCATGACCTTTCTCTCGAAGCTGGCTTGCTAGACATATTCTAACCCGCCTTATTCATATGACTCGAGTAGTGATAGGATATCCGCGTTGGAGGAGACGTAGGGGAATACCGGTTTGAAAATCAGGCGTTCGCATGAGATAGCGGTCTTGTCACTGGCTCTGAGCCTGCTCGCGGTTCTCTGCATCCTGCCGTCCGGGTGCGTGCAGTCCACCCGGTACGCGGGTCCACCCTCGAAGATGTGCCTCGGCGCGATACCGATCGTGTCATCGGTACTATCTAACAGCCGCTTCATCTGGCGGCATTCCACATTCGATGTGACTCTTTCACAGTCCCTGGTCCTCGCGATGGTGGACGAAGCCAGGTAGACTGTGGAGAACCACTTGTTTGGAGCGAAAACTATGCCCGATTATCTAAACTTTATCTATCAGGTGGGCTTGCGGGGGCTGGATCCGCGGGCTGTGACCATCTATTGACGGGTAGGTCGCAACGATGTCTATCAGGACCAGGCTTACAATCGCAGTGGTGGTGGCCCTTCTGCTCGCTGCCGGAGGGATCACGGCGACGCTGGTGACGCGGGCCTCAGTCACGCGGGCGAGCAAGCGGAATAACATTGTCCGCGAGGTGGTCACCCAACTGCTTACGCTCAACGTTCTTCGCGCCGACTACCAGCTCTATCGCAACGACCGTTCGCGCGTTCAATGGGAAGCCCAGAACACCAGGTTGGCTGCCTTGCTCGATCGAGCATCGAACATCTATCCGAGTAGTGATGCGACAATCAGGCATCTGCGGGCTGACAATACCAATCGCCGCCAGCTCTTCGAGGCCCTTGTCGGGGACTACCGGGCCGAAGCTGACGGCAAGGTGAACCCCCAGGTGGGGTCCGCTACCGAGACCAGGTTGGTCAGTTCGCTGCTGGTGCTCGCGCAGTCAACAATCGACGATGCGAACGTGCTCGCGGCAAGAAGCCAGTCGGACCTCTTGCGCGCCCAGGACCTTTCCACCTCGCTTGCCATCATCTTCGTGGCGCTGCTTGGCACGGTCGTCGTGGGCATGGCTTTTCTGGTGGGAAGAACGGTACTCTCGGCACTCGGCAGACTGATGGCAGGCGCGGACACGGTCGCCGCAGGCAATCTCAACGCGCGCATCGAGGTGAAACGCGACGACGAGATAGGAGCCGTAGCGAAGGCCTTCAACAACATGACGGGGGAGCTCGAGATCCATCACGAAAGGCTGGAGGAACTGGTAGAGAGTCGCACGCTCGATCTGAAGAGGGCGAACGAAGAGCTTGACGCGTACGCCCACGTCGTATCGCACGACCTGAGGAGCCCTCTCGCCTCGGCATCGCTCGCCAACTCGTTGTTGAAGGACTCGGCGCTGAACGCTCCCGAAGAAGAGCTGCGAGAAGAAGTGGTTGAGAACACCGACATGATCGCACGCAACCTCGAGACGGCACATAGGATGGTATCAGGCCTCTTGAAGGTGGCCGAGGCGGGACAGAAACCCCACAGCGTAGAAGACGTGTCGATCTCTGAAGTCGTCGACGAGTTGCTCGTGGAGCGCAAGGCTTCGATTGGCGCGCGCGGCACGCGACTTGAGATCGACAAAGACCTGGGTACTATCAAAGCGGACCGCACGCAGATTTACCAGGTTTTCTCCAATCTCATCGGGAACTGCATGAAGCACAACGAGAACCCCGAGCCGGTGATCAGGGTCAAGTACCTCGGCGTGGAGGAAGGCCTGCACGTCTATAAGGTCTGCGACAACGGCTCGGGCTTCCCGGAAGACGACATTGACAAGATATTCAGACCGTTCTTCAAAGGCGCCAGGACTTCGGACACGGGAATCGGGCTCTCGATAGTTGAAAAGGTCATCCGCGCCTACGGTGGGTGGATCAAAGCCTGCAACGACGATGGGGCCTGCTTCGATTTCGCGATACCGGACTGGAGTGCCGATTAATCGCCCCTATATATTTATCACCGGGTAAGAACCGATTACAGGTATTCGCGTTCCCAAAACCTGCTCTGGAACTGCACGCGCCCGCCGCACACGTTCGCAGGCGTCGGAAGCGTACGTGCGAGTATCTTGAACTGGGTCCTGGCCACATGTGGGGAGACGAAGCGACTCCCGAGCACCCTGTCCGCCGTACAGAGGATCGACCTTGCCCAGAGGATGCGCTCGCGGGTGAGCTTACCGCTGCCCGGCCATCTCTTTCCGCCCGAACGGAGGGCCGCCAGCATGAGCTTTTCGCTCCCGTTCACAAGCGGTGCCCGGATGGAGTCCCGGCACGCAAGAATGGAAGCCAGGTCCAGGACCGTGCCCCCTGCCCGCCCTTCGAGAAACCTTCCCCCGGCCACGGCCGCGCCGGCACTGACTCTACTCCATGTTTTCATTGCCTTGCTCCCCTTTCAGTTGCCCTTATTAAACGAACAGGTGACAATACCTCCAGGGAAACGCCTAACGGGGCGTCCGGCGAAGATGAATACCCGCTTTCCGCTGCACGCCCGCGGCGTGGGTGAACGGGTGTCGGCATTTTGAGAAGAGAGGAAGGACATGGGCTGGCTGGATTGGGATGAGTTCGCTAACGACTATGACGGTGTCTTCTTGCTTGACCCGGTCTATGTCAACATGCTCGAGATGCTCCTCGGTCAGATCGGGGACGCAAACGGCAAGCGCATCCTCGATATCGGCTGCGGCACCGGCAACCTGGCATTCCAGTTGCTCCAGCGCTCCACGGGCGCCCTGGTGCTGGGCATGGATCCTTCGGCGAAGATGCGGGAGCTGTTCTCGGGCAGGTTCTCCGGGCTCGAAAACGTAGCGGTCACGGATGGTGATGCGCTGGCGATACCGGCGCGGGACTCCGAGTTCGACTTCGTCGTAACGAGCCTCGCGCTGCACCACGTGCCGCGTGAAACAAAGGCCGGGTGCGCAAAGGAGCTTGCGAGGGTTCTGAAACCAGGTGGTACGCTGCTGTACGCCGATCGCTTCGTCGACCGTGACGGCCCACCGGGAGACCCGGAGCGTGCGAGAGACACCATCCGGAAGATGACCGGCTGGGCGATGTACTGCCTCGACAACAACGCCTACGAAAAAGCTGTCATGATAATCGAGTCCATACCGAACGACCTGCGGGAGAACGGCGAGTACGTGATCACATCCGAAGCATGGCTCGGCTATCTCCGCGATGCCGGATTTACCGGTCTCGAACTCCTCGCGATACCGCCTGCCGAGTACGGCCTCAAGGTAATTCGAGGAGAGCTCGGAGGAGGAGAGTATGGCTAAACGCGAATTGATGGGCAATTATGCGGTCCGCGACCTGCCAGGAACCAGGTTCTTTTCGATCGACATGCTCGCGGTTGGCGTGAAGAAACATCACGTGATGGGGCTGGTCGAGATCGATGTCACGCGCGGGATGCAGGAGCTCGCCCGACGCAAGGAATCCGGCGAGCCGGTCACGCTCACGGCGTGGGCTGTCAGGTGCATAAGCCAGGCCGCCTCCGAGCAGCCCGAAACGCACGCCGTCAGAAAGCGAAGGAACCTGTTTGTCTTTGACGACGTCGACTTGACCGTCATGGTGGAAAGCGAGCTGGGCGGTAAGCGCGTGCCCCGTCCGTACCTGCTGAGAAAAGCCAATGAGAAGAGTCTCGGCGAGATCAACGCGGAGCTCTCGGGCTCTAGGAGCGCGCGCGACGACGGGCTCGTTCTCGGCAACAAGCGTGCGGCGAGGCTTGCGAGGATGTATCTCAGAATGCCAAGGTTTCTCGGCAGGTGCTTCTGGAGGGTCCTCTCGAAAAGTCCCTCACTCACGAAGAAGATGACCGGCACCGTCATCGTGACATCCCTCGGCATGTTCTTGAACGTCTCCGCCTGGGCCCTGCCTATTACCACCATACCGCTCTGCTTCGCCCTGGGGACGGTGAAGAAGAAACCCGGGATCTTCGAAGGTCGGATCGAGCCGCGTGATTTTCTGCACCTGACCATAATGTTCGACCACGATGTCGTGGATGGCGCCCCCGCGGCGCGGTTCATAGCCCGGCTCTCCGAGCTCATGGAGAGCGCATTCGAACTCGTTAACACCTGACGCATTGGCCAAATGGGATTGGAACGTAAACCTGTGTTTGCCCCCGGTTTGCGGGGTGGGCGCGTGTATAATCATATGTGAAAGAAGCCGAGGTTCGCGGCCTAGTATATCCAGGAGGGAATCGATGGCAGAGTGTAAGGACTGCGGCAAGCCGCTCCCGACGGACGCTGACCTTTGCCCGCATTGCGGCGAGACCCCGGGCGCCGAAGCCATGACCGAGATGCCCGGGGCTAAGGTAAAAGAATCCGACCATAAGCTGAGGGATGAGATCCACGCAAAAGCCGAGCGCTTCGATAACATCAACGAGGCTGAATGCAAGACCTGTGGCGGGCTATTCGCAGCCACGAATGAGATCTGCCCCCACTGCGGAGAAACCGCCGGCTCGGCGGAGGCCTTGACCGACTTCCCCAGGGTCGATTTCAAAGCAGCCAGAAAGCAGCTCAAAGAAGAGATAAAAGAGGCTAAAGAGCACAAGAACGAGTAGCCTTCCCATTATTACGCACGACGGTTCAGTCCGTTTCCGCTTCGGTGTCCTTTTCATTGGAGACCCCGGCCGGTTTTGCGAGTTCTGCGAACAGGCTCCACGAGCTCGCTTTGACGCGGTGTTCCTCGATGAGTTCGTCGTGCTGAAGCACGTATGACAGCTCACCACCGAAGAAGGTTATCAGGCCCATCACGTGAAGCCAGATGATCAGTATTATCGCCGTCGATATCGACCCGTACACCGAGGGCATTTTGGAGATCGAGTGGAAGTAGTACCCGAGCAGGTACTGCGTGGCAAGGAAGAGCGCGGCCGAGATAGCCGCCGCGATAGCCACTTTTCTGTAACGCTGCTTGACCTTGGGGACTATCGCAAACAGTAAGAAGAACAGGCCGAAATTCACCACCAGACCAAGCAACGGTTTGACGACTACAATGACCGCGTTATATAGCCCGCTGTGAGAGCCCGCTATCCACTTCCATGCCGCCTCGAAACCGAACTGGATGAGAAAAGCGCCCAGGAACAGCAGGCCGATTATCGAGATGAAGAACAGGCCGAACACCTTACCCTTGATGTAGGAGCGGCTCTTTATCCCCCATATCTGGGAGAACCCCCATTCGACCGCGTGGAAGATCTTCGTCGCGGTCCAGATGAGGGCGAGGAAGCCAAGCACGCCCGCCACGTTGCGGTACGTCTTCATGGCGTTCAGTGTGGACTGGGGCGCCGAGCCGAAGAGCGGGACCGTGTTCTTGAGGAACTTGACGATGTTGTCACCGATGTTCTTGTTGGCCTGTGCCATTATGCCGATCAGGGCCGAGAGGGCCACCATCAGCGCGATCACGGCGAGAAAAGCGTTGTAGGTAAAGTTCCCGTTATAGTAGTACAACTTCTTCTGCCAGTAGTCGGTTACGGCGGCGGAGGTTGCCGCGAACCACCGGCGGTCGGCTATCAGGGTCTTGTATATCGACTCCCCGATGCTGCCGTAGTGTCGCGCCTGGCTATCCAGCACTTTGGCCGCCTTCTGGAGATTATCTCTTAGAAGCATATGGAGATATTACCTTATCCTGAAAGGCGGGTCGCAGTATATCGATCGGAAAACGGTGCTCAGGGACGGTGCACTAGGACTCCGGTATCTTCGGCCTCGAGATGACCACGATGAAATCACCCGGCGCGAGCTCCATGTCCCGCGTATAACGCTTGATCTCCCCCCTGGAGTTCAACGCCAGTGGGAGCATGTTGAGCTCTTCGAGAAGATACACTTCGCGGCGCTCCAAGGACATTCCGGCGATTTCATCGTCGACCTGCACTCTCGTGAGCCCCTCGTTTGGTTCCGCGGTCATCATCTGGGTCACGAACCCGATCAGACCGAAGTTCTTAGCTGAACGCGCCAGCAGGCTGCCCAGCACGAGGTTGGAGTCGAGCACCTCATTGACACCCGCGAGCTCGAGGTGGTGGATGTTCTCGGGTTCCAGGACCTCGGCGGTCATCCTTACCGCGGGGTTCAACGAATGTATGGTCAACGCTGTCAGTACGGTCTTCGCGTCGATATCGCTTCCCGAGCTTTCGGAGTCATCGTTGGCCAGCAGAATCGCCACTCTGGCCTCGCTCACGTTAGCCCGCTTGAGGTCGCGCTCGCTCGTCGGGCAGCCACGCATGAAGAAGATGTAGTCGTCGTCGAACGGCTGTTGCTCGCGGTCGCACACGAGCACGACCGCGGTCCGCTCCGGCTCCAGCAGCTTCCTGAGGCTCTTCAACAGAGACGGGGCCCTTTCGTTCCAACCCAGGACCACGTAATGGTCGTGGCTGCTTATCTTCACGTTCAACCCCTTCCTCTTGGTCTGGACATCCCGCACTTTCTTCGCGGATCTAAGGGAAAAATACGAAGTGAGCATCCCTACGCCGAAGATCATAATGACCACTACGGTCCACTTTCCGCCCGTCGTTACCGGAAAGTTGTTACCGTAACCGACCGTCGTAATGGTGACCCAGGTCAACCATACCGCGTCCCCGTAGGTGTTGACCCTCGGGTTAATGTGTCTTTCAAAGTGCAAGAGAACTATCGAGCCCAAGAGGATGACCAGGAGAATATTGACGAGGAGCGCGATCGCCGCTGCCTTTGTGCTCAGCTTGAGGCGCGTCGCATCCTTGCGATAGGCGTACCTCTTTCTAAACCCCACTCTTGCCACAAGATCCCTTTCTCAGCTTCACCCGGAGGGCCGCCCCTATGCACTTGATATATGATAGTCGCCCATCGGGATTATTGAAAACAGTGTGCAGCCTCGCTCGAGTCCCCGCTGTCTATGCATGGATCGCGGGCCTTCGGCCGCCCCATGGGCGTGCCTCTTCGAGCTGTGCGGCAAGGCGGAATAGAGTAGCCTCGTCACCAAACTTCCCGATGAACTGTGTCCCGATGGGCAAACCATCGGCGCTCCAGTGTAGCGGGACCGACATCGCCGGAAGCCCCGTAAAGTTGGCTACGGTTGTAAACGGCACGAACGAAGCGGCGCGCATCAGGCCGTACAGCGGGTTGTCCGGAGGTGAGTCGAACGTGCCGAGAGGCGGTGGTGGCTCCGTGATCGTGGGGGTCAAAACGACGTCATAGTCCTCGAACGAGCGGGTTATCTCCCGCGTTGCTCGCTGGAGGGCGGTCATGGAAAGCAGGAACTGCGGTGCGTCTATGCCGTGACCCATCTCGTAGAGCGCCCAGGTCAGCGTCTCGAACTTCTCCGGTGACGGTGTCCGCCCCGACATGATTCCCCCACCGTCGATAGCCCAGGCGTTACCGGCGGCATATACGGCCGTGTACGCCGGGATCACGGT
>Ga0209747_1001134_pt1 | contig 14396 bp, 11 predicted proteins | sample BarGraNGADG00311_FD_184498 | JGI IMG/M metagenome (GOLD analysis project Ga0209747, IMG submission 184498) | Arctic peat soil microbial communities from Barrow, Alaska - Barrow Graham LP Ref core NGADG0011-311 (SPAdes) (version 2) | ecosystem: Environmental > Terrestrial > Soil > Wetlands > Peat... | reverse complement strand
GCAACTGTTTTGCCGGGAGACATTGTTCTTGCAAAGAAATTTGGAGTGATTTTTATCCCCGCCTATCTTGTTGAAGATCTTGTTCTAACTTCTGAATTTACGACACTCCGTGATGAATTTGGGCATCAGAGGCTAAGGGAGAAGAAATACCTTGCAGGTCAGATAGACAGTCAATGGAGTGATGAAATCAAAAAGGACTTCTTAAACTGGCTTAACAATTATCCCGGAAAATTACCAATGTCGAAGGACGAACTTGACAACTATCTTAAAGAAAGAAACTATTAATCATTCAACATACTTGAGTCTTTCCTTAGTGCTAATTTGTGATGTACTTTGTGCCCTTTGTGGTAAAAAAAGTTTAACCACGAAGGAACACAAAGGTAAACTCAAAGGTTCACAAAGGATTTTAGTAAATCTCATTAAAATGTATCTTATTAATAATCGATTAGAATGAAAAGTATTTTAAAGCAGATTACTGAAAAAAGCAGAAAACAGGAAAAAGCTGATACTGAAGCCGTCAAAGAAGAAATTGCGAATCCATCAACATCAAATGATCGACGCAGTTTTCTTAAAAAAGCTGCTCTTGGAGGAATAGCTCTGGGCGGAATGATAAAATTATCGGTTGAGGATACTATTGCTCAAACCACTTCAAATATTCAGCGTTCCTCAAGTCCTTCTGAGCTGAAGATTACTGACATGCGTGTTGCCGTAATAGGTGACGGGGGTCGCAAGGCAATTATAAGAATAGATACCAACCAGGGCATTTATGGCCTTGGCGAAGTAAGAGATGGAGGCGATGAGCGTTATGCTCTGATGCTTAAAAGTCGTATTCTAGGACTGAATCCCTGTAATGTTGAAATGCTTTTTAAGATAATAAGACAATACGGTAATCATGGACGTCAGGGTGGCGGAGTCTGTGCAGTTGAGATGGCACTCTGGGATTTATGTGGTAAAGCATACAATGTTCCAGCCTGGCAGTTACTTGGTGGCAGATATCGTGATAAAATACGGTTGTATGCCGATACTCCGGAAGTAAAAGATCCGCAGGGATTTGCCGAAAAGTTAAAGAAAAGAGTGGAAGTCCAGGGATTTACCTGGCTTAAAATGGATCTTGGGATCCACCTTGTTGCTGCAATTGAAGGAGATATCGTCAACAGTAAAAACTGGGGAAATATGGCTCAATATGATCTCAGAGAGTATATGAGCTATGGAAGTACTCTCCACCCGTTTACACAGGTTCAGATTACAGAAAAAGGATTGTCCGGATTAGCCGAGTATGTTGAAGACGTAAGAAATGCAGTAGGCTATGAGATGCCACTTTGTGCTGATCACTTCGGTCATTTTGATGTAAATAATGCAATACGGCTTGGCAGAGCTTTGGAAAAATACCGGCTGGCATGGCTTGAAGATATGGTTCCATGGTTCTATACCGATCAGTGTAAAACGCTTTCTGACGCTATTGAGACACCAATCGCTACAGGCGAAGATATTTATATGCTTAGAGGAGGGTTTAAACCTTTGTTAGATACACATGCTGTGGATATTATTCAACCCGACCTTGGGACTTCCGGCGGTCTCCTGGAAACAAAAAGGATCGGAGATTATGCTGAAGAGTGTGGTATTGCAATGGCTATGCATATGGCAGGATCTCCAGTTTGTTTCATGGCTAATGTTCATTGTGCTGCAGCTACTCAAAACTTTCTTGCTCTTGAACATCATAATATCGACACTCCATGGTGGGAAAGTCTGGTCAAAATGACAGGAAGTCAGCCAATGATAAATAAAGGATTTGCCAATGTTCCGATCGATTCGCCCGGATTAGGGATTGAATTAAATGAAGAGGTAATCAGAAAACATCTTGATCCAAAATCAAATGGCTATTTTGAACCAACACCGGAATGGAACGATAAACACTCACATGACAGATTGTGGAGTTAGAAAAATGATTTTTAAGATGAATAATCTTAATAAAATGATTGTACTTCCAGACTATTTCAGATAATTCCGTATAAATAAATCCCTTGGTTTATAAAAATCTTCTTCCCAGGTTTTAGCCAACGCTCCCTCAGGCTGATGATGAGGCCGATAGGGAACCGCGTATATGAGTTTTTGGCCATTTGCCTGATTAATAGCAGCATAGACTGAAGTTGAAGGGCAAACCATATCAATTAATCCTATTTCTGTATAAATAATTGCTTTGGAATCCTTCAGGATATTTGCCGCATCAAAATATGGAAGGGCTTTTAACATCTCTTTTTTCGGAGCATCCGATTCAAACGGTTGCGGCCATCCGCCCATACGGCCAGCGAGAGGACCAAACCAATCGCACATGGCTGGCACAATTGCCACTACAGCACTTACTCTCTGATCGAGCCCGGCGGCAATAAGCGCCTGTCCTCCACCCTGACTCTCTCCGATAACGAGTATCCGTTTCCCGTCCCATTCCGGCTGCCGGGTTAAAAAATCAATGGCACGCAGTAAACGTAAGTACATTCCTCTGAAATATACCTCATCCCTGCTGGTTAATCCCTGCAACCAATAGGTTTTAAGTTCACCGTTTTCAAGATCTGTATAATAACTATCCGGCTGATCGTTTAGCATTCCATGTGCATTCAAATCAAAACAGAGGGTTCCCATTTTTGCATAGGTAAGAGCATTTCGGGGTTCCGAACGGCACCACGAACCCTTAACTCCGGCAGCGTGAACAAGCAGTACTATTGGAAGAGTTTTAAGAGCTGTCTTTTCAGGTTTGGCAAAATATCCCCGCATCGGTTTTGGACCAAGGCAATTGACTTCAATGTCTTCACAACTATAACCTTTATCACTCTCACTTCCCAACACAGCTGCCGTTTTTATTTCCCATGGTAAGGCATTTAAATTTTTCTTAAGGTTACTCCAGTAGAGCTGAAAATCTTTTGGACATTTGGCCCCTGGTTTTAATTTTCCGGGATCAATTAACATACCCAAACTTGCAGTTTTTTTCTTTGAGGTGACTTCAACTATAATCGAACACGATTCCCTGAAAGAACCTTCATAAACCGTGAGACTATCCTTGCCTATAAAAATCGATTTTTGCCCGGGCAACACTTTATTATTCTTATAAACTCTGATATGGAGGGTATCACCTGCCAGGTTTTCTGCAAAAGCTGTCACCCTGATTTTCTGACCTTTCCCGTAGATACCCGATTTGTTGGCCTGATTCAGAATAATATCCTGACTGAGGACAACGAATGACAAACATGAAAGCAATAAGGTAGAAATTGAAGAAATAAGGTATCTTTTCATCTTTAGAGTTTTTAATTGATTTTTCATTATCAACCACCTCCCCCCTTCGGGGTACTCCTCCTTCAAAAGGAGGAGAAAGTTAAGATGTATTTAAAATCTCACTATTTCCCCTTCTTATCAAGAGAGAGTCGATCGTAAAGAAATCGCCTTGTGGGCAATTATTGGAAGGAGCCTGAATACGGGATGGCAATACCAAAAGGCACATGACAGGGTGGCTAATTTCACTGCATTGTTATTTGTCCCCAAACCGTTTCATTGCATCTTTCAGGATGGTCTCGGTTGCGGTTGCACCTGAACGGGTAGCACCAGCTTCCTTCATTTTTAAAAGATCATCTAATGTTCGCACTCCGCCGGCACATTTTACCTGTACTGCAGGTCCCGAATGCTTCCTCATCAATTCCACATCTTCCAGTGTAGCACCTTTATAATTAAAATCGCCATTTGATTGTTTTACAAATCCATAGCCTGTGGAAGTTTTGACAAAATCAGCGCCAACACGGGTGCAAATTTCGCAAAGACGGATCTTATCATCTGTCTTCGTCACAAAGTCAGTTTCGAAAATTACCTTAACAATTGCATTATTTTTGTGGCAGATATCTGTAACTGATTTAATTTCTCTTTCTACATAATTCCAGTCTCCTCCAAGTGTCTTTCCTATGTTTATTACCATATCGATCTCTGTTGCCCCATCAAGGCAGGCCTTTTCTGCCTCAAAAACTTTTACTTCAGTGGAACTGTTCCCATGAGGAAATCCTATTACGCAGCCAACTTTTACCGAACTACCTTTGAGCTTTCCAACAGCTAACTTTACTGCATATGGTTTTACACAAACGGAAGCTACCTCATATTTCATCGCCACTTCACATTGTTTTACCAGATCTTCATCTGTGTGTGTGGGTTGAAGGATTGAATGATCGATCATTTTTGCCAGTTCCTGTACGATTTTCATCTTTACTTTTAATTATTAAATATTTTTAACATTATTCCTTAAAATCTTCACCAGTCGGGGTAATAGCTATTCCACTGGTAAGTGGAGTGTACAATATTATAAAATAAACTTATATTTTCGGGGTATATTTTTATATTTGACAGTCAATATCTGATAAATTAACCCCTATGAAAAACTTTAAGAGATTTCTGGAAGAACATAAGTTGAGAGCTGATGACATAAATACTCAGCAGATTGTCGATCTGTTTACTTCAGATATGTTAAATGGATTGGATGGAAGAGAAAGCACTCTCCGCATGATCCCCACATACATTGAAGCTGATAATCAATTTCTTACAGGGGTACCTGTAGTCGCTGTTGACGCAGGGGGAACCAATTTCAGAGCTGCACTGGTCAAATTTAATCTGATGGGGAAACTTGAAATAAGTAACCTGATGAATGCGAAGATGCCAGGTCTCGACGGTGAAATATCAAAAGCTGAATTCTTTAAAACCATAGCAGGTTATGTTAAACCAAATGCAGAACTTTCTGACAGGATTGGATTCTGTTTTTCATATCCTACTGAAATTTTACCTGACAAAGACGGTATTCTTCTGCAGTTTTGTAAAGAGGTACAGGCACCGCAGGTAGTTGGTGAGCTTATAGGGAAAAATCTGCTCAAATACCTTGGAATGCAAGAAAAACAAATTGTTTTGTTAAATGATACAGTAGCTACACTTCTTGCCGGAAAATCAGCTTCTTTCGGTCGTGAATACGACTCCTTTATTGGTTATATTCTTGGAACCGGCACAAATACATGTTATATTGAAAATAACAGGAATATTCTGAAAATCAGCGATCTCAACCCTGCAAAAAGCCAGATTATCAACATTGAGTCCGGAGCATTTGGAAAAGTTCCTCAAACAGATATTGATATCGTATTTGATAATACTACAGTTAATCCCGGGAATTACAAATTTGAAAAAATGTTCGCTGGAGGATATTTTGGAGGATTATGTCTTACAGCTCTTAAAGCAGCAGCTAAAGAAGGTGTTCTTACAGGAGCAGCACTTTCAGCTATAATGTCAATAAACGAATTATCTTCTGAGGATGTAAATAATTTTGTTTCCAATCCGAAATCAGGTCGGGGTCCTCTTTACAACTGTAAGATGAATAGGACCGATGAAGAAACCTGTATCGAAATCATTGAATGTCTTATTGATCGGTCCGCAAAACTAGTAGCAGCTAATATGGCAGCTGTGATTCTTAAAACCAATAAAGGGAAATCAGCGGAACGCCCAATTTTGATTACTATCGAAGGAACTACTTTTTATAAACTGAACAAGCTTAGAAATCATTTTGAAAGGTACCTGAAAGAATATATGAAAGATGAAAGGCAAAGGTTTTATGAATTTACAGAAGTTCAACAATCCAGTCTGGTTGGCGCTGCGCTTGCTGCCCTGATTAACTGATACACAGCGATATATAACAATAAGAAAATCATGAAACTAAAAATATCGGTTTTAACTGTTTCAGTTCTCTGCATGTTGTTTTCTTATAATATTCACGGACAATCGGACTCAGAGAAAAAAAATAATATCCACCAACAGAAAGATGGAAGTTGGATTTCGATATTCAACGGTAAAAATCTTGATGGCTGGATTCCAAAGGTAACCGGTTATAAGTCTGGCGAAAACCCTCTTGATCTTTTCCGTGTTGAAGACGGCATTTTAAAAGTAGATTACAGCAAATACGATCGTTTTAATAGTCGTTTTGGCCATTTATTCTATAAAGAAAAACTTTCTTCCTATATTCTTCATGTCGAATACAGATTTCATGGTGAATTATTGGCTGATGCTCCCAGTTATTGCTACCGTAACAGCGGTGTGATGATTCATTCTCAGTCACCTGAAAGTATGGATATAAAACAAAACTGGCCTGTGTCAATTGAAGTTCAACTGTTGGGATCTACTGACTCTGTTAAACAGAAGACAGCAAATATCTGTACCCCCGGTACAACCGTTTTTTATAAAGGATCTCTTACCAATGAACATTGTATAGCTTCAACCTCAAAATATTATTATGATAATGAATGGGTAAATCTTGACATCATAGTTCATAGAGGAAAAACTATTTCCATGGTAATTGACAGAGATACCGTCCTGATTATTTCCCGGCCACAAATCGGAGGATATCTGCTGCCTGAAAATTATCCACTACAAACCGGAACTCTTCTGGAAGATGGTTATATAGCACTTCAGGCAGAAGGAACGAACATCGATTTCAGGAAAGTTGAGTTGAAAATATTGGATGAACATTAATTCTCTTTCGTGATTTTATCCTCTATAACCGGTTTCCCCCTCCAGAAATTGGCAAGAACAGAACCTGTAACATTCATCAGAGGTCCGAAGATAGCCGGAGCTAAACCTACTGTAGCAACTTTCCCCATTTGCAGTGCAAGGCCAGAAGCTAAACCACCATTTTGCATACCTACTTCAAAGGCAATTGTGCGTCGGTCTTTTTCCGGCATACCCACCAACCACGACAACCCATAACCAAGCGAATAACCGGCAACATTATGCAGCAGGCTGGTGACCAGAAGCAGTGCACCTACTTTTAAAAGGCTGTCACGTCCCGAAGCAGTAATAATTGTAACTATTAAGGCAATTCCAATCATTGAAATAAGCGAAAGTACTTTCTCAATATATTTATTATCGCCAGAAATAAACTTAGATAATACTGTTGAGCCGATAATAGGGAGGAAGAAAAACCAACTCATCGATTTAACGAACTCGACTAAAAATGCAGATAACCCGGCATCTTTGGATTTCGCAAATACAATGGTAGTAAGAAGGATAATAATAGTATATGAAAAAAGCTGAATTAGAATTGATTTCCGGGTTTCTTTCCCCTTTAAGAAGAGATTGAATATAAATCCCGCAACAACAGGAAGAATGATCATTTTCAGAATATCGAGCATCATACTCCAGAATTTTACTTCAATATATTGTCCTCCCAGGAATTTCATAAGAAGTGGCGTCACTAATGGAGAAAGTAATGTTGATATCGCACCTACCGTTACTGCCAACGCTAAATTCGCTTTGGCTAAAAAAGACATAACATTCGATGCCAGGCCACTTGGAACACAACCTATCAAAATAATACCTGCAGAAATTTCAGGAGGAAAATTGAACAGCCCAGCGATAGCAAAACCAACCAATGGCATAATCATATAATGCGAAAAGACTCCTACAAATACTCCTTTTGGCATTTTTATTACTCCTGTGAAATCGCTGAAACTCATTTGCGAGCCCATTCCAAACATAATTATCTGTAAGAGAGGCACTATGAGTCTTTTTAATTGGAAATCACCAACTGAAATAAAATACTGAGGATAAAACATTGAGGCAATAACTGCTGTAAAAATCCATAATGTGTAGGAAAAACCCTTAAACTTTTGAAATCCTCTTACTGCTGCCGCCAGTGTAATAAAACCGGCAATAAGCAAAAGACCTGTCAGGGAAATGGTTCCAATCAGATATGATATTCCCGAACCAATAATAAACAATGCGGATAGAATCAATAAGAAAGGGGACAACTTATTTTTCATCTTGCTCTAAGATAATTTTTTCCAGGATTATGGATTAAATATACTTATTAGGTCTCAAACCGGGGTTAAGATTAACATAATAATTCCTGTAATGCAAAAATAAATCAAAAAGAAAATTCTATCTTGGTTTCTGAATGAAGGGGAATAATTCATCCTTGAAAATTACTTGTTCTATGTATAAATATAAACTATCAAAATCTGTATTAATCTTAAATTTTTCTATCTGTTTACTTTATTTGTTTTCCTGTAGCAAAGGAAGTGATACGGGTCCTGCCCTGAGTATTCAGGATGTTTCAATTATCAGGAACACCTCCGAATCGACAATGAGATTTCATATAATTCTCAATAAACCATCAACAAATGCTATTTCTGTTGATTACACGTTAACAGACGGTACAGCAGTTTCTCCCGGAGACTTTGTGTCGGCATCAGGAACAGTTTCAATACCGGGTGGTCAAACTGATGCAACAATTAATGTCCTGATCAAAGGTGATCCTCTTAGTGTACGTAAACCAAATCTGCAGTTTACTGTTAATCTGAATAATCCTAAGTTCTGCACTATTGCAACTGGGACGGCAACAGGTACAATAGTAACCGAAGATGGGACTTCTTTGTCAACTGATAACACCGGATATAGTACTCCATTAACTTACCCCGGGTATTCGCTTGTTTGGAGTGATGAATTTAATGGAAACAGTTTGGATCTTAGTATCTGGAACCAGGAAATTGGAAATGGAAGCGGCGGTTGGGGAAATAATGAACTGGAATCTTATACAGGCAGCCTGAAAAATACTTTTGTTTCAAATGGCAATTTAGTCATTGAAGCCAGGAAAGAGACGATTGGTACATTTAATTATACCTCAGGTAGAATGACTACCCAGGATAAAAAGTTCTTTAAATTCGGACGAATTGATATCAGGGCAAAGCTACCTGTTGGTAAAGGTATTTGGCCTGCACTATGGATGCTTGGAAAAAACATATCTTCTGCGGGATGGCCGGGCTGCGGAGAAATCGACATTATGGAGCTTATCGGCACCAATCCTTCAACAGTATATGGGACATTGCATTGGTCCAATGCTGGAGGCTCCCATGCATCTAAAGGAGCTAACTATCCTTTGCTCGCAGGCGATTATTCAAAAGAATTTCATGTTTTTAGTATTATCTGGGCACTAAACAATATCTCATGGTATGTGGATGACCAGAAATATCTGGATATTTCAATCTCAGATTTAAGTGGAGCAAATTATCCTTTCAATTCAGATCAGTTTTTTATTTTCAATGTAGCTATAGGGGGTAACTGGCCTGGTTCACCCGATTATACAACAGAATTCCCTCAAAGAATGTTTGTCGATTATATCCGGGTATTTCAATAAGTTTAAATAAAGACAATGACAAAAGTATATATTCAATGAGCAGAATTATTGTAATCGGGAGTTCAAATACTGATATGGTGATAAAAACAGAAAAGCTCCCCTCTCCCGGGGAGACAATCCTCGGAGGTGTTTTCCTGATGAACCCCGGTGGAAAAGGCGCTAATCAGGCTGTGGCTGCAGCACGCCTTGGCGGGAAAGTCACTTTTATTACAAAAAGAGGTAATGATTTATTTGGAAATCAGGCTGTCGGGCTTCTAATGCGAGAAGGTATTGATACGCAGTATATCGTTAAAGACCTTGAATTTCCATCCGGAGTTGCATTAATAACTGTTGATTCTGCCGGTGAAAACAGTATAGTAGTTGCACCGGGATCAAACGGGAACCTTTTACAGGAGGATATTCCGCAAGTTATTTTCGAAATTGCCAAATTTGAAATTCTCCTTCTTCAACTTGAGATACCAATGGCTACAGTTGAATATTCAGCAGTTTCAGCCACGGAACATGGCATTAAAGTTATCCTGAATCCGGCACCTGCAAGTCAATTATCAGATAATCTTCTAAAACATATATGGCTGATAACTCCTAATGAAACTGAAGCAGAGGCTATAACAGGTGTGAAAATCACCGATATTACTTCTGCAGAAAGAGCCGCATCAATATTTCAGGGAAGAGGCGTAAAAAATGTAATTATTACAATGGGTGCAACCGGAGCCTATATCAAGTCAGAAAATTTTTCAGGATTAATTCCCGGTGTCAAAGTTGTTCCGGTCGACACTACCGCTGCCGGAGATGTATTCAATGGAGCTCTGGCAGTTGCCATTTCGGAGGGATCATCCTTGAATGATGCAGTGGTTTTTGCCAACAGGGCTGCATCAATTTCGGTAACACGTATGGGAGCACAGGCTTCAGCTCCATACAGAAACGAAATACACATCTAGATGGACCTCCATCTCCCATAAAGCTGGAATAATTCACAGGTCGAATTAGACCCTTTTAGGGAAGGCTGCAAATAAGAGATGAAAGCTATACACCTTGTACAATTATTAAGTTGATAAACAAACACATATGAAACAGTACCCAGTATTAATAATGGTTTCCCTTTTTGTATTTTATGGTTGTACCAGTCAATCAGGGAAAAACAAGGATAAAGAAGTTAAGATAATATTCGACACAGATTTAGGTCCTGATTATGACGATGTGGGAGCACTTGCATTTTTGCATTGTATGGCAGATAGCGGGAAAGTAGAAATTCTGGCAACTGTGGCATCAAACAAGAACGATCTTGTTGCACCTTCCATAAATGTTATTAATACCTATTTTGGAAGGGGAGAATTGGCTGTAGGGGCTCCTAAAACAGCAGGTGTTAATCTCGGATCCTCGCAACACTGGGCAGATTCAATTGTTGAAAAGTATCCGCATTCAATAAAATCTACTTCTGAAGTCGGTGATGCTGTTGACATTTACAGAAAAACTCTCAGTATCCAGCCTGATAATAGTGTAACAATCGTTACAGTGGGCTTTCTGACTAATCTTAACAACCTTCTTAATTCAAAACCAGATAATCTCTCTCCACTTACAGGGAAAGAACTGGTAATCAAGAAAGTGAAAACGTTAGTATCTATGGCGGGGAGGTTTCCTCAAGGTAAGGAGTTTAACATCTTCATGGATTCTGCTGCTTCAAAATTTGTTTATGAAAACTGGCCTGGAGATATCATTTTTACCGGTTTCGAGATTGGCTCCGTAATTCATACCGGTTTGAAACTTATAAAATCTGATATACAAAACAGTCCTGTGAAAGATGTGTTCAGAATAAGTATTCCTCTTTCTGCTGAAGATAAAGAGGGAAGAATGAGCTGGGATGAAACTGCTGTCCTGATCGGTGTATATGGAACCAATGGATTCTTCGACACTGTAAGAGGTAAAATTATCGTGAATCCTGATGGAAGTAACACATGGGAGAATAGTAATGAAGGGAAACAGCTTTATGTGAAGCTGAAAATGCCTGTACCAGAGATCAGTGCATTTATTGAGGACAGGATGATGCATGTACCTTTACAGAAAATGCCAAAAACCTCTGGAAAATGACTTGAAAAGTAAGAACAACGAACAATCGAACAGCAAAGTAAGAACTTCTGAATTCAACAATCGTCTGTTCAAATATTCTTACTTATTTATAGCATTAATTTAGTGTAACCGATATAAATAACCTGTTTATGAATAGAAAAATTTTTGTTTCAGCCTTTATTGCAGGATTAATCGTAATAGCTTCCTGTAAAAACTCCTCCGACGCATTCAGAATAATAAAGCCTGAAGTTCTGAAAGACAAAATTGCAGGTGGATGGGCAGGAAAGATGATAGGTGTTACCTACGGTGCCCCCACCGAATTCAGAGCTCAAAGCAAGATCTTCGCAGATTCAATAAAATGGAAACCTTCTGATATTAAAGGAAGTATGTGGCAGGACGATATATATGTTCAACTAACATTCCTGATGTCGATGGATAAGTTCGGGATTGATGCACCGGCAAAAAAATTCCAGGAGATGTTCGCAAAAGCCGGGTATCCTTTATGGCATGCAAATATGCAGGCCAGAAAGAATTATTATGACAGTATTTTTGTTCCTGCTTCAGGAAGCCCTGAATATAATCTTCATGCAGATGATATTGATTTTCAGATTGAAGCTGACTACATCGGATTTATGTGTCCTGGGATGCCTAATACAGGATCAGGTATAGCAGAAAAGATCGGCCATATTATGAACTATGGAGATGGTGTATATGGTGGCATATTTGTTGGAGCTCTTTATTCTGAGGCTTTTTTTGAGTCTGATATTCTTAAGATAATTGAAAAAGCGCTAAAGTCAATACCATCAGAAAGCGACTACTCTAAGATCATAAGCGATGTAATCAAACTCCATCACCAATATCCTTCTGACTGGAAAGCTGCATGGAAGGAGCTTGACGCCAAGTGGGGAGATGTTGATATTTGTGGAGCCGGTTCAACATTTAATATAGATGCCAAACTGAACGGAGCATTTATTGTAATGGGACTCTTATATGGGGAGGGCGATCCTGTGAAGACTCTTGAAATCACTACCCGTTGCGGTCAGGATTCTGACTGTAATCCTTCAAATGCAATGGCTGTTCTCGGCGTAATAAAAGGTTTCAGTGGTTTGCCGATTGATATGCAGAATGGAGTTAAAGCCATAGGTGATTCAATCTTTATAAATACAACTTATTCTTTTAATTCAGCCGTGACCAGTAGCGTAAAGTATGCTCATGATCTTATCATTAGAGAAGGTGGAAAGGCAGATGAAGTGAATATTATGATTAAAACACAGGTCCCTGTTGCTCCGGTTTATGAAGTGTCTTTTCCAAATGTGGTATTTGATAAAACAGTTTCGGTTTTTGATAAAACCGGATGGATATTGAAAGGTAACTGGAAACCCTTTGAAGTAATTTCAGAAAGTGAAAAAAAGGTAACAAAACAGTCAATGTATTCAGAAAAGTCAGGAGACGAACTTGTTATTGATTTCAGCGGGACTGGGATTTCTATTGAAGGCAACTGGTATAAGGATGGCGGGAAGGCTGATATCTATGTTGATGGGAAATTAAACCGCAGCATCGACACTTATTACAATTTTGCCAATCAGCAGCATACAGTAAGCATCTGGCACGTTCTGAATCTGCAGCCAGAGGTTCATAAGGTCAGAATTATTGTAAAAGGAGAAAATCGACCTGAATCCTCAGGAACCAGAGTATATATTACTTCAGCAACAATTTTCAAAACAGCTCCGAAGAAAAATGAATCATGGAAATTCTCTTTCGAAAAATAAAACTTCAAACTCTAAACTCTAACCTTTAAACTCTCTCAACATGTTTATACCACAAAGTTACACACTGGCCATAATTCTTTGTATTATAACAATGATCTGCTGGGGCTCGTGGGGAAATACCCAGAAGCTGACTGGCAAATCATGGCGTTTTGAATTGTTTTACTGGGATTATGTACTTGGTATTCTTCTCTTTTCAGTTTTACTCGGTTTTACTCTTGGGAGTTCAGGCGATAGCGGAAGGGGTTTTGTTCAGGATATCAGGCAGGCTGAACCACACAATATATTAAAAGCGATGATTGGAGGTGTAATTTTCAATGCCTCCAACATACTACTGGTAGCAGCGATGGCAATTGCGGGGATGGCCGTTGCTTTTCCTGTTGGGATAGGAATTGCTTTGGCCCTGGGGGTTATTATAAACTATGTTTATACACCACATGGAAACTCAACCTTACTTTTCGGCGGTGTTGCATTGATTGTAATAGCAATAATTATTGATGCCGCGGCTTATAAGAAGCATAGCATTGCATTAAAGAAAGTTTCGGGAAAAGGTATTTCCCTTTCTATATCAGCAGGTATTCTGATGGCTCTTTTCTATCGTTTCGTGGCAAGTTCAATGGTATCGAGTTTTGAAACACCTGAACCCGGAAAACTGACTCCCTATTCCGCTATATTCTTTTTTGCCGTTGGAGTGTTTTTAAGCAATTTACTTTTCAATTATGTGATTATGAGAAGGCCATTTGAAGGCAAACCTCTTACATTCAAAGATTACTCCAAAGGAACCTTTGATATCCATCTTAATGGAATGCTTGGAGGTGTAATCTGGAACATCGGTATGTCAATGAGTATTATTGCCTCAGGAAAAGCCGGATTTGCGATATCATATGGTTTAGGACAGGGAGCTACTCTTATTGCAGCACTCTGGGGGGTATTTATATGGAAGGAATTTAAAGGAGCATCAAAATCTGTTAACAATCTTATTTTCCTTATGTTTCTGGCTTATCTGGCAGGATTAGCCCTGCTGGTTTATGCAGGAACATAAATACTTATGCAAGTTAGTTTGAAACCAGGGGAGATTCCTCGCTAACGCTCGGAATGACAATGTATTAGCAGAAACAAAGGAAAAGGAGGCGGTTCGCTGAAGCGAACCGCCTCCTCTTCCCATAAACAAAAACGAAATATCATTCCGAATGAAGCGCAGCGAAATGAGGAATCTCCAACTCATTTAATGAAATTGGGGGGCAAATAAACTCTACATCAGATCTTTTTCAAATGCCTCCTTATTGAATTTATACTTATTATCCAGAAACTCAATGATCAGGGAAGTATCAGAGTAGGCATTTCCCAAACATGTTGATGCACCTGGTGAA
>Ga0209747_1001130_pt1 | contig 14437 bp, 15 predicted proteins | sample BarGraNGADG00311_FD_184498 | JGI IMG/M metagenome (GOLD analysis project Ga0209747, IMG submission 184498) | Arctic peat soil microbial communities from Barrow, Alaska - Barrow Graham LP Ref core NGADG0011-311 (SPAdes) (version 2) | ecosystem: Environmental > Terrestrial > Soil > Wetlands > Peat... | reverse complement strand
CAGTTCACCTGTCACCAGATCCACCGGTGCGCCCTTGATCCCCGAGCCACCGATGTCAATGCCCAACACTGGATGCTTAGTCATGGCGACACACTAGCGCGAACAGCTCTGACCCGGATCTGACGGCGGTCTTGGGATTTGCCCGACACGACATTGGCTGCCGTGGCCTCTTGCGGGGTCGGGGCCCCTCCGCGGGGTGTGATGGCGGTGCTGAACACAACGGCGATCGGGACGGAGGACACCGAACCGCCGTCATTGACTACCTGCCCGGACAGTGGCCGAGGGACGGGGTGGTGTGCATCGCGCGGCGCACCATCCCCAAGGACCAGCTCACCCTCGCGCTCGGGGGCATCCTGACCAACCTCGACGTCGGTGACCCGGAGCATGGTCGCCGCAGGGCGGAGACGACCCGGCGGTGCGGACCTTGCGCCCAGTGAGCCTTGGCAGGATGCCGGCCCACGGACCGGCTTCTCAGTGACCACAATCCGCGACCGCGGCTCTTGCAGCACAGAGTGTCAGATTCGGGGCGCAGGCCGCACCTCGCCGCCGGCGATGACGGTCCCCGCCGCGAGCTGCAGGTACGCCGGGCGCAGGAGTTCGGCCACGGGGACGCCGCGCACCACCAGGTCCACCGCGGGGAGCTGGTCGAGCAGCGCGTCCACGGGGGCCTCCGCTCGCACGAGCCGGGGCAGCTCTCCCTGCAGCGCGAAGTACGAGTCCAGGCAGTCACCGAGCGGACGCCCACCCCCGTGGCCCCCGCCGCCGGGACCACCGCCACCACCGCCGTCGCGGTCAGCCGCAACCCGCCCGGCACGCAACGCGTGGATCGCGCCGAGCAACTCCTCCCGCTCGCGTCCCCGCCACGCGAGGATCGCGAACGGGTCGGCGTCGAAGGCCTCCGCCAGGAGGTAGAAGACGGCGGCGAGGTGCTTGCACGGGACAGACCAGTCGGGGCAGGAGCAGTCCATGGAGAGCTCCGCGGCACTCGCCGGGAAAAGCGACAGGCCGACGGCGGCGAACACGTCCTCGATGTCCTCCGGCATCTCCCCACCGAGCAGCTTCGCCGCGTACCAGGCGTTGTCCGCCAGTTCCCGGCAGATCGCGTTCCATTCCCCCTTGCCGAACGCCGGCAGGCCCACCCGCACCTTGTAGGGGCGGGCCCGGCTGCCCTGGACCGAGGCCGTGACCATGCCGGGCCTGATCACGAGGTCGAGGACCTGGCCCCGCCGGGCGTAGTTCCGCCCGCGCGCCAGCCGGTTGTCCATCCCGAGGGACTCGAGCACGTCGATGAACCGCGCCGACCACCAGTGCTGCGCGATCGCGCCCCGCTGGCTACGCGCCTTCAGCCCGCCCTCGACCTGCCGCGGTTTCGACGGCGGCGGGAACCACCCACCCGTGTCTCCCCGGCCCGAACCTCCCCTACTCACCGACGGCCCCCGCAGACAGGGCGAAGACAGAGCGCAGGTCCTGGGTGGACATCTCGGTCAGCCACCCTTCGCCGTCGCGGACCACGAGGTCGGCCAGGGCCTTCTTCGACTCGATCATCTGGTCGATCCTCTCCTCCAGGGTCCCGGAGCAGATGAACTTGCGGACCTGGACGTTGCGCCGTTGCCCGATGCGGAACGCCCGGTCGGTCGCCTGGTTCTCCACCGCGGGATTCCACCAGCGGTCCAGGTGGATCACATGGCTGGCCGCCGTGAGGTTCAGCCCCACGCCCCCGGCCTTGAGGGAGAGCAGGAAGAGGGGTGGCCCGCCGTCGGCCTGGAACTGGGCCACCATCTCGTCGCGCCGCTTCTTCGACGTCTGCCCATGCAGGTAGGCGACGTCCCGCCCGAACCGTGCCGCCAGGTGCGGCAGCAGCATCTCCGCGAACTCGGTGAACTGCGTGAAGAGGATCGCCTTGTCGCCCTCGGCCAGGACCTCCTCAAGGATCTCCTCCAGCCGCACCACCTTGCCGGAGCGGTGGCCCATCTCCGACCCGTCGTGCAGCAGTTGGGAGGGATGGTTGCACACCTGCTTGAGCTTCGTCATCGCGGCGAGGACGTTCCCGCGGCGCTGGATCCCCTCGCTGGCCTCGATGCGGGTCATCATCTCATCCACCACGGACTGGTAGAGCGAGGCCTGCTCAGTGGTCAGGCGGCAGTACTCCTTGATCTCGATCTTGTCCGGCAGGTCGTCGATGACGGTCCTGTCGGTCTTCAGCCGGCGCAGGATGAACGGGCGGGTGACCCTGCCGAGCAGCTCGGCCACGTCGTTCTGCCCGTATCGTTCGATGGGCCTGGCGTAGCGTTCGCGGAACAGTTCCGCCGACCCGAGAAGGCCGGGGTTCAGGAAGTCCATCACGGACCACAGCTCCTCCAGCCGGTTCTCCATCGGCGTCCCGGTCAGCGCCACCCGGTGGCCGGCGTCCAGCCGCCGCACCGCCTTCGACGACTGCGCCAGGTGGTTCTTGATCGCCTGCGCCTCGTCGAGCACCACGCGCGCCCAGGTGCGGGAGGCCAGTTCGTCGATCTCGCGGGTGGCCGTCTGGTACGTGGTGATGACGATGTCGACGACGGCGAGGCGGGCGTCGAGGCCCTCGCCACGTTCACGCCCGCTGCCGTGGTGGGTGTAGACCCGCAGGTCCGGGGCGAAGCGTGCCGACTCCCGCTCCCAGTTCCCGACCAACGACATCGGGCACAGCAACAGCGTCGGTGCGGCGTCGGGACGGCGGGCCCGCCACACGGACTCGAACGCCAGCAGCTGGACGGTCTTGCCGAGGCCCATGTCGTCGGCGAGGCAGGCCCCGAGGCCGAGGTCCGCCAAGAAGGAGAGCCACGACAGCCCACGCCGCTGGTAGGGGCGCAGGTCCGCGCGGAAGCCCTCCGGGGGGTCAACCTCCACCACGGCCGCCGCGCGCTCCGGCGAACCGGACAGCAGCTCCCCCAGCCAGCCCTCGGCGCGCACGGACGTCACTGGGAGCGGAGTGTCGGCGTCGTCCGGGTGCCGGGTGGCCAGCGCGATCACCTCGGCCGTGGTGACCAGGCCGGTGCCGCTCGCCTGCCGCTCCAGGAACTCCAGCCCGCGTCGCACCTTCTCCTGGTCGATGGCCACCCACGCGCCGCGCAGTCGGACCATGGGTGCCTTCGCCGCGGCGAGTGCCTCCAGCTCCTCCTGGGTGAGCGGGTCGTCCCCGATCGCGAGCTGCCAGTCGAACCTGCACAGCGACTCCCGGCTGAAGAGCCCCTCCGTGACCCCGCCCTGGGGTGCGGGCGTTGCCGTCCCCTTGAGGCTGACCCGTCTCCGGCCGCTCCACCACGACGGCACCTGCACCCCGAACCCCGCCTGGTCGAGCAGGCCGGCCCGGTGGGAGAGGAACTCCAGCACCGCCGTCGGCCCGAGCTCGAGGGCCTCGGGGCGGGCCTGGCGCAAGGAATCGGCCAGTTCGGGGTAGATCGTGCTCGCCCGGCCCAGCTCGGCGAGCAGCAGCTCCTCGGGCCGGTCGAGCCACCGGCGCAGCGCGTCGCCGGCGGTCCACACCTGCCCGGCCGGCACCTGGAGGCTCGGGTCGGCCATGGACTGCAGCAGGAAGTCCAGCCGCCACCGCATTTCCGTGGCGCCGTCGCCGGCACTCGCGCCCGGCGACGCGTCCCCGGCCGGCTCCTCGCTGAGGCGGAGGGTCAGCCGGGCAGGACCGGTCTGGCCGCGGCCGAACGACTCCCACGGGAGCAGCGCCCTCCGGAGCCGCTCGACGTCGTCGGGCCCGGCGTCGAACCGCCCGTCCGCCCCGCCCAGCGCCCCCAGCCAGCCCTCGACGACAGGCGTGCGCAGCGGCCGGCGGCCGCGGCGCCGCGGCAGCTCGTCCAGCGGCGACGTCGCGGCGAGGCGTTCACGCACGACGGCGTCGGCGAGGGCCGCGAGCGCGACGTCCACCAGTTCCGTGGCGGGCGGGCCGCTCCGGTCCCCCGCGTCCGCCGCCACGGCGCGACAGATCGGCGGCATCGCGGCCACGAGGGCGTGCAGGACGGCGACGTCCGGCCCTTGGACCACCGGCCGCCAGCGGGCGGCGCACCCGCCGTCGTCGACCACCAGGCTGGGCACCACCCGCCCCCGCTCCACGAGCCCGCGGGCCAGCGCGGCCACCTCCCCGAGGAAGCGGACGGACGCCCCGAGGCGGACGCCCTCCGGGGGCTGGTCGAGGAACGCGAGCGCCGCCGCGGGATCGAGGTGACAGGCAGGAACGATCCAGGGGGCGAGACCTGGACGGGTCGCGGTGGGCCGCGGCCGCGCACGGACGAGGTCCGGGGAGTCGAGCGGCGCGCTGCGCTGGGAGGGCAGGAGCAGGAGCGCATGGCCGGCCTCGCCACCGAAGGAATCGGTGAGCTCAGCTGCGGGGGCGGCGAAGGGATGCGGGCGGGCGCTCCGCTGCGCCTGGCTGGCGCTCGTGACCGTGGCGGCGGCGTCCTCCGCCCACAGTGCGAGGCCACCGGGCGCCCAGAACGTATGCAGCACGTGCATCCCCGGGCCCTCCTCAGCCGATTCGGGTCAGCCGCGCTCCGGGTGCTCTTCCCCGCGTGCCGCCGGCCGACCGGGCCACTGTACAGCGCGGCGCCGACGGCGTCCGGGGCGTGTCAACAAGAGGACCGCGGAGCGTGGTGGCCTACTGGGCGCCCTCCGCGAACTTCTTGAAGGCTTCCATGTAGACGTAGGACTGCTTGGGGAACGACCGCCCGAACAGGAGACCCACCAGCTTCATGGGCCCGGAGAACTCGAAAGTTGTTGGGGCCACCCAGCGGGTCGCGCCGGGGCCGGCCTCGTGGAACTCGTTGCGCGCGATGTTGTGCACGCCCTTGGCGTCGTAGGTGCCATCGAAGGCGTCGGGCAACTCGCGGCGCGTGATCGTCTCGATCATCTCCATCGTGCCCTTCCTGCCACGCTGGAACGTCAACCGGGACTTCGCCCCGGCCGTATGCCTTCGCCGCCACCGAGGAGGTGTTCACCACCGCGGCGCCGCTCGCCAGCAGCGTGTCCAGCAGCAGCGCGGTGAGCAGGAACGGCGCCAGGTGGTTGACCTGCAGGGTCTTCTCGAACCCGTCCGCGGTCAGGGTCCGGTCGCCGAAGATGCCACCCGCGTTGTTGGCGAGCACGTCGATCCGCTCGAGCGAGGCGAGGTCCGCGGCCAGCGCACGGACGTCGTCGAGCCGGGCGAAGTCCGCTACGTGGTGCTGCACGCCCAGCTCGGCCGCCACCGCGCGCGTCTCCGGCGATCGCCCCACGACGACGACGCGGTGGCCGTCCGCGTGCAGGCGGCGGGCGGCGGCGGCCCCGATTCCGTCACTGGCGCCCGTGATGACGACTGTCCGCATAGGTTCTCCTTCAGTGTGGGCCCACGCCACTCCACGTGACCATACCTTGGGCGGCCGTAGGCTGGCACCGTGGGTGTGCTCCGGACCGTGACGCTGAACTCCGGCTACGACGACCACTTCGTCGTCTCCCGGCTCGAGTGGGGTGGGGTGGGCCGCGTGGAGTGGTTCCGTTCGGTGCCCGCCGGCAAGGGCATCAACGCCGGCCGGGTGGCGCACCAGCTCGGCGTCCCCGCCTGCGTCTACTCGCTCGTCGGCCGCCGGGACCTGCCCGACTTCTCGGCGCGCCTGTCCGCCGAGGGCCTCGCGCACCGCCTCGAGCCGGTCGAGTCGACCACGCGGCACAACCTGACGCTCACCCAGGTGGAGGCGTCCACGCTCGCGGCCCACACCGTGGGCGACGGCTACCACCTGCCGGACACGTCCGCGGCCGACGCCCTCGTCGCCCGACTCATCGCCGAGACCGGGCCCGACGACGTCGTCACCCTCAACGGCGCCCTCCCCGCCGGGCTGCCACCCGAGATCTGGCGCGACGCCGCCCGGGATGTCGCGGCGACGGGTGCGCGCGTCGTCGTCGACGTCCAGTTCACCGCCTTGGTCCGGGTGCTCGAAGCAGGCCGCATCACCGCGGCCAAGCCGAACGAGTCCGAACTGCTCGACCTCCCCGGCGTTCGTCCGGACATGGGCCCCCCCGACGCCGTGGGCGCGGCACTGCGCGCGCTCGCCAATTTCGACGTCGAGTTCCCGCTGGTCACCCTCGGCGCGCGGGGCGTGGCCCATATGGCCGACGGCGTGGTGCGGGTGTCGCGGTGCCCGGTCGAGCTGCCCCGGAAGGCGGTGGGCGCCGGCGATGCGTTCGTCGCCGGGCTGTGCGCCGCGCTGCTCGGGGCGGGCCCCGCGGGGGCCGCGCCCGTGGACCTCGGGCTGGCCACTGCCGCGGCGCACGTCGCGGGCATGGAGGGCGAGGACCTCCGTCGCCAGGTCTCGATCAACCTCGGGCGGGTCGAGACGACCGAGGGGCTCGGGTCACTCGACGGGTAGGGCCGCGGTGGCTGCCCGCGCGGCCGTCCTACCAGCGGTTGTGCACGTCCTCGGCCCAGCCGAGGATGCCCGTGAACTCCACGCGTACCCCCGCGCCGTCGGCCATCCATCCCGACCAGTACCCGAAGCACTGGTCCGTGTGCGCCGTGATGACGCCGAGGTCGGTGCGCGCCCGGCGGTCGTGGAACGGCTCGAAGCGGAGGTCCACGGTCTCGCCCCACACCCGCCAGGGCTTGAGGTGGTCCTCCGGGTCGTACTCCCACACCAGCTCCTCGTGGATCTTGTGCAGCCGCCCGTCCACCACCAGCGCGTTCTCCACCGAGCCGGTGCCATCAGTCCACCGGCCGCCCACCTGCACGCCGATCACCCGGCCACCTGACATCCCGGAGCCGGCGCCCCAGTTCCACGCGATGTCGTACGGCCAGCGCCCGCGGCCGTGGTCGAGGACCGCCCAGCACTCCCCCGGAGGCACCTCCACGCGCTCGCCGTCCAGCCAGAGCGCGCCGCGCGCGGGCCTGGCCACGTCCTTCACGGTGTACTGGAAGAGCCGCTCGCTCCACGGGACCACCACGCCGAGGCACTCGTGCCCTGCGGGGCGTTCCGCCAGCACGTCCAGGCGCACCCCGGGGGCGACGACGCGGAGCCGGGTCCCGCCGTCGACCTCGTCGATCGCGATGTGGAGCTTCCGGGAACGGCCGCGCGCAGGCCCGTCCCCGAGCGTCCCTGGGAGGGCGGCGCTCCCCCCCAGCACGCCGAGCGCGCTCGCGCCGGACTCGCGGCCGGTGGCGCGGTCGAACACCCAGAACTCGTGGAGGGCGGCGTAGTCGATGTCGGCCACCGTTAACGCCACGATGTGCGACGGCGTCGTCACCGCCCAGTACTCCCACCGCTTGTTCCTGCCCCAGCCGAATCGCCCGCGGCCGACGCCGCCGGTGCGGTGCAAGGGGGTGCGGGTCCAGCCGACGGCGGCGGGGTTGAGGCGGCCGTCCGGCGTGGTCAGGCTGACGGGTGCGGTGATCTCGCGTTCGGTGACGCGCACGGGGCTGTCCTTCACCCCTCCTGACTACCACGCCGCGCACGGGTCGGCTCGGCGTGTCGGCCCGCCGCAGATGTGCGGTGGAGGCCTGGCCGGAGCCGTGGCCCGACGCGAGCGGCGCGGTAGCCTCGTCTCGTGCCTCTCGCCCTGCTCACCGGTCTCACCGGGTTCGCGGCGGGCCTTGCCCTCATCGTGGCGATCGGCGCACAGAACGCCTACGTGCTGCGGCAGGGGCTGCGGCGGGAGCACGTGGGCGCCGTCGTCGCCGTGTGCCTGGCGGCGGACATCGCGCTGATCGCGGCGGGGACGCTGGGGATCGGCGCCTTGGTGGAGCGCGCGCCCACGGTCCTGGACCTGCTCCGGTGGGCCGGGGCCGCCTATCTGGTGTGGTTCGCTGCGAGTTCGTTCCGATCGGCGGCCCGGCCCCGCCGGCTCACCGAGACGAACGACCGCTCTCGCGGCTCGGTCGTCCTAACAGCCGCGGCGCTCACCTTCCTGAACCCGCACGTCTACCTCGACACAGTCGTCATGCTCGGCAGCCTCGCGAACACCCACGGCACCCTGCGCTGGGCGTTCGCTGCCGGCGCGATGGCCGCGAGCGCCGTGTGGTTCACCGGGCTCGGGTTCGGCGCCCGGGCCCTCTCAGGCCCACTCGGGCGGCCGACGACGTGGCGCGCCCTCGACGTCGTCATCGGCCTGGTCATGCTGGGCCTGGCGGTGTACCTCGTGGCCGGGGGTTGACGAAGCCGGCGACGCGGGATGGACGCTCGGCCGCCAGGAGGCGCGACTCGCCGCAGCGGGAAGCCCGGCGCTCGCACATGAGAACTGTAGGCCGAGCCCGTGTGACGCACCGCGCCGGAGATGACCTCCTCGGCCTCCACCCGGACGCCGATCTCCATCGAGGTGCGACCGGTCCAGTTGAGACTCGCGTTCACCCGCAGCAGGTCGCTGACGTGCACCGGCGCATGGAAGTCCACGCGGTCGATCGACGCGGTGATCACGCGGCCGCCGGAGTGCCGGGCCGCCACGATGGCGGCGGTATTGTCGATGAGCTTGAGGATCGTGCCGCCGTGGATGTTGCCCCCCATGTTGGCGTCCAGTTGGGTCATCTGCTGGACGATGCGTACCCTGCTGCTGCTCACGGTCTTCCCACTCATGCCTCCTTTCTCCCACGGCGGCCGGGTTCGCGCACGCGCACCAGCGGTGTCACCTCGCGCACGCTGAGGCACTACGACGCGATCGGGCTGTTGCGACCCGCCACCACCGGGCCCGGCGGCCAGCGGCTCTACGGCCCCCGCGAACTGGTGCGCCTCCAGCGCATCCTCGTCCTGCGGGAGCTGGGGCTGCCGCTCGACCGCATCGCCCAGGTGCTGGACGGCGAGGCCGACGACGTCGCGGCGCTGGCCCGGCACGTCGAGCAACTGCGGCGCCAGCGGGCGCGGATCGAGCACATGATCGACGCCGTCGAGAACACCATCACGAGATTGGAGCTGGGGATGCCACTGGAGGAGAGCGAGATGTTCGAGGGCTTCGCCGAGAACCCGTACGCCGAGGAGGCGCAGCAGCGCTGGCCGGAGGCCTACGCGGAGAGCCAGCGGCGGTTCGGGCGCATGACCAGGGCGGAGCAGAAGGCCCTGTTCGAGAGGGGCGACGCCACCACGCGGGCCCTCGCCGCACTCTTCCGCGGCGGAGCCGATCCGGCAGCCGCCGAGGTGCAGACGCAGATCGCCAACCACCATGCGTGGGTCAGCGCCTTCTGGACCCCAAGCCGCGCGGCGTACACCGGCCTGGGCCAGATGTACGTGGACGACCCGCGCTTCACCGCGACGTACGACGCCTACGCGCCGGGTCTTGCGCCCTTCCTGCGTGATGCCATGGCAGTGTGGGCGGAGGAGAACCTCACCGACTGACGGACCCCCGAGGACGGAGGCGAATCGAGTGGACCTGGCCCGGTTCGCGCCATGACCACCATCCGGCCCTACCGGGAGTCCGACACCGAGGAGGTCGGCCGGCTCATCGCCGAAACCTACGCGCGGTTCAATCTCGGCTTCGCCGACGCCGACCAGCGGGGACTACTCCTCGGGCCATTCCGGCACGCCGGCTCACCCGACCCGGCCCACCGCGCGGCGATCGCCCGAGTCATCAGCTCCCCGATCGTGCTGGTCGCGGTGGATGGCGGCGAGGTCGTCGGGGTGCTGCGCGGCCGGAGTGAGCGCTTGGCGAGCCTGTTCGTGCGGGGTGACCACCACCGCCGCGGCGTCGGGCGGCTCCTGGTGGCGGAGTTCGAGGAGGAGGCCGCCCGCCGGGGTGACGCGGTGGTCCGGCTGGCCTCGACCATCTTCGCCGTGCCCTTCTACACCGCCCTGGGCTACCGGCGGACCACCGGCGTCCGCACCGGGCGGAGCTTCGACGGGACGGGACTGTCGTACCAGCCAATGAAGAAGGAGCTCGGCAGCCGTTCGTGATGGGCACTCCCAAACCGCTGGTCCTAGGCTTGCAGTCATGGCAGACGACGACGTCACTCAGACCCGCTCGAGGTGCACCCTCCGCTGGAGTGTCGCTCTCGCCGCGCTCTCAACCGCGGCAGTGGCGGTGGCCGAAGCCCTCGGTGAACTCGCGCCCGCACCACCACCCGTGGACGACGTCGTCGACGAGCCAGCCGCCGGCTACGACGGCTGGACCGTGGCGAACCTGCGTACCAGGGCGCGCCAATTGGGGGTCACGGGGTACTCGAAGTTGCGAAAGGCGGACCTGGTCGCGGCGCTGCAGGAGCGGGACGCACCCACCGGCTGAGGCACGGGCGTATCGTCGTGGCCGGACGGGAGTTGCCGTGACGGTGCGTTCGATGGTCGGCCTGGGGTACGCCGTCGCCGCGGCCGTGCTGCTGCGGCGGACGGACCCGCTTGTCGGGTCCATCATCGTGACGGACCGCTGCAACCTGCACTGCCTGCACTGCTCCGTAGCGAACATCACCCGGGTCCTCCACCCGCACGCACAACTCCGTGCCGAGATGGAGTCCCTCCGCGCCGACGGCGTCCGCGTGCTCTTCCTCTACGGCGGCGAGCCGTTCCTCTGGCGGGACGGCGCGACGCACCTGCGGGACCTGGTCGTCGAGGCGAAGGCGATGGGGTTCGCGCTCGTCAACGTGGTGACGAACGGGACGTGCCCGCTGGACCTCCCGGAGGCGGACCTGCTGATGGTCAGCCTCGACGGCGGCCGCGAGAACCACGACCGCATCCGCGGCGACACGTACGACCGGATCCTGCGCAACATCGAGGCGGCGCCCGCCCGGAACATCTGCCTCTACATGGCCATCAACCGGATCAACCAAGGGGACATCGAGGAGGTCTGCGAGACAGCGCGGCGCACGTCGAACGTGCGGGCGGTGTCCTTCAACTTCCACACCCCGTATCCCGGGACCGAGTACCTACGGCTCACCCGGGCGGAGAAGCAGGACTGCTGCGACCGCATCGCGCGCCTGATGGACTCGGGATATCCGATCCTGAACCTCCGTTCCGCCTTCCCCACGATCGTGGCCAACGCCTTCGGGCCCTGCCCGCAGTGCGTGGTGGTGGAGGACGGCCAGCGGTGGACCTGCGGTCGCTGCATCGACATCCCCGGCTTGTGCGAGCAGTGCGGGTACTTCTTCGCCGCGGAGTACTCCCTCCTGTTCACGCGCAACCCCAGGGTGGTCATGGATTTCGCACGCACGTACTCCCGGCACCTGGTCCGGAGATGAGGAGGATCCCATGCATCCGTACTACGGACCCAGCGAGGCCCTGGCCGGGGGCCGCGACTCCTCGTGGTCTGGACTCGTCTCGATGGCTGCGTACCTCGCGTTCTGGGCCATCGCGATCCCCGTCACCGTGAAGGTGCTCAAGCCGCACCTCCCGCCCGCGGCTGGGGGTCCTGCACCGGACGCCGCCGTCGGGATCCTGCGTGAGCGGTACGCGCGCGGCGAGATCACCTTCGGCGAGTTCGCCGAGATGAGGGCGAACCTGGACCGGACAGCCCCATGACGGACAGGGCAACTCAACGGCGGATCATCTCCGAGCTCGAGGTGGTCCAGGACTTCGACGCCTCCCACGAGGCCAAGCGGCGTGTCCGCTTCCTCGCCGAGTACCTCGCCCACACCCGAACCGGCGGCCTCGTGCTCGGGATCTCCGGCGGAGTGGACTCCTCCGTGGGGGGCCGTCTCTGCCGGCTCGCCTGCGAGAAGGTTCGCGCCGACGGCGGCGTCACCACCTTCGTGGCGATGCGCCTGCCGGGGGAAGGACATCGACGCGGCCGACGAGGAGACGATCCTCCGCTGGTACCGCCGGACGGCGCACAAGCGTGCGCTCCCCGTGACGCCCGCAGGCTGGGAGGCCCGTCAGGCTGGCTGAAGCGCCACGGGAGAAGGACAGTTGTCCCGGCGCTTCATCAAATCTTCATGTGCAATTGGGACCTTCGCCCCGGCAATTGTGTGAAGGCCCTGTGCAGGATGGAGATCAAGCGGTCCACCGAACCTTAGGGGACCACAACCATGACGGAGAAACAATGACAACCGCCACCAAGTCCCGGCTCGCCGGCGACCTCACCACCCAAGAGGACATCGTCACGCAGCCGCTGGCTCGCAAGGTCCTCGCCGTGGGCCGCATCGTGATCGGCTTCACGTTCCTGTGGGCGTTCCTCGACAAGCTCTTCGGCCTCAACTTCTCCACGCCCTCCGCGGGCGCCTGGATCAACGGCGGCACGCCCGCCCAGGGCTTCATCAGCCGGATCGAGGGTCCTTTCGCGGGCCTCTTCCAGATGTTCGCCAACCCCTTCGGTGACTGGCTGTTCATGTTCGGCCTTCTGGGCATCGGCGTCGCCATGATCGCCGGCGCGGGCCTGCGCATCGCCGCCGTGGGCGGCACCCTGCTCATGCTGTTCATGTTCCTGGCCGAGTTCCCCACCGCCTCCGCCATGGTTGACGGTGAACTGGTCCGCGGTTCCACGAACCCGATCGTCGACTCGCACTGGCACGAGGCGCTGCTGCTGATCATCGCGGCCGTCACCTTGGCCGGCGACACCTGGGGCCTCGGCACCTGGTGGGCCAAGAAGGGCTTCGTCCGGAAGTACACCTGGCTCCGCTGACCTCCCGTTCTCAGGGCCCGCATCCTCCTGGGTGCGGGCCCTTTCGCATGCCCGGGCCCGAGCAGGGCCGCCGCAGCTCACGCCTCGTTGCGGATGATCCCCCGGACGGCGTCCTCGAACCCCCTGCGCTGCCACACCCCGACCACACGGCCGGAACCCTCGAGGCGGTGGAGTGCCCGGGCTTTGGCCGAGCTGATCGCCAGGACCGCACGCCGGGTTGTGGGCGGCGCGTCCCGGAGCATGAAGTCGTCGAGGTGACCGAGGTCGCGCCGCTCAAGGGGTTCGATCACCAGCGGTCCGACGGCAAGCGGCCGCGCCCTCCGGCTCCCGGGCTCGCGGAGGGTGTGCAGGGCACGGGCAAGGCGTGTGAGCGAGACGCCACCACCGGTGGTCAGCCACTCGATCTCCCCCGGCGTGTGCGAGTGGACCATCGTGGTGAGGTGGGCGACCTTGGGCTGGTCCTTCGGCCTGAGGCCCGAGATCGAGCGGACAAGATAGCCCGCGATGATGCTGGCCGGGCGCTGGATCGGCATCTCGTGCCCGCTCTCGAGGCGCACCGTCCAGGTGTCGAGACTGCTCGGGTCCGCCGCGACCGCGAACGGGAAGAGCGCGCGGTGCAGGTTGACCACCCGACCGGTGCTGTCCTGCTCCGCATAGCGGTCCCCGAGGAAGACCCGGAAGACGGAGCCGAGGGGATGCGACTCCTGCTGCCGCAACTGCGAGAGCGGCCGAATCCCGAAGACCGCGGTCTCGAGGTCGTGCCCGATGGCCCGCGACGCGATCGCCTGCGCCCTGCCCACGACGGCGTCGTCGGTGGAGAGGACGAGCACGTCGAGGTCCCGCAGGGAGCCGTTGTCGCGCACGCTCGGCAGGAGCAGTCCGGCGGCGACGACGCGGCGCGCCTCGGGCTCGACAGAGACGGCGTCGAGGAACGGCAGGACACTGACGCCACCGAGGACCTGGTACGGAATCCCGGTACCGGCCATCGCGTCGATGAATCGGCCGACGACATCGAAGCAGTTGGCGGCTGACCGGCTCATGGCCACATTCTCCCCCCTCGGTCCTGCTGGGACTGCTGGTTGGCGCCGTCGCGACGCCCCGGCCTGCCGCCGTCGCGCCGGTCGATCCCCACCCTGGGCCCGTCGGGCAGATCGATGATCGGAGTCCTGGCTCAGCCCCGGAACCGGTGGGTGGTGGACATGGCCCGCGTGGAGGAGTTCGACAAGGACTCGAAGTATGTGTTCCTCAGTGACTGCCATCGCGGGGCGGCAGCATGGCGGACGAGTTCGTGAAGAACAAGAACATCTTCATCGCCGCGCTGGACCACTACTACGACAACGGGTTCACCTACGTCGAGGCCGGTGACGGCGACGAGTTGTGGGAGCACAAGCACTACAAGCACATCATCAAGGCCAACGGGAGCGTCTGGCAGCGGGTCAAGGTGGAGCGGAACTACGTGAAGTGGATCGAGCTCAACCAAATGGCACTCATCTGCGGACACACGCACCGCGAGAAGTTCCCGAAGGCCAATGAGTTGCCGTACTTCAACTCCGGCTGCTGCATCTTCCCTTCCTACATCACGGGCCTGGAGATCGCGGACGACACCATCACCCTGGCGGGCTGGCGCATCGAGGCCGACGAGAAGCGCTACCTCCACATCGTCCGGCGAGTGCTCGCCGGGCCGGAGCCGGTGAGCACGTACCACCTGAAGAAGTAGCCGCGCACCTCAGCCGTTCGCAGCTGAGCGGCGATGTTCCGACTCCTCCATGGCGAGCCAGGCAGCTCCGATGATTCCGGCGGAGTTGCGCAGGGCGGCGGGGACGATCGGGGTCTTCAGCTTCAGTTTCGGCAGGAATCGGTCGGCGTGCCTGCTGATGCCGCCTCCAACCACGATCAGGTC
>Ga0209747_1001128_pt1 | contig 14446 bp, 11 predicted proteins | sample BarGraNGADG00311_FD_184498 | JGI IMG/M metagenome (GOLD analysis project Ga0209747, IMG submission 184498) | Arctic peat soil microbial communities from Barrow, Alaska - Barrow Graham LP Ref core NGADG0011-311 (SPAdes) (version 2) | ecosystem: Environmental > Terrestrial > Soil > Wetlands > Peat... | reverse complement strand
CCCCAGGAAGCGCTCGCGTGCGGCCTGCCTGTCGTGGCTTACGCGCTTCCCGTCTACCGGGAAAACATCGAGCCGTGCGCGGCTGTCTTCCGAGAGGACATCGGCGACGTCAAGGGGATGGCGCGCGCCGTGAGCCGGCTCCTGACTGACGAAGCCTACCTCCAGTACTCGGCCACGGGCCCGGATTTTGTGAGCAGGTTCGACTGGGACGCTGTCGCGAGCCGCGAGTTCCAGATAATGCTTGGATGGACGGACACGGGCGAGCGGGCCGCTCGGCCCGCCGTAAAAGAGGCCGGCTGAGATGAACGAGCGAACGCTCAAGAAGGTCATCGACCTTCCCCCGGTCCGTTTGAAGGACTCTTACAAGCATGCGATGGTAGGCGTCTGCAGAAGGTTCAAGGGGGACCGGACATTCACGTTCCAGGGACGCAAGTACCACTACCTCTACCATCCCTACAATCTCGCCTGGAGGAACGAGCGCTCGGTAGAGGTGCCGATAGCACTCGAGCTGCTTCGTTCCCACGAGGGACAGCCGTTGCTCGAAGTCGGTAATGTGCTCTCTCACTACGTCGTCGCCGACCATCAAGTGCTGGACAAGTACGAGTCTGCCCCGGGAGTCATCAACGCCGACGCGGTGGAGTTCGACCCGGGGACAAAATACGGGCTGATCCTCAGCATATCCACGCTCGAGCACATCGGGCGGGACAAGGAGCCGTGCGAGCCCGACAAACCACTCGCGGCCATCAGAAACCTCAGAGGGCTCCTGGCGCCCGGCGGGCGCATGGTCGCAACGGTGCCGGTCGGCCTGAACCCCGGCCTGGACCGCCTTCTCCTTTCGGTCGATACGCCGTTTCAGCAGACTCTTGCGATGAGGCGGCTGCGGGCCTGCAACCGGTGGGAACAGGTCGAGGTCAAGTCCGTTGCGGGGGCCAGTTACAGCCGGCTCGGCTTCCGGGCGAACGCGATACTGGTCGCGACCATGGAAGAGGGGCGGGCATAGCAGTGGCAGGGACCGCCCCCAGCGAAAAAAGTCAGCGCAAGTGGCTCTGGCACGCGATATGCATCGGCGTGATCATCCTTGCTTCGCTGCTCCTGTTCTACAAGCACTTCCTGACCCGCGGGATGCTGATGCACGTCGACATGACCTTCCCGACGTCCATCGAGCGGAACATGATGCTCTACAGCCACACCTGGTGGCAGTACGGCAGCGTGCAGAACATCTGGAACCTGCAGAGGATCTTCTGGACGTACCCGCTGCTGGTCGCCGTCAAGTGGTTTCACATATCCACCGACAGATACCTGCTCATCATGTTCATCGGGACTTTCGCGCTTGCCGGCGTTTCGATGTATGCGCTCGCTTTCGACACCATCAAGAGGTTCAGGTACTGGCAGTCCCCGAACCGGTATGCCATCTACGTCGGTGCCACCTTCGCGGGCCTGATATTCATGTACAACCCGTTCTCCGTCAGTCATCTCTGGCCTTATTTCGGCTATCCCGGCTACGCTGTGCTTCCTCTTGTCTTCCTTTTGCTGATAAAGGCTGTGGACCAGCCGAGAATGTGGAAGATCGTGCTGCTCGCCCTGTTGATATCGGTGGCGGGCACGGGGCCCATCAACGTCGTCTGGTACTGGTTCATGATCTTCGCCTTTCTGGTCTTCTATCTTCTCTCCAGGCGGTTCAACAGGGAAAGCCTTCTCACTGGGGCCAAGATCTTCTTCCCGCTCGCGGGGCTCTTCGTGCTCCTGAACGCCACGTGGCTGTTCCCATATGCCGGTTCCCAATACATAAACAAACCGTTCAATCCCGTGTACATCAACCAGTTCTCGAGATCCATGCTGGACATGCTCTCGAAGAGCGGCACTCTTGTGAACAACGTCCGGTTTACGGCCGGCTGGGGCCTGCCCGTCAACCCGAGCCCTCACGGAACAACATGGGTGGTCCTCAGCTTCGCCCTCCCGGTGTTCGCGCTCGCAGCATTGATCGTATTGCGAAGAAAACTGGTCCGGGAGAAGACCATACTGTTCTGGGCGATCATGTTCGTGGTGTCGGTACTCCTCGCCACCGGGACCTCGTCGATACTTGCCAGGCCCTACAGCTGGTTCGTGTTAAAGGCGCCTGCAATATCTTCGCTCGGCTGGGTCTTCAGGGCTGCGGACAGGTGGCTCCTGTATGCGGCGGTCTTCTATGCTCTGGTCCTCGGCCTCCTGGTGGCTTATCTGCTCAGGAGCAGGCACGCTTTGAGGAACCTCCTCGCGCTGGTGATAGTGGTCCTGGTCCTGGTGTCTTTTGTGCCGATCGCGTCCGGCTACGCCAGTAACGTATACAACCCGACGGTGATACCCGACTCTTATGCCCAGGTGAACCGGTCACTCGCGGACAAGCCCGGGGCGCGCCCGTTGTGGCTGCCCTTCTCCAGGGATGGTTTCAGGTACACCTGGGCGCCGGAGAAGCGGATTGGCGCGTTTGCCGTATACAGCTCCAACGACTCGTTGAACAACCTGCAGGATATCTTCAACCAGGACAACTATTACTACTGGCTCGAGTCGCTGTACTCAAAGTCGTTTCTCAGCCCCGCGGAGGTGCTCAACAGGGAGATAATGTTTGACAACGACCTGGCGTCACGCCTCTTTCTCCCTCTGGGCGCCAGGTACATGGTGCTCGATGACTCCGTGCCTGCTTCCACGATCACCGACAATCTTCAGCAGGACAGAAGCATGCAGAGCATCTACAAGATGGACAACCTGCAGGTGTTCGATCTCAACCCGGCGGGAGCAGTCCTGAGCACGGCTGACCGGACGGTTCTCATGAACTCTTTCTATGATGAGCTGGCCCTCGCGCGCAGACTGCCCCTGTCCGATTACCAGAAGACCGTGTTTTCCGAGCACCGGGCGGGTGACGAGAAGCAACCGGGCGAGTTGGACATCAACGATTACCTCCAGCCCTACGATATCAACTCCGGCTTCGAGGTCACGGGCGCCGACGGCAGGCCTTCCGGCTGGACGTTTGAATCCAGGTCGGCCAACTCGCTTCAGAGTCCGGCGGCACCCGCGCCGGGACACCCCAAGGCCCTGCCGGACGCGACAATCTTCATGGATACGAGCACCAGGACGGGAGGCCGGCAGAGCCTCAGGATCACCAACCCCTCGACCGGCGACTTGACCATCTGCGCTGTCACCGGCAACGAGGTGCCCGTCAACGCGGGAGAGATCTATAACATTGAGACGAGCGTCAAGTACAGGAACGCGGAGTGGACCCATGTTACGGTCGAGGGCCTGCAGGATTCGACCGGCAGTTGGGTGAGGCTGGTCAACTGCCCCGTCATTCAGACCGGCACCTCGTCCTGGAAAAGGACGAACTGCTCTTTCTACATGCCCCCGGGCATCAGCAGGATCCGGCCGGTGCTTCAAGCCGGCTGGTCGAAAAACGGAGAAGAGGCGGCCGTGAGCTGGTTCGATGACATCAAGCTCTCGAAGCTCGGCAACGATTTCTATTCCGCGCTGATGAGTGCCCCGCCCACGCCGCGCATAACATACAGGCAGGTAAACGCCGAGAAGTACGAGGTGAGCGTGCGAGGAGCCTCGGCGCCTTTCATCCTCGCCTTCGCCCAGGCGTATGACCCGCTCTGGATAGCGCAGACAGATGACGGCAAGACAATCGATCCCGTCAGGTTATACTCGACCATCAACGGCTTTGAAGTCGACAGGCGCGGGGACTTCAAGATCACACTCAAATACCTGCCCCAGAAATGGTTCCTGCAGGGCTTTATCGTTTCTCTCTCGGTGCTCGTCTTGTGCTTGCTCTATCTTTGCTTTGTCTTCCTGTTCAGAAGAAGACGGAATCGGTTGGAGCAGGATCATGAGGCGACTGAGACCGGAAGCTGAAACGTCACTTCTAAGAGCGCGAGCAGAACCCTAGCGGCAGCGCGACCTGGTCCTCCTCGCCCTGAAATAGCTCAGGGCACCTACCGAGAATTCGCAGGTCTTCATGATAAGAGTCCCCACGCCGACGAGCGGGTCGGCAAGGAACAGCTCTCTTCGGTTGAAGAACAGCATGTAGCGGTTGCGGACGTTCCCGAGCCACCTGATCTCATCGGGGTAATAGTCCGCGGCGATGACGGCATTGCTGGCGTACTCGGCGCGCTTCAGCATCAGGTCGCGAAGGCGCAGGTTGCCCTCGTTATGGAGGATCTTGCTCTGCGTCCTGCCCACCTTGCACCCTTTGCTCCTGACGCGCAGGTCCAGGTCCTTGTCCTCGAAGTAGACCATCTGGGGGTGGTGTCCGCCGAGCTCCCTGTAGACGCTGCTCGTCACGCACCTCAGGGCCTCCATGCGCTCGACGCCTTCGTAGCACTGCCTCTCCAGCCGCCTGCACCGTCCCCAGAAAGTGGGGCCGAATGACTCCTCCGGGATGACCAGGGCGTCGTAGCCCGACTCGACCATCTCGACGCACTCCGCGAACAGCCTGGGTGTGACCTCCATGTCGGTATCGAGGTGAAGCATGATCTCCCCTCTGGCGTGGACTGCCGCGTCCCGGCGGCCCTGGGCGCGCGCCAGGTTCTCCCTCAAGTAAGTCACGTCCATGCCCCGGGCGCGCATCTCTTCGACGAGCCCCTCGTTGTCACAGGTCGAGCGGGGGTCGTCGTTGATGATGACCTCGTAGTCGCCGTACTCCTGCTCGAGGCAGGAGCGAAGGCAGCCGGCCAGCAGCTCGCGCGCGTTATATGTTGGTATGATCACCGAGATCATCAACGTTGCCTGCCTCCTGTTCGCGAGCATTCTACCACGCAGGACTCAAGGCCCTGCAGTCCATCCGGCAATACCCATCTGCTCGGCAAAGAGCCCGACCGCGTTTGTGTTGAGGTGCGTGCCGTCGGGGTAGCTGTACTCGGGCTTGATAAAACCGTCCTCATCGACCACCTGCGGATAGACGTTGGCAAACCTGAATCCGTGCGCCTCGCAGAATACCCCCAGCCTCCTGTTAAAGGCCTCGTTGACGGCACACCTCATCTCCGGTGGCGGGTAGTTCTCAACCCCGAAGACGTTGCCCTCCCTGCCGCCGGGGGGCACGCTGGCCACGTAGAAATCCACGCCCATCCCCTCCAGCCTCTCGAGTGCCTCACCGTATTTCTCTATGGTCACGTCTACGACGTCGTCGATCGTCATCGCCTCGCGGTTCCGCACGTACTGGTTGTAGATGTGGATCCTGCAGTCGACCTCGCCGAAGACAAGCAGCACCTTGTCCTGCGGCCTGACCGCGTGCTCGATGATGCCGCGCAGTTTGCGCCACGAGTCGGTAGTGCTACGCTCCGCGCCCAGGTTGTAAGCGGTCGCGGGCCCGAGCCAGTGGACGATGAACGGTCTCCTCTTGAGGAAGATGCCGGTGTGGCTGTCGCCTATCACGTAGACCACCGGCGTGCTCGAGAGCTTCGAGTGGAGGTACGAGCGCAGCAGGACCGCCTTGAGCAGGAAGTTCCGCTTGCGGAGGCTGATGCGCCCCCTGATTATCCTCGCGAGGCTCTTCTCGCGCGCGCCGGGGCGAGCCGCGCCCGGTTCAGATGCGGCCACGGGCGGTCCCCTCAAAAGGCGTCATGTTATCAATCTCAACTTCCTCAAGACCACGTCGAGCAGCCTGAACTCGTAGCCGAACCGGAAGAACTTGTGCTTCCACCTGAACCTCGCCGGCACCCCCAGGACCTTGTGCGCCAGGTACTTCGCCTTGCTGTCCCGGAACCTGGAGCTCTTCAACCCTCGGGCGGTGAAATCGGTGACCGAGAGGAAGACCGCCGTGCGCACCTCGCTCCTGCGGCGGCCCTTCAGCCAGGGACAGTTGTCGACGACCCCGTACCTGTAATCGCCCCACGCCTCCAGAGACCCGGGCTCCTTGAAGCCGTGGGCCATGGCGTCCTGGTAGAGCGCCGTCCCGGGAAACGGGGTGTACACGGTGAGCTTCGGCTCGAGCTTCGGGTAGATGTCGACCAGTTCGTCGATGAGGTCGAGAGTGGCTTTGAACTCCTGCTCGGTCTCCTCCGGGAAGCCCGTCATGAACATCACCCCGCAGCCGATGTCGTGCTCCTTGAGCAGGGCCGCCGTCTGCCTCATCATGTCGGGCGTTATCCCCTTGCACATCCAGTCGAGGACGCGCTGCGAGCCCGACTCCCCGCCGAACGACATCGAGGTGCAGCCGGATTCCTTGAGGGTCTCGAGGAACTCGGAATCGTAGCGGACGGCCGAGTCGAAGCGCGTGTACAGAGGCCACTCGAAAGAGAGCCCTCGCTCGATGATGCCGGTGGCGATATCGTGGACGCGCTCCTGGCTCACGCTGAAGTTGTCGTCCATCTGCCAGATGGAGTCGGGGTGCATGAGGTCCATGATGTACTCGAGCTCGTCCAGGACCCGCCCTGCCGACTTCGGCCTCCACTTGCGGTGATGCATCCCGTTGTTGTAGCAGAAGCCGCAGTTGTTGGGGCAACCGCGGCTCGACTCGTAGTAGGCGCGGGTCGGCCTCTCGGTGACCTGCGGGTACAGGTGCGTCTTGACCAGCTCGTAAGGGAGGAACGGGCTCGCGTCCATGTCGATGAAAGGCGTGTCCCCGGTGCTGAGGACCTGGCCGTGGTCAATCAGTGTGAGCCCGGTGACTTCGCGCAGGGGCCTCCCATTGTCGATCGCCTCGATAAGGTTTATGAAAGTGCGCTCTCCCTCTCCCCGTACCACGACGTCGACGAGCGGGTTCCGAATGGTCTCCTCGGGAGCAGTGGAGGGATGCACGCCTCCCCAGACGATCAGCCGGCGGGGGGCGCGCTCGCGGATATACGCCGCCGCCTTCAAACCCCCGGCGATCTGGTAGCCGCTGATGGTCGAGATGCCGAAGATGTCGTACTGCGCCGGGTCGACCTCCGAGAGGTCCTCCACCCGTGCATCGAGCACCCGGACGGTGTGTCCCGCCTCTATCAGAGCGGCCCCGATCGGCAGCAGCGAGTACGGGAACAGCGGGGCCACCACCCGCCAGTCAGGGAAGATCAGGAGTACGTTTGCCATTTATATTCCTTAACGATCGCGGCCGAGCGCGGCTTCCGGTCCCCGAATAGAACGACGATATCAGATATTATAGATGACTGCGGGCGCATGTGGCATGCGGCCGGCGACAAACACGCTCGAGACCGGGATCATCGCGCATGAGAGAAAACCCGAAGCAGGTCACATTCATCTCCACGGTCGACACGGGGGAGCCCGCGGCGCGCAACAGAGCCTGCCTTGACTTCGCCGGGGACATCTTCTCTGGGAAAGACGTGCTCGACGTCGGCTGCTGGAGCGGCGGGTTCCTTTCGCTGGTCAGCGGCGCGGCAAGCCTGACGGGTCTGGACATCGAGCCGGGCGCGCTTGCGGTCGCACGCCAGAACCTCTCAGGCGCGGCCTTCGTGGAGGCCTCGGTCCTCGACATGCCTTTCGATAGCGGAAGCTTCGACTTGGTCACGCTCTGGGCGGTGATGGAGCACCTGCCGGCCGGCTCGGAGGCGGCCGCCCTCGAGGAGATCCACCGGGTGCTGCGGCCAGGGGGCCTTCTGGCTTTGAACGTCCCCAATGCCAACCCCGTCGCAAAGGCGCTCGACCCCATCTTCCTCATCAAGGGTCACAGGCACTTCAAGCCCACTCAGATCAGGCAAATGCTTTCCGCGTCGGGATTCACTCTCGGGCGGATGTCGATCCGCGGCCGCACCGCAGGACTGCTCTGCTTTCTATTGTTCTGCTCCTGGAAGTACCTGGTGCGAAGACCCGAGCCGATGTGGCAGTGGTACAGGCGCGCCTGCGAGCGGGACGCGATGCGCGAAGGCTTCGTGGAGCTGTACGCGCTGGCGCGAAGGGTCTAGCCGCCTCGCGCGCAGGATGGGGCGGATGCCTTTGTGTTAGTATTCCGGTAGGTCCTCGTCAGGCATGGCCCAATTCCCGGGATGGTTTTTCCCTCCTGGAACCGCCATACGGCAAGGGGGCCTTGAGCCCGCGCAGTGCATTCGAGGCAAAGGGCGAAAGCGCCAGTTCATGAAAGCCGCAACCCCTCAAAACGAAGAATCGCCAGGCCGCGACAACGCGGCCACCAGGACCGCGGCGGCGGTGAATGCCTGGCTGGTGCGGCGTGAGTACCGTCCGCTCTGGCACCTCGCGGCCGTCATCATCATCTCGGGCTTCGCCCTCCTGCTCTTCTATCAGCACTTACACTCGAGCGGCTCCCTGATATTCGCGGACCAGGCGTTCCCTCTCACCGTGAACCGCATCGCGGGCCAGGTGACCAACACCTGGCTGCAGTACGGCGGGTTCCAGATCATCTCGTTCATCGAGATGGGCCCCTGGACCCTGGCTTACGTGGTGCTCGCAAAGGTGTTCGGCCTCTCGCAGCCTCAGTACCTGCTCGTGATGTTCACGAGCACATTTGCGCTGGCGGGCGTCTCGATGTACGCGCTGTCGTACTCGACCATCTCCGAAGTGAAACAGGTCAGCGGCTCGAAGATCGGCGTCTTCTCGGGGTCGCTGCTCGCGGCGATCGTGTACATGTACAACCCGTGGTCGTTGTTCCACCTCTGGCCGTTCATGATGTACACGGCTTACGCCCTGCTGCCTGTGATATTCATCCTTCTGCGGAAGTTGTATAAGCGGCCGACGCCTTTCCTGCTGGTCGGCTTCGTGCTCCTCATCTCAGTGTGTAGTTCACACCCGACCCCCATCTCCTGGATCTGGATAACTATCGCCGCGTACACCGTCTTCTACCTGATAGTGAAAAAGTTCGCCCGGAGCGACATCAAGAGGGCGGCCAAGGTGTTCTTCGGGACCCTGGGCTTGTACCTGCTGGTGAACGCCGCGTGGACGGTCCCGTACGCCGCTGCCAAGGCGACAGGGATACCCCTGGGGCCGAACTACGCCCCGTTCCTCGACCAGAGCGCTCTCGCCGGCCTCTCCCAGTCGTGCACGCTCAGCAACAACATGCGGCTGATCTCGGGCTACGGCCAGTTCGGCATTCCGGGAAGCACCACCGGTTTCAACCTGCTGCTGTCGTACGCTCTACCGGTCCTGGCGGTCGCTTGCCTGCTCTTCCTTGGAAAGAAGTTGAAGAACAACGCGACGTTCCTGTTCTGGAGCCTGCTGTCCGTGGTGCTGCTCCTGTTCGCGACCGGGTCATCGTTCATCATCCGGCGTTTCTTCAACTACCTGGTGCTCAGGGCGCCAGGGGCAGCGACCTTCGGCTGGATCTTCCGGTCCCCGAACAGGATGCTGTTTGCCGTTCCGATCTTTTACGGCCTCGCGCTCGGATTCATGGTCGCGTGGCTGCTCAGGTCGACATCGCGGGGCGGCCCGGACGAGGGCGAGCAGATTGGTGGCGACAACGGGGCCCTGTCCGACGAAGCCTCTCTCTGGGGGCTGGAAGGCACCGAGAGCAGGCTCGCGCGCGAGAACCTCGAGCTGAAGAAGCGGCTGGGAAGCTACGAGACCATGCTCTCGACGTACAAGCAGTGGGGCTCCGTGGTCCTGGTGGTGGCTGTGTTCATCGTGGTGCTGCTGTCCCTCTATCCGAGAGGGCTCTACTACGCCCAGAACATCTTCGACTCTACAAAGATCCCCAACGACTACCAGACCGTCAACGAATACGTGACGAAGACCGATGCGGACGCGAGGATCATGTGGGTCCCGTTCATCTCCCTCGACCACATGGTCTACAGCTGGGCGCCGAACAAGAGGGTCCCACCCATAAACGTCTACTCGGGCAACCCGTGCCTTGACGACCTCCAGGAGCTGTACAACAACGACTCGTACTTCATCTTCCTTTCGGGATTGCTTCAGCAGGGCCAGTGGTCGAGTGTCCAGCTCATGAACAAGGACATCACGCTTTCCAACGACGTTGCGGCGAAGCTCTTCATCCCCTTTGCGGCGAAGTACATGATATTCGACTCGTCCATCGAGGGTTTCGCCTTCAACAACTACTTCGACCGCGACACTAGCGTCACGAAGATGTTCCAGACCCCCCTCCTCAAGGTCTACCAGACGAACAGCCATACGCCCCTCATCCGGGCGGTGCACACCACCGTCAAAGCCGACTCGTTCTTCGATAACCTCGCCATCAGCCAGCGGTTCCCGCCAGAATCGCTCGGCCAGATCGCGTTCGTCGACAAGAAGCCCATGACCCCGAGCTACGTGTCGGTGAGCAAGAAGTTCGGCCTCGTCGACATCAACGATTACAAGGAATACGCGCAGATCAACTCCGACTTCGAGTGGTCGGGGCCTTCCCCCGCGCAGGTGCCCTCCTGGCACCCCGCGCCCGAGAACCCGCCCGGCGTCGAAGTGACGCGGGTCCTGAAGCCCGGCGGAGCGACGCCCGAACAACTGCGCTCCACTATGGAGAAGAAGCCGCCTTCTGTTGGCAACCACAGCCTCAAGGTGGTCAATCCGAACACGGCCTACCCCCAGATCGCCTGGGTGCACGGCGAGAACCTCCTGGTCAGGCAGGGGGACATCTTCTCCTTCAGCGTGTCGATCAAATACCGCAACGCGTCATGGTCCTCGGCGGGCATCGAAGGGCACGAAGACAAGACCGGCGAGTGGGTACAGCTTATCCAGTGCCCGACCATCCAGTCGGGGACCAAGGGGTGGAGGAGCTACAGCTGCTCCTTCTACGTACCGACGGGCATCGATGCCATCAGGCCTTCTCTGGGCGGGGGCTGGTCGAACGACCCGTCTAAAGGGCCGTCGGTCACCTGGTTCGACGACGCCCGGGTCTCCCGCATAGAGAACGACTTCTACGCGAAGGTCTTCGCCTCGGGCTCGGCGCCGAAGGTTACCTTCAAGAAGGTAAGCGCCGAGAAGTACAAGGTACACGTGACAAACGCCACTGAGCCGTTCGTGCTCGTCTTCGGCGAGGCGTTCGACCCGTTCTGGGTCGCGAAGCTGCCGGGCGGGACGAAGGTCCAGCCCGCTCCGCTCTATTCGACGATCAACGGGTTCCAGATCGACCAGAAGGGGACATACGACCTCACCATCGAATACCCGCCGCAGTCGTGGTACTACCTGGGCCTCCTCATCTCGGTGCCCGTGGTGCTCTTCTGCCTGGGTTTCCTGATATATCATGCGCTCGGCGACAGGCGGAAGCACGCCGCGCGAGCGTCAGGGCGCGTCTTTGACACTTCGAAGAAAGCCGCTTTGAGCGCGCGCAGGTACCTCGGGGAAAGAACGGACTACTGATGCCTACAAGAATATCCGGCCTTGGCAAGACAGTGCGTGGAGGGCTCAAGAAGCCCTTCATCAAGTGGGTCGTGCTTGTCCTGGCGTTTGTCATCCTGTGGGCCCTGGTCGGGCTGTATTTCGCGTTTTTCGCGGCAGTACTGCTCGTGGCGATGTTCTTGAAGCTGGACTGCAGGATCCCGTACGCCGTGGCCCTGACACTCCTGCTGGTCTCGGCCCTTTTCGCGGTCCTGACCTACCCGACGGCCGCCGACTGGTTCGCGGCTGTGGCGTTCTACGCGCTGGGGATAGGCGTGGTCCTGCAGGTCTACGCGTACATCAGGAAGGACGGTGCGGACGAAGAGGAGCGAGCCGGCTAGCTTTGCCTCGGTCAGTCGATCTGCATCAGCGCGTCGATGTCACCGCTGCACAGGACGTGGACGTTGTCGTTGACCTTCTCGTAAGGCCAGTCCCACCACTTCACCTCGAGAAGCCTGGCGATAACCTCGTCGGAGAACCTCTTTCTCACCAGCCTCGCGGGATTCCCGGACATGATGGCGTAGGGCTCGACGTCGCCGCTCACCACCGCGCCGGCCCCGATGACCGCTCCGTCACCGATGGTCACGCCAGACATGATTATCACGTCGATGCCTATCCAGACGTCGTTGCCTATGGTCACGTCTCCCCTCGTCTCAAGGAACTCCTCTATGCCCCGGGCCTTCGGGAACCTGTCCGCCGACGTGGGGAAGGGATAGCTGGCGATCCAATCGGTCCTGTGGTTGCCGCCCAGGAATATCGTCACGTTCCACGCGATGGAGCAGTACTTGCCGATCTTGAGCTTGCCCTGTGGGAACACCACTGTGGGCACCCCGTATGTGTACTCCCCTATCTCGTACCCCAGGGCCAGGTTGCCCCAGGAGTTGAACGCCTTGTAAGGCTTCACGCCCAGCCTGATGATGCCGAGCGCTATGCGCTTCTTGAGGCGGGAGATGAACCTCTCTTTGCTGTCGCCCGCGGATGGAACAGCCAACGCATTACTCCGTTCTGTTCGGTGAATCGCCACATTATAGCCTCGTCGCGCTCGCGCCGGTCAAGCGCGTCGGCGAGCACGCGCCCGAAGCGCGCGCTTCAGGCCTTCTCGAGCAGGACCGCGCAGTTCCAGGTGAGGAACTCCCTGGCGATCGGGACCCGGACGAGGCCGGCCAGCTCTGGATAGTACCTGGGGACCACCCGCACGGTTTTCAATCCCGGGTTCGCTTCCAGCCACTTCAGGGTCCTGCCGATCGCGGTGGGAAAGAGGTTGGTGTAAGGCGTGTGTTTTCTGGGCTTTCTCATCACCCTGTCGTAGACCCTCGGCCCCAGCCTCGGGCCGAGGTAGTGAAAAGGCGAGAACTCGTGCCCGCCCCAGGGCGACAGCCAGTTCGTCCAGCTCAGGTAGAGCATGCCGCCGGGCGCAATGATCCTGTCCACGATGGAGACAAAATGCTCGGGCCTCGAGAGGTGCTCGAGAACGTTCGAGCAGATGACCAGGTCGTACTGCCCCAGCGCCTCGAGATCGTCCGAATCGAGGTTCAGCAGCGTGACGGGATAGTGGTCCAGTTCCGGAAGGAGGCAATCCGCCTCGTCGGCGTAAGTCACTCTACAGGCCCTTTTCCGCAGCTCCTCTCCGATCAGTCCGAGCCCTGCTCCAAGGTCCAGGGCCGACACGCCGCCGCCCAGCTCCACTCCCTCACCGGCGAGCCACTCGACCGTGTCCCTCGCCTGGAGCGCGTAGAAGCAGGGGTCATCCCCGTGCCTGATGAATCGCCATGCGAGCTTGTGTATGATCATGTGCGTTCCGTGAACTCCGGCTGCCCGACCATTCTATCAGAGCGCCCCGGCTGTCCCCGGGCTCACGGTTCGGGAGTCGGGGTCTCCAGTCGGCTCTCCTCGTAGGCTTCCCGGGTCTCCCCGGATTCAACCGTGCCGCCTGCGGGCGCCTTTCTCTTGATCCCGAGGAAGACTGCCGCGCTCACCCACCACTGCCTCAGGAACAGGAAGGAGAGCGCGAGCGACAGGACTATCCCCAGGATAAAGCCAGTCAACACCTTGACCCACCCGCCCCCGAAGGCGAGCTGGATCATAAGGCCGTGGGCCACGTAGATGTCCATGGTGACCAGCCCGAACCAGGCTAAGACCTTGACCGCCCGGGTAGTGCCGAGAGCGCGTATCAGCCCGATCGAGAAAACGATCCCCAGGCAGGCCATTCCGTACCGTATCAGGTACGCCGACGGCGTCTTGAAGAGGTCCACCAGAGATATCGGGAAAGTGAAAGGCTTGATGAGCCCGTAGTAGTACAGGACGGTGAACAAGACCAGGAACACCGCGGACAGCGTGGCGGCGCCTGCCGCCAGGCGCCGCCTTCCGACCTGCTCGATCCGGCCCTTGTGTTTGGCCAGCAGATACCCCGCCGCGAAGAAGAAGAAAAAGTATTTTACCTGCAGCGCCCCGAGCTTGTCGTATGGGATCAGGTTCACTGCGACGAAGACCAGCCCCAGATACGCCTCCGCAAACCAGCTCCGGCGCTTCTCCAGATAGATCACCGGTATGAGGAGCAGGGAGCACAGGAACAGGGTCGGCAGGAACCAGAGGCCGTTTCCAGGGTTGAATATCGTGTCCTTGAGGGTGGTGCCGAACCGGACCGGGAACGGGTAGTGGTGTATGTACCTGTTGACGAACCAATAGACAGGTATCCAGGCGAAAAAAGGCAGCAACAGCCGTATCGCCCTGTCGTAGACCTTGATGCGCTTGCCGAAGAGGACATATCCGCTGACCAGGAAGAACAGCGGCATATGGAACGTGTAGAGGAAGTTGCTGACGTAGTACTCGAGGTTGTACCCGGAAGCGCGTAGCAGGTTCTCCGCGTTGCTGATCGAGTGCCCCAGTACCACAAGGAGTATCGCGAAACCCCTGAGCGCGTCAACTCCTATGGCTCTTCCCGTGACCTCCCCAACCCTGGGTATCCCCAGGTACGTGACTCCCCTGTCGAACCATAAGCGGGACGCGGCAAGGGTTCGGCCAGCTGGTGCTCCATCGTTCACAGCCGGACCGACCTTGGACAAGATGGATTACATGGTTGCCGGGACATATTACATAGCCTTGCTCTCGCTCGCTGCGCGCCTTTTTACATCAGGCCGGCTTCGGGCAAACGTGCCATCCTGACAGGACGGATTTGCGCCCGGGGGCAGGTATCAGCCTAGCACCACGG
>Ga0209747_1001127_pt1 | contig 14446 bp, 11 predicted proteins | sample BarGraNGADG00311_FD_184498 | JGI IMG/M metagenome (GOLD analysis project Ga0209747, IMG submission 184498) | Arctic peat soil microbial communities from Barrow, Alaska - Barrow Graham LP Ref core NGADG0011-311 (SPAdes) (version 2) | ecosystem: Environmental > Terrestrial > Soil > Wetlands > Peat... | reverse complement strand
ACGGTTGAACCAGTTTGGGTTGGCAGGATTGTAATGCATATGGTTCATCCATAAAGCATATGCTGCAGGAGCCAATGCCATTGGCGTTCCGGGATGTCCTGAATTGGCTTTCTCCACAGCATCTATAGCGAGACAGCGGATTGTGTTAATGCATTTTTCTTCGATATTCATCATCATTTGAATTTTAAGTTTTATCCGTGCTATGTAATGCAAAAGTTGCTGCACCAATTACACCAGAATCATTGTGTAATTTGGCTGGCAGAACTTTCAGGTTTTCTGTTGCAGCTTTGAGTGCATATTTATTTACACCTTTTTCGATCTTTTTTAGCAACCTGGGTATCCCTTCCATTATTCCGCCACCAAAAATGATACGGCAGGGGGCATAAGCATTGACTATTGCAGTAGCACCAGCTATCAAAGCATCAGCAAGATTATCAATAATTATTTTTGCCAGTGGATCATGCTTACCGCCAGCTTCAGGCACAGTTTTTGCAGTAATTTTACTGATATCATTCCTGGCTATGTCAAGCAAAACTTTCCCTCTTTTCATATCTGCCTTGACCATCTCCTGTGCATCACGTTCTATGGCCCAGCCTCCAGCCAAAGCTTCAAAACAACCTGTGTTGCCGCAATGACATTCAGGGCCATGCAGATCAATGGTCATATGTCCTATTTCACCGGCAGTATTGTTACATCCAGTTAACATTCTGCCGTCGCTTACAATGCCACCTCCTATTCCGGTACCAATGAAAATACAAACAATATCATTGCAGGATTTACCAGCCTCGTAGAGCCATTCACCCCATGTCGCAGCTCTTACGTCATTGCAGATCCTGACATGTTTACCAAGCATTTTTGATAAATCATTTTCCAGGTATACTTCGCGCCAGTTAAGATTCGGTGCATAATGTACGATGCCAGATGATCTGCCTATTTGGCCGGGTAAGCCTATGCCGACTGCAGACGGAACTGCATCCCCGTTTTTGTCGCAAAGCTGGTGAATGGCTTCTGTGATTTGTTTAAGAATTGTCTTATATCTGTGCTGGCTATCTGTATCTACATGAAGACGATCATGAAGGAGACCGGAAGAATTGACAAGTGCAACTTCAATCTTTGTACCTCCAAGATCAATACCAATCGCCCATTGATTTGTACTCATCGCATTGCATTAAAAAAGCAAGGTCACTACCAATTATCACTTGCCCGATTATTCCAAAACTTGATTTTATCATAAACTTTTATTTGTAAATAAGTGATTATGATATTATGAATAAACAATTTACCTGCCTATAATGTTTTATTGATAAACAGGGTCTCCTCCAATTATCTAAATGCCAGAAAACAAAATAAATAATCAAAATGTTATACTTAAGAACCCGGTCTGCCGGTCTTATGAAAGGAATAAGCAATGAGAATTAACTGGTATAAAATTTTGCCCGATGGTTATAATGCAATGAAAGGGCTTGAAATTATTATTGAACATAGCAAACTGGAACCTAAACTTAAAGAATTAATTAAAATAAGAGCTTCCCAGATCAACGGATGTGCTTATTGTATGGATATGCATACAAAAGATGCACGTGCAATTGGCGAAAGTGAGCAAAGAATTTATTTGTTAGCTGCATGGCGAGACGCCCCTTTTTATTCTCAGTGTGAAAGAGCTGCTCTCGCCTGGTGCGAATCTCTGACTCTTCTTTCCCAAACCGGTGCAGCAGCCGATGTTTATGTTGAACTGGAACATTTATTTAGCCCCGAGGAAATTGTTGAATTAACATTCACCATCGTTACCATTAATAGCTGGAACAGACTTTCAGTTGGTTTCGGTACGGATGTTGGAAATTATTCTTCTCAGAAAAGACCAATATGAAACTGTTTTTTTTGCAGTATCCGTCTTGTTCGCGATTCCTTCGGGCGGTAAAATTTCCGCCAAATCAAGACGTATAATGCCAATTCTGTTGTCAGTCTATGGTTTTGTTGATTCCATTTCATCTATTGCTAATGCAGCATGAGCATAAGCAGCTCCAGCTCTCATTTCCGAAGCTACCCAAATGGCTTCCATGATTTCTTCTTTGCTAGCTCCTTTTCTCAAAGCCAATTTAGTGTGGCTTCGTATGCAATATGGGCATTGGGTTACATGCGCCACTGCTACGGCAATAAGTTGTTTTGTTTTTTCAGAAAGCGCGCCCTCTTTAAAAACGGCTTTTCCGAAATTGTGGAATGCCTCTGACATTTCAGGAGCCAGGGCTACTCTTTTTTCGTAGATTTCTTTTGTTGTTTCGGGATAAAGTTGATCACTTTTCATGCTTTAATTGATTATAATTTAAGTCTTAGAAAAAATATCATAAAAAAAATGCAGCGTCAGTAAAGAGAAAGATTAGTGGCTGAATAATTCTTTAAGAACAACTGCCTGATTATGCTCTTCATCATTTGCACCATAAACTAATGTTACTGTTCCTTTCTTCATCTGATCCTTCAAAAGAGACACCTGTTCTTCGTTCTCTTTGAGTTCGTGGCGATAACGTTTCCTGAACTCTTTCCATTTTTCGGGGTCGTGACCAAACCATTTCCGAAGTTCCGTACTTGGAGCAATATCCTTCAACCACAAATCAACGCTTGCTTTTTCTTTTGTCAAACCACGTGGCCAGAGTCTGTCCACAAGGATACGAGTACCATCTTCTTTATCCGGTTTCTCATATATTCTTTTGATTTTCATTTTCATATTATGCCTCAAGGTATATTTGTCGCGTATAACTTTACTCAGAGTATTTTATAACATCCACAGGGCAACTTTTTGCAGCTTCCTTTATTTTATTCTCATAGTCAGCATAGTTAACGCCTTCAATCACGTTAGCAATGTCTTTAAGTATAAATACTTCAGGACAAATTTCCTCGCACAAACCGCATGCTGTGCAATCTTCCTCTACTCAGAATAATAGTTGTCTGATCCTAAACCCTTTATCTTTTCCTGACATTTCCTTTGATTTATTTCTGATTTATTATTTGTTTCAAAGAATTATTACAAAAATAAAAGTTTTTTGACATGTTGCTTTTTTAAATCCCGAATTAACACAGGTTATTGAACTAAACAACTTTATCCAGGTTACCATTAGTAAGCAGATTAATTCCACTGATTATTAATCGTTAATTTTCTATCCTTAACCTTGCTTCACGGTCTATTTAATTTCTTTCTCAACCTCATTTACATTCCATCCTTCAACCTTTAGAAGAGGTTTTTCACCATCCAGATTTTTAAGGTCGAATTCAACCTGAAGTACTCTCTTTTCCTTTGGAAGAAGAGAGATATAATTATCCTCCCAGAATACCGGAAGCACAGGTTCTTTGGAGGTTAGCTTCAGAATTTTCGGGTTAACCGCAAACGCGAGTCCTGTGCCCTGGTTTTCAATTGTAACAGTGAGCCTGCATTTATTTCCTTCCTGTTGAATTGCAGATGCAGTAACATTTATATTGGCTGCCGGTAGTTTACTGAGATCTGTAAAATCAGCTTTATCATCACCATCGGAGCTTAACCAGTAAAAATTGGATGATACAAGTTTCCCCGAAGCATCCTGCAATTCAAGTTTCAGAAAATAGACTTTTGTGATATCCTTCGGGACATCGAGAGTATATATTTTCTCACTCCCGTCAGCAGCAACTTTGGCGTCCATCATTGTCAGCATTACCGGCTTCATATTAAAATCGTATATTCCCACTTTGGCTATCAGTCCGGTAAAATCCTGGTAGAAACAATTCACAATTTTAATTGAATGATCATTATAACAATACTGGATATGAAGAGGTTCACAGGCTGTCTTTGCACCATAGAAAGCTCCATTGGGCATAAAGTAATAGTCATATAGTTGCCAGTACATTTTAGGCCATGCTGAGTTATACATCCAGTAAATAATCCCGCTTGATTTGTATTTATTGCCCGCAAATGCCTCAAACATGGCCTTTACAGCTTCATTCTGAAATACCTGTGATTTCACGCAGTATTCTTCAACACCGGTTGGTTTACCATACCTTGATTCAAGAGCTGCTCTCGCAATCGGGAAAAATGCTTTATGCAGACGAAGATCCCAGGAAGCACTCATTGGCCACAAATCTTTTTCAGGCATCATCATCCTCATAGTTTCAATTGGGGGCAGCTGTTCACCAGTCGGACCCGCTTCTGTATTGAATTCAAGTTTTGTATACCAGGAGGATGGTGTCTCATATGCATACACCTTCGGATATGGACCCATGTGAACACCGGTTATGCCGGCAATGGTGCTTGGCGCTTGCGTGGCTGATGATTCGTAAGGCCTGGTATTGTCATATTCATCCAATATCTTTAAGTACCGCTTTTCCACTTCAGCAGGAGGGAAATTATCGCTTCCGTATAACCAGTTAAAAACAGAAGGGTGATTGCGCAGATGGAGAATCAGATCTTTCCAGCTGGCCTCAGCGACATCACCTGTATGAGGTGTCCAGTTTTTCCATCCTTCCCATGAACTGCAGCAGCACCAACCGACCATAAGCAGAATACCTTCTTCATCGCATCTTTCAAACAGATAGTCCGATCCCCGTGGGGCTTCCATTCTCAGGGTATTCAGATTCATGTGTTTTGCATACAACAAATCAGCATCAATCCTTTCATTTGAAGGTCTCAGCATAAGGTCCTGTACATAGCCCCCACCCCTGATCACAACGTTTTTACCATTTACCTGGAATACCTTTGTATGCTGCTTATCAAAATCATTCATCCATGTTGTTATCTCACGAATTCCAAAACGAACCTTTTTTGCGTCTGTTGTTTTGCCCGATACCTCAAAACTGAGGTTCAGGTCATATAGATTCTGGGGTCCTACGGTATGGGGCCACCAGAGGCGTGGATTGGCTACCACAAGTTGGGGAAATTTCTCTGGTACAAAGCTCACCAGCTTCGTTTCCCCGGCTTCCATGATAACCTCCTGCGAAATGATGATGTTTTCAATAGTTCCTTTAAGAAAGCCTGTTACCTTCTTTGGTTCCGTATTCCGGACTTCCGCTGTGACAGTCAGTTTTGCCTGATCTGTCGAAGGGAGGTTAAGTTTTGTTACAATTTGAGGGTTCTCAATGGCTACAGCACCGGTGGCATGAATGGCAACGTCATACCATATTCCCATTCCCCTGTCGGGTGTTGTGGGGTTCCAGTCAACCCAGGTAATTGTAAGGTCCATTCCTTTTGGAGGAAATATTTCAAGAGCAAGACAATTATTTTGATCCGGTAAAGCCGCTTTAGAAATATCAAGATTAAAGAGACGATAAGCTCCTTCAATTGTTGTTGTATCGGCAATAAGTTTACCATTCAGCCAGATATTAGCTTTGTAGTTGATGCTGTGAAATTGCAGCCATGTATGCATTTTTTTATAATCGGCAGGAATTCTGAATTCTGTACGGTACCACCATGCAACTTTAAACGGACTGTCATCGGGCATTGTCTTTTTCGGATAAGGAATGATTCCCGGTAGGTTGTTGAAATTGGTTCCAAAGTACGGATCAGGATAAACTTTGTTTGCGACCAATGCAGCCAGTACTGTCGTAGGCACGGAAGTAGGATACCATCCATCGGTCTTGTAACCAACAGCCGAAATAGCTTTCGCATCCGATTTTATTTCTTTGGATGACTGAATTGCCCAATTATCCTTAAGCAGAAATTTCCCGCTCGCAGGCATTTGTGCCAGACTGTTAATGTTAAGCACGACCAATAAGGTGAATGTGAAGACTATAGGTGTTTTCATATCGCAGGATCTAGTGGTAAGTTAAAAAAACCGATTTGTAAGTAATAAAGTTAGTTAAATAATTTAACTGAAATTACCATAAATTAAATTCCTGCTATTTCTTTCTCTAATTTTTTTTGCATTCAGCTATTTGAATTAGGTTTATAATTATTAGGTTTATGGTTATTATCTTTATCATAAGTTATCGATATGAGTGACACCCATACTTCATCCCCCTCAGGTCCGGGTTTAAAACGTGTTCTCGGACTTTCATCTCTTGTTTTATATGGAATTATCCTGATTCAGCCTACCGCACCGATGCCATTATTCGGAGCTGCAGCGAGTCTTGCAAAAGGTCATGTAGTTACAACTATACTGATTGGTATGGTTGCCATGCTATTCACAGCTATCAGTTATGGACGTATGGCAAATGCTTATCCAAGTGCCGGGTCAGCATACACATATGTCAGCAGGGAAATCCATCCTTCACTCGGGTACTTTGTTGGCTGGGGTATGATTTTCGATTATGTAATGAATCCTATAATATGTGTGATCTGGATCAGTAAGGCTGCCATAAATTTAATTCCTGAAATACCTTTCGCAGTTTATGCTATTGCTTTTACATGCCTGTTTACCGGAATGAACCTACGCGGAATTGAATCAAGTTCACGTACAAACTCTATAATAGCAACTGGCCTGGGTGTTGTCATTATTCTTTTCCTGGGAGCTGCAGTCCGTTATCTTTTTTTAAATCCTCCGGCAAATGCAGGAGAATGGACCAGGCCTTTTTATGATCCTAAAACATTTTCATTTCCTTCAGTATCAGCTGGTGCATCACTTGCAGTACTTACTTATATTGGGTTTGATGGCATTTCAACTTTGTCGGAAGAGGTGCACAACCCCCGACGTAATATCCTTCTGGCCACAGTACTCGTATGTGTAATTACAGGGATACTTGCTTCGGTGCAGGTTTATGCCGCTCAGCTTGTTTGGCCCGGAACCAGTTTCCCGGATCAGGATACGGCTTTTTGTTATATAGCCGGCAAGGCAGGTGGTCAATGGCTATTCCATACAGTCAATATAGCTTTACTTGTGGCAACTATAGGGTCCGGGGCGGGAGCTCATCTTGGAGCCGGACGTCTGCTTTACGGAATGGGAAGAGACAATGCGATTCCCGGCAAGTTCTTTGCAAAAATAAATCCTAAGACACGAATTCCGTCAAACAATATAATTCTGATCGGGTTACTAATTCTTGGCGGGGTATTCCTAGTAAGCTATCCGTTAGGTGCTCAGTTACTTAACTTTGGGGCACTGGTTGCATTTATGGGCGTCAATGTATCTTCATTCATGCGTTATTTTGTACGAGGGGAACACAAAAGATTCACGCATTTTATTGTACCTGTTCTCGGATTTTCAATATGCCTCTATCTCTGGTTAAGCCTGGGAATTAAAGCCAAAATAGTTGGAATTAGCTGGCTTTCAGTTGGTCTTATATATGGAGCATATCGTACAAACTTCTTTAGAAAACCGCTTCAATTCGCAAAACTGGAAAGTATTGATGAAGTAGAAGAGACTAAAAAAATAGGAGACTAAGAGACGGGGAGACGGGGTGATTGGGGAGATCGGAAAAAGCGAAATTTGACGCTGTGTTACCCGGTGAGAACTCCGTGAAACCTGTGGTTAAAAGAATTAAGCAAATAGTATTATTTGATTTTTCCGAAATCGATATTCATTCCAACAAAGAACCTTCTTCCGGGAGAAGTGAAATCATAATTCTGAGGAATCACCACTCCGAATATATTGTCAACGCCAGTTGAGATCCGTAACCATTTATATTCCTGAGATATTGTAAGACGCCAGGAGCTGTAAGGCCTGTCATATCCTGTTGTTCCATCAGGATTCTGATATATCCTTTGACCCATCAATTGACAGTAAAGTTGTGCAGTGAAGGAATAATTCATTTTCCTGAAATTATAATCTGCCGATATATTACCGGAGTGTTTCGCTGTATTATACAATTGAAGGCCTGTCTCATTATCCAGCGCATGAACAAAACTATACCCGGCATTCAGCCAAACTCCCTTAAATACCTTCTGCTTGGATAATAAATCGATACCATTAACCGAGGCACTGGCAACATTCTCATACTGATATGTAGTCTCAACAGCATCGGGTAAACTTATTATGCGCTCGGTAATCATATCTGACAATAGGTTTCTATAAACAGTTACTGAAGTATTATTCCATGGCCTTGAAAACTCCATTGATCCTGAAATATATTTTGATGATTCAGGTTTTAATTGCGGATTGCCTATTACAAAAAATTCGCCAAAATGGTCGAAATAAAAGTATAATTGTTTCAGATCAGGGGACCGGAATCCTGTCCCTGCTGATGCTCTGAAATTCAGGAATCCCTGTTTAAACATTGCTGAGATTTTTGGAGCTGCATTAAATCCATAATTGCTGTGAGAACCCGTGCGAATACCTGCTATCAGTTCCCATCGTTCTCCAAAACGTATATCTTCCTGTAAATAAAACACTGCCTCCGAAGCATTTTTCGCCCCCCCTTCAACCCGTGTGGTGAAAAGACGTTCTATATTATATTCCAAACCTGCAATTAAATTGTTCTTATCTGAGAGATGAAAATTGCCCTGCGTCCTTAATGTCTGAATGAAATCGTAAGAAGCTGTATCTCTTTTATTGTTTAATTGTTCAAGAACAGTATAAGTGTTATATCGGTCGCGGTAATATGAAAAATCAATTGAGCTTTTGCTGAAATAGTATTGCCCTTTTAATCCTCCGCTCAGATCTGTATAAAGATCGTGCACAGGACGCGCGCTGACATTTCCACGTTCGAACTGATAATAAGTGAAATACGGAGTGAAAGATAATTTCGATGAAGGAGTTATCTCAAATTTCTGACTAATTTGATATGATGTGTATGGAGTCTGAGTCCAGTCATGCGGAGTTTCCGGAGTTACGTCATATCCATCTGTATGGTTGTAATTAATACTTGTCCTCGAACCGATTATTCCTTTTTTCAAGGCAATAGTGCCACCGGAATAAAGCTCATTATATTTTGAATACCGTGAATAGAATTTCGCATCAAATGGTTCATTAATCTTTTTTGTAATAATATTAATAACACCACCTATGGCATTGGATCCGTATAGTGACGATGAAGCCCCTTTGATTATCTCAATACGGTCGATATTTTCAAGATTGAGCATAGAATAATTAATATCACCGTCTACTTCACCTGCAATTCTTTCTCCATCGATAAGAAACAGCACATATTTCGCTTCCATTCCCTGAAGCGTGACTTTTATTAATGTTCCATTATGACTTACATTGAGACCAGGCACCATATTCTGCAATGCATCGGCCACATTTGTAATACCAAGTTCGAGCATCTTACGGGCACTGATAACCTGCGTAAGAACCGGAACATTTTTCAAAGTTTTTTCTGATTTTGTGCCTGTAATCACTACCTCGTTCAAGTCGATATTTGATTCGCTCAGGGAAAAATCTGCGTGGCTATCTTCATTGAGAATGTCAATAGATCTCTCCTGAGTCTCAAATCCCAGAAAAGATACATTCACTGTATAAGTCCCCGGCTTTATTTTGTTTATTTTGTAGAACCCCTTTTTGTCAGTTACCGTTCCGAAGGTTGTTCCGCCCAATGTAATTGTTGCACCTGTAACAGAACTGCTGTCATTTCCTGTAACATAACCGGATAAACTGACTCCCTGGGAAAAAAGAATTGAGGGAAAAAATAATAAAAAAATAAATAGCTTCAGAATTCTCACCATCTATTCAAGGTTTTTTGATCCGTCTGGCTGATATTTGTATTGAAACGTAACATAACCCGACAAATTTGTAGTACTGTAATAGCTTTTGAACCATACTTTCACATATTTACCCGTACCTGTTTTTACAATATATATATAATCGGTAGGTACTATCTGTGTTCCCTGAGTTGCGAACTCCAGGGAGAACCATGTATATAATGAGGGGTTAACAACATATGTGGCATATCCCTGTTGTACAGCTATACTGATTGAGGCATCCTGGGCGAAGGTTGTTGTATCAGGTACGACCTTTAGAGCATCAAACCCGGTTTGGCCTTTCTGATATGAATTTGCAGCACTTCCGGAACCACTACCCGATAAACCCCCATTTGTTTTGATCCGGTAACGCTGAAAAGCCAGATCCCATGCTGTTGAGCTGGTGGGATCGGCGATAGTTACTGTGTCATTACTGGCAAAGCTAAAGTATTTCCAGGTAGTTGAACCTGTGGAATTTATTTCAAATGTCTGAGCCTGGATCGGAGGATTGGAATTGTCTTTTTTACATGCGGATAATGACAAAACAATTATCGCTGACAGAAAAATAATTTTTTTCATAATTCTTACAATTTTATGATGCAAAAATAAAATCGCAAGATTATTGAAAATGGTAAAAATCAGGATTTTTGTGGTACAAATTTTCTGTGAATATCACGGAATCTTTTGGGAGTAAGACCCGTTTTATTTTTAAACACCTTATTGAAATAGGAATTATCTTCAAAATTCAGTTTGTAAGCAATCTCTGAAACTGATAGTTCAGATGATAACAGTAATTTTCTGGCTTCCTGCATCAGCCTGTTTTGTAATATCTTTTTTAGTCCACAGTTAAAATGTTTCTGGCAAATATCATTTATCTGGCTTTCAGAGATATTAAATGCCGAAGTATAAAACCCAAGATGCTGTTCCTGAATAAAGTAGGAATCTACAAGATGCGATAATGAGTGGATAAGAATGCTGTCGTTCATATTTGATTTTCCTGAATTTGCTTCATACAGTTCAGTAAGTTTTAACAGCATGATATTCAAATGTGAACGAAGAATAACAGCAGAATTATTTGAAGGCGTAGACAATTCGTATTCGTTTTTTATAGAATTTATTACGGAATTGATGGAGCAGGACTCATTGTCCGACAAGGCAACACACGGATTGCAGACATTAGTACCTGTCTGTGAAGTGTATGAAAATAAATTTAACAGACGGATAAAACTGAATTCTTCAACGTAAAAATCCTGACAAAAGAAAAAGATTATACCTTCTACACCTTTTAGGCCCTCAAATGAATGCATCTGATTCGGAGCAATAATGCATATAGTTTGCGGCTGTACAGCATAACTATCATTATTAATTACTAAACTGCCATTGCCTTTGGTAAATAAAAGAACCGAGTAAAAATCGTGGGCATGTTCCCTCCTGATAAAGCAATAGAGATTTAAGAACTTCACAAAACTATTAAAATAGATACCATGTACTTTAATATCCCTCAGGAAACTAAAATGATAAAGTGATTTTTCAATATTGTGATATGGATGCAAACCTGATCTCATCTGAAGTACAAACATACCAATAATATCAAGAGACAGCCAATAACTATAATAAATATCATATTTTATATGAAAATCAATTCTTTGCCCCTTACATGCAAAAAGTCCTTAAGAACCAGGATTGGTTTCTTACGGACTTACATTTTTATGTATCGATCCCTTAATGAAATTAAAACCAGCTTTTGGCTATTTACTATCCACTATCATTGGAAGGTTTTTACCATTTGTCATGAATATAACTTTAGCATTTGGGGATGCGGAAATAGCTTTAATCATTTCATATTGTAACAGCTTGTCACTCAGTCCTGTGCTCAATATTTTCTGATAATCTGCAATACCTTGTGCCTCAACCCTTTTTCTTTGAGCTTCCTGTGTTTCCTTTTGCAGTACGAAGGTCATCTTCTGTGCATCCTGTTCGGCATTTATTTTTGATTCAATAGAGGCTTTTACTGATGCAGGCAGTGTAATATTCCTTACTAAAAGTTGTTCAAGTAACAATCCACGATCTTTAAAATTTGCTTCAATTGTTGCAAATATCCTGGACTGAAACTCATCCCTTTTGGTAGAATACAATGCAACAGCATCATAATAGACAGCGTTGTCCCTGATCTTTGTTCTGCAAATCGGACGAACAAGAACATTCCGGTAATCGGTTCCAACCTCTCTAAGAATACGGGGCGCTTCCGCAGGGAGAACTTTGTACAAAACAGTAAGGTCGATCACTACTTCCAGTCCATCTGCCGATAAAACACGAATGGCATCATCCCCTTGTTTGGAACCTTCATCCTGTACTCCGGACATTGTATAATTTTCTGTTCTGACATCGAACATAACAACCTGTACTAATGGATTAATAATATTTAATCCGCTTTCAAGGATATTATTGTTCACTTTCCCGAACAGCTTTTGTACACCTACCTGTCCCGGTTCGACCTGAACAACACATGCAATAGACATTCCGATAAGAACGACAATTACTCCGGCTGTTTTTATCATAGATCTGTATTTGCGTAAAGTCGGTTCATCCGATTTGGAAGCAACAAACCCGATGATGATAATTACAATCCCTACTACTATTACTGTCATAATTTTGATGTTTTTAAATGTTATTTATAAAATTTTAAGGAAGTTATAAAGGTAATCAATTAATGATGCACACAGTAACAGAATTTAAAAAGGCACAGCTTAAAACTGTGCCTCTGTTTTACGTTTAAGCATTGACTGACTAATCCTATAACGTAAATGTATAAGTATACTTCAGCAGAATTGACCTGTTATTATACAGGGGCTGTCTCGGATTCTCAATATCCCTGTAAGTATTTCTTCCTTCATTGAATACAATATAAAAGTCATTGCCTTCACGCGGATTATACCTGAACCTGAAGTTGGTCATCACCGAGTTTTCAGCGCTGTTATATTGGATGAATGTGCTTAAAGACAGCTTTGTATTTATCATTACCAGGGCTTTAAATCCGGCAACACCGCCACTGAACGACTGGTTACGATTTTTAAAGCTCAGAAAGTTATGCTCATATTTCAGACCCAGTTGCAGGCTTGAGCCAACATTCCATGAAGGTTCAGTACCTACAGTGAAACGTGAACCATCGTAGAAGGATCCAGCGAAAACATCAACTCCAAGAACAAATTTATTTGTCCGGGGTGAATTCAGATGAGTTTCTAACTGGTTGAACCCGTATTTTCCTGCAGAGACATATGCGTCTTTAGAAAAGCTGAATGTATCAGCCACATTTTCAAACAAATGACTTATTGATAACATACCACTGTAGCCCGATTTAAAACTTAAATCATACATGATTCCGGTTTGGAACGATTGAGCAGAATTGTTGGCATTATCAAAATAACTTATAGCATTAATTCCAATCTGGTGACTCTGAAGTGGAGAAGCTTCCCCGGGAATCCAACCATAACCGAAACCTCCATAGTAATGAGTATAATTATTTCGGGCAAAGAAACCGACGCCTGGATTGAAATCTTTTCCGCTCCTTGCATACGTAAAATTATAGTTTAATCCTTTTTGGGTGAATCTGTCCCAACTTAAGAATATTTCAGAAGGATCAAGAGAGAGTATCTTATTAGGTGAAGATTGATCCAATACCTGTGCCAGTTTAATATTAAAATAGTCATTATCAGATATTTTAAATATCCCATCCATTCCATATACATTATTGTAAGAGCCATCAGTTCCAACCCTGGATGTAAGTATTCCGCCAACATAGCTGTTCTCATTTATCACCTGCCGCCTTAGACGCAATATTCCAAAATTTTCCGAGCTAAGAGCATTACTCTCACCTTCTCCCTGGTTAACTGCATGTGTCTGCATATCGAGAAAGCCTATATCCCATTTCCCGATCATACCTGTAACACGTGCACCTCCATAAATTGGAACCTGTTCGCCCGCATTAAGGCCTATTCTTCGGCTATAGAATAAACTGCTCCCAGGTTCAAAATCGAAGGTAAATACACTGGATCGTTCCTGGAAAAATGTTCTTTTTTCAGGAAAAAAGAGAGAGAACCTGGTAAGATTGATCTGTTCATCGTCCGCTTCCACTTGTGCGAAATCGGTATTAATTGTCAGATCCATGGTCAGATTATTTGTAAGACCATACTTTATATCCAGCCCTGCATTGAGTTTCGGGCTTTTCTTAAGATCATATGAGGTTGCTGCATCATTTAATGTATAATCTTTCTGGTATCCTCCTATGACATAAGGGGCTATATAAAAAGGTTTTTTAGATTTAAGTCCGTCAAAAGTAATCTCTTGTGCTTTAGATGGTCTGTAAGCACTCGATTCCCCCCAGTTTGGAGGGATTGCAGGAAATACATCAACTTCATTCTTATGGGCTAATTTTCGTATACAGATAAAACCCATTACAATCTTACCGTCATTTTCCTTAAACCTCATACTTGAAAACGGAATTCGCATTTCAGCAAACCAGCCTTCATTATTCTTTGATGTTTTTACATCCCAGAAAGTGTTCCAGCTCATATTAAACGGCCCCTGGGTTGGATCATCCATACCCATAGCGTCCTTGGAAATAGTAAAATCGCTTCTCAATCCAGTGGGGGTAGTAGCAAAGCCAAGTCCGTTCTCCTTATCATTAAAGGAGTCGAAGATCAACATTAACTCCTCGCTGGCAACTTCAGATTCATCACGTTTTTTGGATGAGATAAGCATCTTTGAAGAATTAGAGTCATATAACCTTGCTCCAACATATAAATATGTATTGTCATAGCATAACCTTACCTCGCTTTTCTCTGTAGGTTGATTACCAAATGTTGGTGTATGCATAACCATTTG
>Ga0209747_1001126_pt1 | contig 14447 bp, 11 predicted proteins | sample BarGraNGADG00311_FD_184498 | JGI IMG/M metagenome (GOLD analysis project Ga0209747, IMG submission 184498) | Arctic peat soil microbial communities from Barrow, Alaska - Barrow Graham LP Ref core NGADG0011-311 (SPAdes) (version 2) | ecosystem: Environmental > Terrestrial > Soil > Wetlands > Peat... | reverse complement strand
CCCATTCCAGGACGGTGTCCCACGGGCGGGACCAGCTGATGCGTGCCGCCGCCTCGGCCGCCCAGAACGCCTCGGGATCCCGCTCGGCGCGTTCGTACAACTCCGGCGTTGCGTTGGCCTGCGCAGCAAAGGCGGGCGCCGGGGCCACCTCTCGCACCTCGGAGAACAGCGCCTCGATCTCGGGCTGACTCGGGCTCATGCATGCGCCTCCGAAATCACCGACACGTCATCGCGGCCGTTCCCGTCGCGCCTGCCGCCTCGGGGTGCCGACGCTGGCTGGCGGAACGCCGAAAGACTAGCCGGTCCTCCCGCCTTGTCAATACATGCGCACATGTGAATGTGCATGTCTCGCCAGCCGGGCCCGGCGTTCCGCGCGATGCGCCGACGTCGACCTACCCCGAGTCCCGGGCGGCGAGGGCGTGGAGTGCCCCGGCGAGCGCGATCCGGGCCACGTCGAGGTTGCGTTCGGCGAGCTCGGGCGACTCCCGGGGCGCGAGCGCCGGCGGATCGATCCATGAATCGGGCGGCGGACCCTGGCGATGCTTCGCCGCGTCGGCGGCCCAGCGGGATCGCCACGCCTCGGGAGTAGCGGACGGGACGTCCCGATGGGCCTGTGCCAGCCAGACCAGCCCCCAGGCGCGCGGAACGACGCGATAGACGTCATATCCCCCGCCGCCGGTCGCCAGCCAGCGCCCGCCCGTGTGCTCGTGAGCGAGCCCGTCGAGCAGCAGGGCGGCGCGGGACATCGCGCCCGTGCCCAGGGACAGGTGCGCCAGCGGATCCAGGAGGTGGCTGTCGCAGCCGTGCTGGCTGACCAGGATCGTCGGCCTGAATGCGGCGGCGAGCGGAGCGAGCAGCATCTCGAGCGCCTCGAGCCAGGACGCGTCGGCCGTGCCGGGCTCGAGGGGCACGTTGACGGCGGTACCGTGCGCCTGGGGGCCGCCCCGGTCGTCGACGAAGCCGGTCCCCGGGAACAACGAATGGCCTGTCTCGTGGAGCGAGACGGTCAGGACGTTTGGGTCGTTCCAGAAGATCGCCTCGACGCCGTCGCCATGGTGGACGTCGAGGTCGACGTACAGCACCCGATGGCCGGCGTCCCGGGCGCGGCCGATGGCAAGCGCAACGTCGTTGTAGATGCAGAACCCGCTGGCGCGACCGGGCATCGCATGGTGGAGACCGCCGCCCGGATGGAAGACGTGGGGCTCCTCCCCGCCCAGGATCCGCTCCATCGCGGCGAGCGACCCGCCTGCGACTGCGGCCGCCGCTTCGTGCATGCCGTAGAAGGGCGGATCGTCCCCCCACGATGCGAAACCCGCCTGCGGGCCGACGTCGGGGTACTCGGACAGCATCCGCACCGTCGCCACGTAGTCCTGGTCGTGCACGCGCTCGAGCTGGGCGTCCGGGACCGCCGCCGGGGCGAGGATGCGGTCGGCGCCGAGCGCACGCAGGAGGTCGATCCCGGGGCCGAACCGCCGTGGCGTGAGCGGGTGGTGGCTCCCGAAGTCGTAGTGGAGAGACGCTGCGCCGTAGACCACCAGGGGCTGGGCGCGTTCCGCGTTCGCGTGGTGCACGGGCGCTCGGTTTCGCTCCTTCGCCGGCAATGCGGACCGGGGTCAACCACCGCGACCGGATTGCCCTCGACCGACGTCACGAAACTATAGCGAGATGGGTCGCGCTGCCCGAGAATGGCAGGTAACGCCATGAGCACCGCGACTTCACGGGACCGCGCGCGCGACACGATCCTCCGGGACGGGTCGGCGATCCGGATTCGCCAGGCGCGCCCGGACGACGAACCCGGCCTCGTGACCTTCCTCAGGGGGCTCGCCCCCGAGTCGCGCCGCATGCGCTTCGCGGGCCTTGTCTCCGACCTCGAGGGCCAGGCGCACCGGTGGGCCGCTCCCGCCGACCCGACAGGCTGCTCGCTCGTGGCCGAGACCGGGATCGCCGACCGGATCATCGCGCACGCCAGCTACGACCGGATCGGGCCGGACTCGGCGGAGGTCGCGTTCATCGTGGCCGACGAACTGCAGGGCCGCGGCATCGCGACGCTGCTGCTCGAGGAGCTCGCCGAGCGGGCGCAGGAGGCGGGCATCTCCACGTTCTCCGCCGACGTCCTGGCCGAGAACGGCCGCATGCTCCGGGTCTTCCACGAGAGCGGCTTCCCGACCCGCCTGCGAGCCGAGCCGGGGGCCGTCCTCGTCGAGTTCCCGACCGCGCTCACGGGCCCGGCGCGCGAGCGTTTCGAGCGCCGCGAGCAGATCGCGGCCTCCGCGGCGGTTCACGGCCTGCTCTACCCGACTTCCGTCGCCGTGATCGGGGCCTCGCGGCGCCGCGGGACGATCGGCGGGGAGCTGTTCCACAACCTCCTGAGCGGCGCCTTCACCGGGCCGGTCTATCCCGTCAACCCCAACGCGGACGTCGTCCAGTCGGTGGCGGCCTACCGCGCGATCGGCGACATCCCGGGCCCCGTGGACCTCGCGGTGCTCGTGGTCCCGGCGACCTCGGCCGTGGACGTCGCCCGGGCCTGCGCGGCCAAGGGCGTCAAGACGATCGTCGTCGTCTCGCCCGGGTTCGCGGAGATCGGCGGGGAGGGCGTCACGCGGCAGCGGGAGCTGCTGGCCGTCTGTCGCCAGGCCGGGATGCGCCTCGTCGGGCCGAACTGCATGGGCGTCATCAACCTCGCGCCGTCGGTGAGCATGAACGCGACGTTCTCGCCGACGGCGCCGATCGGCGGCCGGGTCGGCTTCCTGTCCCAGAGCGGCGCCCTCGGCCTGGCCATCATCGAGCACGCGAACCGCCTGGGCCTCGGCCTCTCCAGCTTCATCTCGATCGGCAACAAGGCCGACCTCTCGGGTAACGACTTCCTCCAGTACTGGGAAGACGACCCGGCCAGCGCGGTCCTTGCCCTCTACCTCGAATCGGTGGGAAACCCGCGGAAGTTCGCCCGGATCGCCCGCCGCGTCGGCCGCACCAAGCCGATCATCGCCGTCAAGAGCGGCCGGTCGGCCGCCGGGGCGCGGGCGACGTCCTCGCACACCGGGGCGCTGATCGGCGCGTCGGACGTGACCGTCGAGGCCCTCTTCCACCAGGCCGGCGTGGTCCGAACCGACACGCTCGGCGAGTTCTTCGACGTGGCCTCCCTGCTCGCGAACCAGCCGCTTCCCGCCGGGCGTCGGGTCGCGATCCTCACGAACGGCGGCGGCCCGGGGATCCTGGCCGCTGATGCCTGCGACGCGGACGGCCTCATCGTACCGGCACTGCCCGCCGAGGTCCGGGACGCGCTCGCGGAGTTCCTGCCCGCCGAGGCGGCCCTCGGCAATCCCGTGGACACGATCGAAGGGACGCCGGACGCGTTTCGCCGCGCCATCGGGGTCCTCGCCGGCTGGGAGGGGATCGACGCGATCATCGTCCTGTTCGTCCCCCCGCTCGTCACGAAGACCGAGGACGTGGCGGCCGCGATCCGCGACGCCGTGCTCGAGCTCCCGCGGCCGGTCCCCGTGCTCACCGTGTTCATGTCGGCCGAAGGGGGGCCGTACGCCCTTCGCGACGGCCCCGTCAAGGTGCCGGCGTACAGCTACCCGGAGGAGGCGGCCCGGGCGCTCGCCCACGCCGTTCGCTACGCCGAATGGCGGGCGGCGCCGCTCGGCAGCGTTCCTCACTTCGACGACCTCCGCGAGGACCAGGCGGCGGCGGCGCTGGCCGCCGCCCTGGCGCAGATCGACCCGGGCGCACCGGACGCGGGAGGGACGCTGGCCGGCTCGTCCATCGCAGGCGCCCCGGGGGACGGCCGCTCGCGCTGGCTGCGACCGGATGAGGTCGCCCGCCTGTTGGAGTGCTACGGGATCCCCACCGCACGCTGGCGTCTCGTGGAGACGGCCGAGGACGCGGGACGGGCCGCGGACGAGATCGGCGGCCCGGTCGCCCTCAAGGCCGTTGCGACCGGGATCGTCCACAAGGCCGAGGCACGCGCCGTGATGCTCTCCCTCGAGGGAGCTGCCGCGGTCCAGGAGGCCGCGCGCGGCATGGCGGCCACGCTCGCCGCCGCCGGGCACCCGGTCGAGCGCTTCTTCGTCCAGCAGATGGTGGCGGGCGGCGTGGAGATGCTCGTCGGCGTCGTTCACGACCGGCTGTTCGGGCCGGTCATCGCATGCGGCGCAGGCGGCGCCGAGGTCGAGCTGCTCCGGGACGTCGCCGTGCGCATCACGCCACTGACCGATCGGGACGCGAGCGAGATGATCCGGTCGCTCGCCACGTTCCCGCTTCTCGACGGCTATCGAAGCGCGCCGCGCGCCGACGTTGGCGCCCTCGAGGAGACGCTCCTCCGCGTCAGCGCGATGGTCGAGGCGCACCCCGAGGTCGTGGAGATGGACTGCAGCCCGCTGATGGTGCTGGAGCAGGGTGCCGTCGTGATCGACGCGAAGATCCGGATCGAGCTGCCGCTGCCTCGCTGAGCCCTACCGGCGATCGCGCTGAGCGTCGCCGGTCCGCCCGGGGAGGCCGCAACCGTTGGCGGGTTCGTCAGCGCGAGCGGTCGAGCGCGCGGACGATGATCGCGAGCCCGATGAGGATGATGAGCAGCGGCCCGACCGGGATGTCGACGCCGTAGACGCTCCCGATGCCGGACAGGAGAGCGACCGTCCCGAGGATCACCGTGAACCCGCTGGTCCGGATGCCGAGCGCGAGGCGGACGGCGTTCAGGCCCAGCATGATCACGCCGGCGCCGATGAGCCAGGTGCCCTCCTTCACCGACGGGAGCAGCGCAAAGCCGCCCAGCATGATCAGGAAGAGGCCCCAGCTGATGGTCTCGAGGCGACCGTTCAGCTCGCGCTTCGCCGGAGTCATGCCGCTGGTCACGTGGGTCCTCCGTACGTTGAGACTCGCGGCGAGGATAGCGTGCCGGGAGCCTCCCGTGGGCGGCGTCAGGCAGGGTCCGCCAGGAGCGACCGGAGCCCCTCCATCGGCAGCCCGGCCCCCAGGCCCAGCGCGAGCGCGACGCGCGCCTGGATTGGCGTGAGCGAGCCCGCCATGAGGATGCCCGCGCGCTGCCACGTGGTGCCGCCCCCCGGAAACGCGTAGAACGGACCGACGGGACCGGCGCCCGTCCGGCTCGCGAGGGCAACCGGGATTCCGGCGGACATCGCGTCCACGGCCGCGCGCAGGAGATCCGGGTGCGTGTTGCCGGACCCGGTTGCTGCGACCACCACGGCGCGCACCCCGGCGGCGACCGCTCGATCGAGGGCGCGGCCGTCGGTCTCCAGGGCGGCGGTAACGATCTCGACGGGGCCACCCGGCGCGGCCGGCACGGGGTCGACGTGGCGTCGGGGTCCTCGCGCCCTGAGGGAGACGCGCCGCTCCCCTGCCCGACCGAGCGGTCGGCCGGCACGACTCGCGAAGGCATCGACCGCGGTGCTGTGGCGCTTGGCCACGTCGTCGGCCGCGATGACCCGCCCGGCGAGAACCACGAGCACGCCGGCACCCCGGGCCGCCGGGTGGACCGCGACCCGGACGGCGCCGCGCAGGTTTGCCGGACCATCCCAGCCGGCATCGCTGGCGTTACGCATCGCGCCCGTCACGACGACCGGCCGTGGGTCCCCGTGACAGAGGTCCCAGGCGAAGGCCGTCTCTTCCAGCGTGTCGGTCCCCTGGACCACCACCACGCCGGCGACGCGGGGATCCGCGAGGGCCGCCTCGATCGCGGCGCCGATCGCGAGGATGTCCGCGAACGAGAAGTGGCTGGCGGGGGTCCGCCCGCGATCGATCGCGAAGATCTCCGCAATCGCCTCGACGCCGGGGGCAAGGGCCAGCAGGTCGGAGCCCCCGAGCACCGGGACGGCCCCGCCCGCCGCGGAATCGAAGCGCATGCTGATCGTCCCGCCGGTGAAGATCATCGCGACCCGTGGGATCGCCGTCCTCGTCCGGCTCATGGCTCGTCGGGCGAGGGGCCGGGAACCTGGATGTCGTCGTCCGGCGTGGCCCGCGGCATCCGTGGGGGGCGTCCCCGCATGACGATCGAGCCGACGCCGCTCAGGCCGACCAGTCCGGCGGCCGCCAAAAGCACGGGCGCGGGGCCGAACGCATCCGAGACGGGACCGACGATGATGATCGGCAGGAAGCTCGCGATCGAGACCAGCGTGTTCAGGATCCCGAACACCCTGCCGCGGACGTCCTCCGGGATCACCTCCTGGAGCTCCGTCTGGGCAGGGATCGCAATCGTCGCGTACGCGATCCCGGCGATGAAGGCGATCGTCACCACGACGGCGAGCACCGAGACGAGGGCCGATGCGTCCACGACCGGCTGGGCCGCGCTGACGCGCTGGAGCAGCTGGCTGATCGGGTTCGCGATCGTGATGAGGACGAGGCAGACCCCCAGCGTGACCAGCCCGATCTCGATGACCCGCCGGCGCGGGATCATGCTGCGGATCGCGTTCACGAGGAGGACCCCGGCGACGACGCCGAACCCCAGCGGCAGGACGACGACCACGAAGTCCTTCGACGTGAGGTCCAAGACGTGGACCGCGAACCCGGGCCCGAGCGCGCCGAGGACCCCGACGATCGATGCCGCCACTCCCAGGTAGGTCAGCGCCCACGAGACGGTCGGGTTCGCCCGCACGTAGAGGATCCCTTCGCGGAACTGGCCGAACACTGAGCTCACCGCCACCCCGGCGTCGTGAAGCGTGGCGTGACCGGCAGGCAGGGGCAGCGGCGGCGCAGGCGCCAGGGTCCAGCAGAGGACCGCCGAGGCCAGGTACAGGACCGCCACCACGCCGATCAGGATCGTCGGGCCCGCGATCGAGACCACGAGCGGCCCGAGCAGCGTGTAGCCGATCGCGAATGCCGCGTTGAGCGTAAGCGTGAAGATGCCGTTCGCCGCCGTCAGCTGGCTTCGGGGGACGACCCGCGGGATCACGCTGAGCTCAGCCGGGGCGAAGAAGGTGGTCGCGATGGAGACCATCAGGTTCAGCAGGAGGATGACGCCGACGTTCGTGCCCACGAACGCGAGGAGGAAGAAGAGGACCGCGCGGACGAGACTCGTCGCGACGAGCACGAGGCGACGATCGAAGCGGTCCACGTAGACGCCGGCGACCGCGCCGAAGATGACGGCAGGCGCCAGGAAGCTGATCAGCAGGATGGAGACCGCGCTGTTCGAGCCCGAGGCGGTGAAGACGAGGACGGTCAGGCCGTAGAGGACCATGTTGCCGCCCACCTGCGTCGCGACCTGCGAGAGCCACAGGATCAGGAACGGGCGGTTCCGGAAGACGGCGAGCGCCGACGCGGGTGCCTCGGTCGTGCCCGGGAGCTCGATCACGATCCGCCGTCCTCGGCTCCGCGGACGATGAATGCCGCCAGGCGGCGCTCGACCTGGCGGCGCTCGAGGAGGATGCGCCGGCCGCACGTGGCGCAGCGCAGCCCCAGGTCGGCTCCCAGGCGGTCGACGTCCCACGTTCGGCCCCCGCACGGGTGCGGTCGGCGGAGCTCGATCCGATCACCGAGACGGAACGGGATGGGCGGGGTCATGGCGTGCGGGTCACGTGCATCGGCCGCGAGGGTAGCACCCGCCGGACTCCGGGCGCCCGGCCGCCGGACGGGGCGGCCGTTTCCCGCGGCCCGGACGTCGGACTGCTGGACCCGGGGTCCCGACTCAGAGGCGGGGCTTGGCCACCCGCGGCGTGAGGTCGCGCGCCGTGGCCGGGACCTGGAGCCGGTCCGCCGGCGTGACCTCGATCGCGAGGCCCTGGTTCGTCGCCATCTCCTGCGCCACGAGCCCCCCGGCCCGGGTGAGCGTCCCGGTCATCGTGGCCGCGTTGCCGATCGCGACGACCTCGACCGGGTCGGAAAGCGGCGTGTCCTCCACGGAGAGCGATCCGGGAACGCCGCCGGCGATCGTCGCCGGCACGACACGCACGCCGCCGACGGCGATCGCCTCCGCGCCCGCATTGCGCAGCTCGTTGACAAGGTCCTCGAGGACGACGGCCGTGACCGGTCCGCGCAGCACCACGCGCACGCCCTGCCCCACGGCCGCGTCCACTCCCGACCAGATCCGAACCCGGACCAGGTCGGCACGGAGCTGGCCGGCCGACGTGTCGCCGCGCGCCTGCGCCGCCGCGATCGAATCGAGCTGGCGGCCGAGATCGGCCACCTCGCCGCGAAGCTGGTCGTTGCGCGTGTTCAGGTTCGCGACGAGCAGCGTCAGGTCCTGCGCCGACCGGTCCTCCAGCCCGGTCCCGCCGGCCTGGCTGCGGACCTGTGTGACGACGAGGAAGCCGAGCACGAGGGCGACGACGGCGAGCGCGACCTGGCTGCTGCGGCTGTGCATCTACGGATTCGCCGAGGGCGCCGAGGAGGCCGGGGGCTGGGCGTAGCGGATCGTCACGGAGCCCGCGTAGGCTGGGACCAGGAGACTGGCCGGCTGCGCGATCGCAAGCCGGATCCCGTTCTGGCCCGCGCGCGACGCGACGAAATCGACCCAGCTCGCGGATTCCGCCAGCTGCGCGTACATGTCTGCCGGGCCCACCGCCTTCACCTGGTACGGCGGCGCGACGTAGGCGGAGTTGACGAGCAGCGAACCGCCGATGTCGATGATCGAGGTCGCCGACACGACGCGCTCGTCGTTCACGGCCACGGCCTCCGCGCCCGCCAGCCAGAGCTCCTCGACGACGGTGCGGACATCCCGCCCCGTGACCAGCAGGTCGGCGCTCCCGGCCGCCTGGGACACCTGCGGGGCGTCTTCGAGCTGGACGACCAGGCCGTTGCCCTCGAGGGCGGTCAGGCCGGCCGACAGCCGCGCCTGGAAGAGGGCGTCGTTGAGCTGCGTGGCGATCGCGCCGCTGCCCTGCGTGGCGACCTCTGCGGAGGCGATCCGGCTGCGCAGGTCCAGGATCTGCGCCTGGAGGGACTTCTGCTGCGCCTGGAGTCCGAGCGCCGTCTCGATGAGCGGAGCACGCTCCTGCGACGTGTACCGAACCCGGGGCGTCTCCGACCGGACCTGGGCCGCGATGAGGAACCCGAGCGACACGAGCGCCAGGAAGAGGGTGATCTCCCAGGTGGGGATCGACCGCAACCGGCCCGCGACGCCGCTCATGGGGCCTGCGTCGGTGGGTCCAGGTCCCCGAGGCCCGTGTCGGGAGCTTCGCTGATGCGCATGTCGCGCAGGGTCGCGGCTCGCATAGTGCGCCTGCGGCGGAGGTACCCAAGCACGCCGCCGATGCCAAGCCCCGCGGCCGCGATCACGAGGAGGATCGGCCCGGCGGGTGCGCCGTCACCGGTCGTCGAGCTCCCGTTCGCGCCAGCGGGCGAAGCCGCGACCCCGGAGGCCGATGCCCCGGGCGTCAAGGACGGCGACGGTGATGCCGACGAGCCGGAATCGGGAGGCGCCGAGACAGCCGCGCCGCTCCAGCCGGGCGGCAGCGGTCCGGTCGGCGCGGGCTGGGGCCCATACCGGCGAGGGGCCGTCGCTCCGAGGGCGGCAAGCCAGGCCGCCTCGAACCCGGGCACGTCCAGGCCGATGGCCGCCTTGAACGCCTCGTCGTCCGTGCGGCCCGCCGCATACGAGCGGATCAGCGAGACGAGGCGCGCCTTGCCGTACGTGCGGACGAAATAGTCGACGGCCGACACGCTCTCCCCGTAGGCGAGGAGGAACCCGTCCGCCGTCGTGGGGAACTGGCCGTCCAGCGCGGCGAGCGAGAGGAGCGTGCCCCCGCCGATCGCCCCCTCGACGGCGGCGCGCCATGACGTCGTGTAGCCCTCGGAGAGGTAGACCGCCAGCCCCTCATTGAGCCAGCGCGGCGGGAAGTGATAGGGGTTGTGGACGGCAGTGTCGAAGACCAGGTGGGTCAGCTCGTGCGGGATGACGACACCGACCCACGGGTCGTTGACGGCGCTCGGCTCGATGAGCGCGAACAGCGTTCGGATGTCCGCGTGCGCCTCGCCGCCGACGTTCTCGCGCGTGCCGGGACCCAGCGCGTCGTAGAAAGGCGCCTGTGCCGCGTAGACGTAGAAGTCGATCGGCTGCGTCTCCTTCACGCCCAGCAGGTCTGCCGCCTGCTGCACCCCCTTCTCCCCCACCGCGAGGGCACGCCGCGCGAACGCCTCGTTGCCCTGGTACCAGTGGATCCGAACCAGGGGGCCGGTCAGCGTCTGCCAGGTGAACCGGGTGTCCTCGTAGAGCACGCTGACCGGCGGGCCTTCCACCGGGTCGCCAACCGTCGGCGTGATGCGCCAGCGCGCAACGAGCGGCGTGTTCGGCACCAGGTGGCCGTCCGTCGCCACCGACCAGCCGCCCCGCAGCGTGAGCGCGCCGCTGCCGGACGGGACCGGGACCTCGTGTACGAGCGGCCCGAGCGCGGTCGGGAACGTGATCAACAGCTCGGCCCGCCTGATCGTCCCGCCGACGGTCACCGGCTGTACGAACGTGACGCTGGTGCCGAACGTCGCTGTCGCCGACGGCGTGCCGAAGGTGACGTCCGCGGCCCGCACGCCGGGGGCTGCGAGACCCATGGCGATACCGAGGGCGGCAACGAGCGCAAGGAGGGAGCGCATCGAGCGCGGCGGGCGCGGCAGCGTCATGGCGTCCCCGGAGCCCACGCCATCCCGGCGATCCGCAGGATGCCCAGGCCGTTCGTCTGAGCACCGAGGAGCCCGGTCCGGCTCAGGGCGTAGCTGGTGCTGTAGGCGGCGGGCACCACGGGCGCCTCGTCGCGGACGATGGCCTCGGCCTGGTCGTACGCCGCGCGCACGGTCGACGGATCCTGGCTCGCGGCCGCGCGGGCGATCGCGTCGTCGAAAGCCGCGGATGTCCAGCCGCCGTAGTTGTTCGGCTGGCCGCCGCCGAGCAGGATCCCCAGAAAATCGTACGGCGACGGGTAGTCGGCGACCCAGCCGAGCGCCCAGAAGCGCGGCCCATCGGCACTGCCGAGGCGGGTGAAGAAGTCGGTGAAGTCGAGCGACTCGTAGCGCACGGTGATCCCGAGGTTCGCGTGGAGCTGGTCGAGGATCCCGGCGTCGTAGGCGGCCCCCGCGTCCACCAGCGTGATCACCGGGAACGCGGCCGGGTCGGCGTAGCCTGCGTCCGCGAGGAGCCGCTTCGCCGCCGCCGGGTCGAACGTCGGCAGGAAGTCCGCATCGCTGCGGCCGGGGATGCCGGGCGGGACCATCCCGGTCGCCGGCAGGGCGTCGCTGCCGTCGGCGAGGCGCACGACGCGTCGCCAGTCCACCGCCTCCGCGAAGGCGCGCCTGACCCGCGGGTCGTTGAACGGCGCCCGGCGCGTGTCGAACCCGAAGTAGGTCACGGCGAGGTCGGCCGAGGAGCGCAGCTGCGGCCCAAGCGTCCGGTCGAACCCGATCCAGGATGCGTCCTCGGGTCCGACCGGGGTCCAGTCCAGGGTCCCCGCCCCGAAGACGTCAACCGGGGACTTCCCGCCGAGGTCCGTGACCAGCGTCACGCGGGTGAGCGATGGCGCGCCCGCCCAGTAGTGATCGTTCGCCGTCAGCTGGAGCTCTGTCGAGGTCTGCCCCGAGAGGACGTAGGCACCCGATGCCACGAAACCGGCTCCCGCCCCGAGACCCGCTCCTCCGTGCACGACCCCGGGTGGGACCACCGCCAACGATGGGCTGGCCGCGATCGCCGGGAAGTCACCGGCCGGGCGCGTCAGCTGCACCTCGAAGACACGCCCGTTCGCATGAAGGCCGACGGAAGTCGGGTCGGGCGATGCTCCGGTGGCGTACGCGCGCGCACCGACCACGTCGTACAGGAGCGCCGCGAGCGGCGATGGAGCGGCCGGGTCCAGGACGCGGAGCCAGCTCCGCACGACGTCCTCGGCGCTGATCGGCGTCCCATCCGAGAACGTGAGCCCATCGCGGAGCGTGAAATCGACGGTCCGGTTGCCGTCCTTGAAGGCCCAGCTCGCGGCGAGCGCCGGGCGCGGCGCGAGGCTGCCGTCGATCGCCGTGAGCCCCTCGAAGAGCTGGGCAATCACCGCCGCGCTCCCTGCATCGCCGGCCGCGGCGGGATCGATGGTGGCCGGCGCCGACATGGCGATTCGCGTCTCGCGGTCGGCGCCCTGGACCCGGCCGCCAGGTGCGAGCGGCAGCATGCCGGCAAGCGCAACGAGCGCGACGACGCCGAGGATCGCGGCGCGACGGGACGGGCGGATCCGGCCTGTTCGGCCGAGCAGGGAAACCATCGCGCGGAGTATAGGTCCGCCCGCGGCGGGCCCGGCCGACCGACGCGGGGACGGTCCGCGGGCAGCAAAAGAGGCCTTCGCGTCAGACACCGCCGGGGGAACGCTGCTCGTCGCGAGAGGCCTCTGCCCGTCTAACGATCCGGACGACGATTCGTTAGGCGCGGCCCTCGGGGACCCGCGCGACCCTGCCGCGGCCGCCAGCCGTCGAACGCCTCACCCGCCCGCGTCACGCTGGCGCCGCGCCTCGTAGAAGAGGATCGCGGCGGCGGCCGCCACGTTCAGGGAGTCGGCGCGACCGCGCATCGGCAGGCGCACCGCCATCACATCGCTTCCGGACCATTCGGCCGTGAGGCCGTGCGCCTCGCTGCCGAGGACCAGCGCGACCGGGCCCGTCAGGTCGACCTCGGTGTATGGCACGCTCCCGTCCACGCGTGCCGCCACGACCCGCAGGCCCTTCGCCCGGAGCCATCCCAGGACATCCGCGGTGGTCGCGACGGCGAGGGCGAGCGTGAAGACGGTCCCGAGGGACGCCCGCACCGCGTTCGGGTTCCAGGGATCCACCGAGCCCACCGAGCCAACCGCTGCGATCATCGCATCCAGCCCGGCGCCGTCCGCGCTCCGGCAGACCGCGCCGAGGTTGCCCGGCTTCTCCACGTCCTCCAGGATCCCGACAAGCGGCGCCGACGCCGGCAGGCGCAGGCTCACGAGGGATGTGTCGGGGGCGGTCGCGACGGCGACGATCCCGCTCGCGCGCTCGCCGTATGCCAGCAGGCCGAGCAGCTTCGCGGCCACGGGCACGAGCGGTACGCCGAGCGCCGCCATGCGCTGCGCGACTGCCGCCACGTCGGCCTCACCGGAGCCCTCGGCCGCCACGAACGCCTCGACGAGCGTGACCCCCCCGTCGAGCGCGCGAGCCACCTCGCGGGCCCCGTCGACGAGGAGCAGGCCGGTCCGGATGCGGGCGCGCCGATCGCGCAGGGCCGCCGCGGCGCGGAGCCGGGGGTTGGCAGCGCTCGTCAGGACCGGGCGTACGGGGCGACCCTCCGTCATGCGGTCCACCGGATCGCGTAGCCCGCGGGCAGCTGACGGCCGTCGGGGCGACGCATGCCGAGCGCGACGACCTCGGCGCGGCTCGCGATCGGGGACCCGAATGCGCCGGCGATCCGGGCACGCAGCTCGACGACCTCGAGCCCGGCCGTGTGCGCGGTCAGGACGAAGAACGCCGGTGCCGGGCCTGTGAGCGCGGCGCAACCCGAGAGCAGCTCCCCGAGATCCGTCTGAAGGTGCCACGCAGTGCCCCTGTGGGGCGCGTGTCCATAGGTCGGCGGATCCAGCACCACGGCGTCGTACCGACGGCCCCGGCGCGCCTCCCGGGCCACGAACGCCCGGGCGTCCTCCACGATCCACCGGACCGGCGCGTCGGCGAGTCCCGCTCCAGATGCGTTGCGCCGGGCCCATGCAACCGCGGGCCGCGAAGCGTCCACGTGCGTGACACGCGCTCCGGCCCGCGCGAGCCCGAGCGTGACGAGCCCCGTGTAGGCAAACAGGTTGAGCACGTCCACCGGCCGTGCAAGCCGTGTCCCGATCTCCCGGGCGTGTCCCTCGGCCCACGCCGCGGGCTCCGCGTGCTCGGGAAAGAGGCCGACCTGGCCCGCGGGCGTGGGACGCAGCTCCAGGCGGAGACCGTCGATCACGACCTCCCATCTCGAGGGCAGCGCGTCCGCCGCGTCCCAGCCGGCGAGGTCGTCGGCTCCCGCCGCGCGGCCGAACCGAGCGGCCGCCCCCGCCCACGCGCCGGGATCGAGGAGCGGGATGTCGGATGCGCCGGGCGCCGGTCGATCAACGATCACCGCCCCGAACCGGTCGAGCCGCCGCCCATCGCCAAAGTCGAGCAGGGCATAGTCCGACGAACCGGGGTCCACGCGGCGATCGTACAGGTCGGGCCACGCGCGGGTTGCACGTGTCGGGCGGGTCGCGACACTGGCGGTCCCGGACCGAGGCCGGGCGGAGTGAACTGCCCGGCGCCGGCGGCGCAGAGTGGCCAGGTGCCGACCCGGATCGACTTGAACGCGGACGTTGGGGAGAGCCTCGGTCCGTGGCGGATGGGCGCCGACACGGACCTGATCCCGCTCGTCACCTCGGTCAACGTGGCCTGCGGCTTCCAATGCGGGCGATCCGCTGACGATCCGGCGGACCGTGCGTCTCGCCCTCGACTCCGGGGCGGCCGTCGGCGCCACCCGGGATGCCCGGACCTCGTCGGGTTCGGCC
>Ga0209747_1001121_pt1 | contig 14458 bp, 10 predicted proteins | sample BarGraNGADG00311_FD_184498 | JGI IMG/M metagenome (GOLD analysis project Ga0209747, IMG submission 184498) | Arctic peat soil microbial communities from Barrow, Alaska - Barrow Graham LP Ref core NGADG0011-311 (SPAdes) (version 2) | ecosystem: Environmental > Terrestrial > Soil > Wetlands > Peat... | reverse complement strand
TTCTCTCAAAAGAGGGTGCAAAGATATAAATTGATTCTTTTCCTCCAAGAGTTGAAATGAAAAAAATGAAAAAATTTATAAAATATTTTTTCAGGTACATAACAATTGCGCTCTCAATATAAAATAAGACTTTCCTATGAGACATTATAGCTATTTTTATGACAATCATGTTATTATTTAGCAATTGCTCTTTTTACAATTAGCGTATCGCAGCTTTCCAGTGAATAAATAAACCGCTTTCACCCAATGCGTTAAGCGAATAGTCGAATCGCAAAATTTTATCATAGTAGGTCACAAAATCAATACCTATTCCGGAGCTGTACATCAATTTATTTACCAACGTATTATTGTATTGCTTATAGGCTTCAAATTTATCATAAACATAACCTGCATCGAAAAACACATTAGAATATATCTCCAATGGGATCCGGTTTAATTGATTGACTTTACGAATTGGCCATATTTTTAAATTTACCACTTTCATGGGTAAAAGCTCAAATTTCAATAAGCTCTTAAACAGAAGTGCCTGTTCTCCATTTACAACGTAATACTCATAGCCTCTTACAAACTGCAAAGTTCCCAAGCCGGTCTGTTCAAAAAAGATCCGGTTTAAATTTGCATAAGAAGAAAATAATATCCCTGATGCACCATAGAACCTATCCAGTAGCTTCCGGTATCCAAACAATTTAATGGCAATTTCTGTTCGATTATATTCATCATGTAAAATACCTAATCCAACTTTATTTATGCCTGCAGTAATTAAGTATCCCGTTTTAGGATAAAAATGAGAGTCCCGTGTATCGCGTGAAAACTCGTACCCAAAACTAAAAGATCGTTGCTGCTGGTTATTCCACCCCAAAAAATACGGGTTAAGATTCAGAATTGTATCCGCAATTTTATACTCAGAATATCCAAAACTCAATGAATGAGTGTTGAAGTATGCCCTTCGGTATGTATACTTTAACGATATATTGGTACTATTCAATAAGTTGTAGTTTGTTTCAAGACTTGTGTAACTATTATCTTTAATGATCCAGGGAAGGACCTGTTGTTCAGCATATAAAGCTTTTACTGAAAGAAAATGTTGTTCCCCTTTATCAAGATGGATTCCATTATACTCCAGATAATATTTTTTGAAATTGCCAAAGCGGAAATCCAACCTGATTGACTCTCCCATTCCCCTGAAATTGTTCACTTTAAGACCAAATCCATATTCAAGTTTGTCCAAATCTTTTGTCCGCCACCATTCGCTGAAGTTTGTGTCTGTGTGATTGAGGTATACACTCGGCCAGATAAACCAACGCTCTGTAAGTTTTACCGTTATAACAATAATCCCAGGCAGAATTTCATCAATGTTTAACTCAACAAAATTAAAAAGTGATGTTTTGGTAATGTTATTTATACTTGTCTGCCTGTAATATTCCAGCTGGTCCCTGCTCAGGTACATTTCAGGTTTAAAAGTGAGTTCCCGGAAAATTACTTTTTTACTTGAAACAAAGTTTCCTTCTATTTTTATTTCCCTGACAAGCAGAGTGTCAGATGAATTCAATTCCTGTCCATTCAATGTAACTCTCAGGCAGCAAGAAAAGATGATCAGAAATAGATTTCGAAGCATAAATCAAAATTGTTTATATCAATATAGGATATGACCTTCGTTAATAAAAATCAACCTGTTTTTGCCCAACAAGTTTATTTTCAGTTTCTTACTTGTTTATCGTTAGACCCCCTTCCCAGCCTTCCCCCACGGGGGAAGGAGCAAAACCTCCCGTTATCAGAAAATTATCGTTCAGCTAAAAGTAATTAAATAGTTCATAATGAAATTCCATACTGTAACAACACCTATGGCTATTAATTTGGCGATGTAAAAATTGAATTTCATCCTGTCAGAAACGATGTATATAATAAGGTTATTAATTGCCAACCCGACAAGGGAAATTAATATAAATGAAAAGTATTCTGTAGCAATATGGCTGTTTTCGCTGTGAAATGTCCAAAAACGGTTCCAAATGTAATTGGAAGTTGCTGCCAGAATGAAACCTGTTGAATTAGCAATGTATTTGTTGACCTTAACCTTTTCCTTTAATAGCCAGGTGGTTCCGAAATCAATCAGCATCCCGGAAAATCCCACGACACAAAATTTTATAAACTTTTGAACTAAAAATTCGTTAATCATTTTTTTGTAATATCAACTTTTTCAAAAGTGCTGTTAATTGTTGTGCCCAGTGCAGTTTTAAGTGAAATGCCAAATCTATACTCATCCGGAGGAAGATCAGGAATTACAGCTCTAAATGTTCTCTGAAGAGATGCTCCCCTTTGTAAAACACCAATCGGCTCAGACAATTCTACGGGATTTACATAGGTCCCTTTTCCTTTTATCAGTACTGTACACACCTGAACAGGAAAATCGAAATGGTTAAAATCAATATCATAATCACACGGATTAGTAATTATGAATGAAACAGAAATAGTGTCACCAGAAGTCAGGAATTTCACGGGCAAATCAAATACAATTTTAATCCGGTTTGTAGTTTGCAGACTGCTTGTTTTATATCCTGTAAACCTTATTGTGCCTTTCTCAAAAACCTGTGATCTTCCTTCTCTGGCATCAGCCACGAATGCAGGTTTGTGCTGATAGTTTTTTTCCAGCTGCCATATATCAAACTGAGTTTGGCGTGTATTTAATGTACTGATAGGGAATGACTCTTTCCCGGTAAAAAAAGTAAATAACGACGGGCTCTGATAGGAAGACAAGAAAACTACAGGCAGATTATTTGCAACAGAGCCGATATATTCATATTTTTCTTCTTTACCATTTAATCCCAGATTTTTAACAATAGAAAGATTAGTTACCAGAAAGATACGAAAAAGTAAGAGTAGCATTAAGGAAGGAATTAAAAATCTACGGACATATTTTTTAAACATTTCACTTACACTTATCCTGTTATAAAGAATAATAATCATTGGTACCGAGCAGACTAATGTCCATTGTGGCTCAACATGACCTCTGAATGAAGTAATCCAAAAAAAGCCAATAAACCCGATTATCATAAAGTGAAGAGCTCTTGTGAATAAATCCTCTGGCCGATACTTTATCAACATATAGATGACAGCTCCAAATATTAGTGGATTAAAAACCACTAACTGATTTGGAATATATTCGAATACATATTTCCACCTGAATCCATCTGATCTGTCGACTAAATGATACTTTATACTTGGAAAATCATTAGCAAACTGCCAATATATATGTGGAGAGAGTAAAAGAAGGGCAACAATACCTGCAAGCCAGAATTTGTATGTTTTAAGAAGCTTCAGATTAGACAAGACGACAAATCCTATGACCAAGACTGCCTGATATTTACTATAAACGAGCCCTGCCATTGAGATAGAAAGAAGAATGACGGCCATCCAACTCTGTTCTTTCAGATAGCTTTTATATGAAAATAGGAATAGCGCTGTAAAGAACAGGAGAGGCACGTCCGGGGTAGAAATAAACCCATATGCTGAAAACATCCATAAAGAGCCGGCTATAATAAAAAACAAAAGTGCTTGTTTGGCTTCTGCATCTTTTTCTTCCAGAACTTTCCAAATTAAAGATAAAGTCCCCAGCTGCAACAAGACTGTCATTATCCTGATTCCTAATAAGCCCTCAAAAAAAAGTGAACTAATCCTTATCATTAAAGCGATCATCGGAGGATGGTCGAAATAGCCCCATGCAAGATATTTTCCATACATAAAGTAATATGCCTCATCGGTAAATACTTCAGTAAAAATTGCCTGTAAGAGATTGATCAGGAACCAGGTTGCAAGAAGCGCAAAAAATATTTTCTTATGATTCCATTTTCTCATATTTGAAAATTCAAAACGAATTAGTGTGAGAAAGTTTTTCTAAACCGGACTACAAATTATTCATATTAAGAATGACTTTTAATGCCTGTTCATGATATACAGTGTTTTCAATAAAATGAAGTGAATAAATTAGTTTTACATTCACAACTTTATTTTCAATGAAATTATAGTAGATATCTGAACGATTATAAGATTTTGCTCTGTATACAGGATCGCCCCAATAGAGATTGTTTCCATGGCTGCTATAAAAGCTCATCTGGCCCTGTCCTCTGTAAAAACTGTTAAAGATACCCAACCCTTTATACTCAATTTTTGTTTCCATCAACAGCCCCCGATGTGCAATCCATCCGGTTTCCATTGCACGGGCACGATCGAGTCCCAATACCCAGCCTGCGTTTGTCTCAAGTTTTGTAAAACTTGTTTTTCCTGCAAAATCAAGCCCAACTGACGTCAGAAAAAGACCATTATCGTGCAAAGCTTCATCTAAGGTTGGGTCCTTTTTCCCGGCGAAATGAAACATATAGCCAAAATGCTGGCCATAAACTATCCCAAAGTTGTATCTTCCTGAAAACCCCATAAAAAAGGCTTCATTCATTGTCAGCGATTGGCGACTGGTCCAATCCAACCAGACATTAAAATAATTCTGATTCTTTCTTATTTCCCAAAATAGCCCATTAATATTTGGCCGGTAATATGATATTGAATCCTGAAAAAAGATACGAGGGTATTTTCCAATTGTATTATTCCGGGGAAATGCACCCATATAGAATTTGAACGGCTTTCTGTCAAATGCATAATATGCTGTAGGATAAAAATAATCAACAGCCCTGGAGCTTCCAAATTCATGTAATACATCAAGACCGATATTTACAGAGTGGATTGAATCCCAGCGCAACCCGACCTCCGGTGAAAAAAGAACACCTGACATAGTCTGCGGGATCTGAACAGAAGAATTACCAAACTCAGTATTATCAAAGAATGGGAATAATCCGAGCTGCCACTTTTTTTCCTGAGAATAGCCGGAAATAGAAATAATTGAAAAAAGTAAAAGAACCAAAAATGACATTTTCATGATGACTGATTCAATGAATTGCAAAAGTAAAATTATAAAAATAATTAGATCCTCTTTCCCAAATTAAAAAATCAACCTTTTTTTGCCTTTAATCCCTAAAGGGAACAGGTTGATTTTTCAGTTTGCTCCTTTTAGGGCCGGGGCAAACAAACTGAAAAACCGTATTAACACCAAAAAATCACTTTTTGATAGTGCTTAGTAAATGAAAATCTGTATTTTCGCGTATAATTAAATGAAATGTCGAATATTGTTATAATACCCACCTATAAAGAGAAAGAAAATATTGAAGCGATAATAAAATCTATTTCTTCCCTTAATACCTCTTTCGATATTCTTATTATTGATGACAACTCACCCGACGGTACTGCCGGAATCGTGAAAAATATGCAACTTACATTTCCAAATCTTCATTTGGTTGAAAGACCGGGCAAGATGGGATTAGGGACAGCTTACGTTGCAGGTTTTAGGTGGGCTCTCGAAAATGGGTACGACTATGTTTATGAAATGGATGCAGATTTCTCTCACGATCCACGCGATCTTGAGAGATTATTCAGTGCATGTAAAGATGACGGTGCTGATGTTGCAGTAGGTTCAAGGTATATCAGTGGCGTTAATGTTGTTAACTGGCCTCTTGCACGTGTTATTATGTCATATACTGCTTCTATTTATGTCAGGATTGTTACAGGGATGAGAGTCATGGATACTACTGCCGGATTTATGTGTTACAAAAGGGAAGTGCTTGAGAATATTAAACCGGATCACATAAGGTCAGTAGGTTACGGTTTCCAGATAGAAATGAAGTTTACAGCCTGGAAACTGGGCTACAAAATCGTTGAGGTCCCTATTATTTTTACAGACAGGAAACTGGGCGCTTCAAAAATGACCGGAGGTATTTTTAATGAGGCACTGTGGGGTGTATTGAAAATGAAAGGGAGGAGCATGTTTAACAAATACAACAAATATTAGTAAACCCCCCACCCCCCCTGAAGGTAGACGCCCCCCAACCCCCCTGAAGGGGGGCTAAAACTCAGATAAGAAGAGGATTTAAAACCCCTTTAGGGGGCAGGGGGCAAAAAAACCGGGGGCAAAAATTCGACGGACGTCTGGGGAAAAAAATATGAGCAGCATACTAATTACAAACGCTACAATCACAAATGAAGGAAGATCATTCCGGGGGGATCTCCTTATAATAGATGAGCTTATTTCAGCGATTGGATCTATCGACAAATTCAAAATACCTTCAGGAACGAAAATAATTGATGCAACGGGGTTGTTACTTTTTCCCGGGGTAATCGACGATCAGGTTCATTTCAGGGAACCCGGACTAACACAAAAAGGAGATATCCATAGCGAGTCAAGGGCTGCCGTTGCCGGTGGAATAACCTCTTTTATGGATATGCCAAATACTAATCCTCAAACTGTAACTATCGACATACTTAATGAAAAATACCGTATAGGTTCCGAAAATTCTCTTGTCAATTACTCTTTTTATATAGGCGCCACGAATACCAATCTCAATGAGGTAATGAGGGTCGATCCCTCTGAAGTATGTGGTATAAAACTGTTCATGGGTTCCTCAACGGGCAACATGCTGGTTGACAATGAGAACGCTTTGAAGCAATTATTTTCAAAAGCCATTTTGCCCATCACGGCCCATTGCGAAGATGAGCCGACAATAAGAAAAAACAGCGAGTTGTACAGAATGAAATACGGGGAAGACGTACCGGTTAAAATGCATCCTCTTATACGCAGCAGGGAAGCCTGTCTTCTCTCCTCTTCACACGCTGTCAATCTTGCGAGAGAAAATAATACCAGACTTCATATACTTCACCTTTCAACAGCTGATGAGATGAAGCTATTCAGTAATGAGTTGCCTTTAAATCAGAAGAGAATAACGGCAGAAGTTTGCGTTCATCATTTATGGTTCGATGAATCTTCATACGATGATCTTGGGAATATGATAAAGTGGAATCCTGCTATAAAGACCAGATTCGACAGAGATGCTCTCATTAATGGCGTGAATAACGATTTCATAGACATTATTGCAACAGACCATGCTCCACATACTCTGGACGAAAAGAACAATAGCTATTTTAAAGCTCCTTCGGGAGGACCGCTCATTCAACATTCACTTGTTGTTATGCTTGAACTTTGGCACAGGAAAGTTTTCAGTCTCGAAAAAATTATTGAAAAGATGTGCCATAACCCTGCTATTCTTTTCAATATAAGGGATAGAGGATTTATCAGAGAAAACTATAAAGCAGACTTGTGCCTTGTCGATCCTGACAGTCCATGGAGTGTTTCAAAAGAAAATATCCTGTATAAATGCGGATGGTCGCCATTTGAAGGCCAGGTATTCCGGTCGAAAGTTGTAATGACAATAGTTAATGGGACAATTGTTTATGATAATGGCGTGATTAATGAAGACTACCGTGGACAGAGATTGAGGTTTGACAGGTAAATTCAAACGTTGAAATCCCTATTCCTTTCTTACAACAAATCTCACTGTGCTTCTGGTTCTTTGTTCCAGAAGGATTTCTCTTCCTGAAGTTATCCTGTCGGTTGCTTCAATATTATAGTGACGTATGGAAAGCATCTCTACATTTTCATTATATACTGCTGAATATTCTGTTTTGAGATCTTTTATAAGAAGGTCGACCTTATTCCTTTCATCATCGACACAAACATCAATACTAATAGCACTGGCCTCCACAAGGTTAACCTTTATTCCATGAGCCATAAATGACTCAAATATCCGGCCCAGATTATCACCCATTACAAAAGAGAAATCCTTGGGTTGTATTGAAATGAGAATCTGATCCTCTTTTTTAATAAATACAGGGATTATTTTTTTTAACGTTGCATCAGCTTTTATTACTGTTCCAGGTTCAGTTGAATTAAGAAACGAGCGTACATATAAAGGGATATTCTTATTATGAAGAGGTTTTATAGTTTTTGGGTGAATGATTTTTGCTCCTGAGAAAGTCATTTCAACAGCTTCTTTATAAGATATCTCATCAAGTTTTTCTGCATCTGATAACCACTTCGGATCAGCATTAAGAATTCCCTGTACATCTTTCCAAAATACTACAATCTCAGCATCCAGAATATTTGCAATTACTGCTGCGGTATAGTCTGAGCCTTCCCTTCCAAGCGTTGTTGTATGACCTGTCAGGGTTCCTCCTATAAATCCCTGAGTAACATAAATCCTGGTCTTCTTAAAGTCAAAAGCATTCCTGATTCTGTCAGAAGTTTCACTCCATAATACTTTTGCATCGCGGAACCTGTCATCTGTTTTCAGAACTTCCCTTATATCAATCCATTCTGTACCCATTCCGGAATACTTCAGATAACCCTCAACAATTATAGTTGACCATATTTCGCCATAAGAAACTATCTGATCATATTCAAAATCGTAAGCGCCTTTGGTGGCAGTCATCAAATAATATTTCAACTGTTCAAAAGAGATATTAATCTTATCTTTAATTTCAGAACCCTTTTTATAGAGTTCATCCGTTACCAATATGTGCTGCCGGTAAACGTCATCCAGAAGTGTAGTATATTTTTCTTCGCCATTAATCCATGATTTAAGAACTTTCTCCAGAGCATTTGTAGTTTTTCCGAAAGCGGAAACGACTATAATAAGGTTCTCCTTTTCAAGATTAACTATTTTGACAAGGTTTAATATCCCTGCAGCATCCTTTACCGAAGCGCCTCCGAATTTATAAACCTTCATAATTTGTAATTTGTGATAAAAGTATCATTTCCATTCCAGAACTCAATTTTAAGAAATTAAAATTTAAAAAAATTAAGTATCCGGAATCAGACATAAAGCCCAATTGATTTTCAAGCGATTTGATTATATATATTTTGGATTGCCGATATACATTTTTTTATTTTATGATCCTTAGGATAATTGCTAAATTTGTAGGTTATTAACAAATAATTCTCAAAATGAAGAGCTATAAGATAACAACATTGAATGACTTTATTATACTAAAGCAGAAGGACTTTCCTTATGCAAAAGGAGAGCTCTCCAGCCTTTTGAGTCATATTGGCACAGCTGCAAAAATAGTGAATAAAAAAATCAATAAAGCAGGTCTCATAGACATTCTCGGATCGTCAGGAGATGTTAATATTCAAGGGGAAAATCAACAGAAACTAGACATTTATGCTGATGAGGTTTTTATCAGTGCTCTCCTCTCAAGTGCTGAATGCTGTGGAGTTGCAACAGAAGAAAATGAGAAGGAAATAGTATTCTCCGACAAATATGCAGTGAATGGGAAATATGTTGTGTGTATGGACCCTCTCGACGGCTCTTCAAATATTGATTATAATGTATCGGTAGGAACAATTTTTTCAATTTACAGGAGGATAACACCCACAGGTGAAAAGGTGAGAAATGAAGACTTTCTTCAGAAAGGACTTAATCAGGTAGCCGCTGGCTATATTGTTTATGGATCTTCAACAATGCTTGTATATTCTACCGGAAATGGGGTAAATGGATTTACACTAGATCCTTCCATTGGAGAGTTTTGCCTTTCACATCCTGAAATAATAACCCCGGAGGATGGATACATCTATTCTGTAAATGAAGGGAATTATGTCCATTTCCCTTCCGGTGTAAAAAAATATATTAAATATTGCCAGGAGAAAGATGAAGCATCCCGCCGACCATACACATCTAGATATATAGGTTCACTTGTTTCAGATTTCCACAGGAATCTGCTTAAAGGTGGAATTTTCATGTATCCGGAGAATGAAACTTCTCCTAATGGTAAATTACGGATTGTTTATGAATGTAATCCAATAGCATTTATTGCAATACAAGCCGGGGGGGCTGCAACGGACGGGAAAAGCAATATTCTTGAGCTGACTCCTTCATCGCTTCATCAACGTTCACCTTTTTACGCCGGATCAAAAAACATGGTAAAAAAGACAGAAGAATTTCTCAATTTAAATGAAAGGTAATTACGAGATATCGTGATCACAAAGTGCTTCGCATTAATGATTTAACCTTGGTGAATCTTTGTGCCTTTGTGCCTTAGTGGCAAAAAAATACTTTTACGAGTAGTCTCAATTATAATTGTTAAACCCCTTTTCCTTTGTAAATTTGCCGCCTCAATCATTTTAATGAAAGAAAACGATATAACAGGTCATTTTAATAAGCATCCTATTCTGCAAGGTTTAATTGAAACAATCAATGCAGATAAGTCCGGGAAGATTGGAATTGATGGACTGTCAGGCTCATCAAAGGCCATCGTTTTGTCGCACGTTTTCTATAAAACCCAGACAACACATGTAGTTATAATACCGGAAAAAGAAGATGCAGCATATTTTTATAACGATCTGGTTTCACTCCTGGGAGAAGAATCGGTATTCTTTTTCCCCTCAACGTACAAGCGATCAGTTCAGTATGAACAGACTGAACCGGCAAATATAGTCCTACGCACTGAGGTTCTGAACCACCTTGCCTCAGGAAAAAGGAAAGGTATCGTTGTTACCTATCCAGAGTCGGCTATGGAAAAGGTAGTGAGCAGAAAAAACCTGAAAAGGAACACCTTCAATATAAATAAAGGCGACAAAATTTCTCTTGAGTTCCTTGAGGAAATGCTTCGGGCTTACAATTTTGAAAGAACTGATTTTGTTTATGAACCCGGACAATATTCTATCCGCGGAAGTATTGCTGACGTCTTTTCTTATTCAGCTGACCTGCCTTACCGTATCGACTTTTTTGGCGAAGAAGTCGAAACTATAAGATCGTTTAATACTGACGATCAGTTATCTGTGAGTATTCATAAGCAGATATCGGTAATCCCTAATATTCAGGATATATCTATTGAAGAGATCAATGATTCCTTTACTGATTTTCTTCCCCCATCTTCTCTTATATGGATTGAGGAAGAAGAATATATAAGAGAAAAGATCAATAATATATTCACTCAGACCACACAAAGAGAAGAATCGGGCCAGATCTCAGACAAGAAAGAAATTGTTATGACAGGGAATCATTTCCTTGAGCATTGCCAGAAATTCAGAATGATTGAGTTTGGAAGACAAAGTATTACAAAACCTGAAACAAGTTTTAATTTCAATACTGAGTCTCAGCCTGTATTTAATAAAAACTTTGAACTGCTATCAGAAAAACTTCTTTCAAATACTTCAGAAGGTTATCTGACATATATAATTTCCGAAAGTGAATCACAGATCGAAAGACTGAGGGATATCTTTACGGAGATCAATCCTAAAGCTCAGTTTATACCATTGCTGCTTAATCTGCACAATGGATTTACCGATCATGATCTTAAAATATCTATTTATACCGATCACCAGATATTCGACAGGTATCACAAATTCAGAATAAGAGGATACTTTACAAAAAAAGAGAGCATATCGGTAAAAGAACTTACCGGGTTAAATCCGGGAGATTATGTTGTTCATATCGATCATGGCATTGGCCGGTTTGGTGGACTGGAGAAGATTGAGGTTAACGGTAAAGTTCAAGAAGCTATCAAGCTGGTATACAGGGATAACGACATCCTGTATGTGGGAATTCATTCACTGTATCGGATATCGAAGTATAAGGGGAAGGATAGTTCGGAACCTAAAATTTATAAACTTGGTTCGGGGGCATGGCAAAAACTGAAACAGACAACAAAATCGAGAGTAAAGGATATTGCAAAAGATCTTATTCATCTCTATGCAAAAAGGATGGATTCTCCGGGATATTCTTTTTCACCCGATTCATACCTGCAGAGGGAACTTGAAGCATCTTTTATTTACGAGGATACACCTGATCAGCTCACAGCTTCAATTGCAGTTAAGGCAGATATGGAAGCGGCCCATCCAATGGACAGACTGGTTTGCGGAGATGTCGGATTCGGTAAAACTGAAATAGCTATCAGAGCGGCATTCAAATCGGCTGCCGACAGTAAGCAGACCGCAGTTCTTGTGCCTACAACCATCCTTGCACTTCAGCATTACAAGACATTCTCCGCACGGCTAAAAGGATTTCCATGTAACGTTGAATATATCAGCAGGCATAAAAAAGCTGCTGAACAAAAAATCATTCTCTCTCAACTTGCTGAAGGGAAAATAGATATAATAATAGGTACTCACAAGCTAGTGGGGCAGGATGTTAAATTTAAAGATCTGGGACTTCTTATTATAGATGAAGAACAGCGGTTCGGGGTTTCGGTAAAAGAGAAACTTAAAAAGATTAAGGCAAATGTCGACACGCTGACTCTTACAGCCACTCCGATTCCGCGTACGTTGCAGTTCTCACTTATGGGTGCCCGTGACCTGTCAATAATAAATACACCTCCACCCAACAGGATGCCAATAGTGACTGAATTGCACGGCTTTAACGAAGATATTGTAAAGGAAGGTATTGAGTATGAGGTTTCCAGAGGCGGACAGGTATTCTTCATTCATAATAGAGTTGAAAATATAAAGCAGATTCAGGCTCAGATCAATCGTATATGCCCAAATGTTAAAACTGCTATTGTTCATGGTCAGATGGACGGCACGCATGTAGAAAATGTAATGTACGACTTCATACAAGGCGATTACGACGTATTGCTGGCGACTACCATCATTGAATCGGGACTTGATATACCGAATGCCAATACTATATTTATAAATGATGCCCACCACTTCGGTTTATCGGAGTTGCATCAACTTAGGGGAAGAGTTGGGCGCTCCAATAAAAAAGCTTTTTGCTATCTTCTTGCACCACCTCTTACCACACTGACGCAAGAGGCAAAAAGAAGACTAAAAGCCATTGAGGAATTTTCTGAACTTGGGAGCGGATTCAATATTGCCATGCAGGATCTGGATATAAGAGGCTCTGGAAACCTTCTTGGAGGAGAACAAAGCGGATTTATTGCTGATGTGGGATTTGAGACCTATCAAAGGATTCTAAATGAAGCCCTGATAGAATTGCGTGATGCCGAATACAGAGAACCCTCAGGTGATGAAGAACAGGTTCGCGTACCTTTAAAGAGTGGTATTGACAAACCATATGTTCCCGATTTTCAAATTGATACCGATTTGGAGATTATGTTTCCCGATGAATATATTTCAAATATCTCAGAGAGGATCAGGTTGTATAAAGAGCTGAACGAGATTAAATCAGATGATGCATTAGTATTATTTGAAAAGAATCTTATTGACCGGTTTGGAGAGATCCCGATGCCGGCACAGGCGCTTCTCGATATTGTCAGACTAAAGTGGATCGCTGTAAAACTTGGTATCGAAAAAATATTATTAAAAAATGACCTTCTTATTGCTTATTTTGTTTCAGATCACAATTCACAGTTTTATCGGAGCGCTCTTTTCGTTTCAATAATGAATTATGTTAACAGAAAACCGAAGCAGATGAATATGAAACAAAAAGCCACGAAGTTAAGTTTGACGGTGAGCGAGATTAGAACTGTAAAAGGTGCGATTAAGGTATTGAGCGATATTATTGCAGCACAATAACTTATTTGCTAACTTTGTAGTATGAACCTTATTGTTGACATCGGAAATACAAGTACAAAGCTGGCTGTTTATGAAGGCCGTGAGAAGATATCTGTTTCCAGAATCAATGACCTTAGTTGTGAAGAGCTTGAAAAAGAGTTGTCTGGTATTAAAATAAAAAAGGCTATTATTTCGTCTGTGAAGAAGCTACCTCCTTTTATATCTGATCTGTTATTCGCGAAAATACCTTTTGTTCACGTTCTTTCGCACAAATCAAAACTTCCTTTCAAAATTGAATATGAAACTCCGAAAACCCTTGGTACTGACAGGATAGCTGCGGTAGCCGGGGCATTCAGCCATTTCCCCGGAGCCCAAACTCTCATTATAGATGCGGGTACTGCAATTACCTACGATTTTTTCATGTCCGGAACTTTTAAAGGCGGAAATATTTCTCCGGGTTTAACGATGAGATTCAAAGCATTAAACATGTTAACAGACGGTCTGCCATTAGTATCAACATCTGATAATTACTCATTCCCGGGACGAAATACTACCGATGCGATAATTGCCGGTGTGATTACGGGAGTTACATATGAAATAAATGAGTATATTCGCACGTTTAAAAAAAAGAATACTGACTTAGAGATAATTCTGACAGGCGGAGACGGTGAATATCTTAAAGACAAAATCAATTTTCAAATCACATATATGCCTGATATTGTGACAGATGGTTTAAACTATATTTTAGAATACAATGCGATATAAACATATTACAGCCATTTTCATCTTACTGTTTTCTATAACATTTACAGCCCGGAGTCAGAAAATTGTCAACACCCCCTATTCAAGGTTTAACATTGGAAGCATTGACCCTGCTGGATCCTTCAGAAGTCTTGGTATGGGAGGTGTTAGTACTGCAATGAGAGACAACAACGCAATTTATTTTTCAAATCCTGCTTCTTACAGCAGTATTGATACAATCTCATTCCTTTTTGATTTTGGGATCGATTATAGTATGAGTTTCCTTTCCGACAGCGTATCAAAATATTCTTCAGATGATATTAATTTTGATCA
>Ga0209747_1001115_pt1 | contig 14478 bp, 18 predicted proteins | sample BarGraNGADG00311_FD_184498 | JGI IMG/M metagenome (GOLD analysis project Ga0209747, IMG submission 184498) | Arctic peat soil microbial communities from Barrow, Alaska - Barrow Graham LP Ref core NGADG0011-311 (SPAdes) (version 2) | ecosystem: Environmental > Terrestrial > Soil > Wetlands > Peat... | reverse complement strand
TTCTCGACCCTGTTCGCGAACTCCTGCTCAGGGGTCATGCTGCGCGCCTGGGCCTGGCGCTCCGCTGCCGACTGCTGGCGCTGCGCCTGGAACTGTTTCAACTGGTAATCGGAGCTGACCTTGATCTCGCCGTAGTTACCCACCTGCTGCTTGATGGTGCTCACCTGGTTGTCGGCGGCGAGCTTCACGGCGAGCATCGACATGGAGAAGGTCAAGCACACGAACAGGAGCACCACAACGATGATGTTGCGGGCGTAGTTACGCCTGAAGCTCCTGAACCCTCTTTGAAAAGCCCTCATCAATCAACCTGCCTCTCGCTCAGAACGAATAGCCGGAAAGTGGGATCGACACCTGGGTGCCGTAGTCCGTCCCGGCCGACTTGTAGACGATCAACTGCGTGTTTGCCTTGGTGACACCCGCGTTGGGAGCGTTCGTGAGCGGGTTCAGGTCGAAGAACAGGAACACCTTGCTGACGGTCTCGCCGACCTTGACCTTGTAGACGGCCGGGCTGAGGTCGGAGTAGTTGAGCAGGGTCCCTGATATCTCGTTCGTATCCACGTAGGCGCCGTAGGTGCCTGTGTTTCCGTAATAGTCGGTGTAGGTGTCGGCGGCGATGCCCGGGCTGGTGAGCCTGAAGGAATACTGCGACAGGTCGAGCAGGCTGTTCGAACCCGTGTTGAAGACTGTCAGCTCGACCTCCAGGTAGTCTCCCGGGACCTCACGAGCGCTGGAACTTATCACGCTCTTGTTCGTGGTCGGCCTCGTGGCAGTAACAACTGTGAAGCGGCCCCCGACGAGGTCGGCGCTTGCAGACGGCGTCGATGCCTGCGGCTGCGTTGGGGTAGTGCTCTGGCTGAGAGTCGCCGCGGCAGATGAGGGGGATGACGCCGATGATGACTTAGCATCGCTCGAACTCACGCCTGGGGGCAGCTTCACAGAATTGTTACTCGTCGTTGTCTTCTTAGCAGTACTGCTGGAGCCGCACGACGCAACGCCGAAGGCTATCAGGCCAAGCGCGACAACGACGCTCACGATCAAGCCTGCGTACTTGACTCTCCGAAATCTCTTGCTCATGCTCGTTCCTTTCTGCCGGGTGAAACGTGGAAGCTCGTCGGAAGGCCGGCCGTCATCACTGGCAGCCTCCCATCTCGGTTCTGTACTGGACCAGTTGCGACCGGCGCAGGACCGTCTTGACCCTGGCCGCCAGGTCGCGAGGGCGGAATGGCTTGGTTATGATCTCGTCCGCGCCGAGCTCGGCTCCCTCGGCGATCCCGGTCGCGGATTCGTGAGGCGTGATCATGATGACGGGGACCTGATAGGCTTCGCGGAACTTGCCCAGCAGTTCCGGGCTGAGCTTGCCTGCTATAGCCGAGTCAATAACCACGAGGTCGGGCTTCAGCGATCTGAACTTGTCGACCGCCGCGCTGACGTCGTTGGCGCTTATGACTTTGAAGCCTTCGCCTCGCAGGTATAGCTCGACGGCCTCAGTGATAGGCTCCTCGTCGTCCACCAGAAGAATCTTCTCCTGCTTTGATTTCATGCAAGCCTCGCTTTCTCACACTGTTTTTACCGGGGAATCCTGAGAAATCGCTTAGAACGGCCGACTTAATTTGGGGACAGGCACCAGATTAAGTGGCCAGCGGGATGTGGACGGTGGCGGTTGTGCCTTTGCCCTCTTCGCTCTGGAGGTCGATCGCGCCGTGGTGAAGCTCGGCGATCCGCCTGGCTATCGAGAGGCCAAGCCCGTGTCCGCCCACCTTGGTCTCGGCGTTCGCCGGCTGGCCCCGGTAGAAGCGGTCGAAGACATGCGGCAGGTCTTCCGCGCTGATCCCGCGCCCCTCGTCCTTGACGACCACAAATGCGTTCCGCTTCTGGGCGTAGGTCCATACCGTGATCTTTGTGTTGTCGTTGCTGTACTTGATGCTGTTGTCCAGCAGGATGACGAACAGCTCGACCAGGCTCGTCCTGTCGCCCATGACCGTCAAGTCCCTCGGCAGTATCTCGACCGTGATCCCGCGGGCGGTCGCCGAGCGCTTCACCCTGTCCGCCGCTTCCTCGAGCACGGCCGGCAGCTCGAGAGCGCCGACCTCGGCGCCGAAGCCCTCCTGGTACTGGGCCAGCTTCAGCAGGCTGCTCGAGAGCGCCTCGAGCTTGTCGATCTCCTCGAGGTTGCTCTGCAGAAGGTCCCGTGTCTCGGCGGACTCGAGCTCTCCGCCACGGAGGGCCACTTCTATCTCCGTCTTCATCGCCGTGAGCGGCGTGCGAAGCTCGTGGGCAGCGTCCGAAGTGAACCGGCTCTGGAGGTCGAAAGCCTCTTCCATAGGCTTCAGCTCGCGCTTGGCCAGCCCGTAGCTGACCAGTCCTGCGAGGCACAGCACCCCGATGTTGAAGTAGATAAGGAATAGCGCGATCCTGTGCTTGACCTCCTGGACGGCGGGCGACGCCAGCCTGGGCGGGACGTCACCGGGCATGTACCCCGGGTTATCGAGCAGCTCCTGCCTGAGGGAAAGGCGCCTCTCGAGCGGGCCCGACCCCAGCCTGTAGAGAGCGAAGCTCATCATCCCGCACACGAGCATGATGAGGATGAGGTACCCGATGGTCAGCGTGATGAGCGAGCGCTTTAGGTTCACTGGCGCACCCCGATCATGTAGCCGAACCCTCGCACGGTGTGAATGAGCTTCGGGCCCTTGAATGGCTTGTCGATCTTGTTGCGCAGGTACCCGATGTAGACCTCGACAGTGTTGGGCAGCACGTCCGCGTCGTAGTTCCAGACGTGCCCGATGATGTTGTCCCTGGTGAGGACGATCCCCTCGTTTCTCATCAAGTACTCGAGGAGCGCGTACTCCGTGCGGGAGAGCTCAATCTCGCTCTTGCCGCGGTGGGCTTTGAAGGTGCCGGTGTCCAGCGTCAGGTCGGAGACCTCGAGGACCTCGGCGATGCTGCTCTGGGGCCGGCGCAGGAGCGCCTTGACCCGGGCGAGCAGTTCCTCGAACGCGAAAGGCTTTATCAGGTAATCGTCGGCGCCGGCGTTCAGCCCGTGCACGCGGTCGCTTATCTTGTCTTTGGCGGTGAGCATCAGTATCGGCATGTCCATGCCTTTGCCGCGGAGCTCCCTGCAGAGGTCGACGCCTTCGGCGGCCCCGGGCAGCATGCGGTCGAGCACCAGCAGATCGTAGTCCTGCGTCACTGCGAGCCCGAGGCCCTCCTCGTAGTCACCGGCGATGTCGACGGCAAATGCCTCCTGTTCGAGGCCTTTCTTGACGGCCCTCGCGATCTTGGCGTCGTCTTCTATTATCAGTATCCGCATGGCCACGATTCCCGATCGGTGCTTCCTGGCTCTCCTCTTGAATACCATGATATGACATCGCTGCACATGAGATTGGACTACCAGTCTGCAGGTACAGTTCTACGTGGAATTCCTGAGAATTAGCTTAGAGCATATGGCGCGGACGGCGTCCCGCCCGGCATGATCAGCCACCTCGAGCAGGCGGAGCCTCTATTCGGCCTTCACGGTCGTCGGCAGCTTCTTCGTGAGGATGTCCGCGGCCTCAGCGACCATGTCGGCAAGGACCTCGCCCGCCGGCTTGATCTCGTGGATCAGTCCGGCCGCCTGTCCCGCGAAGCCGCCGATGTAGTCGGCCTTGTTAGCCTCGACAAAGGCCCCGAAGAGCGCCGACGACACGAAGATCTGCAGCGGGAACGGCAGCGAGGTAAGGCCCGACGCGTCCCACGACTCGTGGTACTTCGACTTGAGGGCGCGAAGCGTCTTACCTGTGAACGCCGTGCTGATGACCGTGCTTTCGTCCGTCGCCTTGACGATGTTCTCCTTGATGACGTCCTGCGCGCCGCCTTCGTTCGTGGCGAGGAAGCGCGTGCCTACCCAGACGCCGACGCATCCCATCGCGAGCGCGGCTGCGACGCCCCGGCCGTCAGCGATCCCGCCGGCGGCGATCACGGGCACCGGGAAGGCCGCGTCGATGCATGCCGGGACCAGGGCCATCGTCCCGACCCTGCCGGTGTGCCCTCCCGCCTCGCTCCCCTGGGCGACCAGGAGGTCGATGCCGGCGTCGGCCATGCGCTTCGCGTTCTTGCTGTTTCCGGTGATGGCGAGAACCTTGATCCCGTTGGCGTGGGCCTCCTCGACCATGAAGCCCGGGTTGCCGAGCCCCGCGCAGAACAGGGGGATCTTCTCGTCGATGCAGACCTCGACGGCCTCCTGCGGCCGCAGGGTGGTGGTGTCGGCCTTGACCATGACCTCGACGTCGGGCAGCCCCAGGTCCTGCTTCATCTTCACGATGTAATCCTGGTATGGCTGAGGGAGGGTCGCGACCAGCGCGCTAAGAGGGATCTCATCGACCCCCTCGACGCCCTGGATATCAGCGATGTTCCTCGGGAGCAGGATGTCCACGCCGAACGGCTTGTCGGTCTGCGCCCGTATGTCGTGGATCGCCTGGCGCAGCTCGGCGATCGAATAGCCGCTCGCCCCGAGCACGCCCAGGCCGCCGGCCTCGGAGACGGCAACTGTGAGCTCGACCGGAGCGCCCACCTGCTCGCTCAGGGTGTTGGGCCCCATGCCCGCGCTCATGATCGGATACTCGATGCCCAGCATGTCGCAGAGACTCGTGTGGAGAACCCTCTTACCCATTGCCAGCCCCTTTCCCCTGGAGAAGTGTTTACTGTCAGTGCCAAACGACTCAGATTGTATCACCAGCGAGGCGTCGCGTGCCTGATGACTCCTCGAGTGCCAATCTGGTAATCTCGTTCCTCGTCCACTTTTTCCGTCCACTTTCTAGAGGTTCTCTCTGTCAAGCCGCTGAGGCAAAAAGTGGACGATGAACGACTACTTTCTGCGGGGGCCGTTGCCGCTGTTTTCGGCGGCGATGATGATCCCGGCGGCGGAGGGCGTGTTCCTCACAGGCCTCTGAGTAGGCCTCTCCTCTTCGGCAGGGCCCTCTTCGCCGAGCATGATCTCCTCATCTTCCAGGAAAGTGTTCATCTGCCTCATCATCCTCCTGAGCTTCTTGACCTCCTGACGGAGCGTCATCTCTCGCTCGGAGCAGACCATCTCGGGCTCTTTCCCGTCCAGGAAATCGGCCATCTCCCCCAACGCTTCCTGGAACATCTCGGGATCCTCAGAGATGAACCTGTTGATGATGTCTCGCATGTCCTTGATCTCCATGATCCGCATCACCGCATAGTTCCGGAAGCGCACCGTGGTCTTGACCCCTTCTTCGTCGCCGGCGATTGTCAGGCGCATCACACCGGTCCCAAGGTGTGAGTCGGCTGCCTGCATGAGCCCGTCTACGTTCAGATCGAGCGCCTGCTGGACCATGCCTTTGAAACCCTGCCCGAGGCCCTCGCCGCCGGCTTTGTCCAGGAGCCCGCGAGCGCCCGCGAGCAATCCGCCGAGGTTGTTGGTGATATCCGTGATGCCTTTGAACATGGCCATGATCCCGCCCTCCCGAGGTGATGCGCTCGTTGCGCTTCTTGTTCTATTATTCTAACAGCCTATTTCTTGGCCCGCCGTCTTATCCCTGTGATGCAACGGTGCGCCTGTAGCGGGGTCGGGTCGTGCATCGTGCATTTTTGAAACCTATGAGTGGATCAGTAGAATGATATCGCCGAAACAGAGCAGAAAGACGAGGTCACTATTGAGCGACGAGAAATACGTGCACGGCTATACCGGGCGCGAGGCCGTCAGGCTGCACGATCAGGCTGGAACGCTTACCGCGCTCCTGCACCATGACACGCGCTACCCGCCGGGGAGCGCCGTGCTCGAGGCCGGCTGCGGCGTCGGTGCCCAGACCATCATCCTCTCGCGAAACAGCCCCGGGGCATCGATCACCTCCATCGACATCTCACCGGACTCGATTGCGCAGGCGGATGGCCTCCTGCGGCGCGCCGGGGTCGTGAACGTGACGCTCGCAGTCGGCGACGTCTTCGACCTGTCTTATGGGGACGCGAGCTTCGACCACATATTCGCCTGCTTCCTGCTCGAGCACCTTGACCGACCGGAGGCCGCGCTCGAGCACCTGAAGCGCGTCCTGCGCGAGGGCGGGTCCATCACCGTCATCGAAGGCGATCACGGGTCGGCCTTCTTCCATCCGGACAGCGAGAAAGCGAAGCTCGCGATAATGTGCCTCATCGATTCACAGAGCGCGCTCGGGGGCGACGCCCTGATCGGCCGCCGTCTCTACCCGCTGCTCGAGGAGGCCGGCTTCCGCGACGTCAGCGTCAGCCCGCGGATGGTCTACGTCGACTCGAGCCGGCCCGAGCTGGTGGAGGGGTTCACCCGCAACACGTTCACCGCGATGGTGGAAGGCGCCAGGGACAAGGCGATCGAGCTGGGGCTCGCGAGCCCTGAGGACCTGGACGAGGGAATCCGCGACCTCTATCGCACAGCTGAGCACGACGGCGTGTTCTGCTACACGTTCTTCAAGGGCACGGCGCTCAAGTGACGGGCGAGACCACGCACCAATCGCGCCACCTGCGCAAGGGCCACAACCTTCTCGACACCGGGCGTGGCTCGACCTGGTGGGCGCCCGGCGCCGTGGGCTGGTGGATCGGCGTCCTGTTCGCGGTCGGCGCCAGCTTTTTCGCGATCGGCTCGGCGCCCGGCTTCGTGACGGCCGTGGGCAAATGGACGGACGCGGCCACTTACTTCATCGGCTCGATCTTCTTCACCAGCGCAGCGCTGCTGCAATACCTCGAGGCCGCGAACGCCCCGGGCTCGCACGCCGAGGGAAAGGCACCACGCAGGGCCAGGCTCTTCACCTGGGAGCCTTTTCGGATCGAGTGGTGGGCGTGCCTCATCCAGCTGGCCGGCACCATCTATTTCAACGTGAGCACTTTTCTGGCGGTGCACGCTGCCAAAGCGGACCCGGGGGCCGCGCACCTGGTCTGGAAGCCGGACGTCTTCGGCTCCATCTGCTTCCTCATAGCGAGCACGCTCGCATGGGTCGAACTGTCCGGCGGCCGCTTGTCGTGGAGCCCGCGTGAGCTGTCGTGGGACATCGTCGCCTTGAACTTCGTGGGCTCTGTGGCGTTCGGCGTCTCGGCGGTGGCGGCTTACGTCGTGCCGACGACCGGTTCGGACCTCAACGCCGCGCTCGCCAACATGGGGACTTTCGTAGGCGCGGTGTGCTTCTTGCTGGCCGCTTTAATGCTGCTGCCGGAGCGCACGCGGCACGGCTCCGACGATGCCGCGCCGGACAGGGAACCAGCCATAAATCACGTATAGTAATCACATGGAGGCACTGAGGACACCTGACGCGAATTTCAAGGATTTGCCCGGCTATCCCTTCGCGCCTCACTACATCGAAGTACCCGACTCGGAAGGCGGCCGCCTGCGGGTCCACTACGTCGACGAGGGAGCGGCAGAGGCCGAGGCCGTTCTCCTGATGCACGGCGAGCCCTCCTGGTCGTACCTCTACCGTAAGATGATCCCCCCGCTGGTGGCAGCCGGCTTCCGCGCCATAGCACCCGACCTCGTGGGGTTCGGGCGCTCTGATAAGCCGGCGGACAGGGGTGATTACACCTACAAGAGGCACGTCGACTGAATGCACTCGTTCCTGGATCAACTCGATGCCGGCGAGGTGAACCTCATGTGCCAGGACTGGGGCGGGCTCATCGGGCTCAGGCTCCTCGCCGAGCGGCCTGAGAAGTTCTCCCGTGTGACAGCATCCAACACAGGGCTTCCGACCGGGGACAGGACGATGGGTGAAGCTTTCCTGGCCTGGCAGAAGTTCGCGCGGGAGGCGGAGGAGTTCGACGTGGGGGGTATCGTGCGGGGGGGCTGCCTGAGCACGCTTTCAACCGGCGTCATCATGGCCTATGACGCCCCTTTCCCCGATGAGAGCTACAAGGAGGGAGCGCGCGCGTTCCCTGCCCTTGTCCCGACCAGCCCCGACGATCCCGCCGCGGGCGCAAACAACGATGCGTGGAAAGTTCTTGCGGCCTACGACCGGCCGTTCCTCACGGCGTTCAGCGACGGCGACCCAATCACGCGCGGGGCTGATAAGCTGTTCCAGGATCGGGTGCCGGGCGCCAGTGGGCGCGAGCACGCTACGATAAAAGGAGCCGGACATTTCGTACAGGAGGACGGCGGAGAAGAGCTTGCTGGAGTCATAATCGAGTTCATCAGATCGTAATCGACTCGAAAGGAGCCGCACGATGGCGGAGGGGACCACTTCTGAAAAGGCCGATGCCGAAGACTCGGCGGCCGAGCTCGCCCGGTTGAGGGCCGAGAACGAAGCGCTGAAATCAATGGCGGTCGGAAAGAAGAGCAGGAAGGAACGCCACTTCTGGAGGTCGTTCGGCGTCTGGGTGCTTATCGTGCTGGCATGCGTCCTGGCGGTGTTGGGCACGCTGTCGTCGTGGGTGCGCACGACGACGTTGGACACAAATACTTTCGTCAGCACCGTCGCACCGCTCATCACAAACGACGTCGTAGCCAAAGCAGTGAGCGACCAGGCGGTCACACAATTATTCAAAGCGTACGACGTGCCCGGCAAGATCAAAGCCGGGCTCGACCAGCTCGAGGCCGTCATCGTGCAGGCAGCGCCCAAGGCCGCCTCGCTTCCCCTGAGCCTGTCGTCGATCGCCGAGCCGATCTCGAGCGGCATCGAGAGCGTCGCTAAAACCGCGGCCACCAAGATCCTGACGAGCAAGGCGTTCGCAACCGTGTGGGAGAAGACGCTCAGGACGGCGCACACAGCCATGGTCAACATCGTCACCGGCAAGAAGAACGCTGTGGTGACGAGCCAGGGCAACACTGTGGTCCTGGACCTCGCGCCCTTGCTGACGCAGATCAAAGACAAGCTCGCGGCAGGGGGGCTCGGCTTCCTCAACAACGTGAAGGTGCCCGACAACTTCGGGCAGGTCAAGCTGTTCACCTCCGAGCAGCTGGGAGCGGTCAAGTCGATGGTCAACCTGCTGCAGCTGCTGTCGTGGGTGCTCCCTCTGCTGGCCCTGATCTTCTTCGTGCTGGCGGTGTGGCTGGCGGTCAACCACCGCAAGGCCCTCCTGCGATCGGCGATCGGCCTGGCCATAGCCATGCTGGTGGTGCTGATCGTCCTGAAGGTCGCCCACTCACAGCTTATCGGCCAGGTGAAGGTCGCCGAGAACCTCGCCGCGGTAAACGTGATCTGGAACACCTTGCTGGGCGGACTCAAGGGGGCGGTCTGGGGACTGTTCTCCCTTGGTGTCGTCGTCGCCATCGGAGCCGGGGTGGCCGGGCCGTCGAAGTTGGCGACCTGGCTGCGCACTCACTTCGTGGACTTCTTCGCGAAGTTCCGCGAGCGCAGGCAGAAGGGCGCCGAGGAGAAGAGCCCGTTCTACGCCTTCACGGCGAAGTACGCGTGGTGGTTCAGGATCGCGGGTTTCGCAATCGCGGTGCTGATACTGGTGCTCATCCCGCACATCTCGGTGCTCGCGATCATCCTCACGATCGTGATCCTCGGGATCTACCTGATCGTGATCGAGATGCTGCGGTAAAACGGCCAAACAAAATAGAAAACAAGATGCAAAAAGGGGTCAAACCCCTTTTTGCGTTTGGGCTGCGGGCTGAGAGCCCGCACTCAAGAGCTATTGGTGGCCGCCCCGCGCTTGTTCTGTGTGTTCAACTTCTCCGAGCTGCGCCGCAACCGCACCCACGTCTCCACGCGCGTACGGGACGGGTTCATCGAAGCTCCGAGCGTTTCTGCTTCCGTCACCGGCATGATCTAACTCCTCTCGCACGTATCTTCGTGATGCTGCCAGTACATGATCCTCGCCACAGCCTTGCCCAGGTGGTCGGCCACGCGCGGCAGGAACCGCTTCACCCGGTAGAGCTCGCGGATGTACATCGGATAAGCCACTATCGCTTTGTCCTTGCGGACTGCGTTCACGATCGCACGCGCAAGGCCCTGTGGCGTCGCTGCGATGCGTTCCACCTTCTGGACGCCCTCCGTGAAACCGATGCGCTTCGAGCCCTTGATTATCGGCGTCTGGATCGCTCCGGGGCACACCGCCGTGACCCCGACGTGGTAGCGACGGGCCTCTTGCCGCAGCGCCTCCGAGAGGCCTACAACTGCGAACTTGGAGGTCACGTAGGGAGACTGGTAAGGGACCGGGAAAAGGCCGGCGGCGGACGCGACGTTGACGATCTGGCCGCCGCCCCGCGCGTACATGTCGCGGATGAAGTAGTGGATCGTGTAGACATAGCCGAGCAGGTTCAGGCTCAGCAGCGACTCCCAGTCCTCGAGAGGTATGTCCTCGACGGCGGCCACCACGCAGATGCCCGCGGCGTTCATGAGCACGTCAGGCGTGCCCATCTCTGCCGTGACCCTCTCGTGGAGGCTTGAGACCTGTTCGGAGTCCCGCATGTCGACCGTGTAGGTCATCGCCGTCCCGCCACGCCTCTGTACTTCGGAGGCGGCCCTTGTGAGCCCATCAGCGTTGATGTCGACAAGGGCCAGTCGCGCTCCCTCGTCGCAGAACGCGAGGGCCGTGGCAAGCCCTATCCCGCTCGCGGCCCCGGTCACCAGGGCCAGCTTTCCCGCGAAGTCCTTCATCGCTTCCCCCGATCCGCGCGCCTGGCGAGGCGCACTCGGAAACGAGCCGGCGAGGTTGAATTGCGGCGCGGCCCAATGTAGCCTCGTTGCAGGTGCCGGCTCAAGGCCGATGATACCACAGGGATTTGACCACCACGGAGGTGCGACAGCCATGGCTGACGAGTACGTCGCGGAGGCGGTTGAGTGCGGTTGCGAGTGGCCGTGCGCCGACCCGCGGGAGCAGGCTATCCTGATGGGCTCGGCGGCGCTCTTCATCGCGTGCGGCGCGCGAGCGCTGTTGCGAAACAGGCCGCGGTGGCTGCCGCTGTGGCTTGCCGGGCTGCTCGCCTGGGCGACGATACCCAAGTACTTCATCTGCGCGCGCTGCGAGAACTACGGCAAGCCGTGCGACTTCTTCTACGGCGGCAAGTACGCGGCGCTCCTGTTTAAAAAGCAGGACAAGCCGTTCAACGCCTGGGGATATTTCGCGGAAGGCTCGTCGCTCGCGGTCTTTCAATTCCTGCCCCCCATCGCGGCAAGGCGGGACTGGAAGTCGCTCGGTCTCTACGCCGTTTCGGCGGCGCTGTTTCAGGGGCTGCTCGTGAAGTTCTGCTGCATCGACTGCGTGCGGTTCTCGCAGGACGAGTGGAAGGCAAAGTACTGCCCGACCTTCAAGATGGTCGAGCGTGCTGGGCTGGCTGCGCCTGTTTCCTCCCCCTTGAGGGGGGAGGATTAAGGTGGGGGTGTCTCCCTCAGCCGACTAGCGCGCGCCAGCCTTCCACATTCCCCATCTTCAGGACCAGCGGCTCTGCGTCGGGCGCGTTCATCGCGACCTCTATGGTCTGTGACTTCTGCCCGTAGAGCTTGGACTCGTCTACGTCTCCGAGGTCGATGGCAACCTGGCCCCGCTGGAACATGCGCGACGGAAGGTCATCACGAGCGATGTAGTCGACCCCGAAAGCCCTGCTCTTCGTCTCGACGGGGATCACACGGATTGCCCGGTCCGTCACGAGCACCGCGTACTTCTCTATCTCGTCGAACTTGCTCGCGTAGCCTCCCATGGCCGCGCGCTTGCCAGCCCTGGGGGCGCCCGCCGCTATCGAAGGGGAGGCAAGGAGCGCCCCCTTGTACACGTCCTTGATGACCTTCCTTGAGAACTCGGCGAGCTCCGAGGCGCTCATGGGGGTGCCGATGTCCACTAGCTCGAGCGTCTCCCCGGGCTCAATCGTTGATGCAATGAGCCCCTTAAGCATCTTCCTGTTCATCGCTTCCGCCTTCGAAGCCATCGCCTGCCTCCCTTCCGTGGTACGCCGTCAATAGCTTGAATTCGTTTTCGCTTGCGACACTCCTGCCGGGCGCCTGACGCCCAGGGTCCCGTGCTATCATGGGCGAACCCGAATGACGCGCGAGATGAAGGGTGGGTGGCGACGTGGCGGAAAGCGAGCCGGGCGGCCGCAAGTGGATCGTCTATTTCGAGCGCCCGGGGCCGGTGAACACGCTCGAGACCCTGGAGTGCTGCAGGCAGCGCGCGATGGAGCTTGGGCTGGACACCGTTGTGATCGCGAGCCTCAGAGGAGCGAGCGCGCTCACCGCCGTTGAATTGTTCGAAGGCACCGGCCTCCACGTGGTTGCGGTCACCGTCCCTCCGGGCGCTTTCTGGGTGGTAGACTCGCTCACCAACGACCTCTGGAACGACATCCCCGAGTTCCGCGAGCAGCGGGAAAATTGGATCGAGGCCGGCCTGGAGCGCGTCCGCATGGACATGGACGACGAGACCGAGGCAGCCCTGGCGGGAGCCGGCGCCCGGGTCGTGCGCGGCACCATCCCCTTCTACGGAATCGGGACGTCTCTCACCTCGCGGTTCAAAGGCTTGAACTACGAGCAGTATTTCACCGAGGCCCTCCGGTTGATCTCGGGCGGGACCCTGGTGTGCCTCGAGGTAGCGATCATGGCCGCGGACGCAAAAGCGATCCCCACAGACACAGAAGTGCTCGTCGCGGCCGGCACGTCGATGGGACTCGACACGGCCCTCGTAGTCAGGCCTTACACGAGCCTAACGTTTGCAGACCCCGGCGCCGGCTTCGAGATAAAGGAGATCGTCGCGATCCCGCGCGAGAAGCCGAAGTATTCGCCAGAAGGCGTCGGTGAAGAGTACCGCTAGCCGGGTCAGCCTTTGCGAGGAGATCCCATGAAAGTGATCGTGGTCGGAGCCGGCGCGGCGGGCCTGACGGCGACGCGCGTGCTGCGCGCCAGGGGCGCGGACGTCGTGACCCTCGAGAAAGCGGACGCTCCCGGTGGGCGGATCGCCGGCGCTGAGCGCGAGGGCTACCTGCTCGACCTCGGGGCCCAGTTCTTCACGAAGTATTACAACACGACTTTTGACGTCTGCCGCGCGGTCGGGCTCGCCGATGACCTCGTCGACTACAGGATGCGCTCGGCGGCGTGGCGCGACGGCCGCATGTACCCTCTGCAGCTCAGCCGGGACCTGGGCGCCACGTGGCGCAGCAGGCAGTACGCCCCAAGAAGCCCGCGGGTGCACCTGCAGCTCGCCCGCCTGATGGCCCGCATGTTCGCAAGGCGCGCCGACCTCGCCTTCCCGTCGTTCGAGCAGGTCGCCGACCTCGACCGCGAGTGTCTCGCCGAATACGTGCTGCGAGTCGCGGGCCCGGAGGTGCTGGAGTACTTCATCCAGCCGGCAGCATCCAGCCTTTCATGCGCGCAGCCCGAGGACATGTGCGCTGCAAACGGACTCTCTCTGACCTGGCACATCATGAGCGGGGTGTTCAAGGGGTTCGCGGCGCTCTCCCACGGCATGGACTCCCTCGCCCTGGCGATGGCCGGCGACTGCGGAGACTCGGTCCGCACCGGCACACCCGCGCGCCGGATCGTTATCGAGGATGGCGCCGTCAAAGGCGTCGAAGTGGACGGCGGTGTCATTGAGGCGGACGCCGTCCTGTGCGCCACGACTGCGACCACGGCGCTCGGCCTTCTCCCCGGGCTCCCCGACTCACTGCGGCTGCCGCTGGAGAAAGTCAGGTACAGCGCCTGCTGCCACGCGATGTTCGCGCTCGAACAGAGGATCGCTCCGGAGGGCACTTACGCCAACAGCATCCCGCGCCGGTCAGGATCACCCATCGTCGTGGTCGGCCTGGACTCGGCGAAGTCGCCGAACTACGCCCCTCCCGGCTGCGAGCTCGCGCACTGCTTCACCTTCGGTCCCGCGGCCTTCGAGCTGAACGACATGGTCGACGACGAGGTCGTGAGGCGCTTGTCCGGCGAGATGCGGCGGTTCTTCCCCGGCTTGCGGGCGCCGGCCTTCGTCGAGATCTACCGGTGGAAGGAGGCGCTCTGCTTCTATCCGCCCGGGATGATGACCGCGATCGGCCGCATGGAGCGCGGGAGCTATCGCGACGTGCGGGGCCTGTACCTGTGCGGAGAGTACATGCGTATGCCGGGAACGGTCGAGGGGGCGTTCCGCAGCGGTATCGACGCGGCGCGGCTCGCGACGGCAGACCTGGCCGGGAGGTAATGGCATGAAAGAGAAAGCATCGCTCGTTGAGGACAGGGCCGGGAAGACCGAGGCGCTGGACGCGATAACCGAGCATTACCTGGGCGGGGCTTCGGGCGAATATGACGAAGCAGTCCTCGATGCGGTCGTCATCATCAAGGTCGAGCTCGAATCGGCCACCGTGAAAACGAATTCTTGAAAACGCAGGGGGTTGAGATGGCACAGGAACCGATGGACAAGGAGTTCAACCAGAAACTCGACACGCTGATCGAGTCCAGGCGGACGATCCGGTCATTCACGGACGAGGTCCCGCCGAAGGAGAGCATCGAGCAGATAATCAGAGCCGGGCTGCTCGCTCCGTATGCCCCGCCGGCTGTCGCGGGCGAGAGGCTGTACAGGCGGTTCTTCGTGATCGAGGGCGGAAGCTCGGCGATGGGA
>Ga0209747_1001112_pt1 | contig 14519 bp, 15 predicted proteins | sample BarGraNGADG00311_FD_184498 | JGI IMG/M metagenome (GOLD analysis project Ga0209747, IMG submission 184498) | Arctic peat soil microbial communities from Barrow, Alaska - Barrow Graham LP Ref core NGADG0011-311 (SPAdes) (version 2) | ecosystem: Environmental > Terrestrial > Soil > Wetlands > Peat... | reverse complement strand
CGCGATGGAGGGTGTCGGGGCGAACGCGGTCGCGAAGATCAACTTCGGCAGCGGGGGAGAGAAGCGTTTGTTGCTCCGCTACTCGCCGGTCACCAAGCTCTGACGTCGGGTAGCTTGTCGACCGTCGCCGAGCACGACCAGTGTGACTCAGTCGATCCGGTCGACGAGCGAGAGTACGGCGCCGGGGACGACCCGCCAGTCCCGAAGCCGACCTGCCGGCGCCTCGAGAACGGAGTGCGCCCGCAGGCGGGGTAGTCCGAGGCGGGATCGTTCCATGGTCGCGGTGGCGAGCACCCGGCCGGCGCGATCGAGGAAGCCGAGATCGAGCGCGTAGCGCATGCCGAAGGTGTGCACGCTCGAGCAGCGCTCGATCCACAGGGCGCCCGGCAAGCCATCGGTCCCGAGCAGCCCGATGCGCTTTTCCCTCGAGGTCCGTGCGCACCAGGCGCCTGCCATCTGGACGCCATCGACGACAAGCCAGAAGGGCGTCCGGGTCGACGAGGACCAGGTGGGGGACAGCTGGCTCATGGATCTCCTCGTCGGGCGTTGCTCGGATTGCGACCGGCACTGGAACCAGGGTAGGGCGAGCGGAGCGATCATCGGTTCCGACGGTGAGAACCTGGGGTCCGGCGACTGGGAACTGGTAACATTCGGACATTCCTCCTGCGTCTGGGCTTGACCGCGCACGCAGAACAACCCAGGCGGATTCGCGAAGGGTCGATCCGTGGCGGTGCTGGGGTTGGACACATGGTGCGTAGGGGCGGGCGAGATGCGCCACGCGTCGGCCGTGACCACGGGTGACATCCTCGGTGCCCTGGCCAGCTGCCCGTCAGGTGACGTGCTTGTCGTTGTCGGAGGGGCCGAGACCGCCCACGCTGCGAGGATTGCCCTGAGCTCGCTGCGCCGGCCCGACGTCTCGCTCATCGAGGTCGCGGGCCCACCGACTCGCCGCCACGCGGTGCGGCTCGGGCTGGAACTCCTGTGGCCGGCGGTCTATGGCTTCGCGGACGCAGTCATGGCAGCGATCGACGCGCGGTGCGGCACCCGGGTGCTGCTCTCCTCGGTCACTCGCCTGACCGACCCCAACCCCGGCTTGGTCGACCATGTGGCGAGCTGGTTGAGAGGGCAGTACTTCGACGTGGACGTGGATGCTCGAGAGGTCCGCCGCACCCGCACCCCGGAGCTCACGCTCGCCCCTGGCGACCTCGGCGTGCTAGCCGCCCACGGGGCCCGACCAGACGACCTCCGGCTCACATCGCTTCCCGCTTTGCGAGTCGAGATCACGGGACCGTGGGCGTCGGCGCCGTGGAGGGCGAAGCAGTGGACCGAGGTCACGGTGGTGAGGGGATCACTCGCCGATTCCGTGCAGCTCGCCCTGACCGGGTCGAAGGCTCGCGCCTGCCCATCGTGCGCCCGACCGGTCACCGGAGTCCACTGTCGTTTCTGCGGGATCGTCGTCCCGGGTGCGACTCGGCCGAACGCTCCCACCCCTCCTGCTGTGCTCGTGCCGTCCTATTCTGAGGAGACCCACGCGTGAATCCCCGTCAACGCCGCGGTGTGCTGCTGATCATCGCGACCGCGATGGGCGCGATCGTCGTCTTCATCGCCGTCCTGTCGGTGGTCGGCAACGTGCGTTCGCAAGTCGGTCCGACCGCGACTGTGCTGCAGCTTCGCACCGGCGTCCAGGAGCTCGAGCCGATCACCCCTGACATGATCGAGCAAGTCTCGGTGCCCGAGCGTTGGATCCCCAAGACCGCCCTCCGCTCCGTTGACGAGGTGATCGGCAAGGTGGCCTCGTCGATCTACGAGCCGGGGACGACGCTCCAGACCGGCATGCTCGTCGACCCGCCCGGCCTCAAGGCCGGGTACCGGGAGGTCGCCATCCTGGTGAACGCTGAGACGGGTGTCGCCGGAAAGGTCCGGTCCGGTGACCGGGTCGACATCATCGCGACGACCGCGGCCACCGATACTGCGCCCAACAGGGCTGAGGTGTGGGTCGCCAACGCGCTCGTGCTCGAGGTTGGCATTCCCCGGTCCACCGAGAACGCCGACCCCAAAGGCAACTTCACCCAGGGGCAGGGGGTCCCCGTGACCTTCGCCCTGCCGGCCGACGAGGCCCTCAGGTTGTCCTATGCGGAGAGCTTCTCGACGAAGCTGCGGCTCGCCCTGCGAGGACGCGGTGACGAGGGCGTTCTGGATTCGGCCGGCACGATCTTCGAGCCCACCGCGAAGCCCACCTCATGAACACGCGTGTCCTCGTCGTCACCTCGCGACCGCCGATCCGCGAGCAGGTCCGCGCGGTGCTCGCCGAGGCCGAGGGCGTCGTTCTCGTCGAGATCGTCGAGGACCGCACCGAGATCGTGGCGGCGCTCGACCGTGTCGGAGCGGTAGACGTCGTGCTGGTGGACGAGATGCTGGGGGACGGCAACGGGCTCGATGTCGCCCGCGAGGTCGGTTTCGCCCGCCCCCTCAGCGCGATCGTTCTGATGGCCTCGCACCCGACGCCCGAGCTGCTGGCCGCTGCGATGGATGCCGGTGCGAGGTCCATCGTCGCGGCGCCGCCATCGCTCGAGGAGGTCCGGTCCCGGATCGAGAGCGCGGCCGTCTGGTCACGTTCTGCCCGTCGGCACGTCGCCTCGGACGCACTCCCCGCCGGTGAGGCCGGCCAGGTGATCGCCGTCGCCGGCGCGAAGGGCGGTGTCGGGACGACGCTCCTCGCGCTGCTTCTCGCGCGCAGTAAGGCGTCAGACCACTCCGTCTGTCTCGTCGACCTCGACCTGCAGGCCGGCGACCTGGCGGCCTTCGCCGGGGTGCGGGTGCGGCGAAGTATCGTCGACCTGGTCGAGGTCGCGGACGAGCTCAACGGTCGGGCGCTCGGTGAGACCACCTATGACATCGGCCACGGCTTGCGGCTCCTGCCGGCCCCAGCCGACGGCGAGCTCGGCGAAGACGTGACCGCGCGGGCGGTCCGCCTGATCATCGCGGCGCTGCGGTACCAGTACGACCTCGTCGTGATCGACTGCGGCAGCCGGCTCGACGACGCCACCTCCATGGCCCTTGAGCTCGCCGACAGGGCGGTGCTCGTCGCGACCCTGGACGTCCCGGCCCTGCGGGCGGCCCGCCGTACGATCGCGCTCTGGGAACGCCTGGAAGTCCGCGCGTCGGACGAGGTGGACCTGGTGGTCAACCGCGCCAATCGGGTGTCCGAGGTGCAGCCTGCGTTGGCGCCCAAGCTGGCCGGGGTGTCCGTCACGGCCGTGATCCCCCAGGTCAGCTCCGCTCTCGAGGACGTCATGAATACCGCGACGGTGCTCGACTCGCGCATCGGCGAGCTCGACCGCGCCATCGATGGGCTCGCCGCAGCGGTGGTCCTTACGGCTGGTCCACCGGTCGTCATCAACACCACGCCACGCCCGGCGGCGCAGAACGGGCGCAGGCGCCACCGGTTCGCCGAGTCGGACGCCGGGCAGGTGGTGGTCGAGTCGCCCTTGATCATCGGCATCGTCGTGGTCCTCACCCTGCTCGCGATCCAGCTCATCCTGTTCGGCGTGTCGCACATCGTGGCGTCGAACGCCGCCGACGAGGCCGCCCGGGGGTACGCCGTAGGGATGGACGACGCGGGCGTGCGCAGTACCGTCCAGGACGCGCTCCCGGGGGGGTGGGACTCTGGCTGGTCGGTCGCTCGGCCCACCGCCGACACCGTCCAGGTCAGCGTTCGCACCCCGTCGATCATGCCGGCCCTGATCCCGGCAACCGTTTCTACGGCGCCGATCCTGCGGGAACCCCGGTGAAGACCGGTCGGGCCCGGCGCCCGAACCGCCGGTCCGAGCGCGGGTCGATGACGGTGGAGCTCATCGGGTTCGTCCCAGTTCTGACCCTGATCACGTTGTTGCTGGTGCAAGGCTTTCTTGCCGCCGTCGCCGTCACGTCCGCTGAGCAGGCGGCCCGCGACGGCGCGCGTGCCGCGAGCCTGGGTCGAGACGTGAACGCGGCGGTCGACGCGCAGCTGCCGTCCTGGGTCAGGCTGGAGCGCCTGGACCGGTACGCGTGCGCCGGTGAGTGCGTCGCGGTCGAGGTCCGCATCCCCATCGGGTTCCCGGGCATCACGGTGCGAGAGCTGACCGTCACCCGCACCGCCGAGTTCCCGAGAGGCTGAGCGACTGATGGCCTTGCGCGACCGCGTCAACCGTGCCGACCGGACCTCCACCGAGCCCGACGACCTGATCGCCCGCTACCGGGAGCGGCTGCTCGAGGAGATCGACCTCGACGAGCTTGGCCGCCTCGCCCCGGCGCAACGGCGGGCCCGCCTCGAACGGATCCTCGGCAGCCTGCTGTCGATCGAGGGTCCCGTCATGTCGAGCCGCGAGCGCTCGCAGCTGATCCAGCGCATCGTCGATGACTCCCTCGGGTTGGGGGTGCTCGAGCCCTTGCTGGCGGACGAGACCGTCACCGAGATCATGGTGAACGGCCCCAAGGACGTCTTCGTCGAGCGAAATGGCCGGCTCGAACGAGTCCCGACCACGTTCTCCTCGCTCGAGCACCTCTACCAGACCATCGATCGCATCGTGTCGACGGTCAACCGCCGCGTCGACGAGTCGAGCCCGATGGTCGACGCCCGGCTGCCGACCGGGGAGCGGGTCAATGTCATCATTCCCCCGCTCGCCCTCGACGGCCCGACCCTGACGATCCGGCGCTTTCCAACTCCGTTCCGCCTCCCGGACCTTGTCGCCAAAGGGACCCTCGACGAGCACCTCGCGTTGCTGCTGGGAGCGTGCGTACGGGCGAAGCTGAACATCTTGGTCACGGGTGGCACAGGATCGGGCAAGACGACGTTCCTCAATGCTCTGTCGGGGCTCATCCCGGATGACGAGCGCATTGTCACGATCGAGGACGCCGCCGAGCTCTCGCTGCAGCAGCAGCATGTTGTCCGGCTCGAGTCGCGCCCCGCCAACGTGGAGGGGGTCGGCATGGTCGCCATCCGCGACCTCGTGCGCAACAGCCTCCGGATGCGGCCCGACCGCATCATCGTCGGCGAGGTCCGCGGCGGGGAGACACTGGACATGCTCCAGGCCATGAACACCGGTCACGAGGGCTCGCTCACGACGCTCCACGCCAACAGCGCTGCGGACGCCCTCGGCCGACTGGAGACCCTGGCCTCGATGAGCGAGCTCGAGCTGCCCATCGACGCGATCCGGGACCAGATCAACAGCGCTCTCGACCTCGTGATCCACCTGGAGCGGGGCGCCGACGGCGGCCGGCGCGTCGCAGAGGTGCAGGCCCTCGCGTCGCACCGACGCGAGGAGTACCGCCTGGAGCCGGTCGCGCGGTTCGTGCAGGACGACCTCACCCTCGAGCGCACCGTCACCGGCAGGTTCGTCCATCACGAGCTCTCGGCGGACCTGCGCGGGCGGCTGCTGCATGCGGGGGAGGCAGTCCCGTCCGCCTTCGGCGTGTCGCCGGGGGGAGCCCGTCCGGAGGCTTCCGCGTGGTCATGAGCCTCGGTCTGATCGCGGTCCTGCTGCTGGTCACCCTTGTCCTCGCAGTCGTCGCGGTGGCGACCCTTGCGGGGAACTCGAGCCGCGAGCGGGAGATCGCGTTCGCGGGTGGCCGGGATGCCGTGCACCGCGGGGACGTCGTGCGAGGTCGCCTTGACGCCTGGGTGAGGCGCACGTCGTGGGGTCGTCGGCTCGGCGCGCTCCTCGCCGGTGCGGGTCTGGGGTGGGGCCCGCTCGGTTTCGTGCTGCGCGCGGCCGCGCTCGGCGGGGGTTCGGTGGCGCTCGTGTTCTCGTTCGTCGGGCGGGTCGGTTCGTTCTTCGTCCTGGTGCTCGTCGTCCTCGGGCTCAAGAAATGGCTCGAGTACCGGCGCACCAAGAGGATCGAGCGCTTCATCGGTCAGCTTCCCGAGCTCGCCCGCATCCTTGCGAACGCCGCCGCCGCGGGTCTCGCGGTGCGCCGGGGTCTTGAGCTTGCCGCGCGCGAGATGGACGACCCGGCTAGTGGCGAGATCGAACAGGTCGTGGGGCACCTCGCTGTCGGGATGACCCTCGAGACCGCGATGCGAGACATGCACGAGCGACTGCCGTCCCGCGAGCTGCTCGTGCTCGTCCAGACGCTCGTCATCCAGAGCCGCGTGGGAGGCGCGCTCGGCAGTGCGCTCAGCGGTATCGCGGCGACTCTCGACGAGCGCCGGGAACTGCGTCGCGAGGTCCGCACCGCCGTCATGGGCGTCGTCTTCGGTGGCTACACGGTCATCGGGATCGCATTGTCCTCCGTCTTGCTCCTCAACCTCATCTCGCCCGGTGCCTTGGATGAGATGGTCACCAACCCGTACGGCCAGATGGCGCTCGCCGCTGCCGCGCTCTTCTTCACTGCGGGCTTCTGGCTGATGGGCCGATTCACGAAGGTGGACGTGTGATCACCCTGCTCATTGCGTTGGCCGCTGCCGCCCTCGTGGTGGTCGGGTCCGTGGGTGTGCGCATGCTTCGTACGACCGGGCTCGAGGGGCTCGCGGAGGTCGGGGTGGTGGTCGACGACGGCGCCAAGCGGTCGGCCGGGGCGGGCGCGCTCATCGACTCCGTCGGTGCACGCTTCCAACGGTTGCTTCTGAAGACGTACGGCCCGCGACGGCTCGGGGACCTCGACGGCCGGCTGCGACGCGCCGGTCGTCCCGAGGGCCTGACCGTGAACAGTTACGTGCAGCGGCAGGCGGGATTCATCGCGATCGGCGTGATCGCCGGGGCGCTGTTCGCGATCGTGGGTCAGCCGTTCCTCGGCGCCGTGCTCGTCGTGGCCTTCGCGGGCTGGATGGATCTGTGGCTCTTCCTCGTCGGGAGGTCGCGGATCGAGCAGATCGACCGTGAGCTGCCGGACTTCCTCGACGTGCTCGGGGTGACGGTCACCGCCGGGCTCTCGTTCCGGCAGGCCGTCGAGCGCGTCTGCGAGTTCCACGAAGGTCCGCTCGCCCAGGAGATGCAGACCGCGCTGCGGGAGATGGCGGTCGGCGTGACGCGGCGGGAGGCGTTCATCGGGGTGCGCGAGCGCGCCCGCTCGGAATCGGTGGGGACGTTCGTCACTGCGCTCCTGCAAGCCGAAGAGCTGGGGGTTCCGTTGGCCCAGGCATTGCGGGACATCGCGGCCGAGGTCCGGCGCGAGCGTGCCCAACAGGTCCGTCGGCAGGCGGCGAAGGCGGCACCGAAGGTCGCCCTCGTCGTGACGTCAACCATGCTCCCCGGCGCGATCATCCTCATGATCGCGGGTCTCATCCTGGCCAACCGCGGGGTCTTGGAGAACGTGTTCCGATGAGCAGCGCAAGCGAGAGCATGCACACCGACGCGGTGGCGGGAGTTGTCCGCCTGCTGTGCGACGCGAGGTTGGCGACGCTTGCGGTCGCGGCCCTGACGGCGTCGGTGGACGCCGCGGGTGGCGCGGTGGTCTTCATCCTGCTCGCGCTGCCTTTCAGCTTCGTCCCGCTGCGTTCGTGGGACCGCAAGGGGTCTATGTACTCCCGCAGCCGCATTCTGCTCGGCTGCGACATCGTGATGACCGTGGTCGTCATGGCGCTTCTCGTCGTCATCTTCCATGTGCCTGAGATCGGAGCGGTCTACGCGTGCGCCACGACGGCCCTCTTCGGCGTGGTCCTCGGACGGCGGTGGGCACTGCCGGTCAGTGCGCTGCTCGCTGCTTGGCACGTACTCCTCCTGATGGTTGGCGACCAGCCGCTCGGGTGGAAGAGCATCACCGCCGCCGTCACCGGCGGGGCTGCCGTTCTCGGCCTCGGGTGGGGTGGTGACCGCCTTGGCCGGATCCTGGTCGACCAGGCGGCGACGGCCGACGAGCTCGCACGGACGCGGTCCCTCGAGGCCGCGACGCAGGAGCGAGCCCACCTGGCGAGGGAGATGCACGACTCCCTGGCCAAGACCGTGCATGGTATCGGCCTGCTGGGAGCCGCCTTGGCCGAGCAGCTCCGGCGGGATGCCTCGCCGTACGAGTCCACGGCCCGGCTCATCGAGGTCGCGTGCCGTGACGCCAACCGCGACACCCGCTCGCTCATCAGCGGGCTGCGCGCTCTCACCCAGGGGTCGCTCAGGGACGCGGTTGAGGCATCGACCCGGCGCTGGGCCGACGCAACCGGGACTCCGGTCTCGCTGGAGGTTCCCGTCGACGCGGCCCCCACGGATGTGGACGCCGTCGACGCGGAGGTGGCGTGGGCCGTCATCCGACTGCTCGACGCATCGCTCGACAACGTCCGCCGGCATGCCCGGGCGTCGACGGTGCAGGTCGCGTTGGTCCTGGGTGACGGCATCCGATTGCGCGTCACCGACGACGGGTGCGGGTTCGACCTCCCGGCCGACGGGCTGGTCGATGCACCGGGCCTGCAGGCTGCGGGTCACTTCGGGCTCGTGGGCATGGTGGAGCGGGTCGAGAGTCTCGGTGGCCAGATCCGGTTCGTATCCACGCCGGGTGTTGGCACGCAAGTGCTGGTCGACCTGCCTCGGCACGTGGATCGGTGCGACGGGGGAGAGTCTCTCGCGGACGTGCTGGCCGAGCAGGCGAACGCATGAAGGTTCTGGTGGCCGACGACAACGCGGTGGTGCGCCTGGGCATCCAGGCGGTCCTCGCGCAGGTGCCGGACGTGTCAGCTACGCTGCTGGCGGCCGACGGTGTGCAGGCCCTCGAGCTGGCCCACGCCGAGCGACCTGACGTCGTGCTCCTCGACGTCCGCATGCCGCGCCGCGACGGTCTGGACGTCCTCGCCGAGCTGGCCGAGATCGCCCCGGTCCTGATGCTCACGCACTCGGACGAGCCCGAGACGATCCGCGCGGCGCTGGCCGGGGGAGCAAGGGGCTACCTCGTGCACGGCACATTGACCATCGCTGAGATCGCCGCCGCCATCCGGACCTGCGTCGCGGGCGGCATGGTGCTCGGCCCCCAGGCGGCCGAGGCGATGTTCCATCAGGCGCCACATGCCCCGACGACGAACGAACGGGTGCGTGCACTGCTCAGCCCGCGGGAGCAGCAGATCATGGATGCCGTCGCCACCGGGATCTCGAACGCAGAAATCGCGGCGCGGGAGTTCCTGGCGCCCAAGACCATCAAGAACCACGTGAACAACATCTACGCCAAGCTCGGGGTCTCTACCCGGGCGCAAGCCATGGCGCTCTGGATCGGGAGTGGCCCGGCTCCGGGTCAGGACCTGGGCCGGGGCCCAGGAGAGATGGGCCCCCGATCGGGCCTCAGGGCCCTGGGGGAGATGGCGTGAGCACCCGTAGGTTCGTCCTCGTCGATCGTTACTCTGACCTGGAGGTCACCATGAGTTCGTTCCAGCGCTTGGCCGTCCACGCACAGCTCGCCGCTACCGGTCTGGTGGACCGCGCGTTCGCCCGCATCGGGGACCGCGAGGCAGGCCAGTCCTCTGCGGAATACGCCGGGATCATCATCGTGGCCATCGTGCTGGTTGGTGTCCTGGTCAAGGCCGCTGACACATGGGGCGGGACCATCAGGGATCTGATCACCAAGAAGATTGGCGAAATCGGCATCTGATCGCAGCCAGCACACCGGCGGGCGGGTTCCGGCGCTGCACCCAAACTCGCCCGCCTGCCCGCCCGACCGATGGGAGTCGCTTGATGTCCGCTCGTCGCGTTCTTGCCGCCGCCGCGGTGGTGGCGGTGTTCGTGGTCGGGTTCTTGGTGTGGCGGGGTGGGAGTTCTTCGGGCCCGTCCGGTGGTGGTACGGGCGGGGGAACGTCCTCGCCGTCGGCGACGCCTAGCGGAGCGGTGACCCGGACGGTGGTGATGAATGGCCAGAAGATCGAGCTCGGGGTGGGTCCGGTTGTTGTTCGGGACGGGGTGGGGTTGCTCCAGGTTCGCGCAACCAGGGTCGACCCGGGTGACAGCAAGGGCAGTGTTTCGGTCGACCTGATGATGACGGACCCCTACGACGGCAACACGATCGGTCCGAGTGCTGTTCGGTTGGTGGACCCGGGTGCCGGGACGGTCTCGATGGTCGCGAGGGATGCGCAAAAGCGTGGGGTGATCAGCACCGAGTACTCGTCGCTCTCTGATGGGCCGGTCGTGTTGTATGCGGCGTTCGCTGCTCCGGTGGGCAAGACGGTGGATGTGTTGTTGCCCTATGCGGGCTACTTTTCCGGTGTCGCGGTGGTGACGTCATCGGGTGCCGAGGGCACGGGTTCGGCGAAGCTTTCGGACTTCACGAAGTCGGCGGCGAAGGACCTCACGCTGCCTGTTGTCGCCCTGGACACCTTTACCGAGGATCAGGCGGGTGCGGTGCGTACGCGTACGGAGGCGAAGGAGGTGACGGTCGCGATCGCGACGGACGTGTTGTTCGCGTCGGGTTCGGCGGAGCTGGGGCCGGATGCCGATGCGGCGTTGAGGTCTGCAGGGGGGCAGATCGCTCAGTACAGTGCGGGGGCGCTGACGGTGATGGGGCACACCGATGATGTGGGTGGGGTTGCGTTCAACCAGGACCTGTCGGTTCGTCGGGCCCAGGCGGTCGCGGACCGTTTGGCGACGTTGGTGGATCTGACGCCGTACCCGGCGACGGTCGAGGGGCGTGGTGAGAGCGAACCGGCGGTGCCGGGGACCAGTGTGGCGGCGCGGGCGGCGAACCGGCGTGTCGAGCTTCGGTTCACCCCTGCTGCGGGTGCGAAGCGCGCGGGTGAGCAGCCGGCGCCGGTCGGTGCCCTTCCTCCTGCGGCGGGTCCGGTGGGCACGGGGAGCGCCGGTGTGCAAGTTCATATGAAGCTCTTGAGAGATAGAGGGTTCGCGGTAACCCTCCCGGAGGTGCGCCGCGTCGGCAACATGATCGTCGGGGAGGTCCAGGTCAAACTTGTTTCCGGCGGCCCGGGGTCGCTGGATGGCTTGTTCTCCTCTTCCTCCTGGGACAGTCGCGGGGCGTTCGATACCCACGTGCAGTGGGCGGCGAACAACCTGACGCTGTTGCAGGGTGGGACCCGGTACTACCCGTTGGACTACGTCCGAAACGACCTGGGTCAGCGTGACCCGCTCGCGGACCGCTACTTGGGTCAGGCCTTCGAAGACGGGGAAGTTCAGACCGTCACGGTCGTGTGGCCGGCGGTCCCGGGCAAGACCGTGACGTTGGACTCGCCGGGCAACCGGGACGAGAACGGAACGATCTACGGTGGGCCGTCTTTCCGGCTGACTGATGTGCCGGTCGTCTCACCGTGAGCGTTGGCGGGGGCCGGGTCGGGTGTGCTGGTCGTGATCTGGGTCAGGCGTCGGTGTTGTTGATCGGCAGTGTCGTGGTGGTGGTGGTGGTCGCGATCGCGTTCCTGGTGCCGTTCGGGTCGGTGGTGGTGGACAAGCGTGAGTCTTCGACGGCTGCGGATGCGGCGGCGTTGGCTGCGGTGGGTGGGTGGCGTGATTCGTTGCGTGGGGTGTACGAGGGTTTGGGTTCGTCCAGGAGTGACGCACAGTTCTATGGCCACATCGGTCAAGGGCTGGGGACGTTCGTGCCCGGGTCGGTCCGGGACCTTGCGGCGAGCTTCGCGGCTCGCAACAACTCCGAGCTGGTGTGGTTGTGGGTCGATGGTGCGCGTGGGGCGGTGACGGTGCGGGTCCGTTCGATCGACGTGGTGCCGGGGACGTCGGTGCGGGCGGAGGCGACGTCGACGGCCAGGCTGCGGTTCACCAGCGGGTTGTGCACTCGTGACGGGGTGCTGGGGGTCGTTTTGCACGGTTCGTGCCGTACGGCCGCCCCGACGCCCACGCCGACGCCGACGCCGACGCCGACGCCGACGCCGACGCCGACGCCGACTGCGACGCCGACGCCGACGCCGACGCTTGAGCCCGTGTATGAGATCCCGGGCGGCACCGAGTCGTTTGCGGTGACCGCTGTCCTGACTACCCCGTGATGTGGAGCTGAAATGACGAGGGTCTGTTGGCGTCCAGCCGTGTGGGGTGCGTTGTTCGCGGTGGTGAGCTATTACGTGTTCACGATCGGGATCGTCATCCCGTTGACCGGGATGTTCTCGACTCTCGACCCGGGGGTCGTCCAGGTCGTCATCGTCGCGGCGCTGGTCGGTCTTCTGGTGTCGGCCGGGGCGCTGGTGGTCTCGTTGGTGCGGGGCCGGGTGGGGTTGGAGCGGCGGCGTGACGCGCTGGCGACGGTCCTTGCTGCGGGTGCGTGCGGGTGGGTCGTAGTCACGACCCTCACCGTCCTGGCGTACCTGGGGGTGGGTGACCCTGTTCAGTACGCGACCATGGCGTGGACGTTCCCGCTGTGGGTGGGTGCCCCGGTGGTCGGGTTGTTGTTGGTTGCGCCGGGTCCGCCGGTGGTGCGGGCGAACCGGTTCGTGGCGCGCTTGGACCGTGAGCGTGGTGCGGTGACGGCGGAGTACTCCGGGGCGATCGTGATCGCGGTGTTGCTTGTCGCTGCGCTGCTGCTTGCGTTCGGTTCTGGTGGCGCGGTCTCTGAGCGGCTGAAGTACGTCATCTGTCAGGCCATCAGCTTCGGGCAGGGCGACTGCCAGGCGCCTGGTGCGACGGCGGCCCAGGTGGACCCGCACAAGCCCACCGTGGCGTGTGTGCGGTCCACGAGCGCGGACACCAACGCGGTTGAGGTTGGTGTGGGGGTCTTTGCTGCCAAGGGTGGTGGGACGGTTCGCGTCGAGGAGATGTCGGACGGTACCTTCCGGGTCTCCGCCGAGGGCGTGGCAGGTGTGGGCGTGACCGTGGGTGAAGGTGGCAGCGCCACTGTGACGATCAACGACAAGACGTATGGCGTTGCTGGGGAAGTATCCGCCACGGCGTTGGTGACGGGTACCGGGGGCCTGACCTGGGTGGTGGACGGAAGTACGAACGCGACGCGTTTGAAGGACTTCCTCACCGAGAAGCGCGACCTGTCAACCCTCGGCCCGGTGGGTACGGTCGCGGGTGTGGCCGAGGAGAGCGGCCGGGCCATGTGGGAGTTCATCTCGGGCGACAAGCGGTACCAGCCGCCCGCACCGACCGAGATCTACGGCGAGGCGGGGGTCCGGGCAGAAGCTGGCATGAATGCCTTGGCGGAGCCGTCGTCTCCATCGGCTTCGGCCTCGGCTTCTGTCGAGGCTGCGACGGCGATCGGGTCTCGGTTCAACTTCAAGACGGGTGCGAAGACGGTGTATTACACGTACCAGGTCGCGGGTGAGGCCGACTTGGGGGTTGATGCTGGTTCGGTGACGGCTGGGGCGAGTGCGTCGGGTTCGGTCGAGGTTCTTCTCGCGGTCACGCTCGACCCGGACGGCAACCCGGTCGAGGTCACCGCGACCGGTCAGGCCGCTGGGGATGTGAAGGCGCAGGTCGAGGGCCTGTTCCGCGGTGAACCGGTGGGACTGACCGCGAACGGGGGGCGCTTGTACTCGGCGTCCGTGGAGCTGACCGGGCCTGAGACCGCGTCGATCGCCACGGACCTGCTGCGCGCCACCGGGATCGTCCCGGCGGACAGGAATGTGGCCCAACAGGCGGGGCACGCCTCCGATGCGCTCGACACGTTCTTGCAGGCAGCCCGGGAGCGTGGGGTGGTGACCCGCCAGGACCTGGCCACCGATAAGGTGACACCGTTCGCGATCCAGGCCAGCGGCGAAGTGGACGGGCTCGGCCTCAGTGCGGGCTTCGAGAACTCGACCACCAGGAGCGACTACTCGAACGCTCAGTACTTGTCGAACGGTCTTTGGAAGGATTGGAACGAATGTTGAGACTCACGACACTGCGGGGCGTGATCGTCGCGGTCGCGGCGCTGGCACTGGTCGCGGGGTGCACCGCGTCGGGCAAAGGGACCGCCAAACCGGTTGGTGGCGTGTTTGCGCCGACGGGGGCCCCGGTCACGCTCACGCAGATCCAAGGCGCCAAAGGCGACAAACTGCCACTCGGCGACGGCCTCTCCATCGTCATGCCCGCGGGGTCCGTCTCCAAGCCGATGAAATCGAAGGTCGAAGGCAACCAGTTCATTCTGTACCTTATGCCCGACGCCGACACGGAAGGCTTCCCCCAGTTCCAGCTCATCTGGGGGAAGTCAAGCGTGGGAGCCCTCGAGGCTTCGTGGACAGATGAGAGCATAATGGGGGTGAACAAGTCGGTTTCCCACTACGTTCGGTCGAGCGCGACCTGGCCCGGAGCCAGGGTCGCCGTTGTGGCCACCTGGACCCAGGAGGACGCCCGGGATTCCGGGCTTGTCGTGGTCGACGCGCTCGGGTTGTGGGTCGACATGCCGGATGGCTCGAAGGGCTTCGCATTGGCCATGGCGCCGAAGGGTCAGCTTGACGGTTCGACCGCGTTGGATGCGTTGCGGTCGTTGACGATCGGCTGAGCGGGCGTGCTGGGGTTCTGGTTGACCATCGTCTCGCTGTTCGTTCTGGTGCCCGCGACGGTGATGGTCGTGCTGGGTGTGCGGATGACTCGCCGGTCCTCAGCGGTGCCGCGCGTCCCGATCGAGGCCGTGGTGGTGGACTTCACGAACTTCACGAGACCGAGCCGGGTGACGTTCGACTACCCGGCGCCGGACGG
>Ga0209747_1001111_pt1 | contig 14527 bp, 11 predicted proteins | sample BarGraNGADG00311_FD_184498 | JGI IMG/M metagenome (GOLD analysis project Ga0209747, IMG submission 184498) | Arctic peat soil microbial communities from Barrow, Alaska - Barrow Graham LP Ref core NGADG0011-311 (SPAdes) (version 2) | ecosystem: Environmental > Terrestrial > Soil > Wetlands > Peat... | reverse complement strand
TAAAGAGATCATTATTTATCGACATGAAGAGTATCAGGTTTCTTGATAAAGAGATGAAAGACAAACTTAGCAGGGTCACTGTCTTAAAAGATTATATAGAATCATTTGATAAACAACAAAATACGACAGATACAGTATCTGATAACACCGAATCTGCTTTTTTTATCAAACCGCAAGTAACCAATCTGGGAATCTTCAGGTTTTATGCTGAAGCTTATCTAAGACAGCATCCTATGATAGATGCTGGTCAGACTGTGATTGTAAGGCACCGGGCGCCTGAAGGAAATGGATTGCCTTTGCAGGTGTATGTATTCACCAAAAACTATCAATTTACACCGTATGAGAATTTGCAATCAGAAATATTTGAGCATCTGTTGGCAATTATGAGTCAGTTCGGACTAAAGGTATTTCAACATCCAACGGGCGATGATCTTCTTACTTTGGCGAAAATAAAATCAAATAGTTAATAACACAATTAATAATAAAGAAAATGGCGGACATTAATACCAGAATTAGCGACTTTGTTTGGAAGAATCTTAGCGAAAAGCATGTCACAGGAAAGACGGATCCTTTTTGGGAAGCACTCCGGAATGCCGGGACTGAACTTTGGCTGGACACAGGTGATATGGAAGAAGCTGAAGCTAACTGGTCGGCAGAGATGAGCGCTTTGACAACTAATAATACATTGCTTAACAATGAGATACAGAAGGGCATCTATGATGTTTTTATCTCCGAATCGAAAAGCATAGTAAGGGATCTTCCCCAGGAGGAGAGGGTTAAAGAGATTGCTTTTATCTTAAACGCTCGTCATGGATTAAGACTTGCCCAGAAATTCGGAGGACTTGTGAGTGTAGAACTGCATACTGATACTGCCCATGATATAAAAGCTATTTTGTCGTACGGGAAAAGATACCATGAAATATGTCCTGAACAGTTTATAGTAAAAGTTCCATATACTGCAGAAGGTTTGATAGGGGCAAGACTATTAAAGGATTCAGGAGTAAAAATAAATTTTACACTCGAATTCAGTGCACGTGAGAACGTTCTTGTAACAAGAGTGGCCCGTCCCGATTATGTTAACGTGTTTCTAGGGAGGGTTGGTGCTTATATGATAAATAATAAACTTGGTGACGGTTCGGGAGCAGGAGAGAAGGCAGTTATATCATCACAGAACTGGATTACGGCTCAGTCGGCGGGAAATCCGTGGCAAACAAAATTGATCGCTGCCAGTCTGAGAAATCATGGCCAGCTGGAACTTCTTGCAGGCACGGATGTTTTTACTATGCCTCCTAAAGTAGCAGCCGCCGGGCACAAAGAATTAAGTGGTAAATTCACATCACGACTTCATGAAAACTATGATGTAAGTATTTATGATTCAGCAAAAGATGCTCATATTGAAAAATTCTGGGAGGTAGATAACAAAGTTCTTAAACTTGCTGAAAGGCTATCTGCAAAAGTGCCTGCAACCGGTTCCGAATTGGTACATATTGCTCATGAAGAGGGTTGCGAAGATATGTTTCCATTCCTGACAAAAGAAGAGAAAGGCTTTATTACTTCTGACGGCAAAATACCATTACATTCGAGATGGGCGGAAAAGATAAAAGAAGGAAAAATTGCACCAGACACGTTACTCACATTAGCCGGACTGGCATCATTTACTTCAGATCAGCAGGCACTTGACCAGAGAATAAAGAGTATTATCGAATAAATAAAAGACAAAAGACAAAAGTCACAAGACAAAAGTTTAATAGATAATTTTCTTCTGCTTTTATCTTTTTACTTTTGTCTTTTGTCTTAATCTCAGCCTTAGCCTTTTGATCTCTGCCGTACCATCTCATAAAGCAGGATACCGGCTGCTACAGAAACATTCAAAGAGCCAATTTTTCCAATCATCGGGATCCTTACCTGATGATCAGCAAGTGAGATAAGCTCACGGCTTACGCCTTTATCTTCTGAACCGAGTATTAAAACTGTCGGACCGGTTAATTTGGTCTCTGAAACTAAAGTGCCCGATTTCTCTCCTGCACAAATTACATTTAGTCCCGATTCTTTTAGATACTCAATGGCTCTTATGATGCTTTTTTCCCTGCATACAGGAAATGTATGTAATGCTCCTGCAGATGTTTTAACTGCGTCGGCTGTTACTCTTGCTGATCCTTTTTCAGGTATTATGATAGCGTGGGCTCCAAGGCAATCGGCTGTACGTACTATAGCGCCAAAATTTCTTACATCCGAAACGCCATCAAGGGCTATTATCAATGGATCTTCACCTTTTTCGAAAATCATAGGAAGAAGATTGGCAATATATTGATATTCAATCACTGACAGCCATGCCAGTACCCCCTGATGATTTTTCCGGGTTACAAGTTCTATCCTCTCTACAGGAACGATCTGGTAGACAATATTATTGGTTTTAACTTCAGTCATAAGCTCGTGATAAAGTTCACCCTGAAGACCCTGTTTTATGAGAAGGCGGTCTATCTGTTTTCCGGCTTTAATGGCCTCTATTACAGCTCTTAATCCAAAGATGCAATCTGTTTCTTTCTGCATGATTATTTATTATAGATGACTATCGGTAGTGATAATTATAAAATCCAAAAACGCTTGAAAATCAATTTATTTACCCCAATCCGCCAGCTGGCGGAGAGTAAATTGATTTTGGCTGCGCCGAGCTCGCACTATTGTGCTCGGTTCTTCGCTTCCCTTGGGGTCGGGGTAAAAGAAGAACCGAAGCGAAGCGGAGCTCGACGAAGTCAAAATCAATGAGGGTATATTAATGATTCCTGATACTCAAATTATTCTAAATATCTGCTGGATTATCTAACCGGAACACAACCCCTTTTCTCCAACTTGCTATAGCCTGATCCCAGAACGTAACCATTGTTTCGCTGCGGCTCAGGTAATAATCATTATCAGAAAAACGGTTATCTCTTTTTTTGAAGTTAAAGTAAAGATAATCATCTGTTACTGAGTATCTGCCACCCCATGATGATTTTATTACCGGCTTTTTATATCCCCAACTTTCTCCTTCAGATGTTTTGTAAACCTTATCGGGAGGTCCGTAAATAATGTAGATCATCCCCCTCTCAGTCATCCAGCCTTCTTTATAAGATGTAAAATAATAGTTAGTATAATAAACACGGGTATAATATATTCTGATTAGTTCCCTTGCTTTATCAACATTTCCTCCGCATTTAATCCAGAATTCATCAAGCGCTACTTTGGGCTTTAAAGCACTCTTTAAATCAGTGATTTCGTTTTGGGAAGCAAGGTATGCAAGAGGTTCAATCATTATTTCAGGAGTGGTAAGGGCAGGATAAGTGTCTCCCAGATTTAATAAAGTGAATCCCTCTTTAATATTTCTTCCGGTAGTGAAAAGATAAACTCCTTTTCGGGGAAACATTATGGGTAAAGTATCAGAATAGTGAATAGCAGCCACCTTTTCCGGCTCATAATCGAGTGTTTTCTCAGGCAGCATCATCGAAGGCGGATCAGGAACTACCGAGAATGATTTGTAAAATGAAATATAGAGACTATCAATATTTCCTCTGGTATAAACCACGTTAACAAATTCATTAACTCTCAAAACCGGAATAAAAACCTCATTTTTATCGAATTGTCCCTGAACTCTGAAATTGTATTTATTGAAGTACGACATGGTATTGAAAGAAATAAATGCCTGAACTACCTTAAGGCGAAGCCTGTCCAGGATTTTTATTTCTGCAAGGTAGTCGGTACTCTTTTCAACTTTCAGAGGTACTTTATAAATATATTCAAGTCTTCCGGTTTCCCTTACTATACTTAGGTTATAAACAGCTGTGTCGGCCAGGAGTTTACCCTGGCTGATATTATAAAGTTTTACAGTAATAAGCACCAGAGCAGTTGGAACTCCCTGAGGATTAGCTTCAGAGAAATAAAGGTCATTAACGGGAAACTTTATAGAAAGAACTGATGATTCATCAGATTGATTAGAAATACTATAAAGAGGATTGATTGGGTTTTTTGTAGGATTATACAGATACGACAAATCTTTTATGTCAACGGTATCCGAGGTCGTTTTACAGGAGATTAAAACTATTGAACTAATAATAATAGTAAGCAGCAAACAAAAGATCCTGGTTGTAATACCGTACTTCATTACTGGATTTAATTAACTTATTTAATTTTACCTTCTTTCCATTCAATTCTGATCCTGCAAAGCTCCTTCCTATCACTAATTCTCATGATTGAATGATTATAAAAAGTGGGACTCACATTCCCGGCAGAGGTTCTAATAAAAATCTCTTCGTCAAAGAGAGATTCTGCAAGATAATTTATTTCAGCCGATTGAGGAACATTCTTCATCAAAAAATCAAGGCTGTAAGTATCGTATACCCATTTCAGATATTGAACATTATTTGTGTGAAGGTTTACATCAATATCACTAACTCTTATTTTATATACTGGTGAATTGAAGCCATCTTCAGCAGATGGATCAATTTTTGATGCGAATCGGACAAGTGAATTTTCTAACTGAATATCCGGATTATATTGAGTCAATATCGTATCAGGTCTCTGGACTTTTTTAGTTGTATGGTCGAGTATAAGCCACGACGAAGTGCCTGATGCAATGTGCCTGCCATCAGAATACTTTACATCATAATTTCTAAGCGCAAATAACTTATCCGTTCCATTTGGCCAGGTTTTTAAAGTTATGGTCTCTTCCCATAACGGATATTCGTTGATACAGGCATACATTCTTGAGAGTACCCAGAATCGGTTATCTCTCATCAGGTCATCTCTCCCAAAGCCAAGTTTTACAGCATGGTCAGAGGCGATATCCTGCATATAATTGAAAAGGGAACACAGGTTAAGCCTTCCGTCGGGTCCTGTTTCATAAACATGTACCCTGTATTCTTTTTCAAACTGAAGTGATTCCATTTTCAGTTGTTATTTCGTAAAAATTCTTCAACCTCATTACTGTATAGGGTCCATTTATTCATCTCTTCGCTAAGATGTTCCTTTAATTCCTTATATTTTTCATAATCATTTTCATGAGATACAGAAGAATTTCCAGGCTCCATAAATGATTTGTCAACAGCCATAATTTCTGCTTCGATATTCTCAATTACGGTTTCCGATTCTTCAAGTCTTTTCCTTAATTTCCTCAGGTTACGATCAAATTCCTTTTTATCAAGATATTTTTGCTTGTTGGAAGAAACATCCCCACTACGCACAGCTTCATTCTTTACTTTGTCTTTTCTTTCAATATCTTTCAGGTTTTCAATCTTTTTCTTCCTGAGAAAATCATAAATACCGCCAATACTTTCCTTTATCCTGTTGTTTTTAAATTCAAAGACTTTCCCTACGATTCCGTCAAGAAAATCCCTGTCGTGCGATACCACAATTAGTGTGCCATCGTATTTGATCAGGGCCTGTTTGAGAATGTCTTTGGTACGCATATCCAGATGATTTGTCGGTTCATCAAGTACTAAAAGATTACTTGGTTCGAGCAGCAGCTTCACCATTGCAAGTCTCGATCGTTCGCCACCTGAAAGAACCTTAACCTTTTTTTCAACATCATCTCCTCTGAAAAGAAAGGCCCCCAGCATATTTCTGATCTTAGCTCTTATATCTCCTTTTGCCACATCATCGATCGTCTCCAGAACTGTTTTTTCTTCATCAAGGAGTTCATCCTGGTTCTGAGCAAAATAGCCGATTTTAACATTATGTCCGATTATCAGATTGCCGGTATAATCAAGTTCCCCCTTGATGATCTTTGATAAGGTAGTTTTGCCCTCCCCGTTTCTGCCTACAAATGCTACTTTTTCTCCTCTTGAAATTTTGATATCTATCTTATTCAAAACTGTAAGAGATCCGTAACTTTTAGAGAGGCCCTCTGCTTCCACAACTATTACTCCGGAACGGGGGGAAGGCGGGAATCTGAGGTTAATAGCGCTTTTATCTTCCTCATCAACCTCAAGTCGTTCAACTTTATCGAGTTGTTTTATCTTCGATTGCACCTGTATGGCTTTTGTTGCCTTCGACCTGAAACGTTCTATAAACTTCTCTGTATCTTCTATTTTCTTTTGCTGATTTCTGAAAGCAGCAATCTGCTGTTCTTTTCTTTCCTCTCTAAGCACCAGGTATTTAGACCATGACGCTTTATAATCGTAAATTTTCCCGAGAGATATCTCAATAGTCCTTTTAGTTACGGCATCAAGGAATGCCCGATCGTGCGATACCATCAGCACTGCACCAGGATAACCCGCCAGAAATGTTTCGAGCCACTGAATGGATTCTATATCGAGGTGGTTTGTTGGTTCATCAAGAAGAAAGAGTGAAGGTTTCCTAAGAAGTATCTTTGCAAGTTCAATACGCATCCTCCAACCACCGCTTAACTCATTTGTATATCTGTCGAAGTCTTTTCGTTCAAATCCCAGACCAAGAAGAGTTTGCTCAGCCTCAGCCATATAGTTGGTTCCCCCCAGCATTCTGTAACGCTCTTCAACAACTGTCAGATGATCGCAAAGCTTCAGGTATTCTGATGATTCATAATCCTCTCTGCGTGCAATTTCAGAACTACAGAATTCTATTTCCTCAGAGAGGCCAATAAGTTCTGAGAATGCAGTTATTGTTTCATTTATTACAGTTGTAGTATCATCAACCTTCATCTGCTGAGGAAGATACCCTATTGTAACATCTCTCGACATGTCGATCTGACCGGAGGAAGGACTCTGAAGTCCTGAAATAATTTTTAGAAGAGTTGATTTGCCTGCCCCGTTTTTTCCTGCCAGACCAATACGGTCCTGATCATTAATAAGAAAGGAGATATTTGTTAACAAGTCAAAACTGCCGAATGATACTGAAATATCCTGAACCGAAACCATAGATAAAAATAAATTGAGTGCAAATATAGGAAAAGTAAGTGAGTCCAGGAAAGTGATGTTTTTTAAGGGTTAAACTCCCTTCCCTTCCGGTAGCTAGGTCAGCGCACTCTGCGTTAAAATGACTTTTTAAACAACCCCTATCATAGTTTGTGGATAAACTTCTCTTCAGAAAAGCTATATTTGCAATGGAATTTTAAACCCTGATCAACATAAAATAAGTGGGAAGAAAAAAAGAACTGCCTTTACTGGAAAAGGTCAGAATTACAGATATAGGTGCGGAGGGGAATGCGTTAGCCAGAGTAGATAACCTTGTTGTTTTTGTACCGATGCTCATCCCCGGAGACGTGGTAGATATTAAGGTTATTAAGAAACGGAAAAAGTATCTGGAAGGAATAGTATTAAAATTTCATGAATACTCAGCTGACAGGATTGAACCCAGATGCATCCATTTTGGAGTTTGCGGCGGTTGCAAATGGCAGCATCTTCCATATAATCTTCAGCTCAAATACAAAGAAAAGCAGGTAAGGGATAATCTAACAAGAATAGGAAAAATAGATTCACTCGATCTTAGTCCTATTATAGGATCTACTGAAGAATTTCTTTACCGGAATAAACTAGAATATACATTTTCTGATAAGCGGTGGCTTACCAAAGAGGAGATTGGTTCAGAAACTAAATTTGAAAAAGAGGGAGCGCTGGGATTTCATATTCCCGGATTGTTCGATAAAGTGCTCGATATTCAGGAATGCCATCTTCAGCCGGAGCCCTCAAATTCGATTAAGAATGCTGTAAGAGAATACTCTTTAAGAAATAACCTTCAGTTTTTTGACCTCAGGGAACAGTCCGGTTTTTTAAGAAATCTTGTAATCCGTAACTCTCTTGAAGGCAAGGTAATGGTAATTGTAGTCTTATTCCGTGAGGATGTTGAGAAAAGGGAGGGGCTGCTTGACTTTCTTGTTTCGGAATTCCCTCAGATCACGTCGCTTTGGTATGTAATTAACTCGAAGAGAAATGATTCACTTAATGATCAGACCCCAATCCTCTACAAGGGGGACGATCATTTAGTGGAGGAAATGAATGGTTTGAAATTCAGAATCGGCCCAAAATCATTTTATCAGACAAACACAAAACAGGCCCTGGAACTTTACAAAGTTGTCATGGACTTTGCAGGGTTGAAAGGAAAGGAAACAGTATATGACCTTTATACCGGTACAGGTACAATCGCAAATTTTGTTGCAGGATCTGCCGGGAAAGTAATTGGTATTGAATATGTTGAAGAAGCTGTCGCTGATGCTAAGATTAATTCCGAATTTAATCACATTCATAATACCTTCTTCTACAGCGGTGATATGAAAGACATCCTCTCGGAGCAATTTATTAAAGACAATGGAAAGCCCAATGTGATTATAACCGATCCTCCCAGGGCAGGTATGCATGAAGATGTAGTAAAGGTTATATTGGTGGCAGCACCTTCTAAAATAGTCTATGTAAGCTGTAATCCTGCTACTCAGGCCAGAGACATTCTATTGTTGTCTGAAGATTATAAAGTTGTCAGGGTTCAACCTGTTGACATGTTCCCGCATACTCATCATGTTGAAAATGTTGTTCTTATGGAAAGAAAGTTAGACTTGTAAATAAAAAGATAATTAATTTTGCACTTTATACTTGTTTTCCTACTTTTGTCGCACTCTGCAAGTCAGAGGAGAGATGGGTGAGTGGCTTAAACCAGCAGTTTGCTAAACTGCCGTAGGGGAAACTTTACCGGGGGTTCGAATCCCCCTCTCTCCGCAAAGCCAAAGCAAACCATCCGCTTCCTGCGGATGGTTTTTTATTTTTCCCTGAATCAGAGCCCTGTTTACAAGGGCGATGATTCAGGGAAAAATAAAATAAGATGCTGTGAAACAGCATCTTTGCTTTGGCTTTGCAAGGTTCCCCTCCGGGGATCACGACCGACCGAAGAGAGGTCGTAATCCCTAATAGGGTTTATTCAGGCTTTGCAAGGTTCCCCTCCGGGGATCACGGCCGACCGAAGAGAGGTCGTAATCCCTAACAGGGTTTATTCAGACTTTGCAAGGTTCCCCTCCGGGGATCACGACCGACCGAAGAGAGGTCGTAATCCCTAACAAGGTTCATTTAAGCTTTGCATTATCGACCCCCGGGGATCACGACCGACCGAAGAGAGGTAGTAATCCTGGTGTAAGAATATTAATTCAGTTCATACGATTAGGATACCTTATTAAATGAGATTTAGTTTCTTATGAATTTAGAAAAAAGTTGTTTTTAAAGCATTTTTTTTATTTATAATTGAGATTATTTTAATTTTATATTGCTATGTTCCATAATTTTAGTATATTCGCACCGTTATTTTTAAACTAAACGATTTAGTATAAAAATCGAAATGTTGTTAAACAAAAAAGTATTAAAAAGGTTAAAAAAATGAAGAACAAAGTTTTAATGGGATTAGCTGCTATTACTATGGTTGCTTTCCTTTCTAGTTGTGGAAAAGTTCCGCAAGTTCAAATTGATGCTACAAATGCAGCTATCGCAACTGCACAGACTGCTGAAGCAGCAGTTTATGTACCCGCTGAATTAGCAGCTGTTCAGGACTCTATGAAAGTGATCATGGCTGACATTGAAGTTCAGAAATCTAAATTATTCAAGAAATTTGGCCCTGCTACACTCAAACTTGATGCTACATTAGCCGCTGCAAATAAAGTTGCTGCTGATGCTGCTGCAAAAAAGGCAGAAGTTAAAAATGAAGTTGAAACTACTCTTACAGACATCAAAGCTGTAATTGCTGAAAACACAGAACTTATGAAAAAAGCTCCAAGAGGAAAAGAAGGAGCAGCTGTGCTTGAGCAAATGAAAACTGAAATGGCTACTATTGAAGCATCAGTTGCAGAAGCACAGGGTTTGTATGATAAAGGTACCTACCTCGATGCACTTAACAAAGTTAAAGCTGCAAAAGAAAGAGCAGTTGGTATTAATACCGAACTTAAAGATGCAATCGCAAAAGTAAAAGGAAAATCAAAACCAGCAGCAAAAAAATAATTGAATAAGTAATATCTTATTTATAAGAAATCCCCGGGAGATTCCCGGGGTTTTTTTTAAAATAGACATAGGTTAACATGAGAAAGGATTGGAGGGATATGTTGATTTTTACTGCAATTGCGGTATCTATACCATTGGCATTATTATTATTAATTCGTTTTACCCCAAGTCCTCCGGTTAGTGAAATGGAATGTGCCCGGGAGACTTTATCCAAGGCAGTCTCTAACAGGGCAGATACATATTCTAAAAAACTATTTACTCAGGCAGCAATATATTATGATTCTGCCATGGTGAACTGGAAGAGAGAAAATAAGAGATTCTTATATTTCAGAGATTACGAAAAGGTTGCTTTTTTTGCAGAACTTTCAACAAAAAAAGCAATCCAGGCAGGAGATAATTCAATCACAAGTACTTCAACACTGAAGATAAAACTGAAACAGAAAATTGAAACTCTTAATGATCTTGTTTCTGAAATTAATAAGTTATTCACTACATACCCGTTATCATCCGAGATAAGAAACCGTATTTCTAATGGAAAAATGTTGCTTGAAGAGGCTGAGATAGCATATAAAAAAGGTCAGTATCTACAGGCAAACAGAAAAATGACCGACTCGGAATATCTTCTTACAGCATCATACGATAATGCTTCAACAAATCTTAAAAACTATTTTAAGTCTTATTCAGTTTGGAAAAATTGGGCTGACAGGACTATTATTGATTCTAAAAAAAATCGTGATTATTCGATAATTATTGATAAATTTTCACGAAAATGTTTTATCTATTATAATGGTTCTAAAAAGTACGAATTTGTTACTGAACTTGGCAAAAACTGGGTGGGCGATAAAAGGTCAATGGGCGATAAAGCTACCCCGGAAGGAATGTATAAGGTTTCAAAGAAATTTGACAAAAATAAGACTAAATATTATAAAGCCCTTTTATTAGACTATCCGAATGACGAAGATATAGCGAACTTCAAATCTGATATCGCACGTGGTACCCTTCCTCCATCTGCAAAGATTGGTGGTTTAATTGAGATTCATGGAAACGGAGGAAAAGGGATAGACTGGACTGAAGGATGCATGGCTCTGACTGATAAAGAGATGGACATTGTATTTAAAATTGCAAAAGTCGGCACCCCAGTCACAATTGTAGGGTCACTGGTTGATATTCAGTATATTGTGAATAGATAGATTATCTGATATGGAAAATGATGAGATAACAAATAAAAAATCACATTCTGATATTGATAAAGGTCAGGTTAATAGCAGTAATGATATTAATAAGGATACTATTCAGATAAATATATCATTTTGGCAAAAGTTCAGGTCAAATAAGAAACTTTTCCGTTTTTTTCGTACTCTATTTTATTTCTTTATTTTTATATTGATTTTTCTGACCACAATCAGTTTCATTCTTTATGCTGTCCCGGTTTTACAGGAGAGCAGGTCAGGTGAGAATAGTAAGATAACCAATAGTAAGGATTTAAAGAAGGATGCAGCCTACAAAAAGCAAATAGCTTTGATGACGAAGGATATTCAGCGTCTTTCAAGAAAATATAATACTTATACTACCGGACAATCATATATAGTTATTAATACTACTGATAATAAGTTTTCCCTTTATAAAAACAAGGTGCTTGTACGAGAAGGCATATGTAGTTCTGGGGCTAATAAAATACTTCAAACGGAGAAAAAAACTTATTTTTTTAAGACTCCTAAAGGAAAATTTTCAATAACCGGAAAGAGAACGCATCCCTATTGGCACCGCTCTGATTGGGACTTTATTGAGCAGGGTCTTCCAGTACCCCCAAAAGACGATCCTTCCAGATGGGAAGGGGGTGTGCTGGGCGATTATGCTCTTGATCTGGTTGACGGGTATATGATTCATGGAACAATTTACAAACGCCTTATGGGTATGCCTGTTACTCATGGATGTGTAAGGCTTTTGGATGATGACCTTGAGGTAGTATTTAATACTCTCAATATTGGCTCTAAAGTTTATATATTCTGACCCGGAGATACCCATTATGGAAGCAGAAACAAGGGAAAAAAACAGTTTTTTATTAATAGTCTTTATCATTGTCATTATAGTTGTTCTGGCATTTGTTGTCTATTATAGCTTAATGGAAATGAGGAGTCCTGCCAAAAAGATGGCTGAAATATCAGCTAAATACGGTTTAGCTAATTATGAAAAAAGCAAACTGCCAAAGAGTATCACTTCTGATTCAACGTTTCTCTCATTATTCAAAGATGATGCATATTTGCAATCGAGGGTTCTAATGGCTGAAACCGATTCCGTTTACCTTACTATAAATCTTTCAGAAAGGGTTATTAATATTGAAATAAGCGGCGTAGTTGTTCATTCTACAGCTATTAGCGAATTTGAAGCAAGCAAATTAATAACTGATGGGGATGAATTTACAATTACTTCCTTACTTTCGGCACCAATGACAATCGAAAGCGACACATCTTCTATCGCGAAAGTGCCTTTTGTAATGAAAATTGCGCCCAAAGACACTTCTGAATATAAACCCGATGCAATACCTGACACAGCATTTTATGAACCTGTAAATTACATCTTTGAAACAGACAGAGGAATAAAAATAATAGTATACCAGAGCGAAGAAATTATACAAGGGGATAGTAATGATCGTTTTATGTTCGACCTGCGCCACAGATTGATTATTACTTTGGCTGCTATGAAAGACATCATCTCATTTAAGGTACCTGAATATCAGCCTTTCATTAAAATTAAAATACCAAGCGCTGATGCAAAGATTATTTACAGAGCTATTCCAAAGCATGGCCAGATTGCAGTTTATCTGTAGCAATTCATTAATTATAAAATTATGAAAAAACGAGCTTCCCTATCACCGTTTGTATTTCCAGTTATACTTGCTTCCCTTCTATTATTTAACTTTTCACTCTTTGGTCAGGATCCATCAACAGTATCACCTTCGCTTCCAGATAGTATTAATGTTATAGTATCTGTATCGTGCATGCCATGTCATTCCGATGCAGGAGGTGTATTTTCCAGGCCAAAACTGAACTTTGAAAAATGGACTCAGTATTCCCCCGAAAAGCAAAAAGAAAGAGCCGCAAAGATGTATTCAGAACTTAATAAGGGTGCGATGCCTCCTAAGGCTGCAAGGGAAAAGAATCCTGAAAAAATTCCAACTTTAGAGCAGATCGGAACTATAAAGCGATGGTCTGAATCGTTCAAATAATATACGGGATAATAAAACCTTCCTTTTTTCCCTAAACCTGCGTTACATATCAAAAAAAAATGTAGGTTTGAAGAAGACTATTTTATTTAACCGATACTTAAATGGGAAGATTTACTGGGGTTATAGGGATTATTGTTATCCTGGCACTTGCTTTTTTATGGTCGAACAATCGCAAAAAAATTAATTACCGCCTGGTTTTTACTGGTTTAGGTTTACAGATAGCGCTTGCAATTTTCATACTTAAAATACCCATCGGTCAGGATATTTTCTTCTGGCTGGGAAAAGCAATAAATAAGCTTCTCGACTTTTCGAAAGAAGGTGGACTATTCGTATTTGGCGATCTGACAAAAGTCACACAGATTCTTCCTGAAGGGATGGTGAAAAGCGGAATTTTTCTGTTCATTTTGCTTCCTACAATAATATTTGTATGTGTACTGGTTGCTATGGCATATCATGTAGGTCTTATGCAGAGGTTCGTTGCTGTAATTGCACGTTTCGTCCATTGGGCTATGAGAGTCAGTGGCAGCGAAGCTTTATCGAATGTTGCCAGTGCTTTCGTTGGTCAGGTTGAGGCGCAGATTATGATTCGGCCATATCTTTCAGGAATGACAATGTCGGAGCTTCTCGCATCAATGACTGGAAGTATGGCCTGCATTGCAGGAGGCGTTATGGCTGTCTACATTTCTATGGGAGTACCTGCTTCATACCTGCTGGCTGCAAGTCTGATGGCAGCACCGGGTGCTTTGGTAATCTCAAAAATAGTTTTTCCCGAAACTGAAGAATCTGAAACACAGGGAGTAGTGAAGCTGGAAGTTAAAAAAGAACATTCTAATATTATGGACGCTATTTCAGCGGGTGCAAGCGATGGTATGAAGATCTCAATTAATGTGATAGCAATGCTGATCGGTGTTATTGCCCTGATTGCTCTTGTTGATGCACTCCTCGGATACTTCGGACATCTTCTTTCATGGATAGGTCTTTCTCTGAATGCCCTTGGACTGAATGTTGATAATCTTCGTCTTAAGGATGTTGTCGGAGTGTTTTTTAGTCTTTTTGCCGTAATAATGGGAGTGCCACCTTCAGAATCTCTTCATGTAGGCTCACTAATGGGGACCAAAATGGTAATCAATGAGTTTGTCGCTTATTCCGACCTTACTCCAATGATACATCAGGGACTGTTAAGCGCAAAATCAGTTGTAATAGCCAGTTTTGCTCTTTGCGGCTTTGCGAATTTCAGTTCTATAGCGATTCAGTTAGGCGGAATTGGAGTTCTGGTGCCAAGCCGGAAAGCTGACCTTGCCAGTCTCGGATTTAAAGCAATGCTCTGCGGAACTATGGCCTCATATATTTCGGCTTCACTTGCCGGAATTCTTCTGTAAGA
>Ga0209747_1001107_pt1 | contig 14535 bp, 13 predicted proteins | sample BarGraNGADG00311_FD_184498 | JGI IMG/M metagenome (GOLD analysis project Ga0209747, IMG submission 184498) | Arctic peat soil microbial communities from Barrow, Alaska - Barrow Graham LP Ref core NGADG0011-311 (SPAdes) (version 2) | ecosystem: Environmental > Terrestrial > Soil > Wetlands > Peat... | reverse complement strand
CGAACTCCTTGAACAACAATTGGTAATTAGTCGCAAGATGGTAGGAGATCAAGGTGAAAGCAATGCGTTGAGCAATCTCGGAATCGCATACAAAAACCTTCATGAGTACAATCGAGCTATCGAACTCTTTGAACAACAATTGGTTATTTGTCGTAGAACTGGTGATCGTCGAGGAGAAAGCAAAGCATTAGGCAATATAGGATTAGTCTATGCAGATCTTGGCAAAATAAACCTGGCAGTTGATTTTTTTGATCAGGAATTAGTCATCTCTCGTGAAATCGGCGATCATCTCGGTGAAGGATTTGCTCTTTGGAATATAGCGTTGGCGTGGAATCAAAAGGGCGAAGAAGAGTTATCTATTGCTTCAGCTGGCAGTGCGCATGAAATATTAGTTGCGATCGAAAGTCCAAGTGCTGATGCAGTACATGAATGGTTATTAAAAAAAATCGTTTCAAAAGATGAACTAGTACGAAAAGCTGCAATTGAAGCTTTGATGCATTCACTAATTCAAGATAATAGTGTAAGGCAAATTATAATATCCGCATTAAAAGATATAAATAGTGAAGTACGCTTAGCAGCTACAAAGGCCCTATCTGGCTTGGTTCCGAAAGATGAAAATGTAAGGTTGAGCATCCTCGCAATGCTGGATGACCAAGATGTGACAATTCAACAATCCGCAGCGGTAGCTCTCGGGACAGTGGCATCGACGGATGCCGAAGTTCGCAAGGCACTTCTTCTTCATTGGCATCAAGGAGGACAAATCGATCCACATAAACAAATATGCCAGTTCTTGGAGTCCGCAGGTTTTGAAATACAGATGTTGGGGGATACGAGCTCTTTTATTTGTAAGCCTAGCGATCAACTGTGGATAAAGCGCCTCAAGTACGATGTCTATGCAGTCGTTCTGATAGGAGATCGCCTTGATAGATCAGGCGTGCTGAGTGTGCATGACGGAATGAATCGCACATGCAGAAACATTTCTCAGGCTTTTGTTTTTGTGGATCAAAAGATAGAGGACGATGCTTGGCTAGAAATTGCTGCTTTACGTGCAAATAAGATAAATGTTATGCCTATTCCGTTTACTCTGCTCGATGAGAATAAAATTGCGGGGAAAGCAGTATCTGAGGGTAGAATAATGGCGAATCATCTCGAACGTTTTTTGGGAAAAGGGTACGATCCATACAACGAACGCAGCCCAATTTCAGATGTGCTCAACTTTTTTGGCAGAGAAACGTTGGCCGGGGAGTTGATAAATAATTACCTGATTTTCGGCAAGCCTGTGGGAATATTCGGCCTAAGAAAGATCGGCAAGAGCTCGATTATGCGATATATGCAGCGCTTTATGCCTTATCCAACCGCATGGTTGGATTTACAAGCAGGTACCGAGTTGGTTCAGTTATACGAACGGATACTCTATGCTTGGAATATTGATGCAAAAGCGAAATTTAATATCGACCTTGATTTACTGCATCCTCAGCTGAATTCGAATGATCCCTCTGCGGAGTTCTTTGAGCTTACTCAAGGGGCGCTTAAGAAGCTAAGTAAGTGTATTCGAGAACCTCGATTGGGAATATTTCTGGACGAAATCGAACTTATAATACCTCCTAAAGAAGCAACAGAGTATGCTCTTAACCGTTATCTGTCGTTGATGCGAACTCTACGAGGTCTGGTGCGGAAGATGGACGGGTTGCGCTTATGGTTGCTGGGGTTGACCCATCAATCAACCGCATCAATCGTTGGCGACATGAGCAAAATCCTTTCTACCAACTATTGCAGGAGGTGTACCTGCCACCCTTATCCTTAACTGATTGTATCCAGATGATCCGAAATATAGGACGCCAAGTCGGGCTTGTATATCCCGACGAATCTGTCGAAATAATTGCTAAAGCAAGCGGAGGACACCCGTTCCTAGCAAGACAATTGTGCAGTCTTGTATATAGAGAACGCAATAGACAACCGGGCATAGTTCCCGTGGACTCAGTCAGAAAAGCTGTTGAAAGATTTATCTTCGATCCAGAATACAATGTTTTATTAAATGAGAAAGGTCTTTGGGGTGAGCTCTGCGACGAAAGATTATGGGGAGAAGAGATCTCGATTGCCAATCGCGAAGTGCTATCTGCTCTGGCCCAATCGCCAGTTGCTCCTAATACCAAATGCTTCAGTAATTCAATTACTCACCATTCTGCAATATTCGCTCTTCAACAGATTCATGCTATTCAAGCAGTAAAAAATTTCCACAACCCTCGTAATGCATGCTATGAGATAAAATTTGGATTATTCCGATCATGGCTTCGTCAAATTCAATTGGGAATGAAGGAATAATCTATGCCACAAAATCCCTTCCGATTTACTACGCCTGTTCGCGGCGATAAATTCTTAGGGCGAGATGTCATTGTCGAGAAATTTACCGAAGAACTTTGTAGCATATCTGGAGATTCATTTGAGATTATCGGGGGAAGAAGATTCGGTAAGAGCAGCCTTCTTCTCGCCATGCAAGACCAATTGATGGAGCTATTGGAGAATGATAAAGACGCAGATTGGCTGGTTCTGCCTGTATTTATACCGCTTGAAGCTCTTGTGCATGCATCAGCACAGGATGTTTTAGGCCTAATGTTGCACAAAATCAAGAAGGCGACGTGCGGCGCGAAAAGATCGGGCCCACTGCAATGTGAGCCTTTGGTAGATCTTGGTATTTCTGCGTATACCGAGTTAGTTCCACGTGAAGCTACTCTTCAGGAACTTGAAGCAGCGATTGAAGAGAGTATCGATGCAGCCTATGGGAATAGAGGCGTTATGCTGCGCATCACTTTATTGATCGATGAGACCGATCATATATTGAACTATCCATGGACGAAGAGCCTATTCGGATTGCTGCGCTCGCTAATTTATGATAGCCGTGTGCGCGATCATATACGTCTTGTCTTGGCAGGATCTGGACACCTGTTAGATGTTCATGAACGTGGCTCACCGCTACTCAATGCATGCAAAGCATATTTCCTTGAACCGTTTACAGAAGAAGCAGCTCGAGCGCTTATCAATCATGTCCCCAATATAAGCAATGATATAGCGGATGAGATTCTTAAGCAGGGAGCAGGACATCCTTTCATTCTTCAACATCTATTGCACTATATAGTAGAAGGAGAATCCACATCTATAACAATGGATACGATTGATGCAGAAGTTCGTCGTTTTATACATGATAGGCATTCAGATCTTGAGGGATGGTGGTATGCTCTTGGAAAAGACGGACAACTTGTTTATTGCATCTTGTCAGAGAGTATGTGTTGGATGACTCCTGCAGAAATAATCCAAATCGCAAACAATCCAAATCTACAAATCAGTCGAGGCCTAACTGTCTTATGCTATCATGGTTTCATAATTCACGACGGGACATATAAAAAATTTCATATAAGTGGTCAATTGTTTCAAAATTGGGCTATGGATAAGAATAAGCCTTATGAGTCGAGGGAGGTACTCAGAATGTCAGAAAATTATACTGATTTTGACCTGCATATTGCATCTAATGGTCATGTTATAGCTAGCTCATCAGAAGGACAGGCAACAGCAGATATTTCCACAATTGTTCCCAATAGCATTAGATTGTCACAAACCTTGATTAAAAGACGTGAGGTTGACGCCAACTTACTTATGGAGATCGGACAAGAATTATATGAATGGATCTTCCCTTCTAATATCCACACCCATTTCCATCAGACTGAAGCAATTGCCCGGGCCCAGGGAGCAAAGTTGCGCTTGAGGCTGCGAATTGAGGCTGACAGCATCGCCAGTCTACCCTTGGAATTTCTCTACCGTTCCGATGGCGGTTACTTCTTTGCAGCTAACCCCAATACCGTTCTCTCCCGCTATTTGAATCTGCCACTGCCTCCATATCGAGTGCGCCGCAGGGCAGGTCCTTTGCATTTGCTTGCAATTATTGCTGATCCTATAGACCAAACTCGCCTCAATCCGGACGAATGGGAAGCATTAATGAAAGAAGCCTTGAACTCGCTTTTGGATTCTGGCCAAATGACGCTTAAGATAGTAAAAAATGCAACTCGAAAAGAAATTCGGAACGCACTTATGGAACGGAAACCTGATATTATACAATTCGTAGGCCATGGCATTTACCATGAAGGCAAAGGATATTTAGCATTAGTGGACGATAAGACAGGTGGTACATGGCTACTGGATGATGCACGTTTTGCTAATCTATATTTGGGATTCGATGACCATCTAGGGCTGATTAGCCTAGCAACTTGTGAGAGCGCCACTACTGACAGTCCGCAAAGTTTCTTAGGCGTAGCACCTCAATTAGTTCAGCGCGGCATTCCTGCAGTAGTTGCTATGCAGTATAGCGTTTCTGTCGATACCGCAAAAATATTTTTAGGAGATTTCTACGTTTCTATTGCAGCCGGTAAACCCGTAGATTGGGCCGTACAGTGGGCAAGAAATGCAATATCGCAAGAATTCGGGCTGGATAATCGTGAATTTGTGACTCCAGTTCTTTACATGCGTGCCAAAGACGGCCAGGTTTTCTGATGAACGACTGTCAAAAAAGGTGAGGACAAGGATCGGGAATGCTTCTCTCAGGGCCACCTCATTTCCCGCTAAGCCTTGCAACTACCCTAAACTCCGGCTTCGGTAGTAACCATTTTTCTCATTGACTTCTCTGGTCCACGAACTTACCGAAGAAACGAAGTTGGGAGGATGTGCTTTCGCTCTATCGAGAACGTGATGAGGTCGAGAAGGAGTTCGATGACCTAAAAAATGAGCTTGAAGCTATGCCCCTGAGGGTTCAAAAGGTTGAGACACTTAAGGGCTTGCTATTTATTTTTTTCATATCGCAGGTTCTGAGAGCCGCACTGCTTCGAAGGGCCAGAGACGCAAAGCTGCTTGAGATGAGTTCCCTCGAAGAGATTCTTATGGAATTAGCAAAGCTCAGGGCTGTCAAAGTCGGTGGAAAATGGCGGCTGACGGAGATCTCAAAAAAGGAGAGGACGATCTTCGAAAAGATGGAGATTAGTATTCCTGTCGTGGCAAGTATGGTTATTAAAAAGGGCGGAGTTTAGGAATTACACAACGAAGAATTTCGCAAACACCTATATTTGGATAAAATCCTGGGGTCCGTACTTTTTCTGGCTCATGCAAGAAAACTCCGCGGACCGAGTAACTCCCCAAAAATCATGCTCATGCCATAAGCTCGATGAGTGGGTCCCGGCTTTTGTTGATCAGAAATGCCTCTTCACGTTCGATGCAGGTGGGACAGGATCGGCAGGGCTGCTCCTCTCCTTTGTAGCAGGACCAGGTAAGCTCGTACGGAACTCTCAATTCCAGACCCATCTTCACGATCTCGGCCTTGGTCAGATCCACGAAAGGCGCCCTCAGCTCTACCGGGTGCCAGGCCGTAGCCAGCCTGATGGCAGGCCTGAGCGCTTCCACGAACTCCGCTCTGCAGTCGGGATAGATCGTTGCATCATTCTTATGGGCAGCGTAAAATATCTCCGGAATCTCGTGCGCCTCAGCGTAACCGGCCGCAACTGCGAGCATGATCATATTGCGATTGGGCACAATGGTCTTTCTGGCCGCATCTTCAGTGTAGTGGCAGCTTGGCACATCCTTTCCGCCGAGAAGGGCGCTGTCGCCCAAAAGTGAGCCGAGACAACATAGATCGATGATGCGATGGGTTACATGCAGCCTTGCTGCCGCCTCTCTTGCACAGTCGATCTCCTTCTTGTGCCTCTGCGCATAATTGAAGGTTAGGGCATCTACCTCATAGCCTTCATCCAGCATCTTGTAGAGCAATGTCGTCGAATCTACTCCACCGGACAGGATCAAAACGGCTTTCATCTCCCCTCCCTATTCATTCCGGCTCGTATCCTGTGGATGATTTATAAAGCGCTCGAATCTTCCCGGCGCTCTCTCCGGGCAGCTTCTCCTCCAGAACATTCAGGAATATCCCGGCAAATTCCGGAGATATGCATAGCAGACACTCCGAACCGTCCAGGATGCGACCTGCAAGATAGCCAAGATCCCGGGCATCCAGCCGCTCCAGCCTCAACTCGAAGTCCTCGGCATCCTCTGCAATATGCATGGAGACCGGCGGGAGTATGGAGCGATATTCGATGCGTGATTTATTCTCAATCTCCGGAGCCAGCTTCTTTAGTATTTCGATGTCTTTCTCATTGAGCTTTCTCATAGCGATCAATCTCTTCCGGGGTTCTGGGGTTTAGCGAATCTGTTTATCAGGTCTGGCTTTTCAGTTCTGGCTTTTTCCTTCCTCTTTTTTCAGGGGCGTGACGAGGATCTTGTCCACCCGGTGCTCGTCCATGTCCACAACTTCGAAGAGGTATCCTCCCCATTCAAAATGATCTCCTGTGGATGGAACCTTCTCCAAGTGAGTCATTACGAACCCGCCAATGGTCTGATAAAATCCATTCTCTTCTTCGGGCAGGCTTTCCAGCTGCAACGTCTCTTCAAAGTCATCTACAGGCATTGTCCCGTCCACCAGCCAGGATCCGTCACTCCTCTGCAATATTTGCGGCTCCCCCAGATCCTCGATGTGAGGTATGTCTCCCACCAGCCCTTCCAAAAGGTCTACAAGGGCCACAATTCCCTGCACTGAGCCATACTCGTCCAGAACAATAGCGAGATGAATTCCAGTCTGTTTAAACTTCTCCAAAACCTTCAAGGCCCTCATGCTCTCCGGGACAAAGAGAGGCGGCAAGAGAGCTAACTTCAGGTCTACCTTATGGTCCGCCAGATTGCAACTCAAAAGATCTTTGGACTGCACCACCCCTAAAACGTTATCGAGCTTCTTGTTGCAGACCGGAAACATTGAGTACGGCCCGCTGGATATTTTCACCTGAATCTCGGCAGCAGAGTCGTCGATGTCCAGCCATACAACCTCTCCCCTGGGAGTCATGATGGAGTTGACCTTTCTGTCTCCCAGAGAGAAGACCCGCTCCATAATATCCTGCTCCTCCTCCTCGATTACGCCCGCTGTCGTTCCCTGGTCAATCAGAATTCTGATCTCTTCCTCTGTAACGCCTGGCTCGACATAAGATCTCACACCCAGTGCACGCAGCACCAGTTCCGTAGAGGCGCTGAGCAATACAATCAGAGGATAAACAACCCTTGAAAAAGTGCGCAAAGGCGAAGCAGATAGAGCGGCAATGCGCTCAGGATTGGAGAGGGCAATTCTCTTTGGGACAAGCTCCCCAATAACAAGGTTGAAGAAGGTTATCAAGAGGACTACGCATGCCAGGGCAAGGCCGGAGCTGTAGGGAACAAGGGCCGGAACCTCCTTCAAGTAAATGGCAAGCTCGTTGGCTATTGTCGCACCGCCGAAGGCGCCGGCAAGAGTTGCCATCAGAGTCATTCCGGTCTGAACTGCGGAAAGGAGCTGGTTGGGGTTATTGGCCAGCTCCAGAGCTATCTGTGCTCCAGCATCGCCTTCTTCCGCAATCTGACGGAGTCTGGCCCTTCTTGATGAAACTACTGCCATCTCTGCCATGGAAAAGGCGCCATTGGCTAGGAAAAGGATCAAAATGATCAGGATTTCAGAGAGCATGCGTGATTACCTTTTGCGATTACCTTTTGTGGGAGATACCATAGCTCATTCCAAGTATATTTCCGATTAGATTCCATGTATGTTTTTCGGATTCCTATCATGTGATTTCAATTTCGCTATTTTTCCGGGTTGAAGGCTTTGAATTGCTTATTTTTGTAAGGTAAGCTGCCAGGAAGTTATTTATAGCTTCGCTGAGGGAAAAGCAAAATAGAAATGGGGTCGATTGAAAATCGGCATTCGAGAATGCCCGGAAAATTGCGGAAGATGACCCTTCGAGGTTAAAGGGCGGCTTTTAAAGTATTGCTTCTTCATTTGCCCTTCATGATGCCTATAAATCCGCCACCGAGCAAGTGTAGTCGCTCTTCCCGAATAGGATCCGGAACCCGAACTTTAGTTTTCTGGTTGTCAGAGCGATCGAGAATCCTCTTCGCTATCTGCGATCCACAGAAGCCCTTGAATGGCTCAGATAGCTACCGAGCGTATTAGACAAGCCTCAGAAATTTGCAGTTACTCCATCGTACATTCGAAATACCTGCAACCGCATCGGAGTGCTCCGTTGCCGTTTGACCTGGCAAAAAGAAGCATATTCTGTTATTTTATTATGATGCATGAATTTAAAAAAATTGATATCATCAAGTGCCGCGTGGATTCAGAAGATGGGACCGATTAAAAAGTTCAATACGAAATATACTAATAACATATCAGTACATAACATTAGTATAGGAGGTTTATTAGTGAAAAAAAGCTTGATAACATTATCGTTAGCTCTCATTTTTTGCTGCTTGACGACATCCGTCTCGGCCCTATCATTGTCTTTCAGTTCTGGAAATGGCGGTAGATCCTTATCATCATCCACTGAGTATAACCTGGACGGCTCTACCCGGCTTCAAGAACATTCCGTGCTAGGGGAACGCGAAATTGTCCAATCCAGAGAGATAACCGGCTTCGGTCGCAACCGCATCGATCAGTCGGTAGGTGGAGACAAATATCACGCCGATAATGGAATTGATAGCAGCGGTTCCTTTTCCACATCCTCTTCGATCGAAGCCTCTGATAACGGCGTAGGCCTGAGCCAGAGCCTCAAAGGCAGTGGAGACCTGAGCGCTGCTCTAGCCGGTACAACCGCTTCAGGCTCCTCCAGCCAGGTGGCAGAGGTGTCTAAAGGCGAGATATCAACTTCACAGAGCCTCACTGCCGCAGATGGTGTTTATGCCAGCCAGAGCACAAAGCTGAGCGGTCAAGCAGGCAGCATTGGCTCCCGCTCATCATCCGCAGGGAATGAAATGGATGTATCGGGAGGCTTCTCTGGAGAAGGTAACTTGGAGGCCGATCTCTCCGCGGTGGCAAGCAAGAGATCTGAAGTTAGCGGTGGTGCTTCATTCCTCGGAATTCCCGTTCTCGATGAGAGCAATATGAAAGAGGCGGCCTCTGGGGATGTGGCTATGTCTGTCGAAGGCTTATATTCCACACCGAAAGGCGACCTTGGTGAATTCGGACTGACGACCGTCAACACAGAGAACAAAGGCCTTGGCATGGCTACATCGTCATTATTGACCGGACCTAAAATAACTCCAACAGGAGGACGCAGTGGGGCGTATTGTCTCTTAGGTTATAGATGGAATAAGCTAAACCCGCAGATTAAATGGTATCTGAGAGATGATGCAAATCTGAAGGGCGAGGGATTGGACAAGTATGCCGTTCAAAGCGCCATTGCAGCAGCATCAAATACCTGGGATGATGCCACAAACCAGAACCTCTTCGCGGACACCAATCTGGTCACGATCAGCCCCACTGTGAAAGCTGACACCTATGACGGCAACAACGCAGTCGCGTGGAAATCCTTCAGTCCCGGCGCACTGGCATATGCCAGAACATGGTATCAGGCGAGCAAGGTTGGCGGATACTATTCTGCATTGGAGTCTGACATCAACCTTAATACAGCCTATAGCTGGTCAACAACAGGCAGCGGCAGTAAAATTGATGTGCAATCTGTTGTTCTGCATGAGATGGGGCATACAATAGGTCTGGGCGACCTCTATGGAAAATCTCAATTCGCAAGCGACACCAGACAGGTGATGCACTACTACACAGGTGTCAAGCGCACTCTCGGAAATGGAGATGCGACTGGGGTCTGGACGCTTTACAAATGAGTCCTGACGGCTCAAAGAGCCATTGGGCATTCTTTTTTTGTTCAGGTTTGCGAATCCGAAAGCAGCCACAACCATTCTCAGAATAGATTCTTGAAGATTTGAAGTCAATCAACAGTGAATGCTATTTCGCAGTCTCAATTGTTATCAGAAGCCCGGCGTAAAGCAGATTGCATTCTGTGCAAGAGCGGCTGATGCAAGAGTTCATGTTTGAGCCGAAAAATATCATCATATGATATATTGTGCGTGATGCATATCGAAAAAGTAGGCTCACTGGTTGTGAATGCTCTGACTTTCATCCTAACTTAGTCTTTATGCTCCTCGCAGCCAGCATTCCGGTGGAGAATGCGGCCTGCAGGTTATAGCCTCCCGAATCCCCGTCGATATCCAGCACCTCGCCCACTAGATATAGCCCGCTAACTCGCTTTGACTCCATTGTCTTCGGATTGACCTCGTTCAGATTCACTCCGCCTCTGGTGACCATGGCCATACTAAAACCGGCTAGTTCCGAGACCACAAGAGGCAGGCCGGTCAGATTATCGGTCAACTGAGTTCGCCTCTCCCGTGTCAGATGAGCCAGGGTTGAATCGGCATTGATCCCGGAGAGCTCCAGAATTCTTTTTATCAATCTGGGAGGAAGCGGAACCGAGTGGGGCAGGTCCGCCAGCGCCGTCTTCAGGGTGAGCGCACCATTCGATCCAGCTTGATCCAGGAGCCATTCATCCAGAGCCCTGCGTTCTTCTAGGGGCACAAAGGAGAGCTTCAAAATGTCTCCCGGCCGGACGCGCCTGGATAGGTCGAGTACCGCAGGACCTGATAGCCCCTGATGTGTAAATAGAATGTCGCCATGCATCTTCCCGATCTTGCCCTGACGGTACAACGAGATCCCCATATCGGAAAAGGAGATGCCGGCCAACTCAGAGAAGGGGTAATCTTTGACTATGATGGGTGTAAGGGCCGGCCCGATCTCGGCGATACTGTGTCCTAGATCGCGGGCGAACCTGTGGCCATCTCCGGTCGAGCCCGTGCCGGGATAGGAGCATCCTCCTGTAGCTATGACCAGCATCCGGGAAAAGTAATCACGCCCTTCGCACGTGATCCTGAATCCGTTCTCTGTCTTTGCTATCGATCTGACCTCCTGGCCGCAGTCAATGCTAACTTCCATATCCATGCATTCTTCGATTAGAATATTCAATACATCTCTGGCTTGCATTGTCTCTGGAAATATCTTGCCTCCCTTCTCCTGGATCATGGCCAGGCCTTTTCCTCTAAAGTAGGAGACGAGGTCAAGGTTCGTGAAGCCCAATAGAGCCGGTCGCAAGAATCTGCCGTGATCTCCAAAATGATTGATGAAGTCCTGGATATCTCCATCATGAGTTATATTGCAGCGGCCGGAGCCGGAGATGAGAAGCTTATGCCCGGGAGTTTCTTTCTTCTCAAGAACTAAGGTCTTCCACTTTTTTTGGATTAAGTCTTTCTGGATTTTATCTTTCCGGGAGGCGTCCTTCCAGGTAGTATCTTTCTGGATGGAATTTATGGCACAAAAGAGCCCGGATGGGCCCGCACCGATGATTATCAGATCGTAATCTTCATGGGGTGTGGAGTCATGGCTGCCAGAATGGAGCATGCTGTTTTTTGCATGCAAAATTTCGTCTTGCCTGTCCGCTGCGAAAGCATCATCTGACTCATTACCGGACTCATTGTCGGTTTCTCTATAAGACGTTGCCAAGTGGATCGCTCTAACGCTACCGTGACCGGATAGATAAAAAGCTTAACTGCATCGAAGAGATGGTCACCTGAAGTGTTCAGGGGCGCGTATGTGAGCTACTGAAAAGCTCTCCCAAGTAATGCCGGGGATGTTTGCTGCCAAGATGAATCCGATGGATTCGGCTTTTCGCGATGATCTTCAGTAGCCTTCACCCACGACCTTATGTGATTGGTCGATTTCCTGCTGGATGATGAGTGTGAGTCATCCTTTGGGCATTCCGGGGTTTCAATTCGTTCGAGCTAAAAATCGAAAGCTATAGATACTATCAATTCGATATTATTACGTATGGAACCGTCAGAGAGCGATGCCGCCAGGGAAAAGAAAGCGGATGAAAACATAATCGAGGCCAGGCTTCGCACACCTTTCACGATCTCTCTTAGTGCGCTTCCTACGGCAGGATATACATGGACGGCGAATTACGATTCCCGCTTTTTGAAGCTTGAAAATGAACGGTTTCAGAGCTCTCAAACGGAAGCCATAGGCAGCAGTGGGATGCAGATTTTCACTTTCATGCCCATCTTGGTGGGCAAGGTGGAGGTAACGGCTTTGTATAAGCGGCCCTGGGAGAATACAGCTCAGGATAAAAAAACGTTTATAATTATGATTCGCGAATGAGATACAGTATATTCTGAAAATATTCGCATCTATTTTCGGAAAAGTTCATCAAATCTATTTATAGATTATTATGAAGATTCTATTGATTTATTAATCGTAGAAGATGTACTTTAAAAATTTTTAGCTTATATTTTGCTCTATTTGATTTGAAGTTGGCATGATGCGAATAAATTATCTTAAATTTTCTTTGAATTCCTGAAATGCAAATCTTGCCAAAACTTTAAATCTGCCGAACATGATGACTAAAATATCCAAGGAGGCATGTTATGGGAATAGAAGAAGAAATTGTTAACAGAATTCTAAACTGTCTACCTTCGAAAAACCCTGAAAAAAACTGGATGTACGAAATCGCAGCCATGGCTGGGCTGATTCCCGCGCAAGCTCCAGCGAAAGCCACAGTAGATCTGAGGGAACCTTGGTGGGATATTGGGGACCAGATGGATTCAGGATCCTGTGTAGGTTGGGGGATAGCAGATGCAGTATGTCGATGGCATTTTGTCAAGAAAGGTGTTCTGCAAAAGAATCAAAAGCTATCGGTACGGTATCCCTGGATGGCGGCAAAAGAGGTAGATGTTTATACCGACTATCCTACAACTTTCCTGGAGCTTGAGGGTACCTGGATTACGGCGGCACTGGACATTGCCCGAAAGTTCGGATTGGTCACTGACGAACTCTTGCCGTTCAGACTTCCGGATTTAAGTCTAAGAATGGCAAATGAGAGACTGTATGTCGGAGGAGGTCTGCAAGATTTCTATACTAAGGCCTCAAATCTGAAGATAGCTGGTTACTATAACATGGGCACAAATATGGATAATTGGAAGAGTTGGTTGGCAACGAAAGGCCCAATCGTGACCCGGCTGGATGTTGACACCACCTGGGAAAATGCCACAAAGACGAACGGGAACCTCGATACCTATCAGCCAAGTACCGCACACGGAGGACACTGTGTAGCCATTGTTGGATACGGCTATAAGGATGACAGGTTCATTGTGCGGAACAGCTGGGGTACTTCATGGGGCGATAAAGGATTCGCATATGCCTCTGAGGCCTACGCCAAGGCAGCATTCACGGAAGCCTATGGCGTCAATGTTTAAGAGCGCTTAGAATGGAGAACTCAAACACTGCATCCTCTTGAGCGAGGTGCAGAGTGCATTTTTCGCTCCTATTCATTCCACTCTCTACTCGATTTGGCTGAGGAATCACGTCGGCGATTATGGGTGAACCTATCTTTATATTCTAGTTGTGGTATAAGTATTTGGAAAAGATGCATAGCCAATAACAGCCGAGAAAATGCGGATCGCAATATCCTTAAATTGGGATATCCACTTGAGATGAGGTATGAAATGAATTTGACCCCCACTATCTGTAAAATGACATACATTCTTGTGCTCCTGGCTTTTGGAATAATTGGGAGCTCAGCTCTCGCTGCCAGTAATCTGACCTGTCCAGCGGGTACTATTCTCTGCAATGGAACCTGCACCGATACCAGCGTCGATCTGCTGAACTGCGGCTCATGCGGAAATACCTGCCCCGATGGGACTGCCTGCCTCAAAGGGAATTGTTCGTGCCTGGTGGGTCTGGAGCTATGTAACGGGACATGTACGGATACCAGCTTCGATTCACGCAATTGCGGCTCATGCGGAAATACCTGTCCTCTCGGGAAGACATGCCTCAATGGAAAATGTTTATGCCCGGCAGATCTCGCTTTCTGTAACGGGACCTGTGTTGATCTCGGTAGCGATGAATTTAACTGCGGCACGTGTGCGAAAACCTGCCCACCCGATAAAACCTGCATTAGCGGAGCATGTTCGAACCGACCGGCCAATGTCTGCGTTGAAGGGTATTGTTCTTACCCGCTCTCTTTTGAGGCATGATTATCGTCGCTATTGATCGTCAAGTGCCTTTTGTCCAGTTCATTTATGAATGAGTTGAGTCTTAGAATGGGAACAATGGGGACTCCTTCATAGGATCTTATTTCTTCCTCAATTAACGTTACAATCATGGGTGTCCTCTGCATCCATTTTCTTTCTTTTTGATCTATATATCTAATTCGTCCGATGTAAAATATGGGGTATTACTATCAGTTCTTTCTCTTAAGGTTTTTATAAGCAAGTCAGCATCCTTCTGGCTTCTTTTCCCAAAGACGAATGTCATTACAACCTTGTTAACGGGATCAAATGCTATCATGATCCAGGCATTCCCATATTCCTTCAACAAGGACTCAAAGTTCAGTTAAATTCCTTTCTTTTTAAAAATATATCCCCGAAGTTCATCTAATTGGCATTCCTCAAGATGATAATCAGTCCTGAGAGTTGCAGCAACATCCTCCATGTGATCTCCAATTCGATTTATTATAGATCCAACGGTATCTTTACTTACACCGACAATACGAGACGCTGCGCGAATTCCGTTGCCTTCACTCAAGCATTTTAGGA
>Ga0209747_1001103_pt1 | contig 14581 bp, 10 predicted proteins | sample BarGraNGADG00311_FD_184498 | JGI IMG/M metagenome (GOLD analysis project Ga0209747, IMG submission 184498) | Arctic peat soil microbial communities from Barrow, Alaska - Barrow Graham LP Ref core NGADG0011-311 (SPAdes) (version 2) | ecosystem: Environmental > Terrestrial > Soil > Wetlands > Peat... | reverse complement strand
GTGCCTGCGATGGTCAGCGGCGTTCCGATCGCGGCGACCCACCTGTACTGCCAGGCCGCCGAACTGTTCATCGCCACCAGTATTCCCAGCGGGATCATCGCAAGCGCCATCGGCGCCATAGAGTAGAGCAGGCGGCTCGCCCCGAAGTAGACGCCCGAAGTCTTGTACCCGGCGGCCTCATCGAACGGCACGTCGTTGACAACCGTGGGGATGTACATCACAGTCACGAACAGCCCGCCCCAGATGAGGAAGAGCACCGGCGGCAGCGCATGCGTGCTGAACGCCAGGCCGGCAAGAAGTGTGAACCCCATGCCCGTGACGTTGCACAGTATGTCGGTGACCGGCCTGGCCTTGAGCCTGAACCAGGGATGGCTGTAGAGCAGGCCGACGACCAGCGCGAACCCGACTATGAATATCGCGAAGCGATAGTTGACCGCGAGCGACAGCCCTACGCATCCCGCCAGCGACAGCCCGAACGCGAGCCAGGTCTCCGTGCGTCCCATTGCACCGGTGACAAAAGGCTGTTCCTTCAGGTCCATGTCCTTGAACTTGCCGCCGAAGTCGCGGTCCGCGGCGACGTCCGCATAGAAATTCAGGGTGCTCGCGAAGAACGAGGCGCAGAAGTACGCCAGGAAACCGACCGGGATCTTCCACCAGGCGATGTCGGGGTCCGCGGCAGCCGCGATGGTGAAGCCGAGCGCGAGGGGGAAGAAATAGCCGAGAGATATCTTGATGCGCAGGAGCCTCCAGTACTTACGCAGTCGCGACACCCCTTACGCCAGCTTCACAATGCTCACGACGAAGTAGACAAGCAGCAAGGCGGCGAGCGGAACCAGGTAGAAGTCCGGGTTCAACTCGATGTGGGGCGGGTTGAAGAGCAGCCATACGGTTGCGGTCGCCAGTATCGCAGCGCCCGTCCCCAGCAGGCAGAACAGCCGGTACTCCCAGTTGAGGCTGGTCGAGAGCGCGCCCCAGATGCCGACAGGCACCATCAGAGCGACCACCGGTATCATCGCGTAGACCAGGCGCTTCTGGCCGAATACGACGCCCGACGTCCTGTACCCCGCAGCCTTGTCGAATGGCTCGTCGTTCGCGACGCTCGGCATGTACATCGCCGCCGAGAAGAGCCAGCCGAACAGGATGGGGATGAACGGAGGATTGTCCATCGAGACGATCGCCATGCCGGCGTAGAGGATCAGGACCGCGCCGGTCGCGTTCGTCACGATGTCCAGCACCGGCTTCTCTTTGAAGCGGAACCATGGGTGCGAGTAAAGTATGCCGAGCAGCAGTACGGCGCTGAGCATGAACACCGCGAAGCGCCAGTTGACCAGCACCGAGAACACCACGCAACCCACGCCGGTTATCGAAAAGACCAGAACCGTCTCGAGCTTGCTCATCTCACCGCTCACGAAAGGCTGCTTGGATATGTCCTGGTCTTTGTAGAGTCCGTCGTGGACGCGGTCCGCGGGCACGTCCGCGTAGAAGTTCAAGGTGCTGGAGAAGAACGACCCGGCGAAGTACGCCAGATACGCGAAGAGGACCGTCACCCACGTGTAAGTCACCGGGCGCGCGGCTCCTTGCTGGACCTGCTGCAGCCCGACCGAAAGCGCGAGCACAAACGGGAACAGGTATATGAGAGTGGATTTCAATCTGAACAGCCTGATGTACTTCACGTCGCCCCCAGTACCGTCTTCTCGAGCCCGCGCGTCTCACATTCTACTGTTTTTCGTAGAGCCTATGCATTAGATTGAACGTATGGCGATCCAAATAGAAGTCACGCCGGACTCATCTTTCTGCCCGGGCGTGGACAGGGCATTCCGCATAACCGAGAAGATCCTCTTCGGACAAGGCGGCCGCACCTACTCGGTCGGACCCCTGATACACAATCCCGAGGTCGTGAGCCGCCTGCGCATGCTGGGCCTCGATGTCATCGACCCTGACAGTGAGGACCTGCCCGAGCTGGACGGGCTCCACGTGATAATACGTTCGCACGGCATAGATACTTCGACCGAAGAGAGACTCGAGGCGCTCGGGGCGGTGCTGGTCGATGCGACCTGCCCGACGGTCAAGCACGCCCAGGAAGCGGCGCGCGAACTGCTGGAAAGCGGACACACCGTCCTCGTGCTGGGCTCCGCGAGCCACCCCGAGGTCCGCTCGATCGTGGGGCGCGCGGACGGAAAGGTCACCGTCCTTCAGAACGTGGACGAAGCGGCGAACTGGGCGGAAGAGCATGCCGGAGAGAAGGGCCCCATCGGCATAATCTGTCAGACGACCATATCGCGCGAGCTGCTCGAGGCGGTCGTCGGCATCCTCGAGCCGACGTTCGACAGGATCACCGTGCTGGACACCATTTGCGACTCCGTGGCCCGGCGTCAGGAGGAGGCGCACGAGCTGGCGGGGCGCGTCGACCTCATGCTGGTCGTCGGCGGGAGGAACTCCAGCAACACCGCGCAGCTCGCGTCCATCTGCGAGGCGACCGGAGTGCCGACCCACCTGATAGAAGGCGCGCCGGAGATCAAGCCGGAGTGGTTGGATGGAGTGGCTTCGGTCGGCATCACCGGTGGCGCTTCGACCCCCGACTGGCTCATCCAGGAGACGATCGAGAGGCTCCGCGAGCTGACCAGCTGACTAAACTTCTTGGGGTCAGGTCATTTTTGTTTAGTCCGGTACGGGCATGTCGAATGAAAACCAGACAGAAAGGACCTGGCCCCAGGAAGTCAAGCTATTCTATGTCGACCCCGGTTTCGATGCGGCGCCGAAGCTCTTCCTGCACGGGCGTGCCCTCTTCGACGAAGACCCTGATGTTGCCGCGCGAGCAGGTCCGGGCGCACGTGCCGCACCCCAGGCACATCTCCCCGATGCGCGCCACGTCGTCTTCCATCGTGATGTTCTGGATCGGGCACACCGGTACGCACTCGCCGCAGCCGGCGCACTCCCCGGTCACCTCCACGCGCACGCCTTCCAGGCGCACGAGGCTGTCCGGATAAGCGCTCACCAGGCCGCGCATCTCCGAGCGGACGACGCAGCAACACTTGCAGCAGAAGCAGAGAGTCAGCAGCCGCGAATAGTCCTTGACCCCGAACACCAGCTTGTCTATCCAGACGTGGCCGACGAGAGGCAGCAGCCCCGAGTCGAGCGCGCGCTCCAGGTGCGCGAGGCCCTCCTCGACGGTGGCGCTCCTTCCCACACCGGGGTCCACCAGCCGCGACGCGTCGCCGATCAACATGCACCCGAGGTCCACGGGATGCTTCTCGCAGCCCTCGCCCTTGCGGCACGGACACTCGTGGATTATCGTGCGGTGGCTCGCCCGGGAGATGTAGTCGACGACCAGCTCCTTCGGCGCGACGCTGCTCGGCGGGACCTCGATGAACTCGTCGACAGGGATGAACGAACCTTTGAACGACTGGTCGCCCGCGATAAGCCCGGCCATCTGCTTGAACGGGCTCATGTGGCCGAGCCGCTTGGCCCAGTGCGTGGCACGCCAGCCCTTCAGGGCCAGGTCGATCTGCCACTTCTTCCGTCCCATGAGCGCTCCAGTCAGGTGCCCGGCCCTGTTATTCGCGTGAAAAAAGATCGCGAAAAAGTGCCTGACCCCGGTTTTTCACCTCGTTTTCATTCAGCCGATAACGCGGCGCGAATATCCGCGAGCGTCTTGTCCTCGTACGCCCGCACAGTCTCCACGGCCTGCTTCGCGCGCTCCTCGCCCAGCACGCCGGATGCCTCGCGCACGAACTTGTCTGCGGCGACCGCGAGCCGGTCCTCGTCTCCCGGCCCACCCTGGGGAATGTGCTTCTCCGACTCGAGCCGCGAGCCATCGCGCAGGGTCACCAGCACGCGCGCGCCGAACGGCATCCTCAGGTCCTCGAGCCTGCTCGGCCCCAGGTCGTACCCCGGCGCCTTGCCGAAGAACCCTCTCAGGCTCACCAGGCTCTTCAGGAACGCTTTCTCCTGGAAGTCCAGGCTCTGCCACGCCGTCACCATGTCGCGCGGGCCCATCGTCGCCACACGCCTCAGATGCCGTCGCAGGCTGTGCCTCGCCTTGAAGAGAGGCAGGGGGTCGATCTCCGCGAGCATCGCGTCGAGGTCCACCGCCTCGTCGATCGCTTTGATGAACCTCACCGACAGCCGCGCGTCGTGGTTCAGTTCCACCCGCGAGGCAAGCGCCACGATCTCGCGCCGGTTCTCCTCCAGGTACGGGTCGGTGAGCTCGGCGCCCGTGAGCCGCCCTGCGATGAGCCCGAGCGCGATGCTGACCTGAAGGGAGAAGTTGATGTTGGTCGGCGAGAGGTGCGCGGGGTCCATGTATCCGGCGGACATCGCGTTCATCGCCATCGTCAGCAGGCTCGCCTCCACCTTCACGTCCTGCACCTCTGCCGGGTCGACGGGCCTCCCCTTCTCCTTTTCAAAGCGCTCGAGGATGTCGAAGAGCGCGTCCATCGCGGTATCGATGTAGGCGCAGCCGGGGTAAGGCTTGAAGGCGATGGTGTCGGTGACCCATGCTCTCCCGAGCCCGGTCATCATGAACGGCAACGGCAGGAACGAGAAATGCGCCCAGAAGCCCTCCGGGTCTTCCAGGATCGCGCGGGGGCCGGTCATCCCGTTGGCCGCGAGCGACGCCGCGATGGTGCCGGTGATGGACGGGATCGCTGCGACGAGAAGCTTGGACTGGGGCCCCATAAAGCCCGGGAACAAGGCATATACCGGCTCTGCCAGCGCGATGCCCATCGCGTTAGCGGTCTTCTCCTCGTCGAGGCCCATGACCCTTGAGGCGGCGGCCGCGGACCCTAGCAGGTGGATGTGCGCCCACATCTGGCCGTTGTGCGGCCCGAGCACCACCGTCCCCCCGAGGCGACCGGCCAGTTCGTTCGCCGCGACCTGCGCTGTCAGCACGGTAGAGGTATCGGCGCCGAGGGTTTCGCCAACGGCCATGGGCACGCACACGGCGCTGTGTCCGGTATGTCCCAGGAAAAGATAGTCGTCGTAGTCAAGTGCCATCGAGAGTGAGGCGTTCTGCAGGAGCGCCGGGAACAGAAGGCCTCCCTCTCCCCCCGGGTAGACGCCGCACGGCCCTTTCACCCCGAGGCCTTGCACGGTCTTGATCACAGCCTGCCCGCCGGCGCACCCGGCGCTGGCGTGGATCGCCCCCATGACCGAGAGCACCTGGTTGCGCGCGATCTCGCGCACCCTGGGCGGTATCTCTTCGATCTTGAGTCCTGCGGACCACCGCGCGACATCTTCGATGATTGTCAAACGTGCCACCCCTTCGTCTTTCAGCGAGTCACGTTCTCAGGCGTTCCGCGCACCAGGCCGTACAAGCCGTCGTGAATCCGCCCACAACACAACCGGCTTCACTTATATTTTTTCTCGAGTTCCTGTATCTGCTGGACCGCCTGGCCGATGTAGTCCTCCACCGCCGCGGCCTGTGCCTGCAAACCCGTCGACTGCCTTGCCTCGGCAAGGAGTGAGTTTATCTCGCTGTTGGCATCGGCCCAGCCTTCCAGTATCGGGGTCGTGAACGGGTCGATGGCGTCGATCTGCCGCTTGGTCTCGCGCTGGCTCTGCAGGTCAGCCGCCGTCTGTGCCTCTGTTGACGTGTCCGTGTTGTCCTGGCTCGAGCTCGAGCTCGACTGCACTTCGGCGAGCTTCTTCTGGGCCTGGTTCAAGTTGTTGATGACGATGCCCAGGAAAGACTGCAACTGGTTGTGCACGTCCTGGAACGTCGCCGGGGGCTGTATCGAGCGCGCCAGCACGTCGAGATTGGAAGCCTTTTGAACGAGGCCCGCGATAGACGTCGGGATATCCCGGCTCTTGTCGAGCCCCTGGAGTATCGCGCCGATCTCGGTGATGCCCTTGGCGACCGGCGCTACTGAAGTGAGGTAGTCGGCGAACTGGGTGTCGAGGTCGGCGAGCGCTCTTCCCCCGTCCACCGCGCGCCCCAGCAGGTCGTCGAGCTGCCGCGCGGGGTCCGGCGAGTCGGTCGAGTCGAGCACTTGCTGGCTCGCGGCGAGCGACTTGCGGAAGCTCGCGAGCGCCTGGTCGGCCCCGTCCTGCTGATCGAGCGGAAGCGTCCAGTACTTCTTGAGCTCACCTTCCTTGGCGTTGACGTTGGTCAGCACCTGGTTGGCGACAGCGTTGTACTGGATCACGGCGTTCGACCCGCAACCGGGCAACGCGACAAGCGCCGCTGCCGCGACCACGACCACGATCAGTAGTGCTCCAATCGATCGGGAGCGACCGCCGCGGCTGCGTGCCGGCCCTTTGACGAGCGAGCGTTTCCGCGCGGCTTCACCACGACTACCCGGACCGACGTGCCCGCGTCCGTGCTCGCTTGTTCGCGCGTATGTTCGTGTGCAAGGCGTTACTGTCACAATGCCCCCCGCACGTGCGCCGCTGGGGTTGGGGTATTATTAAACCACAACGAGCATTCAGCCTGACAAACCCTGGAGGTTGCCACCGATGCGTAGAGGTCTTTCCATCCTGGCGTTGATGGTGTTCCTCATCCTGGTGGGCGCGGCCGTCCTGGTCGGCTATTATACGGTCGGGCCCGGCAAGAATACGACAACAACCGTCACCGGCAAGTCCGACCTCTCCTTCAAGCCCTTCACCTTGAACGAGCTGCTCCACAACAAGCAGAAAGTGGACATCGCGACATGCGGCACGCGCATCCACTCCGCGCAGTTCGAGCAGATCGAACAGCAGGCGTCCAAGGTGCGCGGCCTGCCGCTCAAGCATGAGGTGCCCCTGGTCTCCACCACCGAGTCCACCCTGCGCTACGAGCTCCTCTATGAGTTCAACAAACAGAGCCAGCAGAAGCAGACCCTGGCGGCGGAGAAGATACTGAAGGCGATGGGACTCCTCAAGCCGGGCGACAACCTGGAGGACATCGAGGTCAACGTGCTCACCGAGCAGATAGCGGGGACGTACGACCCCGAGACCAAGGTCATCAACGTCATTGCCGGCAAGGGGCTGGGGAGCACCAACGACCAGGTGACCCTGTCGCACGAGGTCACCCACGCCCTCCAGGACCAGAACTTCGGCCTGACCAAGCCGCCGCTCGACGAGACCAACCTGAACGGCGATCAATCGTCGGCGGTCGACAGCCTGGTGGAGGGCGACGCCACCGACACCATGATCCTCTACGCGCAGACTTACGTCACCGCCTCCGACCTCCTGCAGATGCAGCAGGAGGCGTCCAACACGTCCTCCACTCAACTGGACCGCGCGCCCCTCTACATAAGGGAGTCGCTCCTCTTCCCGTACCAGCAGGGGCTCACGTTCGTACAGGACATCAAGAACAAGAAGGGCGGGGAGCAGGAGGTCAACAACGCGCTCGCCGCGCCGCCCATGTCCACCCAGCAGATCCTCCACCCGGACCTCTACCTCGACGGCAAACACAACCCGCGCGCCGTGACCATGCCTGTCCTCACCACCGCGCTCGGCAAGGGCTGGAAGAACATCGACACCGACACCCTCGGGGAGTTCGACTACCAGATCTGGTTCCAGGAGTTCGCGGGGCTGCAGAAATCGAGAGAAGTGTCGGACGGCTGGGGGGGCAACACGATCCAGTACTACCAGGGCCCCGGCAAGAACTACGTGATGCCGAGCATGACGGTCTGGGACACGGATATCGACGCCCAGGATTTCTTCGACAACTACGTGAACCTGCTGGAGGGTCGTTTCCATAGCGGGCTCAAGAAGCTGGGGAGCACGGCGACCTCGTACCTCTACCAAGCTGACGGGGTCTTCTACTACGCCGGGAAATCAGGGGACTCGACGCTGGCTCTGCAATCGCCGGACCGCGCGACACTCGACACCGCGCTCAAGAATTATCCGCAGTTTGCACCTATGCCGTAGTTCCCCGCCTCACGCTCTTGACGCTGCGACCTCGCCGCGCTAGAGTATGACTAAGTAAGACACAATATCAGGGAGCAACCATGGCAAGGGCCACAAAGACGCTAACGGTATCTCTCCCTCCTCAAATATATGAGGAGGTCGAGAAGATAGCCAGGCAGGAACAGAAGACCAAGAGCGAGCTTTTCCGGGACATGGTGCGAGTCTATGAGGACTTCCTGGATGCGCGGAGGTGGAGCCAGCTGCGCAGGGTAGGCGCGGATTCGGCAAAGAAGCTGGGGGTCAAAACCGAGGCCGACATTGAGCGGCTGGTGCACGAGGCACGGGGCATCAAGGGCTAGTGCGCGTCGTCGCCGATACCAACGTACTTCTGTCCGCACTTATCTTCGGGGGATCTCCCGAAGAGATCATCAACCTCGCACGCGATGGCCAGTTGGATCTGCTCGTCTCGTCGCACATACTGCTCGAGCTTGCCAAGGTGCTGAAATCGAAGTTCGATTGGCGTGAGGCCGACGTTGCCGACGCAGTCAGGTCGATTGGCTACAGTTCACAGTTGGTCAAGCCAGAAACTGTTATCAATAAGATCACAGATGATGCGGGTAACCGCGTCCTTGAGTGCGCTGTTGACGGTCACGCGGATTTTATAGTTACCGGTGACCACCATCTTCTCGATTTGGAGTCGTTTCGGGGGATACGAATCCTGAAGGCGCGAGAACTGCTGGACATTCTCGCCGAGTCGTAGATTTGTGCCAACCCTGGGCGTCGTTCGTCCCAACTGCGCGCCTCAACCATCTTGAAGACTGCCATCTAATCGACGCCGTAGCCACTCACATCATGCCCGCCGGTGATCCCCTGCCCGTAGTTGAAGTACATCGGGCGCTCGATCACTATCGGGAACGCCGCGGAGATCGAACCGCTGACGTTGGCTTCCCTTGCTATCGCTTCGCGGACATTTATCGTGATCCTCGAATGCGGGTTGATGCAGTACTCAAGCCGCTGGGTCGTCCCGTCTCCGAACATGTACTCGATGACCACATTGCAGCTCTTGTCTTCTCTCGGGTTCATAAGGCTGTAGTAAGTATCGAAGTTCGAGATGGTCGTGCCTTCGGCCAGGAAATAAGCGGTGCTTGGCGCCGGATTACCGACTACCGAGTCGCCACCGTTCCAGTTCTTGCCTGAATCCATGCCATAGATGTAGTACATCGGTCGCTCTGCTATCACAGGGACATCGGAAATCATCTTGATCGAAACATCCTGGTTGTCGCCCACGTGCTGAAGCACGTCAACCGTGTCACGGCTCCTGGGCCTCACCTGCCGGGTCACCGTCGTGATCTTGCCGGCTCCGGTCAGGTACTTGATCTGGCAATTGGCCACAACGTCATTCGGGTTCTGGATAGTGAGCCATTCCTGGAAGCCAGCCCTGGTGCATCCTTCCGCGAACGCCCAGGACGTATCCGGGCCGGTGGCCCCGACCACGTTGCTGCCGTCCACCGCGAACCCGTGGTAGCTGAAATACATCGGCCTTTCGGCAGCAATCGGCATGTCTGACACTATGCGAGTAGAAACGTCCTGATTGACGCCGATGTCTCTTGCGACCTCGACCGTGCAGCGCGAATGCGGGGCGACGTTGTAGACCCGGTCGACATTCTGCCCCGTGCCCAGCATGTACGTCACGACCACGTTGGCCGCCTGTGTGTCCGATGGATTCTGGATGGTGAGCCACTGTTCGAAGTTGTTCGCGTCCGGGTCGTTGAACCTGGTCGTGCCTTCAGCGAAGTACCACTCCCTCTGGAGGACGTTCACGCCCATCACATTGTGGCCGCCCTTCCAGGTATAGCCGGGGACGCCGTTCTTGTAGAGGAAGTACATCGGGCGCTCAGCAATGACCGCTTGATTGTCCGAATGTATCTTCACAGATACGCCCGCGTGGGGATCGCTGATGTAGTCCTTCACCTTGACCGTATCGCGCTGTTTGGGCAACATCGAGCGCTCGAAGTTGCGCACTTCTCCGGTCTCGAGCATGAACGAGATCTGGTACCTGGCCGCCTGGTCGCCCGGGTTCAGGACGCAGAGCCACTCATCGAATTCGGGCAGGGTGTTACCCTCTGCGAAATACCAGTCCTTAGCTACGTTCCCAACGAAGACGTTCTTGGAGGTCTGCCCGGGATTGCCGGCGGCATCCCGGGTTTTGACCGTTATCGCATGGTTGCCTTCTTCAACTCCAGCCAGCTTCCATACGTAAGACATGTTGAAGGAATCCGACGTTTCGTACTTCTTGACCCCGTCAACGAAGATCGAAGCCCATGAGAGACCGTTGGAGTCAGTGCCGGTACCCGCCAGACGGAAACTCTCGTCGGTGTAATAGCCAGTCTGGATGGTGCCCTTGTCGGGACGGGTCACATAAGCTTTGGGTGCAACAGTGTCTACGTTGACCGACTTGGTCTTCGCTGCTTCGACGTTGCCCGCCTTGTCAACCGAGCGGTAGGTAACTATCCACTTGCCGTTGACCAGGTTGAACGCACCGTGGTAGCGCGTCCAGTTGGGGTCTTTCTGTCCCGTGGTCGTGTTCTCGAGCTTGTACTCGGAGTAGTCGGGGTTCGGGTCTACCGAGACCAGGTTGCAGCTCGCGTTGGATCGAAGCCAGCCGTTCGTGCCTGCTGTGCCGTTGGCATTGAGGGTGGTAGCAGGTGTACCCTTGTCGACCACAACGCGACCGCTGACCGCGTCGAAAGTATTGCCGGCGGTGTCGGTGACTGTGCCCTTAAGGTACCAGCGGCCGTCGGGCAAGCCAGAAGCCACCTTAGCTGTGCAGCTCCAGGGGGCGTTCGCAATCTCAGCATTTAAGTTGGGAGTAGTAGGCAAGTCAGCCCACTCTCCGGGCCCCGCGCCCGGATCACTCGAATAGCTCAGATGGACGCATGTAACGCCGTTGGTGAACGAGTCTGTACCGTAGGTACCGGTCACGTTCCAATCGTCGAGAGCGTCGGGGAACGATAGCGTGAAATCGTTCTTGACAAATGCGTCGTCTCCCCCGACGGTAGAAGTCACCCCATTCACCTGGACGGTACTGGTAGGAGCAGTCCCATCCGTCCGCTTCAAGAAGACCTGACCGCTCGCGCCGGTGTCCGAGGCCACAACGAGGTAAGACCGTGTACCATCCCACGCCCAGGCGAGGCTATGGGCAGACTCGAAAGGCGCGATGTTGTCCATAAGGGTCGTGTCTGCTCCGGTAGTAACAGAAGCAACTTGGGTCGCGGAAGCTCGACAGGCTCTCAAGGTCGAGCCCCGGCATACCCGCGGGCAGCAATGGGCCTGCGCATTGGCGTCGTACAACTTTTGCTCGGCAGCCCACGCTCCGAGTATGAAGCGCCGCTCCCACGCCTCACTGTTGGCCCCGTCGCAGTCGTTCCAGACCACGCAGTAGCGGTCCCCGGCGTAGGTCACGATATCCGGATACGACTTGGTGTGACCGCTCACCGCGTCCGATATGGTCCAGCGGAAAGTCCAGGTGCCCGACTGGTATCGGGCCACCCGGATCGCCTTGTTGGTACCGGAGACCTCCTCATAGGCAATCGCGTAGTCGTTTGCGCCGAATCCGCAGATGGACGGGTAATAGTCAGCGGTCGAATCGGCTTCACTTGCGATAATTTGACTAGTCCAACCGAGGCTGTTGACCTCACGGAAATAGACCTCCGAATGGCCCGACCCGTAGTCCTGGTAGACGAGTAGGAGACTGCCGTTGTCTGAGAGGCCGAAGCGTGGGTTGGCGTGGTTGTGAGAGTCAGTGGTGCGCTCGAGGTAGCCTGCCTGCCAGGTGACACCATTATCAGGCGAGTGGCGGAGGCAGAGCTGCTCGTTGTTCGGAGCCCCTTGTTCAAAAGGATCATGGCTTGTGTAAGCGATGTAGACTTCACCGTTTGTCTTAGCTCCTATGGCTGGGCAGTGGTCCGCGTACGTGCCCGAGAGATCGACCCTGGTCTGGAAGTCACGAGTGTCTCCGTAGTGACTCATACGGGTGTAGTAGAGAGTCCCGCTAGGCGTCGTTCTAACCAAATGGACGTATTCTCCGGAGGCGGCTACGTCGACGGCATCATCACACGCTGACGACACCGCCAGCTTGTCAGAAGTAAAGCCGGGCGGGTATGCCTGTGCGATGCCGGGTGCAAGAATCGTAGCCAGTCCGGCTATCAGCAATGTCACCGCTGCAGTCAATGCGCTGATTCTGTGTCCCATTCCCCCTCCATCCTTGTCAGACACGCTTCCCGGGCTCAGATAACACGAACGCTGATCGAGTTTGCGCCGGTTGCTCCTTTGCTGTCTGTCACCGTTACAGAGACGCTGTACAGACCTGGCGTGCTCCAGCACATGGTCCTGGATGTCCAACTGAATGAAACAGAATCGCCATCGGGGTCGGACCCCGAAGCTGAATAGTTGGCTGACTGACCTCTCATGACTTGCGTGGGTCCGGCAATACTGACACCGGGTGGATGATTCACCGCGGGTTGAGCAGGGGGAGGAGTTGTCGGGGCGGGCTGCTCGCTCGTGTCTGTCGGAGCCACGCTGCTGGCTTCGACAGGACTGGGAGCAGGGGCCGGCGCTGTAGTAGTGGTCGCAGGCGTCGAGCCAGGTGCGCTGGACTCGTACTTCTGATCAGCCTTGGACTCTCTCTGCGCTTCAGCATTCACGCGCTTTCGAGTAGATTCCTTGCTCTTCGACTTCGACGCTTTTGTGCTCAACGGCCCGGCTACAAACAGCCATACACCAAGAACGACCAACAACGCCCCAACTAATGTCAGGCGCATATTTCGTGCTTTGTTTGAGGGCTGCGCTGAGTTTACGGTCGCGTCTGTGTCCGCGCCGTTGAACTCCTTGCGATGCCGCAAGTTCAGGTGCTCGCGGGCGTCAGTCTCTTCTGGGTCCGCTGGTTCACTCGCTGCTATCGTCGGCTTTGAGTGCTCGCTGACCGAGTCCAACTGACGCACCGGTCCTTCGGGGTTGAAGGACGCAATCCTGAGCACGGTCGCCGATTCGCACCTGTCTCCTTTGAGGTGGGAGAAGACATATGAGATATCATCGATAGCGTTGTCTCTCGAGAGAAACGTATCGACTGCCCATGCTTCACAATCCTCCTCATCGTTCATGGTCAGCAGTACGACTCCCCTTGGAGTGGTCAGTTGGGGATCGTGACGAAGGTGCTTGAGAAAGGCCTGCGACTCGGGGACGTCAGCGTCGATGAAGTAGTAGTCGAAATCGTTGTCGGCCATCAAGAACAGAGCAGAGTTGAGGTCTTGTGCGTAGAACACGGCGCCGTGCTTGTTTAAAGCCCTCTGCAAGGCCTTGTCCCTTCTAGCGTCCAGATAAAGAATCCTGAGTTGCTGCATCCCGTATCCTTTACCGATACAAGCGGGGGTTACCTTTTACACTACTGAATCGAGAAAGTCAAACCAAGCTCGACAACAACGCAAGCACACGTTTTCAACTTCTGGTTTGTGATGCCAGGCTTGTCCATTGGTGATATCATTAGTTATCCTACTTTGGATATATATATTATCATTGGAATTGCCATTATAGGGACGGGGCGAGCCAATGTAAAGAGAAAACTGAGAAATATTTTGGAAACACGGACCCCTTCTGCTCAGCCAGACGAAGAGATCGCTGCTGGAAAAGGTATGAGGGAGCCTGCCAAGGCCGGCTCCCTCATGTCGTAAGGATAAGCCCCGTTGATTGTCATCTCAAACAGGGGGCACACCTACATGAGCAGGTGGTGGACCTGGCGGGATTTGAACCCGCGACGCACACCGTGACAAGGTGCCGCTCTCCCTGACTGAGCTACAGGCCCACTATCCTCCAACGGTTTTAGAGCTAACGCCGAGTTTTCTTGTGAGCAGTTGGTGGAGGGAATTACCGTCTGAAACAAAGAAACCCCGACAGAATCGGAGTTCTTTGTCTGTAGCCGTAGGCTACGGCACCTTGTCACAATACTAGTGTAGGCACGGTGACAATGGGTGTCAATTATTCCAATCATCAATCAACCTCCCGTTGAGACGCGTGTAGAAGACCTGTCAAGAAACTCTTCCATCTACGTATGAACCACGAGGGCCGGGCAACGTGGATCCTCTCCTCGATCATCAGGGTAAGCATACCAAGCGCCTGTGACAGCTATTACGGTCGAAGTCGCGGCCGCAAACAGGTAATCCACCCCGAGTCCTGAATGAGAAAGCGACTGGTTGAGGACTCTAGCAAGCACTTCGGCGCGCCAAGAACGGTGACGGGATGGATGCGGCGACAAACGGAAATGGAATAGAGGCGCACAAGCGCCACCTGCGGATGTACGTGGTCGTTGCAATCGGGGTGAGCGTCGGGGCTGTCGTCCTACTCTCTTTCCTGACCATGGACCGAAACACCCTGAAGGCGGTCTCCCGTATCGACGTCTATTCCTTCGCGGTCGTGATACTGCTGGTCGTTGGCAAGTGGGTCTCCGAGTGCGTGCGGTTCAACCTCATCATCCGCGGCATCGGCAGGCGCCTCCCGCTGTGGAACACCAGCAAGGCGGTCCTGGGCAGCGCCTTCACGGGCTCGGTCACCCCCTACCGCACGGCGACCGTACCCGTCCAGATATTCTTCCTCAACCGCTACGGGCTCACGGGCGGTGAGGCGACGGCGGTCGCCAGCGTGGGGGCGGCGCTCTCCGTCCTGCTGCTCACCATCGCGATGCCGGTGGTCCTGGTGT
>Ga0209747_1001092_pt1 | contig 14658 bp, 14 predicted proteins | sample BarGraNGADG00311_FD_184498 | JGI IMG/M metagenome (GOLD analysis project Ga0209747, IMG submission 184498) | Arctic peat soil microbial communities from Barrow, Alaska - Barrow Graham LP Ref core NGADG0011-311 (SPAdes) (version 2) | ecosystem: Environmental > Terrestrial > Soil > Wetlands > Peat... | reverse complement strand
GGCTCACGTATTTCGAGACCGACGTGCACGCGACCGCCGACGGCGTCGTCGTCCTGCACCACGACCCCGACCTGGACCGGATGACCGACACCTCCGGGCTGATCGCCGACCTGACCTGGGACGAGGTCTCCCGCGCCCGCGACGCCTCCGGCCACGCGCCGGTGCGGCTGGAGGAGGCGCTCGCCGACTACCCGGAACTGCGGTTCAACATCGACGCGAAGGCAGAGGGCGCGCTCGAGCCCCTGGTTTCGCTCGCGCGCCGCAACGTGGCGCGAGTCTGCCTCGCGTCGTTCTCGGACTCCCGGCTCGCACGCATCCGCGCCGCCGCCCCGGAGGTCGCCACCTCCATGGGCCGGCGCGAGATCGCGGCGATGGTGGCCATCTCACGCCTCCCGCTCGGCCGGGCCACCAGCGTTGCGACGTCCCGCCTCCCCGCCGCGACCGCCGCCACCTGCCTGCAGGTCCCCATCCGGCACCGGGGGATACCGGTGGTGACCCGCCGGCTCCTGGACCTCGCCCACGCGCTGGGACTCGGGGTGCACGTCTGGACGGTCGACGACCCGGCCACCATGGTCCGGCTGCTCGACCTCGGCGTCGACGGCCTCGTGACCGACGTGCCGTCCACGGCGTTGCGCGTGCTCGACGAACGGGCGCGCTGACCCTTCGACGGGCACGACCGGCCCGGCTGCGCCACACTGTCCACATGCACACGCCCATGGCCCATTCGTCGGACCCGCGCGGCCGCCGGACGCGGGAGGCGCTCCACCGTGCGCTGCTGGCGATCATGGAGGAGAAGCCGGTCTCGCAGATCACGGTCTCCGAACTGTGCCGCGGGGCCGCCATCCACCGCACCACGTTCTACAAGCACTATTCGGACGTGCCGGACTTCGTGGGGCAGGCGTTCGCCGGGATCGTGGACGACCTCATCGGCGTGCCGCTCAACTCCCGGTTCGGGTACGACGAGACGCCCGGGATCTACCGTGCCGCCGCCGTCCGGGTGTTCACGGCGGTCGTGCGTGACCGCCGTGTCTACCGGCGGCTCCTCGGGCCGGAGGGCGATGTCACCTCCCAGCGGGCGATGCTGAACGGGCTGGTCGCGCGCTTCACCTCGGCCGCGGAGAACTGCCTGCGTTTCACTTCCGCGCCGATCGACCCGCGCATCGGCGGGGCGGCGATCGCCGGCGCCACGATGATGGCGGCAGAGCGCCTCGCGTTCAGCGACACGCGGGATGTGGACGCGGCGGTCGACGCCTGGCTCGACTGCCTCCCGGGCTGGTTCGTGGGCGGGTGGGGCAACCGCCCCGGGGACGCCATGTACTCCGACAGGCGGGCGGCACTGACCTCCTGATCTCTCGGCGGTGCCCTCAGGGACAGCCCGTCCACTCGGTGGTGCCGTCCGCGAACACCTGGTTCTTCCAGATCGGGAGCCGGGCCTTGATCTCGTCCACCAGCCAGCCGCACGCGCCGAACGCCTCCGCGCGGTGGGCCGCGGACACGGCCGCCACCAGGGCCACGTCGCCGATGCCCAGCGAACCCACGCGATGCACGGCACCCACGGCGACGACGCCGTCGAGCTTCGCTGCCTCCGCGACGATGGCGGCGATCACGTCGCCCGCGCTCGGGTGGCCGATGTACTCGATGGCCCGCACGTCCCGGCCGCCGTCGTGGTCGCGCACCACCCCGTGGAAGGTGACGGTGGCGCCGGCCGCGTCAGCGCCGACGTCGAGCCGGAGGGAGTTGATGGAATCGTCGCTGATCCGAGCTGTGGTGGGCACGCGCCCATCCTCCCGGTCACCCGCCCACCGCCGCAACCTCCCGGCGGGGGACACGGCAGCCGGGGGCGGTCACGCGCGGTAGGGTCGGGAAACGACCGAGGAGGCGAGGGTGACACGGCTCGACGACGACCAGCGGGAGCGCTACGCGCGCAACCTCCTGCTGCCCGGGTTCGGGGAGGAGGCCCAGTCCCGGCTGCTCGAGGCGAAGGTCCTCGTGGTGGGCGCCGGGGGACTCGGCTCGCCCGTGCTGCTGTACCTCGCGGCCGCGGGGGTGGGCCACCTCGGGGTCGCGGACGGCGACGCCGTCGAAGCGGCCAACCTGCAGCGGCAGGTGATCCATTCGCGGGGGTCCGTCGGGACGCCGAAGACCGCGTCGGCCGCCGCCCGGCTGCGCGACCTCCAGCCGGACGTCCGGGTGATCGAGCACGGCCGGGTCACCCCCGCCGGAGCGGCGGACCTGTTCGCGCGCCACGACGTGGTGGTGGACTGCACGGACACCTTCGCCTCGAAATACCTGATCGCGGATGCGTGCGCGGCCGTGGGCGTCCCGCTGGTGTGGGGCACCATCGTCGGGATGTCGTTCCAGGTCTCGGTCTTCTGGACCGGCGCGCCCGCACCCCACCCGGCGGTGTCACTGCGCGACCTGCACCCGCTTCCGCCGCCGGCCGGCGCGACGCCGTCCAGCCTCGACGTCGGCGTCCTGGGCGCGGCGTGCGGGCAGGCGGGCTCGGTCATGGCCGCTGAGGCGATCAAGCTCATCACCGGCGTGGGGACGCCGCTCCTGGGCCGCGTCCTCGTGGCGGACGCGGGCGCGGGCCGCTGGGACGTCCTCCCCTTCAACACCCACGCGGAGGAACCATGGCGATCCCGGTAGAGGAGTACCTGGCGCACCTCCTGGCGGACGTCGGCGTCCTCGGGGTCGAGGAGGTCGCCGTCACGCGCGCAGGCGGCCGGGTGCTGGCGCAGGACCTGGTGGCGCGGCTCGCCGTGCCACCCTTCGACAATTCCGCGATGGACGGGTTCGCGCTGCGGGCCGGTGACGCGATCGAGGGAATGGTGCCGGTGGTGGGCGACGTGCCCGCCGGGGGCCGGCTGCCCGTCCCGCTCGCAGCGGGCACCGCGGTGCGGATCATGACCGGGGCGCCCGTTCCTGCGGGGGCGGACTGCGTGGTCCCGGTGGAGGACACCGACCAGCCGAGCGGTCCCGCACCGCTGCCCGCGACGATCCGGGTCCGGAGCGCGCCGCGGCCCGGCCAGCACGTCCGCCGCGCCGGCGACGACGTGGCCGTCGGCGACGTCGTGATCGCGGGAGGCACCCGGCTGGGGGCGGCCGCCCTCGCCTCGGCGATCTCCATCGGGTACGGGCGCCTGCCGTGCCACCGCCGGCCGCGCGTCGTCGTGGTGGCCACCGGGTCCGAACTCACGGCCCCGGGCGCCCCGCTCGGCCCCGGGATGATCCCCGACTCGAACTCCACCCTCATCGCTTCGCTGGCGGAGGAGTCGCACTGCGAGGTCGTCGGGGTCCACACCGTGCCCGACGACGTCGGCGAGTTGGCGCGCGTCCTCGCCCGCGCCGCCGCGGAGGCGGACCTGATCGTCTCGAGCGGCGGCGTGTCCGCGGGTGCGTTCGACGTCGTCAAGGAGCTGACCGCGGCGGCGGGGTTCACGTTCGCGCAGGTGGCCATGCAGCCGGGGAAGCCGCAGGGCCACGGTTTCGTGGCGGGACCCGCCGGGCGCCGGACGCCCATGGTGACCCTCCCCGGCAACCCGGTCAGCGTGTTCGTCTCGTTCCACATTTTCGTGCGGCCGGTGCTCGCCGCGATGGAGGGTGAACTCGCGACCCCGGCGTACCTCCGGGCGCGGGCGCTGCGGGGCTGGGCGTCGCCCGCCGGGCGGCGCCAGGTCATCCCGGTTCGGCTCACCCCGCCCGAGTCCCCGGAGGACCCGGTGCCCGGTGCGACACCGACCCACCGCCTCGGCTCGGGGTCGCACCTCGTGGCGTCGCTGCACCGGGCGAACGCCCTGGCGATCATCCCGGAGGACACCACGCGGGTGGCCGCCGGGGACCTGGTCGCCGTCACACTGGTCGGGAGGTTCTGACGATGGCGGACATCACCTTCACCCACCTGGACAGCCGCGGGCACGCGCGCATGGTGGACGTGACAGGGAAGCAGCCCACGGTGCGGTCGGCGACGGCGGTCGGGTCCGTCACCTGCTCCGCGGCGGTGCTCACCGCCCTGCGCGACGGGACCGTGCCGAAGGGGGACGTGCTCGCCGTGGCCCGGATCGCGGGGATCGCCGCCGCCAAGAGGGTGCCCGAACTCCTGCCGCTCGCGCACACGATCGGGGTCCATGGCTGCGAGGTGGACCTGGAGATCCGGGAAGACCGTGTGGCGATCACCGCGACGGTGCGTACCGCGGACCGGACCGGCGTGGAGATGGAGGCCCTCACCGCCGTCACGGTGGCCGCGCTCGCCGTGGTGGACATGGTCAAGGGCGTCGACCGCTCCGCCGCCATCACCGACTGCATGGTCGTCGCGAAGTCGGGGGGCCGGTCCGGCGCCTGGGAGCGGCCGCGTGGCTGAGAAGTTCCGGCTCGACGTCGTCGTGCTCGCCGGCGGTGGCGGGCGCAGGCTCGGTGGCACGTCCAAGGCGGACCTGACCCTGCACGGCCGGCGCCTCCTGGACCACCTCCTGGACGACCTCGCCGCGTGGGCGGATCCGGTGGCCGCGCCCGGGACGATCGTCGTGGTGGCCCCGGCTTCGGTGGCCGTGCCCGCCGGGGTCCTCCGCGTGCTCGAGGACCCGCCGGGCGGCGGACCGGCCGCGGGTATCGCGGCCGCCGTGGGGAGCCTCGGCGCCGGCGACCTCGTGGCGGTGGTCACCTGCGACGCGCCGCGGGCCGTGCGGGCGTTGCCGGAACTCATCGGGAACATCGGTCCCGACGGCGCCGTCGTGAGTACCGTGGCGGGTTTCGACGAGTTCCTGCTCGGGGTCTACCGGTTCGCCGCGCTCCGGCGGCGCGTGGCCGAGGAGGACGGCGCGCGCGACATCTCGGCCCGCCGCCTCCTCGGGGTCCTCGACCTCACCCGGGTGCGGCTTGCGGGCGACTTCGCCCGCGACGTCGACACCTGGGAGGACCTGCGCGCGCTGGAGGAGGGCGCGTAAGTCACGGGTGAATCACGGGTGGACCGGGTGGGTCAGTGGTCCCCGCCGCCGAGTTGCCCGAGGATGTGGGGCACCAGGGGGCCGAAGACGCCGATCGCGTCCCGCACGCCGCCGGGCGATCCGGGGGCGTTGACGACGAGCGCGCCGCGGGCGTCCCGCGAGGTCACCCCGACCAGGCCCCTGGACAACCCGGCCAGCGGGGTCACGGCCAAGCCGGTCGCGCGGATTTGCTCGGCGATCCCCAGCAGTTCGCACTCGAGGAGCGGCGCGGTCGCCTCCGGGGTCACGTCGCGGGGGGTCACCCCCGTCCCGCCGGTGGTGAACACCACCCGCGCGCCCCCTTCGACGGCCGCACTGATCGCGGCGCGGATGGCGTCGATGTCGTCCATGACGACGACGACCTCGGGGACGTCGACCATGTGGGCGGCCAGCAGGTCCCGCGCCAGCGGTCCGGAGCGGTCCTCGCGCGCCCCGGAGGCACAGCGGTCGGAGACGGTGATGACGGCGCCGCGGACCGGCCCCTCGAGGCGAGAGTGAACCATGGTCCCAACGGTAGCGCGCCTCGACGGAGGCACCCCACGGGACCAAGGTCCCAACGAGCGCCGCGCGCCCGGGCGCGCTGTCCACGCCGGTTCGGGCGGCACCGTGATACGTGATCCGCCTTCAGCACGGAATTTGTACGGTTGGCCCCGTAACAGATCTGCGGTGCAGCGGAGGCGATCACATGGCCGCGTTGGACACCAGCGGGCGGGTACTCACAGGGTGGAATCCCGAGAACGAGGAGACCTGGGACAAGGGGATCGCCTGGAAGACGCTGTGGATCACGACGTTCTCCCTGACGCTCGCCTTCTGCACCTGGTTCCTTGTGTCCGCGATCGCCCCCAGGCTGAATTCTGTCGGCTTTGACCTCGACAAGAACCAGTTGTACTGGTTGGCGGCCCTCCCCGGCCTGGCGGGTGGCCTCATGCGGCTCGGCTACATGTTCCTGCCGCCGATCCTTGGCACCCGCAAGCTCGTCGGGTACACCTCCCTGCTCATGCTGATCCCCATGCTCGGCTGGGTGTGGGCGGTCCGTGACCCTCCACCCCGGTGTGGGTCCTCATGGTGTTCTCGTTCCTCACCGGCATCGGCGGCGGAGCCTTCTCCGGGTACATGCCCTCCACCGGCTACTTCTTCCCGAAGCGGATGAGTGGCACGGCGCTGGGTACCCAGGCCGGAATCGGCAACTTCGGGGTCTCGCTCATCCAGTTGCTGGGTCCGTGGATCGTGGGCTTCGGGCTGCTCGGCACGGCATTGATCGAGCCGCAGCAGACGACCGAGGGGATCATGCGCCTCCACAACATCCCGCTGCTCTTCGTCCCGTGGACGATCGTCGCCTCGATCCTCGCGTTCACGATGCTGAAGGATGTCCCGATCAAGGCCAACTTCCGGCAGCAGATGGACATCTTCGGGAACAGGAACACCTGGATCCTCACCCTGATCTACCTGATGACCTTCGGGGCGTTCTCCGGGTTCGCCGCCCAGACGGCCCTCCTCATCAACAACACGTTCGGTGCCTCCTCGGTGTTCGCCGAGACGTTGGATCCGGCCACCCTCCCCTCCGGGATCACCTACGCCTTCCTCGGCCCGCTCATCGGGTCGGCGGCTCGCGTCGCCTGGGGTCCATTGTGTGACAGGTTCGGCGGGGCCATCTGGACCCTCATGAGTGGGATCGGGATGACCGCGGCCACCACCGTGGCGGCGCTCCAGCTCCGACCCACCTCTCCCGACTCCTTCCCGATCTTCCTGGGCGCCATGCTGACCATCTTCTTCTTCGCCGGGGTCGGCAACGCCAGCACGTTCAAGCAGATGCCGATGATCATGCCGCCGCGGCAGGCGGGGGGCGTGATCGGGTGGACCGCGGCCCTGGCGGCATTCGGGCCCTTCATCGTCGGCATGGGGCTCGCGGCCGTCGGCGGCCAGCCCTTCTTCTTCGGCTGCATGGTGTTCTTCACCATCTGCACCACGCTCGCCTGGATCTTCTACGCCCGCCCGCACGCACCGTTCCCCGGCTGACAAGGAGCACGACCCATGGATCCCAAAGCCTCATACGGGCCGGAAGCAGCCGCAGGCCTTTTCCGCCTCGGAAGTTACCTGCGCCGGGGCACGGCGTCCGAGGACGCCCGGCAACTCTTCCTGAAGGGGGGGCGCCAGGCGGACGCCTTCTACCGGGACCGGTGGTCCTACGACAAGGTGGTGCGCTCCACGCACGGCGTGAACTGCACCGGTTCGTGCTCGTGGAAGGTGTACGTCAAGGACGGCGTGATCACCTGGGAGTCGCAGCAGACGGACTATCCCTCGATCGGGTCCGACATGCCGGAATACGAGCCCCGCGGGTGCCCCCGCGGAGCCGCCTTCGCGTGGTACACGTACTCGCCCACGCGCATCCGGTACCCCCACGTGCGCTCGGTGCTCCTCGACCTCTTCCGTGAGGCACGTGCACGGCTGGGCGACCCGGTGCTGGCCTGGAAGGACGTCGTCGAGGACCCGGTGCGGGCGAAGGCCTACAAGTCCGCCCGCGGCAGGGGCGGCATGGTCCGCGTCGGCTGGCAGGAGGCGGCCGAGATCATCGCCGCCGCCCATGTGTACACGATCAAGCGCTGGGGCCCCGACCGCCTTGCGGGCTTCACGGTGATCCCCGCCATGTCGATGATCTCGTACGGGGCAGGGTCCCGGTTCTACGAGCTGCTCGGCGGCTCGATGCTCTCGTTCTACGACTGGTACGCGGACCTCCCGATGGCCTCGCCGCAGGTCTTCGGTGACCAGACGGACGTCCCCGAATCCGCGGACTGGTACAACGCCGGCTACCTGATCATGTGGGGCTCCAACATCCCGCTGACGCGCACGCCGGACGCGCACTTCATGACGGAGGCGCGGTACCGCGGCCAGAAGGTCGTGGCCGTGTCCCCGGACTACGCGGACAACACCAAGTTCGCCGACGAGTGGCTGCGCATCGCCCCGGGCACCGACGGCGCCCTCGGGATGGCCATGGGCCACGTCATCCTCAGCGAGTTCCATGTGCGCGAGAGGACACCCCGGTTCCTCGAATACATGAAGCGCTACACCGACTCACCGTTCCTCGTGCGGCTCGAGGAGCACGACGGCGCGTTCGTGCCGGGCAAGTTCCTCACCGCCGCCGACCTCGACGGTGACCTCGCGGCGTCGGAAAACGCGGCGTTCCGGCCCCTCGTGCTGGACACGTCCGGTGCCGTGGTGGACCCGGGCGGCACCCTCGCCGACCGCTTCGGCCCCGCCGGCATGGGGAAGTGGAACCTCGACCTCGGAGACCTCGACCCCGCACTCTCGATCGAGGACGCAGGTCGGACCGGGGTGGCGGAGGTGCTCCTCCCGCGCTTCGACCTCCCCGGCTCGGAGACCGCCGCCGGCGAGTCGATCGGCGCGGGCATCGTGCGGCGGGGCGTGCCGACGGCGGTCGTCGGGGGACACCTCGTCACCACCGTGTTCGACCTCCTCCTGGCCAACTACGCCGTGGGTCGCCCGGGGCTTCCGGGCGACTGGCCGACCGGCTACGACGACGCCTCCACGCCCGGGACGCCGGCGTGGCAGGAGGAGCACACCGGCGTGCCCGCGGCGGCCGCCATCCGGATCGGCCGCGAGTTCGCCCAGAACGCCGTCGAGACGAATGGCCGCTCGATGATCGTCATGGGCGCCGGAACCAACCACTTCTACCACTCCGACGAGATCTACCGGACCTTCCTCGCGCTCACCGCCATGACCGGGTGCCAGGGTGTCAACGGCGGCGGCTGGGCGCACTACGTGGGCCAGGAGAAGGTCCGCCCGATCACGGGCTGGTCGCAGTACGCGATGGCCCTGGACTGGCAGCGTCCCGCCCGCCAGATGATCACCGCCGGCTTCTTCTACCTGGCGACCGATCAGTGGCGTTACGACGGCGCGCGGGCGGACCGCGTCGCCTCACCGCTCTCCCAGGGCTCGTTCGACGGGATGACGACGGCGGACGCCGTCGTCGACGCGTCACGCCGCGGCTGGATGCCGTCCTACCCGACCTTCAACCGCAACCCGCTCCTCCTGGGCGCCCAGGCCGCCGAGGCCGGCAAGGCACCCGCCGAGTACGTGGTTGACGAACTCAGGGCCGGCAACCTCGCCTTCGCCTGCGAGGACCCGGACGCGCCGGAGAACTTCCCCCGGGTGCTCGCCTGCTGGCGGACGAACCTGTTCGGCAGTTCCGCGAAGGGGACCGAGTTCTTCATGAAGTACCTTCTCGGGGCGGACAACGCCGTGCGGGCGGAGGAGGTGGACGAGGCCTCCCGGCCGCGGGACATGGTGTGGCGGGACGAGGCGCCGACCGGGAAGCTCGACCTCATGTTCACCGCGGACTTCCGCAACACCTCGACCACGCTCCTGTCCGACGTCGTCCTCCCGGCGGCGACGTGGTACGAGAAGTACGACCTTTCCTCGACGGACATGCACCCGTTCGTCCACACGTTCAACGCGGCGATCGACCCGCCGTGGGAGGCGCGGACCGACTTCCAGATCTTCCAGACACTTTCGGCCCTCGTCTCCGAGATGTCCGCGACCCACCTCGGCACCCAGACGGACGTCGTCGCCGCACCGCTCATGCACGACACGCCCGACGAGCTCGCCACCCCCCACGGCGTCGTCATGCCCTGGGCTGAGACGGAGCTCCGGCCCGGTGTGACGATGCCGAAGCTCATCCCGATCGAGCGCGACTACACCCAGGTCCTGGCGAAGTTCAACACCCTCGGCCCGCTGGTGGACACGCTCGGGATGGCGACGAAGGGGGTGTCCTTCACCCCCGACGAGGAGGTCCGCTTCCTCGCCGCACGCAACGGCGTCGCCGTCGGGGGCCCCGGCAAGGGCCGAGCGCTGCTCGACACCGACCTCAAGGCCGCCGAGATGGTCCTCGCGTTCTCCGGGACCACGAACGGCCGGTTGGCGACCCAGGGCTTCCGGAACCAGGAGAAGCGCACCGGCACCCGGTTGGCCGATCTCTCGGAGGAGCAGGAGGCCACCAGGATCACCCTCGCGGACGTCCAGGCACGCCCGGTCCCCGTGGTGACCTCGCCCGAATGGTCCGGATCGGAACACGGTGGGCGGCGGTACTCGGCGTTCGTCATCAACGTGGAACGCAACAAGCCGTGGCACACCCTCACGGGGCGCCAGCACTTCTACCTCGACCACGACTGGATGCGTGACATGGGGGAGAACCTGCCGATCTACCGGCCGCCGGTCAACCTCACGCAGCTGTACGGGGAGGTGGCGCCCGGCAGCGTCTCGACGAATGCCGCGGGTCAGGCCGAGGTCGCCGTGCGGTACCTCACCCCGCACAACAAGTGGGCGATCCACTCGCAGTACTTCGACAACCTCCACATGCTCTCGCTCTCCCGCGGTGGGCAGGTGATGTGGATGTCCCCGGCCGACGCGGAGAAGGTCGGCGTCCGCGACAACGAGTGGATCGAGGCCTACAACCGCAACGGCGTGGTGGCCGCACGGGCCATCGTGTCCCACCGCATCCCCGAGGGCACCGTTTACATGTACCACGCGCAGGAGCGCACGGTGGGCACGCCCGTGACCGAGACGTCCGGGAAGAGGGGCGGCATCCACAACTCCCTGACCCGCATCCTCGTGAAGCCCTCCCACTTCATCGGGGGGTACGCGCAGCACTCCTACGCCTTCAACTACATCGGACCCACCGGGAACCAACGCGACGAGGTCACCGTGATCCGGCGCCGCAGCCAGGAGGTTGAATTCTGATGAAGGTCATGGCGCAGGTCGCGATGGTCATGAACCTCGACAAGTGCATCGGCTGCCACACCTGTTCGGTCACGTGCAAGCAGGCATGGACCAACCGGGCCGGCACCGAGTACGTCTGGTTCAACAACGTGGAGACGAAACCCGGGGTGGGCTACCCCCGCGGGTACGAGGACCAGGAGAAGTGGCAGGGCGGGTGGGTCCGGACCGCGTCCGGGAAGCTGCGACCGAGGGCCGGCGGGCGCCTCAAGAAGCTCGCGACCATCTTCTCCAACCCGCGCATGCCGCTCATGGAGGACTACTACGAGCCCTGGACGTACGAGTACGACAACCTGCTCGCCGCGCCCAAGGACTCGAAGAATCTGCCCACGGCCCGCCCGCGCTCGCAGATCTCGGGCAAGCCCATGGACACCATCGCGTGGTCGGCCGCCTGGGACGACTCGCTGGGTGGGTCGCCGGAGACCATGCAGCAGGACCCGATCCTGCGGAAGATGAGCGAGAAGGTGACGGCCGAGATCGAGCAGGCCTTCATGTTCTACCTGCCGCGCATCTGCGAGCACTGCCTGAACCCCACCTGCGTGGCCTCGTGCCCGTCCGGGGCGATGTACAAACGGTTCGAGGACGGCATCGTCCTCGTCGACCAGGACAAGTGCCGTGGCTGGCGCATGTGCGTCTCCGGGTGCCCCTACAAGAAGGTCTACTTCAACCACGTCACCGGCAAGGCCGAGAAGTGCACGCTCTGCTACCCCCGGCTCGAGGTGGGGCAGCCGACCGTGTGCTCCGAGACGTGCGTCGGGCGGCTCCGTTACCTCGGTGTGCTGCTCTACGACGCGGACCGCGTCGGCGAGGCGGGCGCCGTGAAGGACGAGCACGACCTCTACACGGCGCAGCGCTCGATCCTGCTCGACCCGCGCGATCCCGAGGTGATCCGCGAGGCGAGGCGCAGCGGCGTACCGGCGTCGTGGATCGAGGCGGCCCAGGACTCCCCGATCTGGGACCTGATCCAGACCTTCGAGGTGGCGCTGCCACTTCACCCCGAGTACCGCACCCTCCCGATGGTGTGGTACATCCCGCCGCTCTCACCCGTGGTCGACGCGGTCACCGCGTCCGGCAACGACGGCGAGGACCACAGGATCCTCTACACCGCACTCGCGACGATGCGGATCCCGCTGCAGTACCTCGCCGAACTGTTCACCGCCGGTGACACCCGGCCGGTCGAGCGGTCGCTGCGCCGCCTCGCCGCGATGCGTTCCTACATGCGGGACATCAACCTCGGGGGCGAGGGCAACGAGGCGATCGCCGCCGCAGTGGGGATGACCGGGGACGCGGTGTACCGGATGTACCGGCTGCTGGCGATCGCCAAGTACGGCGACCGGTACGTCATCCCGACGACGCACCCCGAGATCGAGCGCGAGTTCGACGAGTTCGGCTGCTCGCTGGACGTCCCGGGCGGGCCCGGGATGCAGGCGTCCGTGGGGTCGTTCCACGGGGTGCGGGACGAGGCCAGCCCGAACCTGCCCACCGGAACGGGCCGTGTGAGCCTGCTCGACTGGCACGGGGAGCGGGTCCCGGAGGGCCTCTTCCCCCCACGGAAGGGTGATCGCTCGTGACGTCGATCGCGCTCGTACCCGTGGTGCCCGTCGCCCTGGACGACGACCAGCGGCGGATCGCCCACATGGCGGCCTCCGTCCTCCTCGACTATCCGGATGAGGCGGACCCGGGGCGCCTCGGGACGGTGAGGGGCGCCGTCGCGCTCCTGCCCCGTCCCGTGGCGGACGCCTTCGTGCGCTTCCTCGACGCGGCCGAGGGCATGGGGTCACGCCGCCTCGCCGAGCACTACATCGAGACGTTCGACCGGCGCCGGCGCTGCACCCTCTACCTGTCCTACTACGACGCGGGCGACACGCGGAAGCGTGGCACGGCGATCCTTGCCTTCCGGGACGCGCTCGCCGCCACGGGCTGGGATCTCGAACGCAAGGAACTGCCGGACTTCCTGCCGGTGGTCCTCGAACTCTCGGCGCGGGCCGAAGGGCCCATCGCCGGGGACCTCCTCGCCTCGCACCGGGAGGGCCTCGAGGTGGTCCGCAGCGCCCTGGCCCAGTACGGCAGCCCGTACGAGGACGTCCTCGCGGCGCTGTGCATGTCCCTCCCGGAGATCGACGACCAGACCCGGGAGCGGTACGTCTCCCTGGTCACGCAGGGTCCGCCGGCGGAGCTGGTCGGGATCTCCGACACCCTGCCCTTCCCGCAGTTCGGAGCAGCCAAGGAGGCACGATCATGAGTGCGTTCGAAATCTTCCTCTGGGGCGCGTTCCCCTACATCGCGCTCGTCACGCTCGTGGTGGGCCTCGTCTGGAGGTACCGAACCGACAAGTTCGGCTGGACGTCCCGGTCGTCCGAGATCTACGAGCACCTCATCCTGCGGCTGGCGTCCCCGCTTTTCCACTTCGGCATCCTCATGGTGGCGGGAGGTCACTTCGTGGGCCTCCTGGTCCCCGAGACCTGGACCTCCGCGGTCGGGATCTCGCACGAGGCCTACCACGTGGCCGCCACCGTCCTCGGCATCACCGCGGCCGCGATGACGATCGTGGGGATGGCGGGACTCATCTACCGCCGGAGGCGCATCCGCGCTGTCTTCCTCGCGACCACGCGCAACGACAAGGCAATGTACGTCCTGCTCGCGCTGCCCGTGGCGTTGGGGACGTGGGCCACCGTTCAGAACCAGGTGTTCGGGGACGCCCACGGCTACAACTACCGCGAGACCATCTCGCCCTGGCTCCGGTCGATCTTCATCCTCCAACCCGACATCCCCTTGATGCAGGACGTGCCGACCTCGTTCAAGCTGCACGTCCTCGCCGGTTTCCTCCTCTTCATGATCTGGCCGTTCACCAGGCTCGTGCACGTCATCTCGGCTCCGCTCGGCTACACCACCCGGCCCTACGTCGTCTACCGGTCGCGGGATGCTTACGTCGGCACCGCCCACCCCGAACGCGGGTGGGAACCCGTGAGCACCGCTCCCGCCCACGACCACGATGCGGGCTCCCGGGGCGCCTGAGCATGCCGTATGGGGAGGAGTCCGCCCCCGGGCCACGGCCGTCCTCGGACGTTGTCGAGGAGGTGGCTCGCCTCACCGCCCACCAGCGCCGCCTATTCGACCTTCTCGCGGCGCGGCCCGCCGGCTTGACGGTCGGTGAACTCGCCGTCCTCCTCGGCTCTCACGAGAACACGGTTCGTGGCCACCTGGAGACCCTCGAGGCGCGCCACCTGGTGAGGTCCACCACCCGGCTACCCAAGGGCAGGGGCCGGCCGAGTCGCGTCTACCATGCGCGCGCCGCGACCCCCCACCTCCCGGGCGAGTTTCTCGCCGGCCTGATCCGGACGCTCATGTCAACCCTGGCCCCAGAACGTGACGACGGAGTGGCCCGCACCCTCGGGCGGGTCTGGGCATTGGACCTGATGGCCGAAGGTCGCTTCGACGCGCACACCGTGGACCCCCTGCGCGAGCTCGAGACGCTGTTCGCACAGATGGGGTGCGCGCCGCAAGCGTGCTCCGGGGGCGTCCTGGAGTTGCGCCACTGCCCCTTCATGGAACCCGGGACACCGCTGCCGTCGTCGGTGTGCTCCCTCCACCGCGGGGCGATCGAGACATTGGTGGACAGGGTGGCGCGGAACCGGCCGTGTCTCGGCATCACCGGGGCGGAGCTCACTCCGCGCACGGGGCAAGGGTGCCTCATCCGGTTACGGACGGATCACGAGCCGAACACAACCGGCTGAAGGGAGTGCGAAGGGGACGATGGGTCAGACCGCCGGCGGCGCGAGCGAACTGTCCTGGGGATCGATGACCTCCACGGAGATCAGGGTCACGCCGAGGTCTCGAATCTTGGCGAGCAGGCCGTGCAGTTGCGCCTGGTCTGCGACGACGCCGG
>Ga0209747_1001089_pt1 | contig 14673 bp, 18 predicted proteins | sample BarGraNGADG00311_FD_184498 | JGI IMG/M metagenome (GOLD analysis project Ga0209747, IMG submission 184498) | Arctic peat soil microbial communities from Barrow, Alaska - Barrow Graham LP Ref core NGADG0011-311 (SPAdes) (version 2) | ecosystem: Environmental > Terrestrial > Soil > Wetlands > Peat... | reverse complement strand
GATTGATTTCGTCAGCGGGTTGACGTACGGACTCGACGGAGGCATCCAGCGCGTCGCGGAGATGGTGTTCCTGCTGACCCCGGCGAACATCGAAGTCTCTGCGGAAGACCGCAAGTGGATGCGGGAAAAGGGATTCTTCAACCAGTTCTGAGTAGACAGGGGTTCATTTTGTACAGCGTCGGACTGATCGGTGCCGGCAACATGGGCCGGGCCATGCTTAATGCGTGGATTGAATCGGGGATCCTCAAGCCTGAAGAGGTCATTGCTGTTGACCGTGAGGCCGACAAGCTCGCAGCGATCGTTGCCGAGTTCAAGGTGGCGGAAGCCGCCTCTGTGGCTGATGTGGCCGCGTCGTCCGGGCTGATGGTCCTGGCGGTCAAGCCGCAGGACAGCACGGACGTTCTATCTGAGATTTCCGGTAAGCTCGACGAGTCACAGATCCTCCTGTCCATAGCCGCAGGCCTGACCCTTGGATCTATAAGGAGCCAGGTCGGGGCGGGTCCTTCAATCGTCAGGGTGATGCCGAACATGGCCGCGCTTGTTCGAGCCGCGGTCTCTGCTTATGCCACAGACCCCGGCCCCGGTGGTCTGGACGCTGCCTTGGTACGGGAGCTGCTGGGGGCAATCGGTGAAGTTGTTGAGGTCGATGAGAAGTATATGAACCTCGTGACAGCGCTCAGCGGCAGCGGTCCTGCCTACTTCTTCTACCTTACCGAAGCGTTGGAGACCGCCGCCGTTCAGCAAGGCCTTCCCGAGGACGTCGCAAGGACGCTCGCCAGAGAGACCCTCTGGGGGGCGGCCAAAACGATCAAGGAAACGGATGCGGAACCCGCCGACCTGCGCAAAGCCGTATCGTCACCCGGAGGCACCACGCTGGCAGCTCTTAGCGAGATGGACGCCGGCGGTTTTGTTGAGATGATGGCCGGTGCTATAGAGGCAGCTACGCGGCGGGCCGGAGAACTGGCGCACTGATTAAGAGATGAATGGAGGTACGTTCTGATGGCGATGACTCCGATGGACATCCACCACAAGGAGTTTAAGACCTCTCGCTTCGGCGGGTACAACGAGGAGGACGTCGACTCGTTCCTCGATCTGGTGGCGGATGAGTTCGAGAGACTTGTCCAGGAGAACGGTGATCTCAAGCAGCAGATGGAGCACATGAAGAAGAGGCTGGCCGAGTTTGAGGAGATGCAGACGTCCTTGCAGAGCGCGCTGCTGGCCGCGAGCAAGTCGGCCGAGGCCGTCAAGGAACAGGCGCGACAGGAGTCGGAGACGATGCTCAGTAAGGCTCAGGAGGAATCCGACTCCCTCATGCGGAGCGCACAGGAGCAAGCGCGGCAGATGATGCTGGCCGCGCAGAACGACAAACAGAAGATCGAGCGCACGATCGGCAAGCTCGCTGACGTCAAAAAGCGCTACCTTGAGTCGATAAAGGACATGGCAGAGACCCTGCTGGCACAGATTACCGACTGGGAGACGCGTAACGAGGGTGAAGGAATTGTAGTCGAATCCGTAAGCGTAGAAGTACCGCCCCAGGTCATGCCGGTCGTGCCGGTGGTCCAGGAGGCTCCCGTTGCGCCGGCAGCTCCAGAGGAGATATCCTCCGAGACAGCTGCCATGATGCCTGACGAAGAGACGCCTGTGGTGGCCGAGACAGCCGCGCCGCCCCCGCCAGCGCCAGCAGCGCCCCCGGTCTCGCGAGAGCCCGCTGCTCCCACCGCGAAGGTGGAACGAGAGCCTGTCCCTTCGCCCGAAGCACCCGTTGCCCGTGAGATGAGGGAGGTTGCCCCGCCTCGTCGTCAGACCGAGCCGCAGGCCCCGCCGCAGCGGACAGGGCCGGAGGACAAGCCTGCGCCGCCGAGCTCTAACCTCGTTGATGAAGTGCTGGCCATGGATTCCAGCGACGAGGCCATATTCGGGGAGTTCGATGACGACGATCCGTCCGATGAGCCCGACAAGGGTCGTAGAGGTCGCAAGGAAAAACGCGATAAACACTTTTTCTGGGAGTAGCAGACTGCCGGTCGATCCGGCGTTAGGATCCAACAGGGCGCCCTTCAGCAGGCGCCCTGTTTCTTGAGCGAAGGGACCACCTTGGATAGCAGGACTGTGAAGGTCAAGGTGTACACGCGTTCTTCCAAGCCGAGGATAGAGACAGACACGGACGGCACGTACAGGGTGTTTGTATCGAGCGCTCCAGAAAAAGGCAAGGCGAATGCCGAAGTCATCAAGGCGCTTGCGCGGCATCTGGGGGTCAGAAAATCAGCCCTGGAAGTGGTCAGCGGGTTGACGGCCAGGGAGAAAGTAATCCGTATAGAGGAATGATATGCTTGTATTGCTCATCCTTCTGATGTTAAACTCGTGATATGACGAGCGAGCAACGAGAACCCACATCACGGCTCTTCACCGCTATTCCACTTTCCAGGGACGTGCGCGCGCACGTTGCTTCCATCGCGCTTGAGCTCTCCCAAGGGGTCGGGGAGGTGCGATGGGTCCCGCCAGAGAACCTTCACGTGACCTTACGCTTTCTGGGCGACTTCCCTGACTCGAAGGTGCCGGACATGGTCGGATGGATGCAGAAAGCATCGGCGCATCTGCCGTTCGAGCTCGACATCGGAGGAGTGGGAGGTTTTCCGTCACAGGGCTCTGCTAGAGTCATATGGGTCGGAGCGATCGACGAAACAGGAGCCGCCGGAAGTGTCTACGATATAATCGACAAGGGCGCCGGAATGTGTGGTCTGGGACGCGAGAGCAGACGATACCGGCCACATATCACAGTGGGACGTCCGCGGCGCCACCCGGTGAAGATATCGAGAGACACTGCGGAACGGTTCGCCGGGAGATTCCTCAAGCTCGAGGTGAACGACATCGTCCTCTTCAAGAGCGTGCTCAAGAGCACCGGCGCCGAATACACCGAGATGCAGAGGGTCGGCTCGCCGACTTAGAAGGATCATGAAAGGGTGAGTTGCTTGGAGAAAGAAAAATCGCTGGAGATGGCTATGATGCAGATCGAGCGTCAATTCGGCCGAGGTTCCATCATGAAGCTCGGTGCCGAGGCGGACCGCATGGCGGTCGAGGTCGTTCCTACCGGCTCCCTCTCGCTCGACATCGCGCTCGGCGTAGGTGGCCTTCCGCGCGGAAGGGTAATCGAGATATTCGGCCCGGAATCCAGCGGCAAGACGACCGTGGCGCTCCAGATTGTTGCTGAGGCGCAGAAGATGGGTGGCGTGGGGGCGTTCATCGATGCCGAGAACGCTCTCGACCCGACTTACTCCAAGGCGCTGGGCGTTAACATCGACGAACTCCTGATAAGCCAGCCTGACACCGGCGAGCAGGCGCTCGAGATTACGGAGCTCCTGGTCCGGAGCGCAGCCGTAGACGTCGTCGTGATCGATTCGGTCGCGGCACTGGTGCCCCGGGCAGAGATCGAAGGCGACATCGGCGACTCTCACGTGGGTCTCCAGGCAAGGCTGATGTCACAGGCGCTTCGCAAGCTCTCAAACGCTATAAACCGGTCCAATACGATTGCGATCTTCATCAACCAGCTTCGAGAGAAGATTGGGGTAATGTTCGGAAACCCCGAGGTCACCCCTGGAGGAAGGGCGCTCAAATTCTACTCTTCGATAAGGTTAGACCTGAGGAAGATCGACACCATCAAGAAAGGCACGGACATCGTCGGCAACCGGGTACGGGGGCGCGTGGTCAAGAACAAGGTCGCACCGCCATTCCGTAGCGCCGAGTTCGACATCATGTACGGGCTTGGCGTGTCGAAGGAAGGCGACATACTCGATCTGGGAGTCGGTTACGGGGTCGTGAAGAAGAGCGGGGCCTGGTACATGTATGAGGAAGACCAACTCGGACAGGGCAGAGAGAACTCCAAGGTCTTCCTTCTCGAGCATCCGGATGTCTCAACAAAGATCGAGAACCTCATCCGGGCGGAGGCGGGACTGCTACCGGCGACGGAGGCAGACTCTGAAGAGTCGAGAGAACGGGCCACGGCCGACGTGACCCCGATCGAGAAGAAGACAAAGGGTGGCAAGGGTGGATGAGCCTCCTGACGACGCAAGTTCTTCAGTAGTCCCGCCGTCACCTGAACCGGAGGCACTCGGGCGTGCCCTGAGGTTCATCGAGTATCGCCCGAGAAGTGCGGGCGAAACGAGGGCCCGCCTGCGGAAGTCCGGTTATGACGTTCACACTTCGGAAGGCGTCATCGACTATCTTACTGCTGCTGGCATCATAGACGACCGGGAGTTTGGGCGGCTTTTTCTGAACGAGCTCATGCGCAAGGAGCTCGGCCCATACAGGGTGAGATCGGAGCTCCTCAAGAAGAAGCTCGACCGTGAGCTGGTCGACGAGCTCATGGAAGAGTGGTCGCAAGATGACGAAGATGAGCGGGCGCGCTCAGCCGCTGCGCGGCGTTTCAGGCGCATGAGCGGCGAAGATCCCGAGGAAGCGCGGAAGAAGCTCGTGGGATTTCTGGTCCGCAAAGGATACTCCAGGCGGGTTGCTGAGGCGGCCTGCCGGATGGCGGTTCAAGTTGACACTCAATCTGGCGCCGAATTAGAATGATAATAAGGCAAATTGGGCGCTGGAAAATAAGCAATAGAGATATACAAGGTTTTTCGACTCAGGCAACAGGCGAAGGAACATCTCGATCAGGTGGACAGACTTAGATCCATCGTGGAATCGAGTTACTTGTATATTTAGCGCCGAGCTGATGCTCGGCGCGTTCATATATAGAGGAGGTAATTGAGATTATTTACGCAATAGTCGGCGCGGTAGCCGTTGTAATAGGTCTGGTCGGGGGATTTCTCGGACGCAAGTACTTCGCTGAGGCGCGCATATCGACGGCTGAGTCGATGGCTAAGAAACTTGTCGTTGACGCCCAAAGGGAGGTCGACAACCTCAAGCGAGAAGCTCAGGTCGAGGCCAAGGACGAAGTCCTCTCGATGAAGGCCGACGCAGACAGGGAGATCAAGAGCCGCCGCAGCGATCTTCAACGCCAGGAGAGGCGTATTGGCCAGCGGGAAGAGATGTTGGAGGCCAAGGAGGTCGAAGCGGAAAAGCGCGACAAGCGGATCGCTTCCTGGGAAGAGCACCTTAAATCCCAGGAATCGAAGCTTATGAAAGCGGCAGCTGAGCAGAAGAAGCTTCTCGAGAAGGTCGCCAGGATGACTACTCAGGAAGCCAAGGACTACCTGCTTGCGAACATCCTGGAAGAGGTGAAGCGCGAGAGCGCGATTTTCATCAAGGAAGAGGAGTCGCGGGCCAGAGAAGAGGCCGAGAAGAGGGCCCGCAAGATTATTTCGCTGGCAATTCAGCGTTGCGCATCCGAGCATGTGGCCGAGACCACGGTATCGGTGGTCCCACTGCCCAGCGATGAGATGAAGGGCCGGATAATCGGCCGCGAGGGCAGGAACATACGCACGTTTGAGAACCTCACGGGCATCAACCTGATCATCGACGACACTCCTGAAGCGGTCATACTCTCGAGCTTCGATCCGGTGCGAAGAGAGATTGCGCGACTGACGCTCGAAAAGTTGATAAGCGACGGGCGAATACAGCCTGCCAGGATCGAAGAGATGTACGAGAAGTCGAAAGCGGAGGTCGAGAACGAGATAAGGGAAGCAGGCGAAGAAGCTGCTTTCGAGGTCGGGATCCACAACTTGAACAAGGAGCTTGTAAGGGCGCTTGGCAGGTTGAAGTTCAGGACCTCGTACGGGCAGAACGTTCTCATGCACTCACTTGAGGTCGCGCACCTCTCAGGGATCATGGCAGCCGAACTCGGGCTTGAACCCAAGCTGCCCAAGAGGGCTGGCTTGCTGCACGACATCGGCAAGGCTATCGACCACGAGGTGGAGGGATCCCACGCCCTGATCGGAGCTGAGCTGACCAAGCGGCTCGGGGAGGCCAACACGGTCACCCACGCTGTTGAGGCTCACCATGGCGAGGTCGAGGTAAAGACGATAGAGGGCGTTCTGGTCCAGGCGGCAGACGCGATCTCCGCCGCGAGGCCCGGAGCACGGCGCGAGACGCTCGAAAGCTATATCAAGCGGCTGGAGAAGCTCGAGACGCTTGCCGATTCGTTCTCAGGCGTTGAGAAGGCGTACGCCATGCAGGCGGGTAGGGAGATCAGGATCGTGGTCCAGTCGGACACAGTCGACGACCTCGGGAGCGCTACGCTTGCGAGGGACATCGCGAAGGAAGTCGAGGACCAGCTCGATTACCCTGGACAGATAAAGATCACCGTGATCCGCGAGACGCGGGTGGTAGAGTACGCCAAGTAAGGCCCGGCCCCGACGCCCACGGCCCTCAGTTTATTCCAGGCGGTCACATGACATCGATGGATGAATCGCGGCCCCCTGGGGAGCGCGACGTAATTGACTTTGTTACACAGATAACCGATGCGGCGCGGCTACGCATCGAGGAGAACCTACCCCACGGCTTCGTTCGTCTTAAGGTTGCTGAGGCCGAACGACGACAGGCCCAACATGACATCCGTTCGGTTGAAGATATCGTCACCGAACTCGTGCGCAACGCACGCGACGCAGGGGCCGGAAGGGTCCTCGTCGGGTTCCAGAAAGAGCAGGGGCGGTATCGAAAGCTGGCGGTCATCGATGATGGCCGAGGGATCCCGATGGACATGCACCAAATCGTCTTCGAGCCACGCGTCACGTCCAAGAGCGAGGATTTCGAGGAGGACAGGTACGGTGTACACGGGCGTGGCATGGCGCTGTTTTCGATCAGGTCGAGGGCTATGAGCGCTGAGATAGTCTACTCCGAGCCTGATCGCGGCACCGCCATAAGTGTGATGGTGGATACGAAGCGCGTGCCGGAGAGGTCTGACCAGGCGACGATGCCTCGCATCGACATGACTGACGCCGGTGCCGATGTGGGGTCCGGGCCACATAACGTTGCCAGGGTCCTGCTCGAGATGTCGGTGGATTGCCCGGGAATCGATTTTTACCTCGGGTCATTCGCGGAGGTGCTGGCAACCGCGAGGATGTTGGCATCGGAGGCCGGGGCGACCACGACGCCTTGGAGACAGCTCAATTCCGTCAATGACGCCAGGCTGCTGGCAGAAATGTCGCAGGACATGCTGGGGCTGCCGGTATCCGAGCGGAACGCGTACCGGGTGCTCAACGACGAGATCGCCCTGGTGGAGCCGGTGCTCCAACAGGCCAAGTTCGCGACCGCGCTGGATAGAAGAGAGCGCAGCAAGCCGACTGCAGGGATTGCTCACCGAGGTGTTCGGACGAGGAGCCCTCTCCGCAAGCTCAGCAGGGGCGACCTGGCGGAGATGGGAGAAGGATGCAGCGAAGTCGTGGAAGGCATCGTGGGCCGGTATTACTTGAAGAGCGCAGGACCTCCGCGTGTCAGGCGCGGAAGAGGAAAGATAATCATGTCGTTCTTCATCACTGGTGAAGAAGGTGAAGATGAGTGAGAGACGGGGGCTGGAAGAGCACAACTCTGATCGTACTGATTTCGGTTGTTGTGGTCGCAGCGGCCGCTGTCGGACTGTTCTGGTGGAGGGCGAACGCGCACGCTGACAGGGTCAATGAGTATAAGTCGAAGACGACCGCGGCGTGGAACAGCATCACTGGCAAGGCCAGCGTCGTCACTGCCGCATTGATGCGCGTTACGAATCCTGACGACCTGAGCGCCGTAGCCGCTGGTGCGACGGCTTTGAAAAAAGAGGTGGATAGCACGTCCGCCAGCCTCAAGAGCAGCGGCTCTCCCGCGGGTTACAAAGACGAGGTCGACAAAGAGACCGCCGCGCTGGATTCCCTGAGCAGGTATCTAGACATGTTGAGTCAATTCGCTTCCAAGGCGGATTCGGCCGAGGTGGTCTCGAACAGGGCGCTGATCGAGGACCGTGCAAGAGAGGCCCAGGATGATATCAACGATTTCCTGACGGCGGCCAAGTGGATGACGACAAAGATGCCCGGCGATTTCTACCAGTCGGGCCAGACGCTCCAGGCGGCCTTCCAGCCCCCGAATCCCGCGCTGGAGGCGGACAAACAGGCCGTTTACGATACGGTCAACACGTTCATGAACGCGGACATATTCCACCAGAATACCGATCTCCTGTGGTCAATGCTCACCAACCGCCTGCACACGGGTTTCGCCTATTTCAACGTGACGAAAGATAAGCTCATGGAGGGCTGGACGAAGGCGTGGGGCGAGCACAAGCCCGTCAGCTACTACATAAGCAAGACCCGGATCGACTTTCCAAGTCCGGGGAACGCCACCGTCAAGACCTTCGTCTACCTGGAGCACGGCACGCCGCGCATCGAAGACATACGGCTTGTCTACGAGGGCGGCGTGTGGAGGATCGACAGCTACCCCTATGTCGGCTGGCTCTAGAACCCCGCGGATTGTTGATATCCATCGCAATGCCTTAGAATGTATTGATCGTGCCCGGAGATGAAAGGAAACGTGATGGCGCTCAAGGTTCTGCAGGTGGTGGGAGCCGCTGCGGTTGTGATAATCGTGCTGCTGCTCATCCCCGTGCTTATGCGCCTGCGCCGGACCCTTGACGAAGTCGGTGACATCGTCTCAGAGACCCGTCCGCAGACTGTCACGCTTCTCAGGAAAGCACAGGGGACGCTCGACAGCGTGAATCGCGAGCTCCAGAACATCGAAAACATCACCGACGACACAACGGTCCTCATCGGCAAGGTCGGTGAGGCATCAAATGCGGTCGAGAAGGCCATCAAATCCCCTATGACAAAAGTCGGATTTGTCACCGCAGGCGTGGCGGCCGCGGGCTTTGCGGTCAAGCGGCGTGTCTCCAGGGAGCTGGCCGCGAAGGAATAATGTTCCCGAAAGATGCTCCGCCGTCAAATACTTACTTCATCCGCACTTTCGGCTGTCAGATGAACGCACACGACTCGGAACACATCGCTGGCGTTCTCCGATCTGCCGGCTTCGAAGAATCCCCGACCATCGACGACGCCGGCGTCGTCGTCTTTAACACGTGCTGCGTCAGGCAGAGTGCGGAAGACAGGGTCTGGGGCAACGTTGGCGCGATCTCAACTGGCGGGCGAGCATCGCGTGTCGTTGCAGTTTGCGGCTGCATGGCCGAAAAGCACGGTCTGGATATCATGAGGAGGGCGAGGTCCGTCAATCTGGTCTTCGGCATGGAGGCGCTGGCGCGGCTTCCCGGTCTTGTCGAAGCAGCAAGGTTATCTCCAGTCTGCGACCTCGGCGAAGTGGGCCGCGCTAGTATAGATTGCCTTCCTTCAGTGCGAGCCTCCGCTTCACAGGCCTGGGTCCCTGTCAGCCACGGCTGTGACAACAACTGCTCATACTGTGTCGTTCCAAGTGTCCGGGGCACAGAGAGAAGCAGACCTCTGGAAGATATCATCGAGGAGGTGGAGCGCCTCGCGGATGAGGGCACGGTTGAAGTCGTGTTGCTGGGACAGAATGTCAACTCGTACGGACGCGACTCGCGGACAGGACCATTCGCCCGGCTTCTCGAAGAGGTCGCCGGAGTCGACGGGATAAAACGAGTGAAGTTCGAGACGTCGCACCCACGGGATCTCACCCCCGATGTCCTCGAAGTGATCGGGTCGGTTCCCGAGGTCTGCGAGTATCTGCACTTGCCGGTCCAATCCGGCTCCGACAGTGTGCTCGCCGCGATGAACAGGGGCTATTCCGGTGACTTCTACCTTGAGCTTGTCCGCCGGGCGCGCAGGGAGGTTCCGGGAATAACTGTCACCACCGACATCATAGTCGGCTTTCCCGGGGAGACCGACGATGATTTCTCGGCGACACTTGACCTCGTGAAAGCAGCAGAGTGTGATGCTGCTTACCTGTTCCTCTATTCCGCAAGGGAAGGCACACCCGCGGCTACCATGTCGGGGGAGGTGCCGGATATGATCAAGCACCAGCGCTTCGAGCGGCTGGCCGCGACCCAGGACGGCTTCACCGCGCGCTCGCTCGAAAAGGTTGTAGGTTCGGACGTCGAAGTACTGATCGATGGCCCGGCCAGGCGGGGTGACATGCTGTCCGGGCGCACAAGAGGCCACCAGGTAGTTCTCATGCAGCGGACGGGAGTCGCAGGACCGATCGCTTCGGTGCACATCGATGCGGCTGGAAAGCATTCACTTCGCGGCTCCATCCTGAATGGTGAAGAGTGACACTGCTCGTCGAGGCGGTTGAAAGGGAGCCCCATCATGGGACTGTTCGATCAGAAAACAGCGCTGGTCATCGCTGACATGATTGTCGATTTTGTGGACAGGAGCGGCAAGCTGTACGTGCCGGGCATCGAGGAGATCGTCCCCGAGATATCTTCACTGATCGACCAGGCTCACGAGGCGGGCGCGCCGGTGATCTTCGTCAATGACGCACACGACCCAGACGATATCGAGTTCAGGCAGTGGGGCGAGCATGCACTCGCTGGCTCCACCGGTGCGCAGGTTGTGCCTGACCTCGGCCCGTCAGAAGAGGATCACGTGCTCAAGAAAAAGAAATACACGGTTTTCTACGAGACCGGCCTGCAGGACCTGCTGGAGAAGATGTTGATCGGGCGGGTCGTGATCACCGGCACGGTCACAAACATCTGCGTTATGGTGTCGGCAATTGAGGCTTTGATGATGGGTTTCAAAGTCACGGTTCCAAAAAGAGCCGTCAAGGGGCTGAACGAGGCCGACCACAACTTCGCGCTCGACCAGTTGGAGCGTGTCTTCGGCGCGCAGGTCGTATAGAAAGCTCGGACTCGAACACGGAGGTCAGGGATGGCACTTCACGTCGCTTCGTATGAGCACATCAAGCAGGGCAAGGTGACCGACGTCTATTTTGAGCGTGTCACCGCCGCGCTGAAGAGCAAGGGAATCAACCCCTTTGTCCATATGGAGGTCCGCACCAACAGCCTGCCCGGCGGGTGGGAGTGGGCTGTGTTCGCCGGCCTCGAAGAGCTGATGGACCTGGTCGAGGGGTTGCCCATCGAGCTGCGGGCCATGGATGAGGGCGAGCTGTTCCGGGCTGGAGAACCCGTCTTTTCCGTAAGTGGAAAGTACCTCGATTTCGGCGTCTTCGAGACGGCGATGCTGGGGCTCGTATGCCAGGCGTCGGGGATCGCCACCAGCGCCTCCAGGTGCAAGCACGCCGCAGGGGAGAGGCTGGTCATCAGTTTCGGGGCGCGCAGGATGCATCCGTCGCTGGCGCCGATGATCGAGCGCAATGCCTTTATCGGCGGATGCGACGGGGTCTCGGTGGTCGAGAGCGCCGAACAGCTCGGCGAGGAGCCGTCGGGGACCATGTCCCATACGCTGATCCTGTGTGCGCAGGACGAGCGTCTGGCGTACGAGACTTTCGACGAAGCCATGCCCGAGAGCGTCAGCAGGGTGGCGCTGGTCGACACGTTTCAGGATGAGAAGTTCGGAGCGCTGTTTGCGGCGGAAGTCCTTGGAGACCGGTTGTTCGCGGTCCGCCTCGATACGCCAGGGTCAAGGCGTGGCGACTTTCTGCGCATAATGGAAGAGGTGCGCTGGGAGCTCGACATAAGGGGTTACGAGCACGTGAAGCTCTTCATATCCGGCGACCTGGACGAAGGAAAGATACTTGAATACAACAGGGTCGCGGACGCCTATGGAGTCGGAACACACATAAGCAACTCTCCTGTCGTCAACTTCGCAATGGACATTGTCGAGATCGACGGCAGGCCTCTGGCAAAGCGGGGCAAGGAGTCCGGCTTGAAGCAGGTATGGCGATGCGCGACTGATGGCACCAGGGTGAAAACACTCGCGTCCCAGGAGGCCGCGTCGTGTCCCACGTGCGGCAAAGACATGGTACCCATGCTCGTGGACAAGTACAAGGAAGGCCGAGCGCTGGAGACCTCGCCTTCACCTAGAGAGATCCGCTCGAAAGTCCTGGAGGGTCTGAAGGGTGTCGAGCTTTGAGGCTGACCGCACATGATATATAAATGGCGTCTCATCCTTGATCCGGCCCACCCGGGGCCTTACAACATGGCAATCGATGAAGCGCTCGCCGAGAGCGCCCGTGAAAATGGAACGAGCACGCTGCGTCTGTATTCGTTCGAGCCGGCATGTATCACAGTGGGTCGGTTCCAGCCGCTCGACGGTTTCATCGATATGACGGCGTGCCGATCCGCGGGTGTCGAGCTGACGCGCCGCCCGACCGGGGGCCTCGCCATTTTGCACAAGGACGATTTCACGTATAGCTTCACTTGCCCCGTCGAAGGAGACTCCACGGCCCTGCGCAACGAATGCTTCAGCATGGTCGCGCGAGGCATAGTGGAGTCGCTTGAGCGGCTCGGAATACGCGCTGAGGTGACCTCTCACAAGGATAGATGCGCCGGGCCCGGCTGGTGTTTCGAGCGCGAGTTCGGTGTCGACGTGGAGTGGAACGCCAGGAAAATATGCGGCAGCGCTCAGAGGATCTCCGCCGGAGCGCTGCTTCAGCATGGCTCGCTCTTTCTCAATGAAATGAGCGGCCTTTGGGCAACACTGTCCGGGTACCACGAGGAAGAAAGGCCCGGGGGGCTCCCGGCGACGGTGACGGAGGCCTGCGGCCGAACCGTGGGATGGGACGAGCTTGCCGCGGTCTTTCGTGAAGGCTTCGAGTGCGCAAACGATGTCTCTTTCGAACAAGGAGATCTGAGCGCTTTAGAGAAGAATAACGCTATCGAGTTTCTCCGCTCAAGATACGGCTCGGAGGCCTGGGTCCGCGGAAATTCAAGCCGCGGTGTTTGTGATATTATTGGTCGAAACGACTCAGCGGGAGATAATCATGGCGGACAAGGACGTTGAACGAAACGTAAGGTCGACCACTGAAGAAGGCATCAAAACTCCAACGGAAAGGCACGTTCAAGGCATTGGCGAACAACATTCGATCACCTTTGGCGAGAAGAGTGAGGCCTCCCGAAAAGGCAGAGAAAAGCTCCTTGAGAAGTTCAAGCGCAGGGAGCAGACTCGTAAGGGTATAGAGGAGCACCGCGAGGAGGAGGGCATTGAGCCAGGAGCCACAGGAGGAGAAGGCGCCCAGGATTAAAGTTTTCATTGAGCTGGGTGAGCTTTCCTCAAAGCAGCGAGGGTCAGTGCTCGGGCTTATCAAGGACATGGGATTCACCCCGGACGAGATCGCCGAAGTCGTGGTCATGATACCGGGGGGCGGAGCGCCTGTAGACGCCGGTCGCAGGCAGAAACGGAAGTGAGACATGTTTTGCCCCGCGTGCGGTAAGAACAACCCGGAGGACAGCGTATACTGCTGCCAGTGCGGCTCGTATCTGGCCGCGTCGCCCGAAGGCGACACGACCATCACACTGAGCCCAGTCGAGGCGGACGTTGAGCAAGATGCGGAGATCGCCGTGCCCGAAGAGGAGCTTGTCGCAGGCGCAGCCATGCTGGTCGTAAAGAGGGGACCTAACGCGGGAACGCGTTTTGTCATGACCAAGGACGTGACAAGCGCGGGCAGACACCCGGAGAGCGACATCTTTCTGGACGATATCACCGTGTCCAGGCGTCATGCCGAGATACGCAAAGGTGAGGGCCGCTTCCGGATCGTTGACATGGGCAGCCTCAATGGGACCTACGTGAATAAATTGAGAGTTGAGGAAGCCGATCTGTCGAGCGGCGACGAGATCCAGATCGGCAAGTTCAGGCTCATCTTTTTCTGCAAATAGTCCCCAAGGGTTGACATGAGGGGCTGTTTTTCCGCATATTAACTCTTAAGGTTTAACTTCAACTTCAGGCTTGTGTCAGGTGAGGTAATGGCGGAGGAGAAGAAATACGGAATAGGTGAAGTACAGGAGCTTCTTAAAAAGGAGTTCCCCGACATCACCATAAGCAAGATCAGGTTTCTCGAGAAAGAGGGGCTGATCAATCCAGAGCGCACTCCGAGCGGTTACCGCAAGTACTCCAAGGACAACATCAAGCAACTTAGCTATATACTTCGACTTCAGCGTGAGGAGTATCTGCCACTCTCAGTCATCAAGCGAAAGATCCAGGACCTGAAATCCGGCAAGGTGGTGGCTGGTGACCTGACGGTCATGTCCGGCCAGGGCTCCGAGCCCGCACTTACGGGAGCCGTTCCCGTCTCGCTCGATATGGCCCCCGCGAAGCTCGGGCTCTCGTCCGAGACGCTCAAAGAGCTGGTGGACTACGGGATCGTGAAAGTCCACGATGGCCCTGAGGGTAAATACTTTCCCCCGTCCGAGATGAAGATACTCAACCTCACAAAAGAATTCTTCCGCTATGGCGTCGAGCCGAGGCACCTGCGGATGTACACGCAGTTCGTGGGGCGCGAAGCTTCTTTCATCGAGCAGATCATACGGCCGCAACTGGAGCACAAGGACCCGAACACCAAGCGGAGTGCAATAAAGGATCTCGAGAACCTCATGGCGCTTTCCCAGATGTTCATCCAGGCTCTCCTGCGCGAATCTCTTTCCAAGTACTTGCCCCGTCCCGCGGGCTTTGACCTCATGGACGAAGAACAGATAGAGGGGGCCGAAGAAGCTGAAGAGGATATGGAAGCCGCGGCCGAGGCCGGCGAGACTTCCCCTGACGAAGACGTTTCTCCGGGTCCAGCCGCTGATGGCGGGCCGCCGGCCGATCGGCCTCCGGCGACCCATACAAGCCCGCAGATGTTTCCCGAATAGACCGGCTTCTCTGAAGGATGGTCCGGCTCGAATGTCAACTTTCGACTTGATAT
>Ga0209747_1001088_pt1 | contig 14675 bp, 12 predicted proteins | sample BarGraNGADG00311_FD_184498 | JGI IMG/M metagenome (GOLD analysis project Ga0209747, IMG submission 184498) | Arctic peat soil microbial communities from Barrow, Alaska - Barrow Graham LP Ref core NGADG0011-311 (SPAdes) (version 2) | ecosystem: Environmental > Terrestrial > Soil > Wetlands > Peat... | reverse complement strand
TCGATACTCCACATAGACATGGACACGTTCTTCTGCTCGGTCGAGCGGCTCTACGCCCCGGGCCTCGAGGGCAAGCCCGTCATAGTCGGCGGCGACCCCTCGCAGCGCGGCGTCGTCGCGGCCTGCTCCTATGAGGCGCGCCAGTACGGCATCCACTCGGCGATGCCTCTCTCAAAAGCGGGCAAGCTCTGTGGAGACGCGGTCTATCTTCCCGGCAACTTCCAGGCGTACGTCCATTACTCCGGCCTGGTGCGCGACATCCTCCAGGAGTACACCCCGACCATCGAGCACGCCGGCATCGACGAGGCTTACCTCGACCTCACGGGGTCCCGCCTCGCTTTCGGTGACCCGGCCGATATCACGCAAGAGATACGCAAGCGCATAGCAGACGAGCTCGGCCTCCCCGCCTCCGGCGGCCTCTCTGCCGCAAAGGTCGTGAGCAAGGTCGCCTCCGCGGCCGCAAAGCCCAACGGCTTCCTCGAGATCAAGCCCGGCGAGGAGCTCGCGTTCCTGTCCCCATTGCCGGTCGAGAAGCTGCCCGGGGTCGGGCCCGTCTGCCGCGCTTCGCTCGCCGACCTCGGCATCCGCACGGTCGGAGACCTCTCGCTGTTGCCCGTGGAGGCGCTCGAGAGCGTCCTCGGGTCGTGGGGCAGCGTGCTCCACGAGCACGCCCGGGGCATCGACCGGCGGCGCCTTCAGAGCGGCAGGACGCCCAAGTCCGTCAGCCGCGAGACCACCTACGACACGGACACCATCGACTACGACATGGTGCGCTCCACCCTCCTTCTCCTGTCCGAGAGGTGCTGCCTCGCGCTGCGCAAAGACGGCCTCGCCGCCACCCGCATCGCGGTGAAGCTCCGCCACTCCGACTTCAAGACGTACATGAAGTTCCACACCCTCGAGGTGGCGACCGACCAGGAGCAGGTCGTCCACAGGGTCGCGCTCGACCTTTTCGAGAGACTGCTGGAGAGGGGTGTTCAGATCAGGTTGGTGGGCGTGTCCCTGACCGGTCTGGTCACCTCCGGCTGCCAGGGAGTGCTCTTCGGCGGCGCCGGAGAGCGCGGCTCGGACGGCGACTGCCTCGACAGCCTCAAGCTCGACAACCTTAACGAGAGCGTGGATCGGATCCGCGAGCGATACGGTTTCTCGTCCATAATCAGGGGCAGCACCGCCGCCCTGGTCCCCGGCCGCGCCGGGCCTGCCCGGGGGAGGGAATGCAGGTGAGACTGAGGAGGGCCCGTCGTGCACGGACGCCGCGGTGAGATGACCCATAATGAACAGGTTTGTACATCTCAACTGCCACAGCAACTTCAGCCTCCTCTACGGCGGCTCCTCTGTCGAGGAGCTCATCGATCACTGCGCCGAGCTCGAGATGGACGCCCTGTCGCTGACCGACCGCGACGGGCTCTACAACTCGGTCCCGTTCTTTGAGAAGGCCACGGCCGCAGGCATCAAGCCTATAATCGGCTGCGACCTTGGGGTCAGGGGTGCGCCACCGGGGTCAGACCCCGGTGGCGCACCGCACGACCTGACCCCTGCCGGCCGCGTCGTCCTCCTCGCCAGAAACGACGAGGGCTACAGCAACCTCTGCCGGGCGGTCACCGAGCGCCGGCTGGGCGAGGTCCCCCTCCCGCTTGAGAGGCTCGAGGCGCTCTCCGGCGGGCTGGTCGCGCTTTGCGGCGAGGCCGCGCTGCTCGAGCCGCTGGCGGCGATCTTCGGCGAGAGCCTCTACGCCGAGCTGGTCAACAACGGGACGCCCGCCAGCCACGTAGCAGCCGAGCGCCTGATCTCCGTCGCCGGCCGCCTCGGCATCCGCTGCGCCGCCAGCAACCGCGTGGCTTTCTCGCGACCCGACGACTACCGCGTCCACCGCACGCTCTGCGCCGCGCGCCTCATCTGCCCGGTCACGCGCGTTCCCGAGAACGAGGCCGCCGATATCGAGTCCTGGCTCAAGCCGGCCGGCGCTATGGAGCGCCTGTTCGAGGCATACCCTTACTGTGACGTGCCCGACGCCACGGCCAACACCCGCGACATCGCCGACGCGTGCGAGTTCCGCTTCCGGCTCGGAGGCCAGCTCTTCCCGGCCGCGGACCTGCCGAAGGGCGAGACCGCCTTCAGCCACCTGACCAAGCTCTGCTTCGAGGGCGCCGCCCGCCGCTACCGCCCGCTGACCTCTAAAGCGCTCGAGCGGCTCCACTTCGAGCTGGATACCATAGAGACGATGGGGTTCACCCCTTACTTCCTGGTCGTCCACGACATCGCGAAGCACTGCCACGACCGGGGCATCCCCGCCGCGGGCCGCGGCTCCGCGGCCGGCAGCATGGTCGCCTACGTCCTCGGCATCACCTATATAGACCCGCTCGAGCACGACCTCTACTTCGAGCGCTTTCTCTCCAGCGCGCGCGACGACCCGCCGGACATAGACCTCGACGTGAGCGCGTGCCGCCGCAACGAGGTGCTCGACTATATATACAGGCGGTTCGGCGAGGACCGCGTCGCCATGATCTGCACGTACGCGACGATGAAAGCGCGGATGGCCGTGCGCGACGTCGCCAAGGCGATGGGCCTGTCCCCCGGGGAGGTCGACGACTTCAGCCGCAACATCCCGCACTGCCGCGCGAGCCAGATCTCCACGGTCGCCGAGGGCATCGCGTCCTACCGCGGCCGCCTCCCGCTCGACCGCGAGCCTTACCGCAGCATCCTCGACATCTGCGAACGGCTCGACGGCTTCCCGCGCCACCTCTCCATCCACGTCGGCGGCGTCGTCATCGCCGACCGGCCGCTCACCGACCTGGTCCCGCTCGAGCGCGCCACCAAGGGCCTCGTGATAACCCAGTACGACATGGGCCCCATCGAGCGCCTCGGGCTCATCAAGATGGACATCCTCGGCCAGAAGGGGCTCTCCGTCATCGAGGACACCTCCAGGGGGGCCGCGAAGAACCACGGCGCCCTGCTCGACATGGACCACCTGCCGCGCGAGGACCCCGACACCCTGAGCATGCTGTCTGAAGGTCGCACGCTCGGGGTCTTCCAGATTGAGAGCCCGGCCATGCGCTCGCTCCTTCAGGCCATGAAGTGCCGGGACATCCGCGACCTGACTCTCTCTATCGCGCTCATCCGACCGGGCGCCTCGGGCAGCGGCATGAAGGAGCTGTTCCTCCTGCGGCGCGCCGGCCGCGAGCCGCTGGTCTACCTGCATCCCGCGCTCGAGCCTATCCTCTCCGAGTCGCTCGGCACCTTCGTCTACCAGGAGCAGGTCATGAAGGCCGCGGTGGCGCTGGCTGGCTTCACCCTCGCCGAGGCGGACGGCCTCAGGCGCGCTATGGGCAAGGCCCGCTCGCCGGAGCAGATGGAGGCGCTGCGCGTCCGCTTTCTCGAGGGGGCGACGGCGAACGGAATGAGCGACGCGTCGGCCAGGGTCATCTTCGAGAGCCTTGCCAAGTTTTCGGGCTACGGCTTCTGCAAGGCGCACGCCGCGACTTACGGCGAGTTCTCCTACCAGGCCGCCTACCTCAAGACCCACTACCCCGCCGAGTTCATGTGCGCGGTGCTCGTCAACGAGGCCGGCTTCTACCACCCTTCCGTATATATAGAGGAGGCCAAGCGCCTCGGCGTGCCGGTCGCGCTCCCCGACATCAACCTGAGCGAGCCCGACTTCACCGTGCGGGACGGCATGCTCTTCTTCGGGCTGCTGCGCATCAAAGGCATCACTCACCGGACCGTCGAGCTCCTGGTGAAGGCGCGCGAGAGGTTCCCGTTCGTGTCGCTCTCCGACTTCCTCTCGCGGGTCGAGACGACCGAGGAGGAAGCCGCCACGCTGGTAAAATGCGGCGCCTTCGATTCGTTCGACAACACGCGGCCCGAGCTGTTGTGGAAGCTCGCTATGATGTGGCCGCAGGCGAAGCAGGCCCGGGGCTCTTCGGCGGGCGCCTGTAACGACGGCGATGGCGTTGCCTCGGAGCCCCCGCCGACGCTCCCCCTCCACCTGTCCAAGGTCTGCGCGCCGATGCCGCTCCCCCGTCTTCCCGACTACACGCCGATGCAGAAGCTGCGCATGGAGCTCGAGTACCTCGAGGCGAGCGTGACCTCCCACCCGCTCGAGATCCTCGTCCCCGCCGAGATGGAGTGCGCCACGGTGAAGAGCAACGACCTCGAGTGCCATCTCGGCGAGACCGTGAGCCTGGTCGGCTGGCTCATCGCCCAGCGCCGCGCCGTTACCAGGAAGCGCGAGTACATGCAGTTCCTCACGCTCGAGGACCTCACCGGCACGTTCGAGGCTACGATCTTCCCCATGGAGTACGAGCGCCTCGGCCCGGCGGTGGGCATGTCGCGCGTCCTCCGCGTGACCGGGCGCGTCAGCGACCGTGCCGGCGGCATCTCCCTGATCGCAAGCGATCTGGAGCCTCTCGCGGTCTGATACTATATTCAAGGCAAGCCCTCCTGCCGCCGATCGGTAGAATGCTTCGCCACAAGGAGGATGAGATGAGACGGTGCCCTCAGTGCGGTTTTCCGCGCAGGTTCTCGAGGTTCATGGAGTGGCACAGCGACGGGACTGTCATCGGCAGCGTGCGGCCGCGCATCCCCCTCATGTACGTCGAAGTCGACGAGTGGGACACCCTCTACGACGAGCTCGTCATGACGATCGGAGCGCCGATCGAGCACATCGTGGTCGACGCCCAGAAGCACATCGGCATGGACCTCTACGACATGGTCAAGGGGCTCTACTGGAACATCAACGCGAAGCGCGTCCCGAACACCCGTTGGCTCAGGCCGCAGTGGCTCGGCAAGCTGCTGATCCGCGCGATGCGCAACGACCTCTCGGGCCTTGGCGCCGGACGCGCACAGCTCGAGAGATATCGACCCGGTGACCACCTTACCCTGCGCTTCACCAACCCTTGTCTCCACCTGATGGTCGTCGGTAACTGCCAGGGCGTCTACGAGTCGGTAGAAAAGATGCCGGGGTCCCGGGCGGGTTTCAAGTTCGACGGAGACGACCTCGTGGTCTACCTGACGCCGTCCGAGGAGAAGTTCGCGTCGGAAGACCGGCTCTACCTCAAGGAGGCCGAAGCGGGGACCGGGCCGCTGGCCGCTTCACGCAGGCTGAAATGGAACATCGAGCGAGGCGAGATCATCAACCCCGAGACGGGCAAGCGCGAGGACATGCTTGCCGTTCAATCGATGAACGCGATATTGCGCGAGCTGGAGCGCGAGCTCGGCGATGAGGTCGTGAGCATCGTCTACCGCGCGCAGAAGTGGTACTCGCTGTCGAGGCTCAACGAGGACGACGGCGGGAAGAGGCCTGAACCCGACTCGTTCTGGAAGGACTACCTCGAGAGGATGGCGCTTCGCGGTATGGGGTACCCGGCCGAGTTCGAGGCTGATGACGCGTCAGTCTCGGTCGTGATGAAGAACGCGTACAACCAGGACCTGTACGCCGCGAAGATCGCGGCGGGACTCGAGATGCTGACCGGGAAGCCGTCCAGCATCGTGTGGGAGAAGCGTGACCGGAAGAACGGCGCCTACAAAGTAACCGTCGCCTGACGCCAGGCACGGACGGGGGGGACCGACAATGGACATCACGAGCATGCTCTTCTATGAGGGGCTCAGAGTGTTCCTCGGGCCCATGTACTCGATGCACCTGCGGATGCACGTGGAAGGCGCGCAGAACGTGCCCGAGGAGGGCGGCGCACTGCTCGTCTCGAATCACCGCTCGTACGCCGACCCCATCGTGATCGGCCTTTCCGTCGACCGCTTCGTCAATTTCGCCGCGGGCTCTCACCTCTACGCCGTGCCCGGCAGCAGGCAGATCTTCAAGATGGTCGGTTTCTTCGAGATGAACATCTACGGCGGGGACGCAGGGGACGCGAGCCTCAGCGAAGGGGCCCGCCTGCTCCAGGGCGGCGAGCTCGTCGGCATCTTCCCGGAGGGCATCGAGTCTTTCATGCACGTCTACAGCGCGAGCAAGATCGCGTCGTTCAAGACCGGCTTCGCGAAGCTGGCTCTCGAGAATCGCGTGCCGATAATACCAATCGCACTCGCCGCGAGCGAAGAGAAGCAGATGATGCCGAAGATCCCGGGCAAGCTCGTGTCGGCGTTCGTCAAGCACCCCAACGCCCGCAAGGGCATAGAGCTCATCACTTACCGGCACGTCACCTGTCGTGTGGGCCGGCCCATCGACCTGTCCCCGCTCTATGGACAGGAAGAGACGAAGTACGTGATCGACGAGATCGCCGGCAAGGTGAGACGCATCGTCACAAAGCTCTACGACGCCGAGGACCTGGACAAGTTTATGACCGGCGACAAACCCTTCAACATCGCAAACGACCGCGTTTAGATCGGGGTCGTTCACTTTACACTTTTTGATTACACTTTCTGGCGCCTGCGAAACGCAAGAAAGGAACGCAAGAAAGGGGTCTGACCCTTATCTTGCGTTTGAACCCCGGAGTTTAAACCAGGGGGGACATCGCGCGCAGCCGCTCTACTATGGGCGGGAGCTGTTCGATGGCATAGTCCACTTCTTCGGCGGTCGTACCGCGCCCCAGCGAGAAGCGCACAGACCCCTGGGCGTCGCGCGGAGGCACCCCCATGGCGACAAGCACGTGTGACGGCTCGAGGGTCTCCGATGTACAAGCCGACCCCGTCGATGCGCAGATCCCGACCGTGTCCAGTTGCAGGCAGATCGCCTCGCCCTCGATCGAGCGCACGCCTATGTGTACGTTGTTTGGGAGCCTTCGCCCGGGATGGCCGTTCAGGAACGAGCCGTCTATCCGTGCCAGCAACCCATCGCGCAGACGGTCGCGGAGCGTTGTGATGCGCGGCACCTTGGTATCCATCTCGAGAGCCGCCAGCTCCGCGGCCGCGCCAAGGCCCACGATGCCTCCGATGTTCTCGGTCCCCGCCCGCATGCTGTGCTCCTGCTCGCCGCCCTGGATAAGCCTCGAGACCTTCGTCCCTTTACGGATGTAGATCGCGCCGACTCCTTTCGGGCCGTAGAGCTTGTGCCCGGACATCGACAGAAGATCGACGCCGAGGTCGCTCACGTCGACGGGAATGTTCCCCACGGTCTGGACGGCATCGGTGTGCATGTAGACGCCGGCTTCGCGGCATACCTTTGATATCGCCTCCACGGGCTCGACCGTCCCCACCTCATTGTTCGCGTGCATCACCGAGACGATTGCCGTCTCGGGCTTTATCGCTTTGCGTACATCATCGGGATCGACAACCCCGTCACGATCGACGCGGACGAAAGTCACGTCAAATCCATGAGACGCCAGAAACCTTGAAGTCTCGAGCACGGCATGGTGCTCTATGGCCGTGGTCACGATGTGGTTGTGACCATCCTGCCTGTCGAGGAGGACGCCCCACAGCGCCATGTTGTCCGACTCGCTCCCGCCCGAGGTGAAGACGATCTCGTCAGCATGTGCGCTGATGAGTGCGGCGACCTTTCGCCTCGCGTCCTCCACAGCCTGCCGGGACTCGCGCCCCATGGCATAGAGGGCCGACGGGTTGCCGAACCTCTCGCAGAGATACGGCCGCACAGCATCGGCCACTTCAAGTGCCGGAGGCGTAGTCGCCGCGTGATCGAGATACACCGTCCTGATTGCAGACACCCCTTCCTCCGCCGATCGGGAACTGCCGATGGTTGTATTATAGAGGAGGACGGCGGACGCGGGACACAGCCGGGAGGGGACATGCGCGCACTCTACGAAAGCGACTTGTTGACTGCCGAAGACAGGCTCCAGGCCGTCATCAACCTCCAGGTCCCGGACCGCGTGCCATCGTGTCCTTTCATCTACAACTTCGCCGCGAAGTACTCAGGCATCAGCGCGCACGATCTCTGGGCCGACCCCGCGAAGTACAGGGCCGCGATCGAGCTATGCTTTGAGGAGCTCGGCCCGTGGGACGTGTACTACCCCGTGAACCCGCGCTACCCGGTCGTGTACTCGTTCATCATGCCGATGGTCGCGAAGTGGCCGGGGGTAGACCTGGACCCCGACAGCATGCTTCAGCTCATCGAGACCGATCTGATGAAAGCGGACGACTACGAGTGGGTGATCGCGGCGGGCGTAGATCACAGGCGCCTTGCTTACTTCGTCTTCTTCGTGGAGATGATCGCGCGCGCCTGGGGGCTCGAGAGCGGATGGCGCGCGTACGCGGAGGTCGTGCCAAAGCTCGTTGCCCACCTGGCCGGCTGGCGCTTGGAGTTCGAGGCCTGGCGCCGACGCGGTGTCACTACCCTCTACGGCTTCCTCCCCGAAGCCGCCTTCGACAGTTTCTCACTGGCGCGCGGGCTCGTCGGGTTCGTGCGCGACTGCATGGACAGACCGGAAGAGGTCGCCGCTGCCGCCGACGCACTCACCGACAGCTACTGCTTTGTCACTCGCATCATTACGCGGCTAATGGGAGTCAGGCGCGTGGAGATATTCCTCCACCGCTCATCGAACGACTTCATCTCACCGGACATGTTCGCCAGGCTTTCGTTCCCGTCGCTCAAGAGGCTGGTGGGCCGCCTCGTCTCGGCGGGCATCTCTCCCGTGCTACACCTGGACGGGAACTGGGACCGTAACCTCGAGGTACTGCGGGAGCTTCCCGCCGGCCGCTGCGTCGCGCAGTTCGACGGGCCGACTGACATCTTCCTCGCCAAGCGAGTGATCGGTGACCGCATCTGCATCATGGGAGACGTCTCCCCGACGCTGCTGTGCCTTGGCTCGGCCCGCGAGGTGGACGAGTACTGCCACAGGCTCATAGAGGAGGTCGGGTCGGGTGGGGGGTTCATCATGGCTGCCGGTTGTGAGATACCGCCCAACGCGAATCCCGACAACGTGCGGGTCATGCTGGAGTCGGTAAGAAAGTACGGGTACTACGGGACGGTCGATGTCCGTGCCGCGAGGGCGCGCGTTCCGGCGCGGGTCAGGGCTGTCGCTTTTCCCAGCGCCCCTTGAGATCGGCAAGTGTCTGGCCGTGCAGGACCTCTCGCATCGCGCTGGCGACCTCACACCAAACCTCGCGAGCAACGCAGTCCTCGGCGCGATCGCACACCATCGAATCCCTGACGCATTCGACTGGGGCGATCTCACCCTCGAGCGCCTCGAAGATCTCGTCCAGCCTGATGTCTTCGGGAGGACGGGCAAGCCTGTATCCGCCGGCCGCGCCGCGCTCGGCGACGATCAGTCCGCGGTTACGCAGGAGAGTCATCATGTGCTCGAGGTATCGCTTCGAGATGTCCTGCCTGGACGCTATGTCCTTGAGCAGGACCAGGTTGTCACCGCCATTCACCGCGAGGTCGAGCATGGCCCTCATGCCGTACCTTGCCCGGGTAGAGAACTTCAAGAAGCCTCCTCCGTCATCTAGCAGGGTCCAAACCCCTGACCGCGAACTCAAGCACCGTTGATCACGGTGCCCGGATGGTTAAAACTAGCATGTCGATAGAATTAGGGTCAATCCGGCGGCAGCGCGTTCATCTGCGCCCGGACAGGACTGTCGAGGCGGGGCGTGCCCGTCTGCCCGTGGCACGGCTCCCTCGTTTTGCTATAATATGTGGGCTTCACCGAGAAAAGTATCGCGTCCAGTTGGCAAGGAGGTAGGTTATGGAGATTACTCTCAGCATAATCAAGGCTGACGTTGGAGGTTGGGTAGGCCATTCCGACGTTCATCCGGCGCTGCGAGAGAAATGCATCGAGCATCTTGCTCAGGCTAAGAAAGACGGAATGATCATCGATTATTGTCAGGGTGAGGTCGGAGACGACATCGCCCTTATCATGACTCATACCAAGGGCATCGAGAACGAAGAGATACATAAGTTCGCGTGGAACACCTTCACCGCGATGACGGAGGTGGCCAAGGAGTACGGGCAGTATGGCGCGGGGCAGGACCTTCTCGTCGACGCGTTCAGCGGCAACCTCAAGGGCATGGGTCCGGGCTTTGCCGAGATGACGATCAAGGAGCGGCCCTCGGAGCCCATCATCGTCTTCCTGGCGGACAAGACCGAGCCGGGCGCATGGAACATGCCCCTGTACAAGATGTTCGCGGATCCGTTCAACACCATCGGGCTCGTCATCGACCCGAGCATGCACGACGGCTTCCGCTACGAGGTGCTCGACCTCATCGGCGAGCGCAAGGTCATCTTCAACACGCCCGAAGAGGTCTACGACATGCTCGTGCTGATCGGCTCGCCGTCGCGCTACGTCATCAAGCACATCTTCCGCAAGGGAGACAACGACGAGCCGGTGGCGGTCACCTCGACCCAGAGGCTCTTCCTGATGGCCGGCCGCTACGTCGGCAAGGACGATCCCGTAATGGCGGTCCGCTGCCAGAGCGGGCTTCCCGCCGTCGGCGAGGTCCTCGAGCCCTTCGCGTTCCCACACATGGTAGCCGGCTGGATGCGAGGCTCGCACCACGGCCCTCTGATGCCTGTCGGCACCGCGGACGATACGCCGACACGGTTCGATGGACCGCCGCGCGTGGTCGCCCTTGGCTTCCAGCTCAAGGACGGCACGCTGGTGGGCCCGCGCGACATGTTCGCCGACAAGTCATACGACAACGCGAGGCAGCAGGCCCTGGACGCCGCTGACTACATGCGCCGCCACGGCCCGTTCGAGCCTCACAGGCTCCCGCTCGAGGAGATGGAATACACCACGATGCCTTCGGTCATGAAGAAACTGAAGGACCGCTTCGAGGCCGTCGAGTAGGCATCACGCGATAAGACCTGGCAAAGGGCGGCCAACCGGCCGCCCTTTTTCTTTGTGGCTAATCCGCGGACAGGCGCCAGATGAATTATTTCGATTCAAACGCAAAAAAGGGGTCAGACCCCTTTTTTGCGTTTTTGGGGAGATCGCGCTGAAAAGTAAACAAGAAAAGTAAAAAGTGAACGACGCCTCTTAGAAGCCGCGGAGCATGGCTTCCCATTCGTCGGTGAAGAGTAGTGAGGCGAACTTCTGGTACTGGGAGAACGTGGTGTTCTTTCCCAGCCTCACCAGGAAGAGGTTCGCCGCGTCCATGGTCACGTTCGGCTCGTCAGTCGACATCTCCATGAACCCGAACCGGCCCGCGAGCTCGATGAACAGCTCGCGGTACTCGAGCTTGGTCATGCCGGTTGCTTCCAGGTCCCAGTGCCAGGTGAAAGCGGTGGTGAGGGCCACCTTGTCCTCGTAGAACGGGTCATCCCACGCCGCGTGCATCATCGCCATCGACATCCCCGACTCGCGGAAGTTTCTGCTGACCTCGATCGCGCCTAGCTCGAACAACCATGAATAGCCGGGTTTACCCCACCGCTCGCCTTCGGAGGGATGGTGGACCCCTATGTAACCAACGAGAACGCCGTTGCATGTCGCAGCGACGACGTTTCCACCCTCGGACCTGGCAACGTGGAGCAGCGCCCTCTTCTGCCTTTCGGGGTTGTGCCGGCTGAACATGCAGATGCCGTCGTCGACCGTGAGAGGCTCGAGCTTGTCGACGGGGCAATAGTTCTCGATGTGCACAGGCCCTCTCGGCGTCTCGAGGGTCTGGACGTTCTTCTTCGCCTCAAAGCTGGGGGTCGATTGAGCCCTCTCTTCTTCCGTGGCGAGAGGTATCTTCTCGAAGCCGAAGAACGGCGGCTTGCCGGGAAGCTCCGCGGACTTTTCGTTCCGCTTGCCGACCGGAGCCCTGGAGCCCACCTTGTTCCCTGGCTTGTTCTTGTCTTTTTTGCCGTGCATAACCTGCTCTGTCTCTGCGTTCAAACGCGGCCGGCCGCTCCGCGTAGAAGTATAATTGAAACCGGACGGTCAAAGCCAAAGCGCCGCGCCGGCCGCGTGCGGCTGAGGAGGGGGAGACTTGTGAAAGTACGGGACCGCATGACGAGCGAAGTCATCACAGTCGCGATAGACGAGCCGATCCGGCGCGTGTGGGACCTCGTCATGGAAAAGAGGCTGCGCAGGTTTCCCGTGATGGATGGCGAGAGGCTCGTCGGCATCATCACCGACCGCGACCTGCGAAACGCGACCGCCTCGTCGATAGTCATGACCGAGAAGAAATACCACGACTTCCTCCTCGACACCGTGAAGGTCGACACGATCATGACCGTCAACCCGCGAACGATCTCCCCCGAATCCGACATCAAAGAAGCGGGAAGGGTCATCCTCGAGATGCAGGTGGGGGGCCTTCCGGTACTCGAAGGAGACGTGCTCGCAGGGATAATAACCGAGACGGACCTCATCAAGACCCTTCTGGACCTGCTTCCGGACGACTGACGGCCCGGCCCGGACTACTGGATCGACAGCGTCCAGGAGCCCCCGGCCTCGATATCGATCAGGTAGATAACCCCTTGCTGCAGCGGCAACGTCTGAGTCCCATTGAACGGACCGGTAGCCGCGTTCGCAACTGTCGTCACGGCCTGACCGCCCGAGGTGAGCAGCGTCACAATGAAAGGCGAGCTGCCGCTGTAAGTCATGGTCACCGTCGCGGGGCCGCCCTGAGACCGGAAGAACGGCGTTACCTGCGCCGCGTTGCCACTATCATTGAGCGGGAGGAACTGCGGGTTGATCGGCACCTGCTGGTTCGCGTCGACCTCCCAGGCGCCCCCCGAGACCACCTTTATCGTGTACTGACCCGCAACGACTCCAAGGGCTGTCGCCCCTACAAAAGGAACGTTGACGTTGGAAAGGACGCTGACCGCCTTGCCCGAGACATCCTGAAGCGTCATGGTGAAAGTCCCCGTACCGCTGTCGCGGATCGTGAAGATAACGAGCCCGTTCAGGAGAGAGAAGACATCTGTCGTCGAGTTTCCGCTTCCCTGCAGAACGATCGGCGCGGGCGCGCCCGGCGCGACAGGCGAAGTCGACGGACTCGTGCCCGGCGAAGTTCTCGGAGACGTTGTCGGGGTGGTCTTATTGCTGCCGCAACCCGCGCCAAGCGCGACCGTACACATCAGCGCGACAACAATAGCGAACGCGAGAAAAGAGCGTGAAACCCTGCCGCTGCCAACCCATGACATCGCTATCATCTCCCGTCGAAGCCGGCGCCCTGGGCGGGACACCGTCAGGCCCTACAACGATGTGTTTACGTACCAGACCCCGTTAACCTGCACGGCGTCGTAGACCGGGCGCGAGTTCGGGTTCATCTTGGAAATGTCCACTGTGTCAGTGCGCTGCTTGCCCAGGATATCGGCGGTGTCGGTTATCTTTCCGCTGACGAGGCTTACGGTCGCCTTGTTCTTGTCCTTCGGGTCGAACTTCGTCTGCATCTTCACGTCCTGGAACTTGACCTTGATCTGCTGGAACTTCTGCTTGGCGAGCTCCTCCTGGTCCTTGGTCAACTTCTGCCCTGGCGCGACAGCGTTCTTGTACGAATTCCAATCGAGCGCCTGCCAGGCGCTCAGGAACCTCTGCACCGCGCTCTGCGGCGAGTCTCCGCCACAGCCCGCGGCCACGAGCAGGCAGGGCACCACGACCAGAAGCGCGAGCAGGAGTGCAATCGTAACGGCGGTGTGCCTTCGGAGACTGCTGGTGTTCATTGGGAACTTACCCCCCGTACGCTTTTCAATCAGGGTTCAAACTCGCGAATAGTATAGCAATAAAAGGACGGGCCCTGTGAGAGCCCGCCTTGATGAGCCGATGTCCGTGTGCGCCGACCGGACTACTGTGTCTGGGTCGGCTTGTCCACTGTCGCAAGTGGGACGTCCACGTACCAGCGTCCCTTGTCTTTCTGTGTGGCGATGGAGGGGGTCTGACCGTAGGTCTTCTTTATCTCCGCTATGGTCGTACGCTCGACTTTGCCCGTGGAGGGATTCTTGCCAGTAACCACGCCTGCTTCAAGGGCGACCTCGGCTTTGTTCTTGTCAGTCTTGTCGTATACCGGCTTGAGCACGAGTCCCTTGTAAGTGAAGTCTGTCGCCAGGAACTGTTTCTTCTGCGTGCGCACATCCACCTCGGTCATCCGACGGACCCTGTCGGGGAGCACGGTGCTGAGGTACGCGTTCCAGTCGTGGTTCTGGATAGCCTTGTAGAAATTGCGGACGGCCTGGTCAGGTGTCTGCGGCCCGCAACCGGCCACGAGCAGGGGAACCGCCAGCGCCAGGGCGACCACGACTGTCGTCGCCAGCTTCATCCTTTTGTGCCGCAACCCTCGTCCTGACAATGCGTGACCTCCTGAACTTCGTGCTCGCGTCCCCACCGTGTTATCGCTACTTTTCACGCTCGACCTGCTATTCCTGCCCCATCCCCGGCGGGGGCGGTGGCGGCGCTGCCGCGGGCGGGGCGGGCGGAGACGGAGCCGCTGGTGGTGGTGGTACTGGTGGAGCCGCAGGCGGAGGCGGTGCCGATGGCGGCGCCATCGCACCGGGCGGTGCGGGTGGCGCGGGCGGTGCCGCGCCGGCTCCCGGCGGCGGAGGAGCATATCCCCCGGGCGCCTGGGGCGCTTCCGGCTGGGGCCGCGCGGCGGAAACTGCCGTTTCGGCTTCCGCTATCCTGCGGTCCAGGTCTGCTATCTCGGCGCACGCCGCAGCCAACTCCTGGTTCGCCAGTTGTCCGTTGAGATAAAGGTTGTATGCTTGCTCGCCGAGGACGGACAGCTTCTGAGTCTTCTCGCGCTTGAGCTGGACGTCCTGCGCTTTCGCCTTGGTCTGCTCGGTGGCGGTGTTGATGGTGTCCTGGATCTTGTCAAAGAATCCCACGTTGAACCTCCGGGTTGCTTTTCATTCA
>Ga0209747_1001086_pt1 | contig 14680 bp, 9 predicted proteins | sample BarGraNGADG00311_FD_184498 | JGI IMG/M metagenome (GOLD analysis project Ga0209747, IMG submission 184498) | Arctic peat soil microbial communities from Barrow, Alaska - Barrow Graham LP Ref core NGADG0011-311 (SPAdes) (version 2) | ecosystem: Environmental > Terrestrial > Soil > Wetlands > Peat ... | reverse complement strand
ATCAAACTAGTTTTTCTACAAGCTATAAACCAGGATCTTTCGGGAGTCAACTTTCAAGAAACATAAGTCCGTCTGTAGGACTTTCGGCGTCAATTCCAATATATCTTAACAGGCAGGTCAAGACAAATGTGGAAATCGCAAAGCTGAATTCAAATACCGCAGAACTGAATGAATTTAACACAAAAGATGTTCTCAGAAAAGCTATTGAACAGTCATGTCAGGATGTTATCTCATCGCAGATTGAGTTTGAAGCAAGCACAGAGGCATATAATGCTGTGAAAGAATCGTTTGATGTTGCTTCTGAAAAGTTTAATCAGGGAATAATGAATTCGGTAGATTTTCTTGTTCAAAAAACAACTTTTATTACTACCCAGAGTTTATTCCTTCAGTCAAAATACAAATTAATTTTTAGTTACAAGGTGCTTGATTTTTATACAGGTCTGCCTCTCACATTCAAAAACAACAGTAAGTAATAATTATAAATAAAACAGAACAGTAATGAAAAGGAGAAGAAAAATCAACAGGACAGCCATTGTCATAATTACTTCATTAGTGTTTTTCGTGGCGGGTTCATGCAACAAAGGAGGCAAATCTTACACATATGAAACTGCAATTGTTAAAAAGGGTTCAATAATAAATACAATTACAGCGACAGGTACCATACAAGCTGATACAACCGTATTAATCGGGACCCAGGTTTCAGGAGTCATCAAAAAAATATATGTGGATTTCAACTCAAACGTCAGGAAGGGACAATTGCTGGCTGAGCTGGACAAAACTCCTCTGCAGACACAGGTGCAACAGGCACAAGCCTCTCTTGATGATTCAAAAAGTGAAGTAGAATTTCAAAGCGCAACATATGAAAGGTATAAGGCTCTTCTGGGTAAAAAACTTGTAGCCCAGGCTGACTATGATCAGGTTAAATACAGTTTCGATAAAGCACGGGCAAATCTGAAAACTTCACAAGCCGGATATGATAAAGCTATTGTTAACCTTAACTATGCTTCTATCTATTCGCCAATTGTCGGGGTTGTACTGAACCGTGCAGTTGATCAGGGTCAGACAGTCGCCGCCAGCTTTAGCACGCCGAATCTTTTTACAATTGGTAATGACCTGACACAGATGCAAGTACAGGCTAATGTTGATGAGGCGGATATAGGTCAGCTGAGAATGAAAGAGCCTGTTGATTTTACAGTTGATGCCTATCCCAATGAGATCTTTAAGGGATCTGTAAGACAGATTAGACTACAACCAATTGTAACATCAAATGTAGTCACTTATACAGTAATCGTGAATGCACCAAATCCGGAAAAGAAACTAATGCCCGGGATGACTGCAAATATAACTGTACTTGTTCAAAAAATTGATAGTGTCCTGATAATTCCCGGTAAAGCCTTAAGATTTACTCCGGACGCGATTTATTTAGCTGAGTATATGAAAAACAATCCTGCCGGACAGAGACAGGGAGCTGGAGGAACGGGAAGACCCGGAGGAACAGGAGAAACTGCAGGGACAGCTGCAACTGGTGGTACGCCCCCAACAGGTGGTACAGCTGCAACAGGTGGTACGCCAGCAACAGGTGGTACAGCCGCAAGAGGTGGCGCAGCAGGAACAGGTACAGGTCAACCCGGCAGTAATCAAACTCAGAGGGCAGATCGTCCTGCAGGACAACCAAACGTCGGAGGATTTCAGGCAGGCGGGCAGCAAGGCAGAAAACCGGTTATTGTCTGGGTAAAATCCGTTGATAAGGTTCAACGTGTACGTATTGGAACAGGTGCAATTGACGGGGCAAACGCTGAAATAAAATGGGGTCTTAAGGAAGGGGACGAAGTTATACTTTCAATGACTCTGGCCGGCAAATCATCAACTACAACTGCTGCTGCACCAACAACAAGTCCATTCATGCCTACAAGGCCAGGCGGAAGAGGAAGATAAAACTGATACCACTTTTATGAAGAAGCTAATTGAAATAATAAAACTGAAAAAAGATTATTATATAGGAGAAGTGACTGTTCATGCTCTCAGAGGTGTTGATATGGCTGTAAATGAAGGAGAGTTTGTCGCAATTATGGGAGCCAGCGGATCGGGCAAATCGACTATGCTAAACATAATAGGTTGTCTTGATAAACCAACTGAAGGAGAATATATTCTTGACGGGATCAGTATTTCCACACTTAGTAAAAACGAACTTTCGGCTCTCAGGAACCAGAAACTGGGTTTTGTTTTTCAGACTTATAATCTGCTGCCCCGGACAACTGCATTGGATAATGTTGAATTACCCCTCCTGTACAATAAGACAGTTAAAACCAAGGAGAGAATAGAGAGAGCAAAGGCAGCGCTTGAATCAGTCGGGCTTGCTGACAGAATGCATCATAAACCAAACCAGCTTTCAGGAGGCCAGCAACAGAGAGTTGCCATTGCCAGATCGCTTGTTAATGATCCTGTGGTAATACTTGCCGATGAGGCAACTGGAAATCTCGATACACGGACATCATACGAAATTATGGCTCTTTTCCAGGATCTTAATAACAAAGGAAAAACAATTGTCTTTGTGACTCATGAACTTGATATAGCAAGATGTGCAAGCAGAAACATTATATTTAAAGATGGTCTCATTTTGAGAGAAAGTATTGTAAAGGATAGAATTAATGCACTCGAAACGCTTGCCGGTATCCCAATTGAAGCAGATTAGTTAACACACGAACAATGAGTATTAAAAATCTTTTAAAAATTGCAATGAATGCATTGCTAAGAAATAAGCTCAGGGCTTTTCTGACAATGCTTGGTATTATTATAGGTGTTGCATCTGTTATTGCTATGCTTGGAATCGGTCAGGGATCTAAACTCAGCATACAGCAACAGATAGCAGGAATGGGATTAAATCTTGTCACTGTTGTACCCGGGTCACAACAAAGAGGAGGAGTCCAGTTCGGGGCTTCAACAATGCAAAGTCTTAAAGAAACTGATGTCGCTGCAATTCTTTCAGATTGTCCTGCCGTACTAGCAGCCACACCTGAAGTGCGGGGTAACGGACAGGTTGTATTTGGAGCATTAAACTGGCCAACATCTCTTTATGGCGAAAATGAGAGTTATCTTCAGATAAGGGAGAGGGCAGTTGAAAGTGGCCGGATGTTTACTGCCGCGGAACTGGCCGGAGCAGCAAAAGTTTGCCTTATAGGTAAAACTGTAGTAACTAATTTATTTGGCGCTGGTTCAGATCCGGTCGGTCAGGTAATAAGATTTAAAAAAATCCCATTTCTTATAATCGGAGTACTGGCTCCAAAAGGATTGAATACTTTTGGACAGGACCAGGATGATTTATTGCTGGCGCCTTATACAACTGTACAGAAAAGGGTACTCGCAATTACCTGGATCCAGAGTATCTATACCTCAGCCGTTGATGCCAAATCAACAGATGCAGCCGCAGCGCAGATAACAGAAACTGTACGCAGAGAGCATAAAACTAAAGCATCTGACCAGAATGACTTTACAATTAGGAACCAGGCGGAGTTATTATCCACTTTCAGTTCGGTAAGTAATATTCTTACGATTTTGCTTGGTGCTATTGCCGGAATTTCTCTCCTCGTGGGAGGTATTGGAATCATGAACATAATGTATGTATCTGTTACAGAACGAACCAGGGAAATAGGGCTGCGTATGGCAATCGGAGGAAAAGGATTCGATATTTTATTGCAGTTCCTTACTGAATCAATTTTACTGAGTATTACCGGAGGTGTTATCGGAATCCTGCTGGGTATTGCGGCATCAAAGATAATCGGAGCCGCTATGTCATGGCCGATAGTTGTATTGCCAAGTTCGGAAGTTTTATCGTTTGTAGTGTGTACGGTTATCGGGGTATTCTTTGGATGGTATCCTGCAAGAAAAGCAGCGAGTCTCGATCCGATAGATGCTCTGAGGTATGAATAAAAGGTCATGCAGTCATGCATCTTGCGGTCACCGGATTCACTTCTAGTTCTTAATCAGGCCTTTTATTATATCGATTTCAACCTCAATCTGAGGCTTAAAAGATTTACTGTTCATATAGTTCAATATTGAGATCAGTAGCTGCTTTGAAACCAGCCGATCTTCTGAGATATGGGTAAGATCAATGCTGCATACCAGCAATTTACCACCATTTGTTTTTGTTTCAAATGCCAGTGCAAGACGCCGGTTTTCAAACCATGTATCGATTGGCTGAATTATTGGCTTAAGGTTTGCGGGAAAGCCATCGAGTATCATTGCCTGGGAATGGGAAATGGGGTCCCACCATTGCCAGTTAGTGTGAAACTCGGTCGGAAAATCTTTGAATACCGGATGCTTTGGATCACAAAGGATTCCCAGGGTATGAGGCGGTTGATTATTTGTCCATGCTGTGTTCCAGAAAACAGTTGAAAATCCGATCGCAACCTGTGCTCCCTTCTCTTTTCCTACTTTGCCATAGGTTAGTAACAAAACAGAACCTCCGTTTTTCAGAGCAGCTTCGGCATTCTTATCAAGCTTGTCAGTAACTACGACATTGCCACTTTTCATTTCCTGTTCTGCTGGATAAACCCAAAAATCCCAACGATTTTTATATGAAGTATTTGCCAAAAGTACTTCCAGGGTCAGCCTCTGCGCATTTTTCAATCCAGAAAGATCCATCTGGAATAACCCTATTTCCGTACAATTTCCAATTTCTATTCTCTCTTTTGTGAATATCTCTTTATGTATGATATCACCATTTTCATCTGTAACCTGGCAGATAATTTCACCCTTTTTAACTGGTTTTTCACCAAAATGCGCTATTTCGACAGATGCTTTAAATGCTTCATTATTCCTATAAATCATCTTCTGCATTCTTGCAAGCGGAACTGTTTCGTTACAGAACATCCTGAATTCTTCGGGTGTTATATATCCTTTGGATTCGAAGAAAGGATTAAGTATTCCTACCAGGGCAGTACCCTGTCCGGGAAAATCGTGTAATTGCAGCAAATGAAATCCGGCAAATCCGGGAGTACGCAGAGCAGCTTCAATATCAGCTTTATAACATAAAGTCTGGAGTTTCCCTGATGCCATCAGAAATGCTTCTGCCTGATCTCCCATGTTATTTTCAGCAAGAGATTCTCTGAATATCTCAAAATTTGTAGGTTTGAGTACTCCGGTGTATTTTACAATTTCTTTAAAGTCGGGATAAACACACCATTGTCCAATCTCATGACTTACAGTAGGAATCAGGTATTTAGAAATAATTTCATGATAGTCAAACATTGTTTGTGGCGCTTCCCTGTTTATAACACTTTTTAATCCTTCGCCCCATCGTTGTATTCTTGGTTCAGCTGTAAGGTTATAGTCGTTTTCAGTTATAACCGGCCAACCCGCTCCTGATGTATATACCCTGCGATTGTCTTTGGCTTTCCAGTATGTAAGAAGCTTTCCAAGGTACGCGTTCTGATTTACACCGGCAGGTTCATTTCCATAGGTCAGCATACAGAATGAAGGGTGGTTTCCATAAGCACTTATTATCCTGTCCCCTTCTTTATAGATAAAATCATCTATTGTGCCGCCATCTCCGATCGTAGTTCCGGAATTGGCCCATGATGAACATTCAATCTGAAAATACATCCCGAGTTTGTCTGCAGCGCTAAAAGCAGCCTCCGGGGGACACCATGAATGGAACCTTACCGTATTCAATCCATAATCTTTAAATGTTTGAAGGACCTTAAGCCACGATTTAATATCGGTGGGAGGATAACCGGTGAGCGGAAAGATACAGCATTCAAGTGTCCCTCTAAGAAATATTTGTTGTCCGTTAAGCTCGAAATGCGTTCCTTTAGTTTTAAACTCACGCATACCAAAGTCTTCAGATTCAGAGTCAAGCACCTTACCATTTGGTCCCTTCAGATTTACAAAAAGTTTATACAATGAAGGTTTATACTCACTCCATAACACCGTATTAGTGCCCATCGGATATTCGAACACTAGTTGGAGATCCTTAGAATCAGTATTAGCAGACAATGACAAGCTTTTTAATTTTTGAGAAATACCTGAATTAAAACTTTCGCAGCCGATAACAACTTCTCCCTTAAATAGTGTTCCCGAATTGTTGGTTAATGCAACTATTATCTTTGTCTTTTTCCCCTGCGGATCAGGATAAATTCTTACCTCCCTTATAAAGACTTTTGATGTAGCTCTTAGACTAATATCCCCTGCTATCCCATTCCAGTTTGACTGGGTATGGTCACTTATGCTGTGAGAATTTATTCCTACAGGTATTATCATCCGGTTATCAATACGGATACTTATGCGGTTTTTCCCCTGAACCAGTAGATCAGTTATGTCGAACTGATGAGCAACAGCAAGGCTATTTTCAGTGCCGGCTTTTTTCCCATTGACATATACTGTTGATTCCCAGTGAGGTCTTTCAAGGTTGAGGATAATATTTTTACCTTTCCATCCCGATGGCAGCTCCACCTCTTTCTGATACCAGGCAACTCCCTTAAAATATTTAACCGGTTTTAGCCAAAATGGAATCTTAATGTTTCCAGGTTGACGATACTTTTCATATTTTTTATCGGTGAAATAAGACTTATCGACAATTTCTCCCGTCCAGTCGGTTTTGAGAGTAACCTCATACCCTTTCCCGTTCTCTGCCATTGATCCGGGAAGTCTGATGGTTTCAACCGCTATATCATTGAACCATTTGTTTTCAATTCCCTGGTCAAGAGAATCAATTCTGAACTTCCATTCCCCTGCAAGCGGGAGTTTTTCCCTGATTTCATTTTGCCTGGTGCTGCAACCTGCAAGCAGAAACACCAGCCAGCTGATTTTAAGAATCCGGATCATTTAATTGTTTAGTGTTTCAGTTACCAAGCGGGAGATCTAAACTGTACTCAGGAACAAACTGAATTTTCCTGATAAATGTTTTTTCAATTTCATCTTTACTTAATTCTCTGTCAAAGTATATTTTGAAATTTGGTTTAAAGGGAAATAGCTCAAATTTCAATTGTTGTCCCTCAATCTGGTTCCCAAATTGTTTGAGAGCTATCTGCCAGGGAGTAAAATTATTAAAATTATCAGCAATAAGTTTATGCCCAAACCTTAATTCACCGATATCTCCATTATAATTTATATGCAAATAGAGTTGATTTATTCCATCCAGGTAATTATCTGGAATTTTGAGCAAATATTCATAAGACTGTTGTTTGAATTCTACATCATTCCCGGAATTGCCCGACACTATTCCCGGCTGTAATAATCCTTTTAATTCCAGAAAAGATGATGGAATTGTATATTGTTCGATTGTTAACCATGATTGGTCACTTACTAAAGTTACTTCATCCGAATTCATATATTCAACTCTAATTTTTGCAGCAAAAGACTTGTCTCCTTCTATAAAAGGAAAGTCCATCATTATCAGATTGCTCCCCTTTTGTAAATAACCGGTAATATCCAGCTGGTTCAATTTTCCAGGTACAATTGGTTGATTTAACCAGATTTTATTTATTCCAATTTTACACGAAATATCCGAGGCCAGCATTAACTTTGCTGACCTTATGGCAGAAGGATTATCGAGATTAAATTCTTTAATGAATATTTTGTTATACAACTGATTAGAAGCGGTTACATTCTTAACTGAAGATTTAAGCCTTTCAGAACCTGTCATAATTGGAAGAGCAGTGATTTCAGGAATAAAGTTTTTGGAGGGCAGTATAAATTTAAACTGCTTATAACTACCAATTGGTTCAGGAATAGCATCAGCTGCTTTAAGCGGTGAATTATCGATTAACTGGATTACTTTCATTATATTTTCAGGTCCGTAAACATGTAACTGATTTTGATTTAAATACAAATTAGCGTCGCTGATAAATAATTGTTTCTTGCCCTCTGACTTAAAAAGCCAGACCTGATCTGACTCTTCAAATGACAGAATAATGACCCGTTGCTCTTTTCCCTCCGTATTGATTATTTTAATAAAGTTGCTGATACCAGGAACAAATCCGGTAATAATATACTGGTTGTTTATTTTAATAAGGTTACCGCTGGTCGATTCAATTGTCTTTATAGAAGTTGCATCAAAACATAACTCAGGCATTATACCAAAGTTCTGTATAAAGAACCAGTCTGAACGATCTTTCTGATCAATCGTGCATAATGGCTGAGCGGTAGCATATTTTAAAATTAAAGTGTTCATCCTGAAATTAAAGGGCCAGATAAAAGTGCTGCTATCAGGGATATTGACAGGCTTTGAAGGGAACTGTAAGGTCTCCCCGTTAAGTTTTATTTTAAATTGAATATTTTTTTGTTCCGGCTTGCGGGTTCCTCTGTAATAATTGATTCCAAAAAGAAAACCTGAATTATCTTTTATCCTCACAGAATATTGCAGATCCTTTGCAGGATCATTTATTTTGGCTATAACAGGAACCATTGGTGCAAGAATATCACCAAATTCGTTAAGGAAATAATGAATTTTTTTTACCTGGTAATAAGAAGGAGCCAGTTCCCCGGTTTCTTTGACAGCTGCCTGAAAATCGTAAGAAATTTTAGGATATGTGTTCCAATATCCTGTCTCTTCACGATTTTCCTCCATACTGGTAAGTATTCCTGCGGGGTTTGAACCACCTGTAAAAACATAATAACCAGGCATATTACTTCCTGAGCCAATTTTTGCAGTAACAATTGTTAATCCGTCGAACCTGTTAAAAACTGGTCTCCGGTGTTCTGTAACCTGGTTTCCAACACCCAATTCACAGGTGAAGAACGGATAATTAAATTTCTCAGTTTCTGTTTTCCCAGTTGATTTTCTATGATCATTACCTATATTATCATCGTTCTGTTTATAGGAAAATTCAAAAGATGGGTTTCGGGTGATTTTCGCGATATCCGGATTCCAGGGAGCTTCAGGATATGCTCCCCAGAATGGAATAACCTCATTTCCGGGAACTGAAGCGTTGTCCCAACCGGTAACACTATACAGAGATACATCAATTCCATATTTTTGAACTGTTCTTTTCAACCACAGAATATGTTCCGTTCCCCTGCTATATTCATTCTCAAGCTGTACACCGATAACCGGGCCTCCATCCTTATACATCAAGCCATGCATCTGACCTGCAAGTTCCTTAATATACCGTTCTACATAAGACTGATATACAGGGTCGTTAGACCTGTCAATAAGATATTTTTTCTTAAGGATCCAATCCGGGATCCCGCCATTCCTTACTTCTCCATGAGCCCACGGGCCAATTCTTGGATAAACAAGCAAGTCATGTTTCTGACATAGTTTTATAAAACTCCTTATATCCTTATTCCCCGACCAGTCAAATTGACCTTCAATTTCCTCATGGTGAATCCAGATAACATAAAATGCAATTATATTAATACCATTGGCTTTCATTTTTAATATCGCATCTTCCCACTGTTCTTTCGGATATCTCGAAAAATGCATTTCCCCCATCACAGGAATAACAGGTTTCCCTCCGATTGTCATGTATTGGCTGTTTATTAGCAGTTCACGACCTGGCAGGCCGGGATTACCCATTTTAAAATGGCCCTGCTCAATTTCCCTGCTCATATTTGAAGCATCGATGTTTAACACATTTTGTGCATTTGAAAAAAGAGAAGAAAGCATAATTACAGATAAAAGAGCCATGTACTTCCCCAAATGTTTTAACTGTATCATTTTCTGAATCATTATTTAGTGTGATGTAAGTTCATACTCAATTTCTTCAAGCGACTTACCTTTTGTTTCAGGTAATCTTTTAAGAATAAACAGGAATCCGAGTAAGCAAATACAGCCGTAAAGCCAGAAGGTACCTGAGGCTTTTAACAACTGGTTTAATAAAGGAAATGTATAAGTAAGTATAAAACAGGCTGCCCACAAAGAAAATGTCGCTATCGACATTGCGGTTCCACGCATTCGGTTGGGGAAAATTTCCGAAAGGACTACCCATGTGACAGGTGCCAGAGACATTGCATAACAGGCAATGGCTATTACGACCATAATCAGCAAAGGCAGCCCCTGAAGGTGGAAAAAGTACATGCTTCCTATAATGGCAAATATTCCTGCCAGACCTCCTGCACCCAGAAGCATCAGTGCTTTCCTGCCAAGCCTGTCGACGGTGAACATACCGATGAAAGTGAATACAAGGTTTACGCTTCCCGTTATTACAATATTGAATAAAATATCAGAGACACTATATCCGGCACTTGCAAATATCTCCTGGGCATAATTGAAAATTACGTTTATCCCGCACCATTGCTGAAAAACAGCAATAATAATTCCAAGTGCAAGCAGTTTCGTTATTCCTGATTGTCTTAAGATATTCAAATTTGTTTTCTGGTGCATCGTCTTGAGAGTCTCTTCAATTGAGAGCAGCTCATTCTCCGCATAATCATTACCACCGATTCTTGCCAGTGTTTTAATGACTTTCTGATGATTTTTCTTGTTTTTAGCCAGCCACCTGGGGCTTTCAGGGACAAACCACATGAAAATAAAGAAGAGGCTCGCCGGCAAGGCGCAGGTATAAAACATCCATCTCCACCCCGTCTGGCCATTCCATGATGCCAGAATATCTATGGCTGTTGCTCCGGTAGCGACAGGTTTTGCTATTCTCCAGTTGACAAGTTGCGCAGCAAGTATCCCTATAACTATTGTAAGCTGATTTATAGATACGAAGGCTCCTCTGACACTTCCGGGAGTGACTTCTGCAATATACATAGGTGAAAGGTTCGAAGCAAGCCCTATCCCGATTCCTCCCAGGATCCTGAATAATACGAAAGTTGTAAACGAACCGGCGCTTCCGGTTCCAAGTGAGGCAATAATAAAAAGCACCGCGGAAAGTAAAAGGAGTCTTTTCCTCCCGAATTTATCGCTCAGCCACCCTGACAGGACTGCACCTGCCAGGCAACCGGTCAGGGCGCAGCTCATAGCCCAGCCCTGAAGACCCGGGATATTTGAAATTCCGAAGAATGGCTCATAAAATGGTTTGGCTCCGCCGATCACCACCCAGTCATATCCAAAAAGCAGGCCTCCCATGGCGGAAACCAGTGTAATGCCAATCAGAAAATGCCAGTTATAAGAATGTTCTTTCACCAGTTTCAGTCTTACAATAAAGTTCTTTTAAGGACTTATTAAATATTTTTGGCAAGATTATAATAATTCAAGGTTTATAATTCTTTCAGTGCTTCAAGCATTGCCACTACATTTTCAAATGGAACATTGGCCTGTATGTTATGAACCGTGTTGAAGACAAACCCTCCGCCATTGTTAAAAATCTCACATTGTCTCCGGACCTGATCTTTTACCTGCACTGGCGTTCCAAAAGCAAAAACACCCTGGGTATCAACTCCTCCGCCCCAGAAAACGATCTTTTCACCATACTTCTTTTTAAGTATCCGGGGATCCATTCCTGAAGCATTGATCTGAACCGGGTTTATAATGTCAAACCCCGATTCTATGAAAAGATCCATGAAAGTCTCAATGGCTCCGCATGAGTGTTTAAAGGTTTTCCAGCCTGTGTTGTGATGTATCCAGTCATTCACCTTTTTATAATATGGAAGCCACATATTTGTATATGTTTCTGGTGAGCAGAAAGTTGAATTCTGAGTTCCGAAGTCGGTCCCGCATATGAATGCAACATCAATTCTGTTACCTATAACCCCATAAAGCTTTTTCAGATTTTCAATTGCAATGTCAGTTTGCCTGTCATATAGATTTTTAATAAAATCTTCCCTGGTAAGAGTCGATATATACCATTCTGCGATGCTTCTGATACCTTTCGGTTTCTTCAATCCAACACCAGGCACCAGTGCAATATCTCCAAGGGCTGTTCCTCCAAGAGTTGCCACAATTGCTAGTGAACCATTATTAACTGATTCGATCTGAACTTTCCAGTAAATCAGATCGTTGTCAGTAACCAGGCCAAACTCTTCCAGGTTATCTTCGATCCTGAGGGTTGAATCATCGATTGGCTCCTGTCTTTCGAGAGCGTCAAAGAAGTAGCCCGACCTTGGCATCATTGAGCTTGGCTGCAATGATGTATCACCTTCCGGATACATCAGAATATCACCATTACTATTATGCGTGTAATTAAATCCACCAGGAAAAAGAACCTCTTGTCCCCATAGTGTCTTGTGTACTCTCCAGTCTCTATTGCTGACGCTGAACATATTTTTTTCCCCGAAAAGACCCACAACATCGATATCCATTGCCTCAATAAGCTCAGAATCAATCTCACCCAGCATCTGGTAAGGCTCAATGACTTTAACTGGCCATCTTTCGAGACCGTAATAGCTGCGAAGCTTCTCAACAATAAGGACGTGAATTCCAGTTACAGTTGTTGCGCCAAAGTCAACAACGACATTACCTGGCTGCCGGTGATTAATAGTATTTATAAAATTCTCCTTCGACTTTTCAGACATAATCTGTTTTACTTCTTAAGTTTCCCTAAAGATAAATTATTCTGAACTATAAATTTTATACTTTTATCTATCTCTATTACGCAATCTAATCAGAAGAAAAAATGAAAAGAAATCTTGCATTTATCATTGTGCTCATCCTTGTATTCCCTGTGGCCACCGGGCAGAAATTCAATAACCTTGCTCCTACTCCCCCAATGGGATGGAATAGCTGGAACACTTTTCAATCTAAAATCAATGAGCAGCTTGTCAGGGATATTGCAGATATTTTTGAACGTGACGGATATAAGAATGTCGGCTATAATTATATCATCATCGACGATTGCTGGTCGCTTCACGAACGTGATAAGGATGGGAACCTGGTTGCTGACCCGGCAAAATTTCCGGAAGGAATGAAATCCCTGGCTGATTATGTTCATTCAAAAGGGCTGAAGCTGGGAATTTACAGCGATGCGGGCACGCAAACGTGCGCAGGCTATCCTGGCAGCAAAGGGCACGAAATGCAGGATGCCCGGCTTTTTGCATCGTGGGGTATCGACTATCTGAAATACGACTGGTGCAGTTCCCAGGGATTAAATACGATAGAATCATATACTAAAATAAGGGATGCGTTATATGCTGCCGGGAGACCGATCGTCCTTGGCATTTGTGAATGGGGAAACACACAGCCCTGGCTTTGGGGAAAAGAGATCGGCCAGCTATGGCGGATAAGCGGCGACATTGCACCCTGTTTTGATTGTCTTGTTGATCATGGCTCTTATAAGGACTGGGGCATAATGAAAATAGTTGACCTGAGAAATGATATCCGTAAATATGCTGGTCCAAATGGCTGGAATGATTATGATATGATGGAGGTTGGCAACGGCATGACTGTCAGCGAGGACAGGGTTCATTTTTCGATCTGGTGCATGCTCTCAACCTCACTTATAATGGGAAACGATTTGCGGTCTGCGTCGCCTGCCACCAATGAAATACTTACAAACAAGAATGCAATAGCCATCAACCAGGATCCCCTTGGAGTGCAGGCTTTCAAGTACATGGATATCGATAGTACTGAAGTATGGGTAAAACCCTTAAAGAACGATGAATGGGCGATATGCTTTCTTAACAGGAAAAACAAGTCCGTTACTTTGAATTTCAACTGGTCAGATCATTTTATAAAAGATCCCGACTTCAGCTACAGCGTTGATTTTAAAAATAAGAAATTTAAAATCCTCAATATCTGGACAGGGAAAAAGACCGGGACAACACGTAAGCCTTTAAAGAAGATAATACCGGTTCATGATGTAGTGATGCTGAGACTCTCAAAATGAATTCCGCATCAAACATACCGGAGCCATTTCAATTCAATCCTCTGAAACATCATCTCTCATTTATTAAGGATTTCATCGCTCGCAGATTATCTGAAGATAAAGCACCTGATATCAGTCTTCTGGTTAAAGAACTTAAGCATGTCGGCACATCTGTAATGGATGTTTATAACGGATCGCTGACAGTCATTAGAATAATTGAAGATGTGAGTCTCTTTCTTAAATCAAAAAATCTTGGAAACGAGGTAGTTTTTTCAGGATGGACCGGAAAAAACTTTAAAGATTTCAGGATAATAACCCTGTCAGACAGTTCGCAATGGATGTTGAAATATCATAATGACAGAGCCAATTATGTTCATCTGTTCCCTGCACGCATGAGTACTCATTCTTTCAGGGTAAAAGCAAATACCCTGAAATCAGCAATTCTTTATAATATAGTAATTGGTAAAGATTACATCTCAAGCAGGGATCTTAACCGTGCCAGGGCACTGCTGGGTTTATCACCCGTCAAAGACCCTGCTGAAACAGAGGCTATAACAGAAATGATTGAAATATTAAGAGGATAAATTACATGAAGAATATTCTGATTAATACTCCAGGTAGTTTGCACATAAGCATGCATGAACTTTATAACAGTGAAAGTTACTGAGATATAACTTTATCTTTATTCCTATTCAATAACATTAAAATACAGCATATTACAACAACCGCATCAATTATGAACATAATGGTAAGCATAGTATTCCAATTCTTCATGCCGATTACAAAAAAGCCTGTTCCTAATCCGATAAGCGGACATACAATCCCCAAAACCTGGGAATACTTTTTATTCAGAAGTAATAAAACCCCGATTGCAAAATATACAATGCCAAAAGCAAGCATTGGCAAAGCATTAGGATCTCGCGTCTCTCTGAACATAGGAAGTATATGCAAAACACCTGCTATGAGCATAAGCAAGGCAGCAAAATAACGGA
>Ga0209747_1001084_pt1 | contig 14700 bp, 15 predicted proteins | sample BarGraNGADG00311_FD_184498 | JGI IMG/M metagenome (GOLD analysis project Ga0209747, IMG submission 184498) | Arctic peat soil microbial communities from Barrow, Alaska - Barrow Graham LP Ref core NGADG0011-311 (SPAdes) (version 2) | ecosystem: Environmental > Terrestrial > Soil > Wetlands > Peat... | reverse complement strand
ATTCACCTTTTAGGTTTGACCCCAAAGGTGAATTCATGTTCCGGTTCCCAAGATCAAGTAGGCTCAACTCATAACAGCCTCGTATTTATTAGTGATAATATTTACGGCGGTAATCACCCAGGAGGCGTTAATGAAACGAATAGCTCCGGCAATCCTTGTTCTGGCTCTCGCGGCTGCTGTGGTCGCGGGCGCGGCGCCTGCGGCGGCGCAACCTGTCCTTCCACCGTTCATCCTCAACGTGGTCCCCACCCAGGGTTTTGTGGGAACCCCCGTCCTGATAAGCGGCTCGAACTTTGGCGACGCGAGCGACACGAGCACGGTCACGTTCAATGGCGTGGTGGCCACGCCTTTTGCATGGACCGATGCCACGATCGGCGTGAGCGTTCCCACCGGGGCCACAACCGGGCCAGTCGTCGTGCACACCGAGGGCGGCAAAAGCAACGCCGTCCAGTTCACAGTGCAGTCGGTGCCGCAGCCCGCGCAGACGTGGTACCTCGCAGAGGGGTCGACGGCCTGGGGCTTCGATACGTATGTCCTCATGGAGAACACGACCGACGTGGACGCCACCGTCAACGTCACTTACGACACGACGCAGTTCGGGAAGATACCCCGGCCTCAGGCGCTGAACATCCCCCCCAGCTCGCGCGTGACCCTGCATCTGAACGACGAGATCCCCAACGTCGACCTGTCGACGGAAGTCGCTTCGTCGCAGCCCATCGTGTGCGAGCGCGCGGTGTACTGGAACAACAAGATCGAGGGTACTGACTCCATCGGCACGACTGCGCCGGGCAAGACCTGGTACCTCGCCGAGGGCTGCACGACCTATCCCTTCGAGACCTGGCTCTGCATACAGAATCCGAGCCTGACGACGACCGCGAATGTGGATATCACCTACATGACCTCGAAGGGCGTCGTCACCAAGCCCACCATCGCCGTCGGCGCCGGGCAGCGCACGACGGTCAGCGTCTTTAAAGACGTCGGGGCGTGCGACGTCTCGACACAGTTGGTGAGCGACCAGAACGTGATCTGTGAGCGGTCCATGTACTGGGACTCGCGCAGGGGCGGACACGATTCCATCGGCGTCCAGGCGCCCAGCAAGACCTGGTTCCTCGCCGAAGGCACTACCGCCTGGGGCTTCCAGACCTGGTTGCTCCTCCAGAACCCGGCCAACACGCCGGCCGTGGTCAACGTGACGTTCATGACGTCCGCCGGGCCCGCGAAACTGCCCGCGTTGACGATGCCGGCCAACTCGAGGCAGACCCTGAACGTGAACAACCTCGTGGCCAACCTCGATACTTCGATAGAAGTCTCGGCTGACACACCGATCTGCGCTGAACGCTCGATGTACTGGAACAACGGAACCGGCAAAGCGGGCACCGACACGATCGGCTTCGCGAACCCCGCGAGCACCATCTATCTCGCCGAGGGATCGACCGCGTGGGGCTTCGAGACCTTCGTGTGTATCCAGAACCCGAACGACAAAGCAGTGGTCGTTGACGTGACCTACGAGACCGGCAGCGGCGCGGTCGCCGGCGCGAAGCAGTTCGTCCCCGCCAACAGCCGTGTTACTGTCAACGTCAACACCGAGCTCCCGAACAAGGACACTTCCATCAAGCTGACGTGCGCGTCGCCCATTATGGCTGAGCGCTCGATGTACTGGAACAACAGGGGAGCGGGTCACGTGTCGGTGGGCTGGGTGCCCGCGCAATAGCGCGAGGGCCCGGACGGGCGCGGCGGTCCGGCAACTGCTATCATAGGGACAGCGCGCTCTGGGGTCGTCCCGACGCGCTCCCAGAGCGAGAAGCGGATGCAGGTTGAATTACTTTCCGGGTTTGCGGCTGATGTCACACGCCGCCTGCTCTATCGGCAGTTCAAGAGGGTCCTTGTAAACGCGAGCCGTTGGGTCGACAAGCCCGCGGCTGAAGTCTCGGATGGCGAGGTGGTAGACATGATCCTTGAGATGATCGGCCGCACGGTCGGAACCTTCATCGGCTACGGGAAGCTCCTTTCAAGCACGTTAGCATCGATTCCCCCGAGGGTAATGGCGGACGCCATCAACGACAACCCCGACTTCCTGCCGCGAGTCATGGAGCAGGTGGACCCGGCCCTCGTCGCCGGGGCGCTCGATGGGAACCCGCAGCTCCTGGTCGATTACCTGAGCGCGATCGACCCCAAGCCGATCGCTGACGCTCTCAACCTCAGCCCTGATTTCCTGATGAGGATGATCGATTCGCTATCCCCCGAGGTCATCGCCGAAGTCATCTACGATACGCCGGCCTTCACGATGGGTCTCGTGAAAGCGCTCGACCCCGAGGTGCTCGCGCGAGCAGTCAACGAGAACCCTGATTTCATTGTGAGGCTGACAGGTAAGATATCGCCGGAGCTCGTCGCGACAGTCGCCAATACCAATGCCGCGTGGATAACCGAGCTGCTTCAGATGATCGACCCCGCTATCGTGGCCGCGAGCGTCAACTCGAACTCGGGATGGCTCGTCGAGGTCACGAACGCGATCGACCCGAAGGTGATGGCTGAGACGATCAACGCGATGAGCGACTGGACGAGCCAGCTCATGCGAGAGCTCGACCCGGCGATCATTGCGAGTTCCATCGACGAGTTCGCGAGCTTCCTCGAGAAAGTGATCGACTCGGTCAGCCCGGAGACGCTCATCTCAGTCGTGAACAAGCTCGCGAAGAACAGGGTGCTCGAGCAGGTGGCGATAGAGATGTCCGTCGAGGTGCCGATGAGACACAAGTTCATGGAAAGCACCGTGCAGCTTCTCGGAGCGAGCCGCATGGACATGACCAAGCGGTCGCGCTCGAACAACCATTCGCGCGTTCTTCCAGAGAAGTAAAACGAGCCGAAAACCCCCGGGAGCCATGCCTCAATGAACGTTTATCAGGCACTCACATACGAGTTCCTGCGTGCCACGATAGGGCCCGCGGTCTCGCTGGCGCTGCGGTTGCATGGCGAGGGTGAGGGCAACATCCCGGCCGAGGGTGGCGCACTGATCGTCTCCAACCACCGAAACCCGATCATCGATCCGACCTCCATAGCGCTACGTTGCGAGCGCCCGGTTAACTTCATGGCCGCGTCGGTCGCGTTCTCGATCCCGGGCGTGGGGCAGACCTTCAAGGCCATCGGAGCTCGTCCCATGGACGTGTTCGGCGGACAGAAGAGCAAGCAGAACATCGAGGAAGCGGTCGACCTGGTGAAGGACGGCGAGCTCGTCGGCGTCTTTCCGGAGGGCGTCCACACCATAGCGCACCCGCACACAGTCTCGAAGATCCGCACGTTTCGGACCGGCTTCGCCCGCATCGCCCTCGAGGCGAAGGCGCCCATCATCCCGGTCGCTGTCATCGGGCGCAGGGAGAGGAACCTGCCGACGATACCGCCCTGGATGGTCAAGCCGTTCTTCGACCATCCCGAGTTTCAGGAAGGCGTGCACTGGACATACTACAGCCGCGTGTTCGTCCGCATCGGCTATCCGCTGGACCTGTCGGGGTATTACGACCAGGACATGACCAAGGAAGAGATCTCGCAGATCAGCGGCAAGGTCCGAAGGGTTATAATCAAGCTTTACAACGGCGAGGACATGGACCGATTCCTCACCGGTGAGTTGCCGTTCGATATCGCATACGACCGGGTTTGACCGACTGTGAATCGAGAGTCTCAGATGAAGAAGCTCGCTGTGCCCGAGCTCAAGATACGGATCTCTCCGCTTGCTTTTGTGGTGGCGGGCCTGGTGGTCGCCGAGATCGTTCTTGCGATCATGTGCCTGAGCCTCCCATGGGGCAAGGCGGCTTCGTCCGGGACCGATATCAGGTTCGGCCTTTTCGGGCTGCTCCCGTGGTTTGCCTTCATCCCGGTGCTGCTGCAGGTAGCGTACCTCGCTGTCGAGGCGGTAGTGCTTCAGACGCTCTACCTCGTCGCGAACTTCCTCATCGGAGGGTTCATCATCTTCGTGCAAACGATCAGCTACCTGAAATACTCGAGCTTCGAGTTCGGGTTCTTCCTCGTTTTCGTGCTCGGCGGCCTCGTGATCCTGACCGGCATCGTCTGCGCCGTCGAAAAAAGCGTATACAGCCGCATGGAAGCGAGCGGACACACCCGCGAGATCCCCGTCACCTTCGGCTAGAACCCCCTCACTTAATTTTGGTGCCTGTCCCCAAATTAAGTGCTGCAGGATACGCGGGGGGTTTGTTGAAGATGGTTAAGCATATCGAGCGTGGTGGAGGCGTGTGCGGAGATGGCCGTATCTGAAACCCCTGAAAACCTGCGGAAGTGTATCTGCCGGAGTTGCGCGTCCTATCCGCGCGGGGGCGACCCGATCCTTTACTGCGCGCGGGGTAAGAGCCAGCGGGAGGTCACAAAAGTGACTTGCACGTGCCCGGGATGTCCGGTATGGCATGAGAACGACCTGGTCGGCCTGTATTTCTGTGTCGACGGAGCGGCGTCCTGAACGGCGCCAGGGAGGAGTCACAATGCCAAAGGTTCCTGTAAGTGATGAGATATCAGCGCGGTGCATCTGCAACACCTGCCCGAGCTACCCGGGTAAGGAGCCGTGGCTCTATTGCGGCAGGGGCAAGAGCCCACAGCAGATCAACCAGGTGACGTGCATCTGCCCGGGCTGTCCTATCTGGGACGAGTACGGGCTGTCGAACACCTACTACTGCGCCGAGGGCGTGGAGGAAGATTAGCGTCTTCCCCTGAAAGGACATCTGTTGCCGGTTCCCGTGAACGGCCCTCAGGCGACCGCTTTGCAGGCAGCCTCGCGCGCGAGCATGGTTCGGTGGGTGTTCTTGAAGAACATGAGCTGCATCTCGGAGAGGACACAGGCTCCATCGATATTGGAAGCCGTCAGCTTGCCTTCCTCTATAAAGCGCCAGATCGTCGCCGGGCCGACATCCAGTTCGTTTGCCGCTTCTTCTATTGTGAGCAGTCTTATCGTGCGTTCCATCGCCGTCTCCTTTGTCGTTCCACCATTTAGACGCGCGAGGGTTCCGTTTTCTTACGGATTTTGACCCGGAGATTTATTGGGGTAAGCTAGCCTTCGCGGAGAGGAGGCAGGAACGGCGATGCGCTCTGTTTACCTGGACAACGCAGCAACGACATATCCTAAGCCCGAGGCCGTTTATCAGGCCGCGGAGTCTTTCATGCGCGACCTCGGGGGAAGCGCCGGGCGCTCCGGGCACGCAAGGGCGGTTGACACGGGCCGCCTCGTCTACGCCGCCCGCGCCGGCATCGCCGCTATGATCGGAGCGGACGACCCGCTCAGGGTCGTGTTCACGAAGAATGCCACCGAGGCCTTGAACCTCGCGATCCGGGGGCTCGTCTCGCCGGGCGACCACGTCGTCACCTCGTCCATGGAACACAACTCCGTCATGCGGCCCCTCGAAGCCCTCAGAGCGACGGGGGTCAGCTACACGATAGTGCGGTGTGCCAAGGATGGAACCCTTGACCCCGCCGACCTCGAGAAGGCGATCACTCCTGACACGCGGCTCGTGGTCCTGAACCACGCCTCGAACGTCACCGGCACGATACTGCCGATCGGGGAAGTCGCGGCCATCGCGCGCGCCAGGGGACTCAAGCTCCTGGTCGACGCCGCCCAGACGGTCGGGCGCCTCAACATCGACGTCTCGCAGGGCTTCGACCTCGTGGCGTTCAGCGGCCATAAAGAGCTCTTCGGGCTCCAGGGGACCGGGGGGCTCTATATCCGGGAAGGGATAGAGATCGACCCGCTCTGCTACGGCGGTACGGGAAGCAAGTCGAGCGAGCTGCAACAGCCCGAGGAGCTGCCGGACCGCTTCGAGAGCGGCACGCTGAACGCACACGGGATCGTGGGCCTCGGTGCCGGCGTCAAGTTCGTGACCTCGACGGGGATAGATGCCATCCGCGACCACGAGGTGGCGCTGCTCGAGGTGCTGTGCGAAGGGCTCGGGCGCATAAAGGGAGTCACCGTTCACGGCCCGGTTTCCCAGCGGGCGAGGATAGGCATCGTCCCGCTGACCTTTGAAGGGATCTCGACCACCGACGCGGCCGAGGTGCTCGACGCGCGGTACGGAATCGCTACCCGCGCCGGCCTTCATTGCGCGCCGGCGGCCCACCAGACTATCGGCACGTTTGAAACAGGCGCCTTGCGCGTCTCTGTGAGCTACCTCAACACGGAAGAGGACGTGGAGTATTTCCTGAACTGCCTAGAGGCCATCACCGGCTGAGGGCTCCGGCTACTTTTCCGTTGCCGCCTTTGCCGCTACCGGCAGCTCGATCTTTACGGGCTTGTTGAAATCGAGGAAGGTCACCGTCATCGTCCCGGAAGCCTCGTCGGCGGTCGTTGACGACGGCACGATCATCGTCGTCTCCACTTTCTCCACGTAGTGAGAGGCCTTGCTGATCGTGTACACGGCGCTCATCTGCAGCTCCTCGAGGGCCTCGGCGGTATCGGCCGGCACCGATGAGCCCCCGCTGCTTCCTGTCAGAAGCTCGATGTTCTTGAACGAACCCGCCTCGACGTCGAAACCGATCTCATACCGCTTTGCGCTCTGCGAGGCCACCCGCACGTTCGTAGCGCCCTTCGCTATCTGGGCAAGGTCTCTCGGGCTCATCGACGAGGTGCCGACCGCCAGAGATTTTGTCCACTGCCCGGGAGACACCTCGTTGTAGAGATAACCGTCCAGCGAGTAAACATCAAGCCTCGCGGTGCCCCGCTTGATGACGGTATGGCTCGTCGGCTTGAGCGGTCTCGCGAGCTCCATCTCGGAGTCGAAAGTGAGCTTGACCCCCGGGGTGGATTCGCTTTCGGAGCTGAGCTCGTTCGAGCCGCTTTCCCTGAGAGATTTGAGGCCGGCCATCGCGGTCATCGCACGAGTGAGGACTCTTCTGGCGACGGGGTCGGAGCTCTCCGTGCCGCAGCCCAAGAGGGCCAGGGCTAACGCGCAGACCAGCACAAGGCCAGGGAATATGAAGTGCCGGTTGCTGATGCGCCCCACGTCCACCCCCGAACAAAGAGAAGGCCAGGTCCACTCTCCGTTGGAGAACAGACCCGGCCCCCGAATTTCGTTAAAGGCCGAGGCCCGGGATGCTCGGTATGTTTGGTATGCCCGACGGGTTCGGCTGTACCTCGGGCGCGGCCTGCGCCTCGGGTGGCAGCGTGATCGTCACGGGCACGTTGTAGTCGGTAAAGGTAACAGCCATGTCCACTGTCAGGTCGCCGATGACCGGCGTCCCTTTCATGGACATGTGTATTGTCGCGCCATCGGCGAGCGAGGTGGTCTTGTCGATCTTGTACACGACGCCCATCTTCAAGCCACTGAGCATGTCCCTCATTGACTGCATCAGTTGCTGAGTAGCCTGCTTATCGGCCGGTGACGTTGTTTGCGCGGTGCCGGCCGCCTGGGTCAGCATCTGGTCGAACATTTTTGAGCCGACGTCGAACGAGATGACGTACTTGCCGTTCTGATCCGCTCCCTGCTTCAAGTTCTCCGCGTACTTGGTCAGGTTGTTCATCGCGCTGGGCGTCATGAAGTTCTGCTGCTGGCTGGCCGTGTCGACCTTCTCTTTCGTCCAGCCCTTGGCCGAGTCGAAGCTGTAGAGATATCCGCCAACGACGTACATCTCGCTCTTCTTGCCGTTGGACTGGGACGCGACCATGTGCATCTCGACGTCGCTCTTGCTGAGCACCTTCATCTCCGCGGTGTACGTCACCGCGTCGGTCTTGGTCTCGGATTGCGGCGTCAGGATCGTGGCCTTGCCCGCCATCTTGAGACTCTGTATGCCCTGCATCTTGGTCTGGCTCTTATCGAGGACCTGCTGAGCAGGGCTGCCCGCCTTCTTTGTGGTGGACTTGCTCCCGCAGCCCGCGACGAGCAGGACCGTCACCAGCATTGCCGCGACAAGCAGCGCTGCAAGGGACCCTAATGCGACCTTCTTCATTCGGACACCTCCTTGGTATGTGAAGAGTCTACCATTTAGACGCCCCGTCATGAATTGTGATTTATCTACCCGCGCCGAACCGGGGACGGCCGTCCGGCGCAAAGCAAGCGTCTGATCCCCATTGACTCTCTCTCGGCGTGGATAGTACATTAGAAGACCCTTCTGTGGGGCCGGCGCAATGCGCCGGCACTTTCGCCAATCGGGTCGTGGAGCGCGTTACCAGGAGTGATCGCAGATGGATGTGAAGGAAACCAAGTATCTCTTTGAAGGCCTTTCGAGCACTTTGGGTGGGCTCTACGGCGAGCTGTACGATACCTTGGTCGCAAAGGGCAAGAAGCGCATGGGCCAGGAAAACGTGGCCGACAGCCCCCAGGTGTCCGAGCTGATCAAGCGCACGCGAGAAAAGCAGAGCATGGCCGACCTCATCTCCAAGGGGCAGAAGGGGCAGGAAGAGCTCATCGCTTCTATCGGCGGCGAGGTGAAGAAGATCCTGTCGTCGGCGGGCATCGTGACGCGGGTCGACCTTGCAAGGATCGAAAGGCGCATCGACGAGATTGAGCGCGCCCTGGAGAAAGGCGAATAGGAGGAGACATGGCGGAAAAGAGAGATCTCTCCAATATCCCTTACCTCGCAGTCGGCGCGGTCGTCGCGTTGCAGGAGGAAGTCGAGAAGGCCGCGGAGCGCCTCGTCGAAAAGGGAAAGAGCCTGACCCCGGAGGGACGCAAGAAGATGGCGACCGCGAAGAAGGGACTCATCTCCAAGGGCGATGACTTCTCGCAGGTGGTTGCCAGGACCGTGCAGCGCGCGCTCGAGAACACCGGGATAGTTACCCGGGGCGACCTCGAGAGCGTCGAGGGCAGGGTCTCCCACATTGAGAAACAAGTCGCGACGATGAAGAAGGGCCCGAAGCCGGCAGCAAAGAAACCGGTGGCGAAGAAGCCCGCCGCGAAGAAACCCGCGAAAAAAGCGGCAAAGAAGAAGACGGCGAAGAAGCCTGCCGCCAGAGTCGTCATTCCCGAGGTAGCGCCACCCGCGCCGGCGCCCGTGGTAGCAATGGGGGCGCCCCCGGTTGAATCGCCCGCGGCGACTCAGGTCATCTCCGACCTGATTCCCAGGAGGCCGGCCGAGTAAGCGACATCTGACATAAAAACAAAAGGCCGCCTTCGAGGCGGCCTTTTTCACGCTGAGCCTCAGTAGCCCATCTTCGTCAGGTTCTCCTCGAGAACGGCCTCGACCTCGGGCTGGTACGAGAGATACTTTTCGAACAGGTCCCGGTCTCTAAGCAGGTCGAGGTGGGGCAGTCCCCACCGGAGCAGCTTGAACTTGTGAGTCGCCCTGATCTTACGACCGAGGATCATCTTGATCGGGTCGACCCTGGTGAGGATAGCGTCGGCGTAATCTCGGCGAGTGACTACATAGATGACCGGGATGTTCTTTTCACTGATCCCGCGCTCGACCTGGAAGCAGTGCTGGTCGAGGGTCACGGTCGACTCGTACTCGCCCGAGATGGCGAGCCCGATGCGCTTGCCTTTCAGGTCGTCCATCACGCAACTGAGGCGTCGGTCCTCGAGGAGGTAAGGTGTCGCTTCCACGAAGATGGCCTGCTGCATCTTGAACAACTGGCCGGGCGCGGCCGTCAGGATGAAGTTCTCGACCCGCCGCTCGAGCTCCGGCGTCGAGACCTTAGGGAAGAGGCTCACGATCTCCCAGAACCGCCCTATCAGGCCCTGGTCGACACCCGCTAGCTTTACAGCCTTTTTCTCGGCTTTCGCTATCCGCTTCTGTATGGCCGATTCGTCGAGTGTGTCCTTGCTCAACTGACCTCCGTCGTTCGCCTGGCCTTGCGCACCCACGGGACCAGCATCAGGAAATACGGCACGAACAGGAAGACCGAAATGGCCGACGCCGCCTCGATGCCCGAGTCGTTGAATATCCAGCTCGCGATCAGTCCCACCACGAGCCCCCAGAACCCCGCGTTCAGGTAAGGGTAGTTTCGCTTCACGAACTTCAGAACGCCGAAGCGCCAGTTGAAGACAAGCCAGGCGATGACTCCGAAGAGCAGCAGCAGGCGCCAGATGGACGTGAACGTTAGCATCCAGTTTGTGGCGAGCTTACGCCTGACCTGAGAGAAAGCCGCCCCGACGCCGTTGCCGCCGATCTTGCTGATCGCGCGCCCTGCGTGTGAAGCCGAGCCCGGCATGAGCGCGTCGACGAGGACGAGTCCGCCGACGCAGACTACGAGTATGACGATCACGATTGCGACCCGCTTGACCGTCATCGGTTTGCCTTCGAGTCGCAGTACCGTTACGAGAGCCGCGAGCAGTGCGGCGATGAGCCCACCAACGTTGGCGCCGAACTTCGAGAAGCCAATGATCAGCGTTGTCACACCCAGGACGACGGCGGCAAAGGTGTATCTCTTCCACGGCTGGTCCATGTGGAGGCGCGACAGCAGACCCTTGTCGCGCAACTGTACCGCCACGCAGGTGAACACGACCGCGGTGCCTATCGCGAAGCCCATGTAGAGGTTCCCGATGCCGTAGTACCTGTCGCCCAGCACAGCGTCCGAGCCGAACGCGCTGAACGACATGAGCGGCGAGCCGAGGATTATGTCCAGCATGATGAGCAGCAACGTGAAGCCGCTCAATGCCATGACGGGCTTGAGGAGCACGGCACTTATGCGCGTCCCCTCGGCATCCGGCTGCCGGTCTCTGAGAAGCAATGCCAGTCCGCCAAGGATTATGCTCGCGCAGACCGCGACGGTAACCAGCAGGGCCTGGGGGACCGAACCGATCGCCGGCACCGCGAGCCAGACGAACGGCCCCGCTAGCAGTGCAAGAAGTGCGATCGACCAGAAGTACGGGTGCCGCCCGATGAGGTCCTCCCTGACCAGTATCACCAGGAAGAAAAGACCGATGATGCACATCGAAGTTATGACGAAGACGCGCACCATCACCTTGCGCGAGTTGGAGGCCGAGACCGCGTTGTCCCTGAACTCTGTCAGCCCGGCGAGGTCGGTGCTCGAGCCGGCTGGTGTGACCGCCCTGCCGTCCATCTCGGAGGGCGCCTTCAGGCCTTCGAATCCTATGATGGTCGGAGCGATATCGTAATTCGAGACGAGGCCGGTGCGCCGCGTGGTCGGCGAGTGGAGCTGGCCTCCCTTGTCGAAGCCTTTGCCTGCCACTACGAGCGGCGTGAGCAGCTCGCCTTTGAGGATCATGCGCCTCGTCGGGGTGGGCGTGCACACGATCAGGAGGTCCTTGTTAAGGTCGAGCATCGCCGCCATGCGGCCGAGGGAACGGTCGCTGTCGCGCAGGGCGCTCGCCCGTGCCCGCGCCAGCGCGTGATCCGTGTAGAAGTCGGACTGCTCATCTACCCTTGAAGTCTCGCCGGTGTCGACGACCGTGACGTCGGTGGACGGCAGCAGCGCGGCGATCTGCCTCTCGAGAGCGGCGAAGTCAGTCTTGACCCCGTTGCGTTTTGTGTAAGGACCAACGAGAGACTCCCCGACGTCGCCGCCCGGCACCGCACCGCGGTCGTCCATCGCTATCGTCTGCACCTCGCGGTGTATGAACGAGGACAGGCTGTATGCCGACCTGCCGCCAGTTGCCGGAGTCTGCGCCAGCTCGATGCCGGCAGTGGGCTGCAGCGCCTGCTGCCCCGCGACCGGCGGGATCTCCACGGGAGAAGTAGGGATGAGCGAGTCGGCATTGCCGACAACCGCGATCTTCTTGTGCCCGTCTCGGAGCGTCTGACCCATCAGCCCCGGTGTGCTGGAAGCCTGAGGCGTGTCGGATTTCTTAATCATCTCTTCGATGTAGAGGTTCACAACGTCGGTCGACGGCGCATTGAGCCCCGTGCGGGCGTCGTAGATATCGCCTGCCTTGATCGAGCCGTTGTCCGAGGTCCTCAAGCGCTCGTCGAAGTTGAAGGCGAGGCCGATGTTCAACCCCCCGAGAGCCCTTCCGCCGGCTCCGATGACAAGATAGCTGCCGAGGCCGTAAGCGTCGTACTTCACCCGCGCGTTCATCAGGCTGAAGCTGCCTTTAGCCATCAACTTCATCATGTTGGGCGTGGTGGCCGGGGTGATGTCGTTGAGGCCGATCCGGTCTATGACCACCACGAGTACCTTGCCGCCCGACTGGTCGGCGACGGCGGGGGCGGGGGCCGCGAGGCAGGAGCTCCACGACAGCAGCAAAAGGAGAGCAAGGGCCGCGCACAAAGCGATGACGATCCGCTTTCTGGCGATGCGCAGCGGTGACCGGGCGGTCGTCCGACCGCGTTCGGCGGCGATGTTGTGGTTCAGGTGCTTCAAGCGTTTTCCCGATGAACCATAGGCTGTTCGAGGCTCGAATCATGATACCAGAAGAGGCGCGGTGACCACCTTGCCATCAGCCGGCAAATAGCACATTATGGTATCCTTTGACGGCTGACCCCCTCCCAGGCGTTGTTGCGGCATGGAGGTTTCGGTGGCGGATAACGACGAACGTTACCTGGTTGTGGTGAACCCTGTCGGCCGTGGTGGGCACGCCCAGCGGCAGGGAATATGGCTTCTCAATAAGCTCCGGAAGATGGGCATCGAGCACGAGGCCCTCTTCACGGAGAAAGCCGGCCACGCCCAGGAACTCGTTGCGAACTGGGTGGACGTCGTGGACGTCGTCGTCGCCGTGGGCGGAGACGGCACCGTCAACGAGGTCATCAACGGCATCATGAACTCCAGCCAGCGGGGCCGGCGCCTCGCGGTCTTCCCCAGCGGAACCGCCGACGACTTCGCCCGCAACATGGACATCCCGCTGGACAGGGACGATGCCCTGAAGGCCCTCCTTGGTGACGGCGAACGCACGATCGACCTGATGCGCGTCAACGACCGCTACGCGGGCGTGACGGTTGGCATCGGGCTCGACGCCGAGATCGCCTATCGCAGCTACCAGAGCAAGCACCTGCGGCTCCTGGCTTACTGGTATCACGGGCTGTCGATGCTGTTTAACCCTATGCCGAAATCGGAGCTCGCGATCACGCTCGGCGGCGAGAGGGTGGAGGGCGACTACCTGCTGGTCGTCGCGGGCAATGCGGGAAGCTATGGCAGGTACATGAAGATGCTGCCGCAGGCCGAGATGGACGACGGCGTCATCAACCTGGCCACCTTCGGCCAGATGAACCGCTTCAAGGCGCTGCTGCTTTTCGGCATGTCCACCATGGGCAAGCATACCTGGGCGCGCCAGATGGACGAGTATGACACCAGCGAGATGGTGATCGAATGCCTCAACGACGTGTACGCGCAGTTTGACGGCGAGGTAAGCATCTTTCCGAAAGGCGAGATACTAAACATGAGCGTCGAGCCGCAGGCGATGACGGTCCGCGTCCCACGTAACCCCAAGGGGGACTGAGTCTTGGAACGCTTCACGCAGGCAAGCGTCAAAGAGAAGGTCGAGCAACTTGGCGAGCTCACCGCGAGGAACCAGACGTACCTTGTGATCTGCAACCCCGTCTCGCGTGGAGGCAAGGCACTGAAGGAAGCGGTGTGGCTGCTCAAGAACCTGAAACGGCTCGGCGTGCGCCACGAGGCCTTCTTCACCGACTACCCCGGCCACGCGCGAAACATCATCAAGCGATGGTTGGACCGCGTGGACGTCGTGGTCGCCGTCGGGGGCGACGGCACGGTGAACGAAGTGGTCAATGGCATGATGGACGGTGGCTGCAAGGACAAGACACTGGCCGTCTTCCCCGCGGGAACGGCCGATGACTTCTGCCACAACGTCGGAATCGGGCGCGAGAGGGCACATGCGCTCGAGGTCCTGCTCACCGACAACAGCAGAATGATCGACCTCATCAAGTGCAACGACAGCTACGCCGCGGTCACCGTCGGCATGGGCGTCGACGCCGAGATCGCGTACCGCGCGCTGAGCCACAAGCGCGTGAGGATCCCTGCGTACGTCGCGGTCGGCATGAACATAGTCTTCAAGGAGCACTTTCGAAACTCGAACAAGCTCGTCCGCATCGAGACGGACGACGAGGTCCTCGACGGCAGGTTTCTCATCGCGGTTTTCGGCAACGCACCGCTGTACGCCCGCTTCGTCTGGTGGATGCCCGAGGCACTGATGGACGATGGCATCATCAACATGTCAGCGCTGCGGCCGATGTCGCCGGTGCCCGCCTGGTACCTGCTGATGAGGAGCGCGAACAGGGATTACAGGTCGGACAAAGTCCTCAAGCGCTCGAGCAGCAGGTTCAAGATCACGCTGCAAGAGGAGACGTACATCCAGATCGACGGAGAAGTATATAAGTACAGCGCCGGGGAAGTCCTCGACCTCAGCGTCGAGCCCAAAGTCCTTCAGGTCAGGGTCCCCGCAGAAACAGAATTCTCCGTCTGGTCCGAATAGTAAACGCCGTCGTGGACAGCGTCGTTCACTTTACACTTTTTCTTACCTCAACGCGAGTGCGCCACCGGGGTCGACCCCTGTGGCGCACTCAAAGTCAGGCTTTGTGCAGGGAGCAGGTTTACGTGACTAAGCCGCTGCGCAACGCCCGGGCCACCGTCTCGGTCCGGTCGGATGTCCCAAGCTTGTCGAAGATATGCGCGACGTGCGTCTTAACGGTCTGTTCGCTGATCCAGAGAGCCTTGGCGATCTCTTTATTAGTCTTGCCCTCGGACAGGAGCTGTAGCACCTCCATCTCGCGGTTGGAAAGCCCGTAATCCTTGGCTTTGTTGTTGGCCAGTTGTACGAACTCTTTGAGGAGCTGAGCCGTGGCATCGGGATGGAGCAGGGCCTTGCC